>JGI12210J13797_10734242_pt1 | contig 12180 bp, 13 predicted proteins | sample ElkSlonscriptome_3_FD_13797 | JGI IMG/M metagenome (IMG submission 13797) | reverse complement strand
GAGAGCGCACCGCGTAGAGGAATTGTCGATTTTATTCAGGAAATCAAGTGATCGACTGTGTCGCTGCGCTCCGCTCGGAACGTGTTTCTGAGTCCGATACCGGAATCCCTCTGATCCTCCTGCGAGGCCCCGCGCCCTCCTTCAATCAGACCCCATGCCAGGTGGTTCTGATTTCAGTTTCCGTCACAATCCCTTTCAATTTTCAGGAATCATTGAGATAGGTGAAAAATGGAAAATGTTTTCACCGAGAAAGACCTGCTTTTCTTTGACGAAAACGGCTATGTGATCCTCCGACAAGCGGTCTCTCCTTCTCATGTGGCCGCGGCCGTGCGGGCGATTTATGATTTCCTCGAAATTCCATCCTCGCCTGATGACAGTTGGTATACCGGCTATGTCGCTTCGCATGGTGCCAACGTCGAACTCTACCAACATCAAGCGCTTTGGGATAATCGCCAACATCCACGGGTGCACGCTGCTTTCGCTCAGCTCTGGGAGACCCCGGAATTAATCGTCAGTATTGATCGGGCAGGTTTCAAACCGCCTTTGAACGAAAATTATCCTGGCCGCTCCAAAATGGGATTTCTTCATCTCGATGCTTCCACGGATGAGTTGCCCATTCCGTTCCGGCTGCAGGGGGTGCTTGCGTTGGTCGATACGGAAGCGAATCAGGGCGGTTTTCATTGTTTGCCGGGCTGGCACAAGCGAACGGAAGATTGGGTGAAGCTCTTGAATGGCCGTAAAAAAATTGAAGGTGAAGAAATGAACCAACTACCATTGAAACCGGTCGAAACCGCGGCAGGCGATCTCATCATCTGGCATGTGGCATTGCCGCACGGCAACGGGTGGAACCTCTCCCAGCAGCCGCGGATCTCGCAATACATCAATATGTTCCCGGCGAGGTGGCCCTCGAGCCGAGCCGCCCAGCTCGACCCCAGTGATCAGCAGTCACGCTGGGAGCGCGAGCGTGAACTCCGTATCAAAGCGTGGCGGGAACACAGCGGCCCGATTCGGCGCGAACCCCCATTCCCGGGAGATGAACGCAATTGGGAAATCGAGCACGGCCGCACGGCTGTCTTGTCTCCGCTCGGCCGCCGCCTGCTAGGGCTCGATTCATGGGAGGGAGAGGCGGCGTCAGCGACGGATTAGCCAGCGCTGCCTTTCCTTCTAAACCGGCGTGCGCCCGAACCGGCCTCGAACGCGTGCGCACGGAAGCGCTCGATGCAGGCAGGCCGCCTATCCCTTTCGCGGCTTTCGCGTGTTTCGTTGTTCCAAAAGACTGCAGGCACCCATTACCGGCCAAATGAAACGATGTCGGGTCTACCCAGATACGCGCCGGCGAAGCGATACCGCTTAGCTCAACAATGGTGCGATGACCAAGCTCACGATCGCCATCACGTTGATCAAAATATTCATGGAGGGTCCGGAAGTATCTTTCAATGGATCGCCGACCGTATCGCCCACCACAGCTGCTTTGTGCGCTTCGGAACCTTTGCCTCCCAGATTACCGTGTTCCACATATTTCTTGGCATTATCCCAGGCTCCACCGGCGTTCGCCATCATCAATGCCAGAAGCACACAACCGAGAAGAGCGCCCACTAACATCCCGCCCAATGTTGCGGCGCCAAAGCTGAACCCCACGATGACCGGCGCGAACACCGCAATGGCTGCTGGCAAGATCATCCGTTTTACCGCCGCATTGGTGGCGATATCAATACATCGGCTCGTGTCGGGTTTGGCGGTTCCTTCCATCAATCCAGTGATTTCTTTGAATTGACGCCGAATCTCAGCGATCATTTCACCGGCTGCATCGCCGACCGCCGTCATGGTAATGGCCCCGACCCAAAATGGACAAATGCCGCCGAGAAGGACCCCGATCAGAACCGCTGGATCATCGAGTGAAATGGCAAACTCCGGATTATTTTGGCGCACCACATTGATGAAGGCCGCGATAATGGCCAAAGCAGCTAATCCAGCCGCGCCAATCGCAAATCCTTTGCCGATTGCCGCAGTCGTGTTGCCGACTTCATCCAGCGAATCGGTAATCTTCCGCACATCTTCACCCAGCCCGGCCATTTCAGCGATGCCTCCGGCGTTGTCAGCCACAGGACCATAGGCATCGATGGCCATGGTCATCCCCACCGTCGCCAGCATGCCCACCGCCGCGATCCCGACTCCGTAAAGTCCAGCGAAATGGTTGGAGGCAACTATGATTCCCGCAATCGTGGCGACCGGAATCACGACCGATTCCAAACCTTTGGCCAGTCCGGTGATCATGACGGTTGCCACGCCAGTTTCACCCGATTTGGCAATCGTCCGAACCGGCGGTCCTCCCGTGTAAAATTCCGTGACCAACCCGATAATGATGCCGCCAATGGCACCGCTCAACACGCAACCCCAGACTTTGGAATCGATCCCGAGCCCTTTGATGACAACGAATGCCGCCAGAATGAAGAGGGCGGCTGATCCGATGGTGCCGAACCGAAGCGCGCGCGAAGGCTGTTGACCGCTCGCGGCTCGCACAAAAAACATGCCGAGCAGGGAACAGAGCAAGCCGATGGTGGTGAGCGCGAGTGGCAAATACATGATGCTGCTGACCTCGCCTCCCAACGCAGCCACGGCCGCCGGTGGCAAGGTCGCCGCGATGGCGATGGTTGCGATTTGTGAACCGCAATAGGATTCGAAGATGTCCGAGCCCATCCCGGCAACGTCGCCGACGTTATCCCCCACGTTATCTGCGATCACACCAGGGTTCCGCGGGTCATCTTCTGGAATATTAGCTTCCACTTTTCCAACCAGATCCGCGCCGACATCGGCCGCTTTGGTAAAGATCCCACCGCCCACTCGGAAAAAGATGGCGGCCAGCGAGCCGCCCATCGCGAAACCGTGAATGATATGGGCGTCATGCTCGGTCTTGCCGAAGAACACAAAAAGGCCTCCGATCCCGATCAAACCGACGGAAGCCACGGTCAACCCCATGATGGAACCGCCCATGAATGCGGTGCTGAGGGCGGGCCCAGCTCCTTTGTCGCGAGCAGCGGCGGTCGTTCGCATGTTGGCGCGAGTCGCGGCGTTCATCCCGACGAAGGCGGCGGCTGATGAGGCAAAAGCCCCGAGAAAGAAGGCCAAGGATTCCCAGGGATCTTTGAAAATCAGAAGCAGTAGCCCGATAATCACTGTGAAAATGCCGATCAACCAGACTTCCCGGCGCATGAAGACCATGGCGCCTTTGTGAATCTCGGCCCCGATTTCAGCGACTCGCCCGCCGCCGTCGGGGGCCTGACAAATCTTGCGATAAAACCAAAAAGCCACAGCGAGACCGCATAGACCAACAATCGGAGTAATAATAGGTAGACCAATTTCCATAAAGAAGGGGATTAAAGGGGGTTGGAGGGGTGTTACGCTAGGGAGCAGTTGAAAGCTTGTCACTGGATTTTTTTGCTTCTTTTTCCAGGATGTTTTCCCGGCCGGTCCGCAAGCGATTTACTGTTGCTCCTCGGTTGCGCCCGGGTCCATAGTCAGCAATGGCTTCAAGTCACATCGATTGGGAGCAGTTCGATATGATCCTTGGCGAACCCGAGGAGGAGACGATCGAATTGCTCAACGAATTCCAGACAGATTGCCGTGAGATTGTCTCGCGTCTAGCCGGTCACACGGACCAGCAACGTATCGGCCGTGATCTGCATCAATTGAAGGGCGTCAGTCTCAATATGGGCTTCTCCGGTCTGGCCGACATTGCGGCGACGGCTGAACAAGAAGCTAAGAGCGGCCGTTTGGCTTCCCCCGAGCAGGTTTGCCAGTCGATCGAGAGCGAATTGCAGGCTGCGCTCGATGAATTGCGCCGCGAACGCCCCGGTTTTTTTGCCTGATGCCTGAATTCCTGCATTGGCTGACCCGATCGGTCTCCTGCCTCACCCCGTATCCATTTCGATGGGCGATGCTTCTTTTTGCTCTGGCGCCTGCCACCGCTTTTGGCGCCATGCCGAAAGACGGTCTCGCTGTTGCGCTCTCCCCGGATGGTGAACGCCTCGTCGTGGCTGGGGAAAATCGGACGCTCTACCTGCTCGATGCCGACACATTCGATGTGACCGAGCGTTATTATCTCGGCCATGCCCCGGTCCGACTGGTCGTGACGAATAGCGACCGGGTCTGGTTGCTTGATGAGGAAGAGGAGCTCTTCATGTTCGATCTCGAGACGGCCAAGCTCGAGTCCGTGGCGAAAGAGGTTCTCGCCTTCACCGCCGCTCCTATGGCTGGGAAGTTGCTCTTTGCGATCCAGGAAGCAGACAAAACAATCCTCAAATTGTTGCAACTTGATGATGCGAAAGTGCTGCGCACGTGGGAACTGGAGGAGCCGGTGCGGGTGGAAACGGTGGCCCTCTCGGCGGATGGCACCCAAGCTGGCTATTTCTCCAAAACCTTGGAAGAGACTTCGGAACAGAACAGCGCCAAGGAAGATCTGCCGCCCGGATTATCCGATGCTGAACGGAAAGCTTGGGACCAACAACGGGACGGGCGCGCCGCGGAAGCGACCGTGTGGGAGACGCAATCGGGAAAAAAACTCTGGGAACGCCGCACTTACTTCGTGGCCACTGGTTCGACTTGCGCCCTGATTCATGAGGGCCGGATGTGTGTGGCGGGTTTCGGTAATTTCAACGCGTCGATCCCCGAAGAAGGCCCCGTGCAGACCTATGCAGCCTCGGACCATCTTAATTATGCCATGGCGTTTAGCGAGGACGGGCAATGGCTCTATTCGGGTGGCCGAGGCGAGGGCGCCTTCACCCCGCTCCGTGAGCCGGAGCAAAGCGTGGTCTTCGCACTCAACGATTTGGCGGAATCGGATGAGACCTTCACCGGTTTCGCCGGAAGAGGGGACGGGAAGATTTATGCCACCACGTCCGCTTGGCGCCTATTCGAATTCGATCAAGACGCCAAAATCATCCGCTGGACGCCGGTTTATTAGGAAACCCATTCCAATCGCAACAAGTCGCAGCGCGGGACTTCATGGCAAAAATCGAGCCCGCTCCTCCGGCGTGGGCATCCGGCAGGTCGCTCGTTTTCCAAACACGCGATAGCGAATTGCCGCCACGAACCGATACCCCAAGTCTCTCACGGCCCGCGGACAGACATTCAAGAACCGCGCGATCACCGCATCCCAGCCGCCCAATTCCTTCATCACGCCGATACTGGCATCCGATCGGAGCCGGAGTGTTTCCTCCCCATCTTGGCGGATCAAATAGATCATCGAATCCGTTCGTGCCAACTCGGGATGCCGCTGTTGCACTTCCAGAAAGGTTTTCCCCTGCAACGGAGCGAACAGCAGTCGTCCCTCACGGTCGTGCCTCAACACATGATCGACGAACTGATTGCATAGCCCGCAAACGCCGTCGAAAAAAACAACGCGACCATTCTCAGGCAACGTGATGGAGGTGGAATCGGGTTCGTTCACTTGGAATAGGTGATTTGATTGACGAACGCCTCTCCCGAGGAACTGAGCACCGGCTTTTCACCGCTGCCGCCCACCTTGCGCGAGGTCAGGTAGCTGTAAGGCGTCGATGAGCGGCGGATGCTTCCGATGGTCGGTTCAGACACCCGCCGCTCAGAAGGCTGCACCGCAATCGGGATACTGCTCTGCGTAAAAACAATCTCCAAGCTGGGCGCGCCCGACAAACGCTGGCCGCGCGTCAGCCACGGGTAACGCTTCACCAAATCTGGCGTGCCGCGGTTCGGGATGAGCACCGAATAAAACGGCTTCTCTTTGGCAATAAAATGCGGAATCGACTGGATCCCACCCTGCTTCGATTCTTTCAACATCCGGGACACATCGAGTGCCTTGATGTTCATCCCGTTGTAAATGCCGTGATGATTCGTGGCATTCGGCATGATTTTTTCAAAATACGTGTCGTAATCGCCGTTGATCAACATGCCGACCTCCAAATGCAAATGGGCGCGCGTCCGGTTGATTCCACGACCGGTATATCCCATCTGACCCAACACATCGGAATGGTCCACCCGATCGCCGACCTTCACCTCGGTCGACCCGAGATGCGCGTAGAGCGAATAATAGTCGCTCCCATCCCAACGATGTTCCACCACCACGTATCGGCCGTAATTCGATAAGCGCGGATTATCACTGACATGCACCACCCTGCCAGGCGCCACCGGATGCACCTTGTCGAGCGGTTCCCCCGAACTCGACCGGCGTGTCGGCCGGATATCTATCCCTTCATGAAACCGCCGATAAACCACATCGCCGCCGACTCTGACCGGGGTCCGAACATAGCCATATTGCCCGCCTTCCCAAGGCGTGGACTTCTTTCCCTCGAAATCCCGGGTGACATACATGTAGAATTTCTCCGGGTTCCCGCTGAAAATCGCGTCGTTCTCTGTCGGAAGATCAAGGCGGATCTGGCCAAGCGAACTCGCAGTCATCATCAAGAAACAACCGAGACAGGTGAGGGAGGTAGGTATCGAAAGGGTCATTAATCTTCTCCGAAAGCGTCTTCTAATACTTCGATTTCGGTAAAGGAAAGCCCTTTCGGAATTCCGATCACCCCATCCGTGATCGGTTGATCGATGTAAAGAGCCGCCACCGGCGCCCCATTGATGATGCAAACCATCAACGAACCGACGTTCGCTCCCGTCTCCAGTTCCAACGTCATCCTGCCATGAGACGACAGCAAAAACATCACCCCATAACTGCCGTCCCCTGCTTGGAACGTTTTCAACGCTCGGATATCCTTCTCATAAATGGTCGGGATATTCTTGACGTAAATCGTTTCCGAAATGCCGGGGACCTGGACCGGATTGGCAAAGGTTTCCGTATCCGCTTCAGCCGCCTGAGGATAAAAACGGACCGTGGCTTTCGGTTTTTTGCTGGTGCCAGCCATCGCAGGGACGGCCAGCAGGAGAATCAGAATAACGAGTCGGTTCACTCCGCTATTCTGCGGCTCATGGAAGGATTTGCAACTCCTCGCGCACTACGATAAGCACCTTGCCCATGGTCAATACCCCACGCTTTACGCTTCTGGTCCTGGTAACCCTCCTTGGCTTGAACGCCTGTTCCTCTCCCGATCCCGTCGTCCCAGACGATTCGCCTTACAGCGCCGGGCCCGAACCCGAGACGGCGCTTCGCCAAAATCTCACCCGCCGCATGCTCAATCCGATCATGGGCGACCCTGATAAACTCAAGCGCGCCGGGATTCCCAACGTCCGCGATCTTCGCATGACCGCTACCGCCATCCCCGCCGAGTTCAGCCTCTCCTCCACCAAGCGAATCGACGTCGCCCTCGCCGTCGGCAATGAGGGCAAACAAGCCATCAATCTCTGGTTCCCCAATGCGCAGCGAATCGAGATCCTCGTCAAAAATCAGGCCGGCGAAATCCTCAGCCGCTGGTCCGATGACGAAAAATTCGGACAGGAAACCGGCTATCTCGTGATCAACCCCGAAGAAACCATCACTTACGCCGAAACCATTTCGACCCGCGAGATGACGGCCGGCCAACCCGCCATCATTGAAGCGTTCATTGCCGGTTACCCCGATCTCCGGGCCATCGTGAAGGTCATCCCAGCTCCGTAACGATCTGCCTCACCCGCCGATTCCCGGGGTTGCGTAACTCGACCCATCACCGGATACTTCCCCCCATGACCTCCCGACTCACCCTCTGGACCCTCACGCTGGGAATTGCTCTCACCGCGATGACTCAAGCCGCTGCCATTCAGGAATCGACTGTCGAATATCAGGACGGCGATTCCACCCTCGAAGGCTTCATGGCGCGCCCGGATACTATCGACGATAAAACCCCGGCCATTCTCATCATCCACGATTGGACCGGTCTTCAGGATTACGAAAAAAAACGTGCTCGCATGCTGGCCGACCTCGGATACATCGCTTTCGCCGCCGATATCTATGGCAAGGGGATCCGGCCCGATACCCCTGAAGCCTCCAAAAAACAGGCGACAACATTTTATAACGACCCGGAACGTTATCGGCACCGCCTCCAATTGGCTCTCGACACCCTGCGTAAACAGCCAGGAGTCGATCGCGAACGGATCGCTGCCATCGGTTACTGTTTCGGCGGTGCGGGCGTGCTCGAACTCGCTCGCAGCGGAGCGGATATCGCCGGCGTGGTCTCCTTCCATGGCAGCCTGACAACCAAAAAACCGGCGAAACAAGGGGAGATCAAAGCAAAAATTCTCGTCCTCACCGGCGCCGATGACCCGTATGTCCCGTGGGGTGATCTCAAGGAACTCGACGAAGAACTTCGTCAGGCCGACGCCGATTACCAATTCATCATCTACGGCGATGCCGTCCATTCCTTCACCAAAAAAGCCGCCGGAGACGATCCCTCCTCGGGCGCCGCTTACGACGCCAAAGCCGATGCCCGTTCCTGGGAGCACATGCGCTTTTTCTTCGACGAACTCTTTGGCCCGCAACGCTGATCTCTCATGGCACGGCTTTCGATTCATCAGCTCCAAATCATCGGCGACGAACTCGCTATCGCCTGGTCAGATGGCAAGGAATCGTATTTCAAGCTGGAGCACCTCCGGCGCGCCTGTCCTTGCGCCGCCTGCGCCGGCGAACCCGACGGCCTGATCGGCATGGCCAAACCGGAAGTGCATTACAACGACAAAAGTTTCGTCCTCCGCAGCTGTGAACGGGTCGGCGGCTATGCTCTGCAACCTTACTGGGATGACGGCCATCAAACCGGCCTCTTCAGTTACGATTACCTTCGATCGCTGGAACAACCCAACGCCGGATCGGATACCCCTGCTGTCCCATGAAAAAAAGGTTCATCGGCCTGCAGATCGGCATTCTCTTTTGCGCCATGGTCGCACTGGGACTGTTGGCGGGCCGTTCGATCCTCCATCTTTCTTCTTCGGATCCGATTCCGGATCCCGATGCCGATTACCGCTCAGCCCGACGCGTCATCGCCCATGTCACGGCCGCGGCACAGGAAGCCGATTTCGAACGGATCTTCATGATGAACGTCAGCTGGAATCGGGAACGGATCACCGCCCGGGAATTCGAGCGAGTCATGCGCCAACGGATCAATCGAATAGCCGTCTCAAAACGAATTGAGGTCGGCCATATCACCATCCAAGGCGATCAGGCTTCCGCCGAGATCTACCTGATCGGTTACCAGGACCGTCTGCATCTCGGCTTGATCACGTTGAATCGGGAAAACGGCGAATGGCTTCTCGACAATATCCGTATCGATCCCGTTTCCATTAGTTCTCAAGCCCTTCCCCGGCTCAGAATCTGAAGGCCCCCAACACAAGACGGACTGCAATCGCGATCCACTCCTGATTCACTGGCGTTGTGCCATGAAGATAGCCTCGCTCCCTTCAATTCGGACGGTCCAATCGTCAACCGTTTGTCAGCCCTCTCATCCACCCTCATGCTACCGATATCCCCATGAGTTCCGAAACGATCACTTACCCAGAAAACTGCCGAGCCATCGTCGATGTGACCCAGGCTCCCTACCACTGCGACCCAACCGGTGCCGTGGATTGCACCGCCGCCCTCATCCGTGCTCTCGACGATATCGTCCGTCCTTGGCGACAATCTTTCGCCGAACAGGAAACTTTTTACGCGGAGAACCCCTTCGAATACACCGGCCTCTTCGAAGCCAGAAAATCACACGGGCCTATCTTCCATCCCGTGTCGCCCGAGGCGAAAATTCTCTATTTTCCAGCAGGCACCTATCAAGTTAGCGACACCATCCGCTATACCCTCCGAGACCTTCAAAACTGCAACCGCTTCGAATTACCTCAGCTCATCCAGTTCCGCGGTGAAGCTGAAGACCGCGTCGTCATCAAACTAACCGACGACAATCCTCGCTTCAGTCTCAACAGCGAACGCGCCGTGATCGACGTTATGGGCGGCATCTACACCAATGCCGCGTTTCATAACAGCGTTGAAAATCTCACTATCGACATCGGATCAGGGAACCCAGGCGCCGTCGGTCTCGGCTTTTTCTGCAACAACACCGGCGCCGTCCGGCATGTCACGATTCGATCGAGCGATCCCGAACAGCGTGGGGCCATGGGATTGGCCATTCGCCATCGCAATATGAGTGCCGCCCTCCTCCAACATCTTACGATCGAGGGGTTCGATACCGGAATCTTTGTCGGATACGACCGGCTGAATACCGTCTTGGAACACATCCATGTAAGCGGGCAACATCGCACCGGCATCCATATCGACCGGCATAATGTGTCGTTGCGTGCGTTAACAAGTGATAATCGAGTGCCCGCCTTGACCATCACGAGCCGGGAAGCCGTCGTTGCCTTCGTCGAAGGTGAGCTTCGTGGCGGCGACGGGTCCCGCCCCGCAATCGATCTGCGCGACGGCCATCTCTTCGTTCGGGATGTCACCACAGACGGTTACTCTTGTGCGCTCCAACATCAGGGAAGCCCAATGATTCAATCCGCTAACATCGTCGAATATGCTCATGGCGGCGTGAAGGTGATGTTTCCCGAGGAAGCACGACGCAGCCTCTCGCTTCCGATCGAGGAAACGCCGTCTGTCGCCTGGCAGAACGACCACTCGCAATGGGCCTGCGTGAACGATTTCGGCGCCACAGGAGACGGAACAACGAATGACACCGCCGCTGTGCAGGCAGCCATGACTAGCGGAAAACCGGTCATCTGGTTTCAACCGGGATGTTATCTCATCGACGACGTGATCGACGTGCCGGCCTCCGTGCAGCGTGTTAACTTCATGAAAGCCGATCTCGCTGCCGGACCGAATCTCCGCCTGCAACACGGCGCAGGCGGATTCCGGATTGCGGAGCACGCCGATGATCCCGTGATTCTCGAAGACCTCTTTGCCATGGAAGGTTGGCGTGGTGGGATGGCTCTCGTCGATCATGCGTCGACCCGCACACTCGTCCTGAGCGATATTCACATGCATTTCTGCGCGGCCTATCGCAACAGCGTTCGCGGCGGAAAAGTCTTCATAGAAAATGTTTTCGCTATGAACCAATTCCGCCCTGAAATCCCTATCTTCGACTTTCGCGGGCAACAGGTTTGGGCTCGCCAGATCAATCCCGAACGCAACAACCCGCAAATCCGCAACGACAATGGTTCGCTCTGGGTGCTCGGCTTCAAGACCGAGCATTCCGGCACCGCTTACCTGACCCGCAATGGCGGACGGACCGAAGTGTTAGGCGGAACATTCAATCAGGGGTTCGACCCAAAATCCCCGGCACTAATCGTCAACGACCAGAGCGATGTCTCTGTGGTCGCCTCAACCACCGATTTTCGGGAACTCTGCATTCGAAGCAGCACAATAGTAGAAGAGCGCCGTGGGGAAGCGGTGCGACAGCTGCCCGCTTCAGAATTCCCCAAACGCGACGCTAACCTGATCGCAATGCCGCTCTATGTCGGCCGAGCGCGCCCTGAATCAGCGCCATAAAATTCTATTTTGCAAGACGCCGACCGAAGCCCTGGGCTGTGGCTCAGTCACTCGCAGCGAGAATTAACTTCGAGCGGCAACCAAAAAGTGATCTACCCCACCGCGCAAAGCACGAGCATCCCCGCCCTATCTGCAAAATCCAAAAATTCAGCAGCCCCCAATCAGTTTCCATCCGTGTTCATCAGTGGTTAAACCGTTCGCACCGCAAGCCACCCAAGTCCCCTATTCAGACCCCATTTTACCCTCGACAATCCTCCGTTCAAAACCTACACCGAACAGCATGCTGGCATGAAAACCGGCAGAAATCTTTCACCCCCGCCGCAGGTCGTTCGGAGTCGCCGATGGCCAATGGCGGCAGCGACCTGATACATCTTATCTCAAGAAATGGCACTGAGAGACCATCCTGATCTGCGAAAGCCTCTGGCGCGAATGACGAGTGGGATGCTTTCCTATATGGACTGCGGCAGTCAGCACTACGAGGAGGAAGATATTGATCGTTGCCGCGACATTCTTCTGGCTCACGCAGATCAACTTGACCAGGCCGGGAGCAGGGATGATGCGCTTGCTGTCGTGAAGAGCACCGTGATCAGTCTCAATGAATTGAACGAATCTGCTGGCCAGGACTTGATCGAGACGGACCAGCGGGAGGAGATTTGTGAGTTCATCATTAGGGCTGGGGCGATCCAAGGATTCAACGATGATGGAGAGGATGTAACCGTGGAGTGGCGCGAATGGTGAATCGAAACCAAAACGGAGATAAC
>JGI12210J13797_10020085_pt1 | contig 12180 bp, 7 predicted proteins | sample ElkSlonscriptome_3_FD_13797 | JGI IMG/M metagenome (IMG submission 13797) | reverse complement strand
CTTGGCGGCACGATCGAACGCGCCGTGCGCAGCCAGGGCGGCAAGATGCTTCGAAAGGAGTGACGCGGACGCAGCGAGACTGGCGTGCAGGTGGATTTGCAAAGGCTGTTTTCATGTGCCAATCGGACCGTTCCGCCATCGGCCCCGGCCGGTCGCTTCGGATCGCAACTCGAACAACATCAGACAAACAGAAACATGGCCACCGACCCAAAAGATACTCGACCCACCGTGCCGCAATACGTCCTGCTGGTCGAAGACAACATGATCATCGCTCTCGATACGGAAGAGATCCTCGAACAGATCGGGGTCGAGCGGGTCGAGGTTGAAAGCAACGTCAAGGGTGCTCTGGCCACGATCGCCCGCGGTGCGCCCGATTTCGCCATTCTGGACTACAATCTCGACGAGGAATCGTGCGAACCGGTGGCAAGCGAGCTGTCCGCGCGCGGCGTGCCGTTCATCCTCGCGACCGGTCATTCGCAGGATTTCAAGGCGCTCGAGGCGCTCGGCGCGATAGGTGTGATGACAAAGCCCTATAATCGCGCAAAAATCGAACAGGCCCTCGTCGAACAGGGCGCTGGCTGAGCTGTGATATCGGGCGCTCGACGGGCGCTCCTTATCGGCTGATCACCTCGCTCCGAAATCGACGCGATAGCCATAGCGCGCCTCGACCGGATCGCCTGCGCGATTGCGGGCCGGGTTGAACCGGATCCGCTCGACAACCAGTGGGCAAACGCGCGCGGTCGTCTGCGCATCGACATCGCTTCGCGCCACCGAACAATTTCGAGCGCGCCCTTCGCGCGTGACGGTGAACACCACCGTGACGGATCTGCCGAACCGGCTCTCGCGCCCGCCGGGCGGTACCGGGAAATCCGCCGCCGTATCGAGATTGCCGGACCGCACGCTCGGCCCGATTGCGACGGAATTGCCCTGCCCCCCGCCGCTGTTTCCGCTGCCAGTTCCCTCTCCCTCGCCGGCCGCTCCGGTCCCGTCGCCCTGTTCCTGCGCGCCGGATCGCGACGCGGTCCCCGTCGATGAGGCCCGTGGAATGGGCTCGGGATTGGATTCGATCGGCGCAGGCGGTGCGGTGACCGGGGCGGGCACAGCCTCTTCGCCCGGCTCGCCCTGCGCTCCCTCGTCGGGTTCGGGCGGCGCTTCGGCGGGATCGGGCGGCGCAGTCACCGTCACGGTGAATGCGGAGACGACCTCACGCTCGATCGACGCGGTAAAATCGGGGGCGAACGCGCGGGACAGACCGTACAGCGCGAGCAGGTGCCCCGCGACGATGGCGGCGATCAGCCACCAGCGCGGGCCTCTCGGTTTTCCCTGATAGCTGCGAACGATATTGCTCATCAATTCCCTGTTACCGCAGTGTCGAACATGGTCGGAACACCCCGGCCCCGGGGCGATGGTGGCTTTCTATAACGATGACCGGATGAATTGCGATGGAGCGCATGACGCAAAGTGCAACGAAGCGGNCCAGAACCGCGCCGGTGGCTGCAATCTCCGGCTCTTCGCGCGGTACCGCGAATGATGCTGGGGTCGAATTGCCGGACGATTCGTTCGACGCACGCAGTATCGGCACCGCTGCGATGGCGGCAGCAGGGTTCTGCGCGCTGATCATCCTTTCCCTGTCGCTGTCGCGCTTCGATCTGGTTGCGGCACCCGTCTGGCTTCCCAACGCTTTCGCCGTCGCCGTATTGCTGACGGCGCGCCTCAGAAGGGAGCTGCCCTTTTATATCGGTATCGCATTCGTCGCCCTGGCCGCCAATATTGCGAATGGCACTGTTCTGACCGGAACCATCAACACTCTCGCCGCTCTCGCCGATATCGCCGCGGTGACATGGCTCACCCGGCGGTTCTGCGGATCGCATCCGGACATGACCGATCCCGGCCAGGTCGTCCGTTTCGCCCTGATCGGTGGCGCGATCGGGCCGGGCCTGTTCGCTCTCATCGCAAGTTCGCCCGGCTGGTCGGACCCCAACGCACACGGGCCGGGACTTTCAGGCTGGTTCCTTGCCGACAGCGCGGCGATGCTGTTGCTGGTTCCCGCCGTCCTGGTCTCCTTCGCCTCACGGTCGGGGCGGGGGGACGTGGGAACGACCGGTTTTCGCCAAAAGGCCGCGATAACGCTCGCGGGAATGATCGCAACTGTCTGTGTATTCAGCCAGAACAGCCATGCGCTGCTGCTCCTCGCGCCCGCGATCACCATGCTGGTCGCTTGCACGACAGGCCCGATCGCGACGGCGCTTTACATACCCGGTATCGTGACTGTCGCGGCCGCCATGACATATTCCGGCAACGGACCGATTTTCGCAAACGCAGCCGCGACAGGCCAGCACACCACCTTGTTCATCCAGGCATTCGCGCTGGTCAACAGCCTGACGGGCCTGACGGTGGCCGCGATCGTTCACGGAAGCGCTCGGATCACAGCCGAACTTCGCCGCAAAAGCGACGAGCTGAAACGGCTGTCGCTCAGTATGAAAGATGCGGTGCTGAGCCTCGATCGACAGGGGATGTGCATCTACGCCTCCCCCTCGGCGCGCGAGATCATAGGGCGCGATCCGGCCAGCGTCATCGGCCGCCCCCTGGTCGATATTGTTCACGAAGACGACCGCCAACGGATTACCGGGATGCTCGATCGGGTTAAAAAGGGGAAAAGTGGCAAGGAAACACTCACCTGTCGGCGCCTGCTCGACGATGAGCGGGGATTTCCTGTGTTCGTCGAGGCGGACTGTGCGGCAGATGTCGATCCGGTCACCGGGACCTGCATCGGCGTCGCCCTGTCGGTGCGGATCGCGACGACGCGCGTCGAACTCGAACGGTCGCTGGCGCACGCGCAACGCAAAGCGGACCATTCCGCGCGGGAACGGTCGGAATTTCTCGGCTATATCGGTCACCGGATCCGTCCTTCGATCGATACCATACTCGGCTTGACCGAAACCATGTCACGCGGCGAAGAACGCGGGGATCAGAACCATAGTGCCGAAATGATCGTTCAATCGGCCCAATCGGCGAGGACGGTTCTGGATGACGTCGACGAGCTGGCAAAAATCGAGTCCGGCACGGCCACGATCCAGTCCGCCCCGGTCGATCTGGCGGCAATCGTTTCCGAGTGTGCCGAATTGCATCGCTCGACTGCAAAGACGAAGGGCCTGGGATTCCGGATCAATCCCATGCGATGCCCGCGTGATCGACGGCCCGAATTGCGCGAAGTGGTGAGCGCCCCTGTCGATCGGGGGACGCGACCGATCGTTCTCGCCGACGCGCTTCGCGTGCGCCAGATCCTCCTCAATTTGATCGGCAATGCCGTCAAATATACCGAACGGGGGCAGATCGAAATCCGGTACTGGGCCGCCGAGAACGAGTTCGGCGTCGAAGTCCGTGATAGCGGTATCGGGATCGATCGGTCACGCATCGACACCATTTTCAGTCCCTTCAAACACGTCGATACCGGCACTTCGCATCGGTTTGCCGGGACCGGTTTGGGACTTGCGATCTCGCACCGGCTCGCAACGTTCCTGGGCGGATCGCTCGAAGTGGAGAGCTCGCCGGGAGAGGGATCGTGCTTTCGGGTGTTCGTGCCGACGGCTTACGTGGCCGGGCAGAATGGCGATTCGCCCTGCGACGAGATCGAAGAGATCGAAGCGCCCGATCTGCCGCAATCGGCCCGCGTCCTGCTTGTCGAGGATCAGGAGACAGTCCGCCGGGTCGGGGCGCAAATGCTGGAACGTTGCGGTCAGAACGTCGCCTTGGCTCATGACGGGACCGAGGCGATTGCCATGGTGATCGACGCGATGATGCGGGACGAACCTTATGACCTGATCCTGATGACCACCCGATTGCCCGGCTGCGACGGTCATGCCGTCACGCGCGCGATCCGCGCCGAGGGGATCGACGCAATGGCGCTGCCTGTCATCGCCCTGATCGCTGATCCAACGTCCGAAGATATCACCTCCGCACGCGATGCCGGTATGCAGGCCCACCTCGCTACGCCGCTGGTGTTCGAGGACCTCGCCCGGGCGCTGTCTCGATGGTTGCCGACGCGGATCATCGAGACCGCGCCGTGGGGCGGGTTTATCGGGCCGCTTGAGGAAAAGCCCGCGTCCGGCAACAGCCCGCGCCCCGCACCCCGTCGAAACTCCGCGGCGAAGCCTGGGCATTGGGAATTCGGCGACAACCCGGCCGCCGGCTCGAACCCGAAATCCGAACGGTCCCCGACACCGGACCGACGAGACGAGCTGCGCGGTTTGCAAGGGTGCGGAGCGGCCGGGACGGAAACGCATTCGGTCGCTCTCACTGGCGAAAGCTGGATGGAACGCCGGTCGCAGGCGCTCGAAGCGGTGGAGGACGCCTTGGCCAATGGCGCGCTGTTCAAGGAGGCAGAGGGGCTTGATCAACGCAAGGCCCTTGCGCTCGCACTGCACAAGCTGGCGGACATCGCAGCGGGGTTCGGCGAGCCCGAACTGGGCGATCAGGCGGCACGATTGCAGCGGGCGCTTTTCAACGCAAAGCCCGGTACGCAGTGCGAGACGCTGGCATTCGACTTGCTCAGCATTGCCGATAACCCGGTCGATCGGCGCGCCTGCGCCCGCTGATCGACGCCGCCCTCGGGCGCACACGCCCGACCGCTGGACGATTTCTGAGTGCAGTCCGCCCCAAAAGCACATCGCCCAAACACAAACGGCGGAGCCCGAAGGCCCCGCCGCTCATGTTCAAACATGCGAGAATGCAGGATCAGAACTCGTAACGAGCACCGATCTGAATCCGCCAGGCGGAGGGGTTGATCGAGATGAAGTTGTCATCGTCTGGGTTGAAGTCGCTGATGACATAACGACCCTCGTCATCGACGTCTGTATCCACCACCGGGACCAGCCCGTTGAAGCCACCGCGCGAGCGAAGGATGTTAGCGCCGCTGTCGATCAGGTTCAGGAAGTTCGCGAAGTCGGCGAACAGTTCGACCCGGTCATCCGCGATCCCGGTGAGACTGCCGATGAACGGGAGCTCTTGGCTGACGCGAAGGTCAAGATCGTAATGCCAATCGTTGCGGCAGGTGTTGCGTGCGACCGTCTGACCACGCGTAAAGTTGCACTGCGAAGCCACGTCGCTGCTTTCGAGATATTCGTCCAACAGCTGAGCGGTTTCCTCCGCGGTCTGCACCGTCGGCACGCCGTTGATGAAGCGCGTGCTGTCGACATAGACGACGTTCGGATCGTTGATCCCGGTCGGCACGTAGAGCAGCGCGTTGTCATTGCCCGAGGAGGAATCAGCGAACACGCCACCATTCAGGAAAGTCAGGCTGTAGGGCCGACCTTCACGAGCCCGGAAAAAGATGCCGAAGTTCGTGTCGAAGCCATCGAAGAACTGTTCACGGAAATTCAGCGCCGCGGTGAAGTTATGGCGGGTTTCCGTGGTCGCTGTCGAAACGGCTGGATCCTGCCGGTCGAAGGCAGCGGTAACATCAAACGACGAGGTTGCGGTCGAAGACTGGTTGTTACGTGCGTTGTTCGAGTCGGTGAAAGCATAACCCAGCTGGAAGCGGGTCGACCCGCCGTCGGTCAGAAGACCGGCCGCGAAATCCTTGCTCAGGATTACCGACGCTGTGTGCGAGTCCGAGCTGCGGCCATTGGTCAGCTGGATGTTGTCGTCACGACCCGTGCTGTAGCACGCCGGAGTGAGGCCGGTGTAGACTGGCGGTGTACCTCCGGTGCCGACCAGCGTCGCGTCACAGCCGTCAGCGGTCGCATCGACCGCCGCGTAGATCGGTCGTCCATCGACGGTGAAACCGCTCACGCCCCTGCGGATATCAGGCGCCTGGGACAGGTCGACGAAGTTCAACGCGTCGTTGAAGCGCGAGTAGATGTAATCGAGCTGCAGGTTCCAGTTGCCAAAGAAGCCGGTTTCCGGACCGAAGGTGGTCTGGAACGCAAGGCTGGCGCGAGTAACCGTCGGAACATCGAAGTCCGGATCGGTAGACTGCACGTCCGCCTGGCCAGCTTCGGCATCCGCAGCAGCACCGTCGATCGCACATTGCGGAAAGCCGGTGAACTGGTCGTTGGTGACGACGTCGATCTGGTCGGTGTCCGGATCGAGGGTAACGTCTTCGGGACCGCAATCGAACCGTGTCGTGCCGAGCGCGCTCGAGAAGCCGTTGTTCGAGAACGCATTCGAAAAGTACACGACCGGATCGCCGCCCGAAAAGATGCCGACCCCGCCCGTGACCCGGCTATCGCGAACGAAACCGTCGTTCAGCAATTCATAGGAGGCCGAGAAGCGCGGCAGCACGACCGGATCGAGACGACCGAAAGAATTGGCATTGGTAAATCCGTAACGATCGAGAAAGTTTGGATTCGCCGTGGGCGTGTCGCCATCATAGAGCTGGACACGAAGCCCGGCCGTGAGGGAAAGCTGGTCGGTCGCTTCCCATTCGTCCTGGGCATAAACCGAATACGTACGACGGCTGAAGAGTGCTGCGGCGTTGTTGATATTGCCGTCCGTGGCGGCGTTGATGTCGCCGCCAAGCGCTTCGCCTCTCGCGATTTCATCGGCGTTCGGGAACAGCTCTGTGCCCGGTGAGAGGAGACCTTCGCGGAAATCGTCGAAATTCTGGAAGTAGAGCGTTCCGGTCGCATTTATGGCGAACAGATTGAAAACCTCGAGGTCGTTGATCTCGGCACCGAACTTCAGGAAGTGACCCTCGCCGGCGTCAACGTTCATCTGGAAACGCGCCTGGTCGACTTTCGTGTCGAGCTGGTTGGCCGAGCGGAAAATGCCCGGACCGGTCGACAGGATCCCGTTGCGATCGGTGTTGCCGTCCGCGCCGCCTTCGACGGGCGTACCATCGGGCATTACGCCGACGCTGAGTCGAACGGTCGGGTTGTCCGCCTGCGCTTCGCCAAAGCCGACCGGGCCCTGCACGTCGCCGACTTCGGCACGGCTGACACGCAACTCGGTCGAGATCGTGTCGCTCCAGTCGGAATAGAGACGGACCGAATAATAGTCCGACATCGTACCTTCGTCCTCAAAGCTGTTAAAGCCCGTGATTTCCTGACCGCCGAAATCGCTTTCGACATTGGTTTCCTCAAGGCGCTGATAGGTCGCCTCCAGACGATGCTGGTCGGAGATAATGGCGTCAAGACGACCGAAATAACGCACGTTGCCCTCATCGAGCGTGGTCGGGAACCCACCAATGTCCTGGCCGTAGACATCACGCGCGATCTGCGCGAACTCTTCGAACTGCGCCTGGCTCACAAAGTCAGCTTCGTTGGTGAAACCGGCACCGGCGGGACCGAAATTGTTGCCCTGCCCAAGATCGGCCTCTTCATAACCGAACGAGAAGAACAGGCGGTCGGGAACGATCGGACCGTTCAGGGTAACGCCCCAGCGCTTCTCTTCACTCGCGTTTAGCGGACGCCCGTCGAGCGAGTCCGCGTACAGGCTGTCATCGAAATACGTGAAGAATGCCGAACCGTGGAACCGGTTCTGGCCCGCTTTGGTCACGACATTGACGAGGCAGCCAGTGAAGTCGGTGTATTCGACGTCGTACGGCGCGAATTCGACCGAAACCTGGTCGACGACGTCGAAAGGCAGCGGCAACGAATTGCGCGCGGCGAAGGGTGTTCCGTTCAGGCCGAAGACGTCGGACTGGACGATGCCGTCGACCGTAAAGGTGTTGGTACGATCATTCCCGCCAAGGCACGAAATACGATCGACATCGTTGCTCGATTCAAGACTTACGCGAGGATCGATGCGGATGATGTCTCGAATGTCGCGTGTGATCGAAGGGAAGGCTTCGAGCGTCTGCGTATCGAACGCCGTACCCGGGCCGACCGCAAGCTGGGTGGCGCCTGCACGCGCGCCGGTCACGACGATGACATTGTCAGCGCCGCCCGCGACAGTCGGCGCAAGATTGAAGTTGAAGGCGGTGTTGCCCGAAATGCTGGTGAACACGTCCTCGACCGTCTGCCCCTCGAAACCCGGAGCGGTGATCGTGACGGTGTAGGGGCCGCCCGGCTGCAGCGAACCGACGCGGAAATTGCCGTCCGAACCGGTCGTCGACGTGCGCGACTGGGATGTCCGCTCGTCGGTGATCGTCGCGACTGCGCCCGCGATCGGCGTGCCGTCGTCGGAAGAGACCTGGCCCTCGACACCCGAGGTGATCTGTTGCGCGGCGGCGGGCGTTGCAATGGTGGCAGCCGCGGAAAGGCTGACGATGCTCGCTGCGAGAAGATATTTGATTTTCATTGGTGAAAGACCCCTGAGAAGATCGATGGCGGTGGCAAACGCAATTTGGTCGGATTGAAAAACATGCGGTCGAAGACCCGCTGGAAGCGCGAGTGCTTGTGCGCGGCCCTACTTACGGTGCGCTGCACAAAAGCGACGGTTTTGTGACAGGAAAGTGACAAGGCCTGAAGCCGGCGATCGCGGCGCGGCAGGTTTCGGCTCGGCGCGCGCGCTAAATGCCCGATATCGTAGGCGCAGCGACCCAGTGTTGCGCGATCGCAACGATCCCGGACAATTTCCCGCCTCGCTGCTTTACCGTCGACCGGCCGGTGTCGGCCGGGGATCCCGGGCCGATTCGCCCCGCGATCGCCCCACCATCACAGCACCATCACAGGGCCATCACAGGGCCATTACAGGGCCGGGTCGACTTCAGGCGAGATTGATCTCGCGCAGCCTTTGCATGAGGAAATCATGCGCGGTGATCGGTTCGGGGGCACTGTCGGCCCCCTCTTCGACGCAGGTTTCAAGAGGCTCGATCAGGTAATCGGGCCTGAAATGCAGGAAGAACGGCATCGAATAACGCGACCGCCGGGCACCCGCACCCCCCGGATTGACGACGCGATGGGTGGTTGAACGCAGGCGTCCGTTGGTCAGCCGTTCGAGCATGTCGCCGACATTGATCACCAGCGCGCCTTCGGGAACGTCGATGGCGCGCCATTCACCGCCGCGGGTCAGCAATTCGAGCCCGGCCTCTTCGGCGCCGAGCAACAGGGTGATGGTGTTGATGTCGCCATGCGCGGCCGCCCGGATCGCGGCTTCGGGTGCATCGTCGTCAAGCGGCGGATAATGCAACAGCCGCATGACCGAATTGCCGTCCTCGATCGAGTCGTCGAAGAAATCGCGGTCCAGCCCCAGATGCAGCGCGATCGCTTCGAGCACCCGCCGCCCAGCGGTTTCGAATGCCGCGTACAGCTCGCTGAAGACCGGCTGGAATTCGGGCATTTCCGCCGGCCAGACATTGGGTGCCATGAATTCCGAAAGCGAATGGCCGGGGGGCAGGTCGCGCCCGACATGCCAGAATTCCTTGAGATCGAAGACCTTCGCGTCCTTCGCCTTCTCGGTGCCGAACGGCGTGTAGCCGCGCGCGCCGCCGCCGCCCTCGACGTGATAGGACCGCTTCACCGGCTCGGGCAGGTCGAAGAATGCTTTCGCCGCCGTTTCCGCGCGTGCGATCAGCTGCGCGTCAATGCCGTGATCGCGCACCACGGCGAAACCATATTCGCCGAAACTACGGCCGAGTTCGTCGGCAATGCTGCTCAAAGGCTTCGCCAGCGAGACGGTGGCGATGTCGGAAGCGGTCGGGGCGGCTGTGTCTGCATTTGTCATGGATCAGGCACCTACACCCGCGCGGCTGGCAGTGCCAAGGGCGAAACGCGAGAGCAGGCAACAGCAATGTCAGAGTGGCAGGAACAGGCTCGCGAGCGCGGCGCTCATCAGATTGGCAAGACTGCCCGCCGCCAGAGCCTTCAGCCCCAGCCGCGCGATCACCGGCCGCTGGTTCGGCGCAAGCCCGCCGGTCACAGCCATCTGGATCGCGATCGAGGAGAAATTCGCGAATCCGCACAACGCGAACGTCACGATCTTGCGGCTGCGTTCGGTCAACTGGTCGCCGGTCATCAGTCCCAGGTCGATGAAGGCGACGAATTCGTTCAATACGATCTTGGTCCCGAACAGCCCTCCAGCAAGCCGCGCCTGCTCCCAATCCGATATGCCGATCAGGAACATGACCGGCGCGAAAAGATATCCGAGCAGCTTCTGAAAGCTGAGCGTGCTGAGCCATTCGGCCGTTTCCGCGCCAAGCGGCATACCCAACCCGCTCGCAGCGGCGACGACACCGGATCCCACGCCGCTCAACAATCCATTCGCGAGCGCCACCAGTGCCACGAAAACCAGCACCATCGCGCCGACCGCGACCGCCAGCTTGACCCCGGTCTGCGTGCCTTGTGCCGCGGCCTCGATGATGTTGGCGGGGCGCTGGCCCTCTTCGAAGGTTTCAGCCATCTCGACATCGTCGGACGCGCCGCCTTCCGCTCGCGGCATACCGCCCGGAGCGACGGGGGATTGCGGCAATTCGACTTCCTCGCCGTTCTGCCCGACCATCGTCACCCGCGTTTTCTGTGCCGGTGGCCCCGCATTCTTCTTCGCCCGGGCTCCCGCCGCCTGCGCAACGGTCTGCGGGGTCGGAGCGGTCTCTGCTGGATCGTCGGGCATGATGATCTTCGCCATCAGGATCCCGCCGGGTGCTGACATGAAGGCGGCCGCAAGCAGCAGCGGCACCGCCTCTTCCCCGATGAAGCTGGCATAGGCGGCCAGGATCGTCCCCGCGACGCCCGCCATGCCCACGCACATCAGGGTGAACAGGCGCGAAGGCGGGAGCGAGGCGAGATAGGGGCGCACCACCAGCGGACTTTCCGACTGACCGACGAAGATATTCGCCGCGCTGCCCAGCGCCTCGACCTTGCTGATCCCGGTAATCCACCCGATCGCGCCGCCGACCCAGCGTACGAGGCGCTGCATGATGCCAAGGTGATAGAGAATCGCGACGATCGCCGCGAAGAACACGATGACGGGCAGTGCCGCGATCACGAACGTATTGGCGAAGGGATTGGCGTCCATCGGGCCGAACACGCTCTCGATCCCGACCTTCGAGAAATCCAGCAGCGCAATGACGCCATTCGAAAGAAACCGGATCAGTTCGACGCCGAAATCGGTCCGCAGGACGAGCAATGCCATGAAGGCCTGCAGACCGAAGGCCGCCCCCACCACGCGCAGGTCGATCCGCCGCTTGCCCGAGGACAGCGCGAACGCAATGCCGAGAATGGCCGCAATGCCAATCAGGCTCATGACTATGGATGATGCGGTGTCGCTCACCTTGAAGAATCGCCCCTATCGCGTCGTTTCCGCCGGGCACCCCAGAGCGGTTGTTTGCGGCCATGCGCGGCTGTGGTGCTTTGCATCATCGCTGCACGGGTGCAAGCATGAAGGGCGCGACTGCCGACAGGAACGCTCGCCCCGAACCGTCTTCCATGGCGCTACGACAGGCGGCCGGCGATGGGCAGTGGCGCCCTTGCATTCCCTTTTCATTTTGCGACGGGTCGCTTACCGCTCGGGCGATGAAAGACAGTGTTGCCACCGCGCCATCGCAGACCACCGCCGCCTCCGGCATTTCCATGCCGCTCGGCCTGTTCGTCGCCACCCTGCTTTATGGCGGCATGACCGTGCTCGCAGGCGTGCTCGCCTACAAGCAGGTGCAGCTTTACCCCTCCGATCTCGCGGTCGAATCGGGGATCTTCGCGTTTCTGCTGCTGGTGGTGATTTCGAGCACGATCTCGCAGCTTTACGGCAGGACGCTGGCGCAGCGCATCGTGTGGTGGGGATTTCTGCCGCTGCTGATCGCGTCGCTCCTGATGCAGTTGGTGCTGAACCTGCCCGCCTCGCCCGAAATGATCGAGGGACGCGGCGAGGATCTCGCCGCTTTCGAACGGGTTCACAATACCGTCTGGCGCGTCTGGGCAGCCGGTCCGGCGGCGTATATCGTCTCCTTGCTGCTCAATATCTGGCTGTTCGACAAGCTGAAGGGCAAGGGCGACGATTCGACGATCAGCCTCATGGTCCGGGGCGCGATCGCCTCTGCGCTGAGCCAGGCGATCGATTCGGTGATTTTCATCACGCTGGCCTTTTATGGCCTGTTTCCGATCATGAACCTGCTGATCGGGCAGGTCCTGGCGAAAGTGGCGTTGAGCTTCCTGCTCGTCCCCTTCCTGATTACGCTGGGCGTGAAGGCCGCGCGGTGGCTCGACGCACGCGGGCCCACCGCAACCGGAGAAGCCACCGCCACCGCCCCGGCTCAGGCAGCGAAGCGGTAGCCAAAGAGAACGCTCAGGCAGCGAAGCGGTAGCC
>JGI12210J13797_10367697_pt1 | contig 12183 bp, 7 predicted proteins | sample ElkSlonscriptome_3_FD_13797 | JGI IMG/M metagenome (IMG submission 13797) | reverse complement strand
CCGCCAACAATCACTGCTTTCATTCCGCGCTTATTTCCTTCAAGTGGCGGCGGGGTGCGCTTTTCGAGGTTTTCAAGGTCTTGTAAACTCACGAGCCCCTGCACCCCGTCCAAGTCTTGCCCGGGCCAGCCAAAAAAACGGGGTTTAGAACCCGTTGCGATCACCAATTCATCGTAGGTAACCGTATCTCCCGACTCCATTTTCAGCCTCTTTTGACTTACGTCAACATCATTGACATGATCAAAGACCAAGTCTATTCGGTTCTTTTCCCAAAACCAATCCTCGTAAGGCTTGATGTTCTCGAATTTCATATGCCCCATGTACACGTACATCAGGGCCGTTCTGGAGAAGAAATGCTTCGACTCGGCAGAAATTACAACGATCTCCACATCGGAGTCATTCTTACGCAGATGTCGCGCGGTAGAGATACCCGATATCCCGTTTCCGATGATGACTACTTTTCGATTGATAGACATTACCCCAAAGAAAACACATTAATCTGAAGACAGGCTGTCGGTACACCGACATTGTCGGAGTCCAATAAAGAGAAAGAATTGGAACACCCTGATCATCAAGAATTGGCTATATTCGGGCTATAGAAATTCAAAACCAATGATGAAGACTTTACGTGCCGCAGTTATCATGATTTCAATGCTTTTCGCAACCGCGAACGGCACAGCACAACACGCATTTCTTGACCAGCCCCTTATCGAGGCGTTGGATGAAACTCAATCAAATGAATTAATTTCCATCGCCCTGCTGCTGGAAGATGAAGTTGACTTATTGAACCTAAAAGAGGAATTCAACGAAATAAAACTTCCCGCAAAAGAAAGGGCACCCCTCGTTGAAGCAGCATTAAAAGAAAAAGCATCGGCTACACAGCCTGCGATTCTGGATTTCATCCAGAATTCCGATCTGGAATACGGTGATATCAATACTTTTTGGATTTCAAACTCCATTGCCCTGAAGGCAGAACCTGAATTGGTTGTAGCTTTAGCCAACAGAGACGATATCGCGTACATGTACTTAAATAGAAATGCATTTGGATACATGCCAAAAGAAGAAAAAGGCGATGGTGACGAGAAAAGCGTCGGAGGCATTGAGCCGGGCTTGGAAGCCATAGGTGCACCTGAAATGTGGGCAATGGGCTACACCGGACAAGGTAGAATAGCGATGACATACGATACGGGCGTTTGGAGTGACCACCCAAGTCACCAAAAAAGATTTCTAGCCAACAGAATGCCCTTGCAAAGCACATGGTATGGCTACGACAGCCCGTTACCCGTTGATAAATCGAGCAGTCATGGTACACACGTTACAGGTACAATGCTCGGACTAGACACGGCAACAAGTGACACCATTGGTATGGCACCCCGCGCATATTACATTGCGACTGATCCGGTAGTATCCAACTTGGCAGACGTTAAACCTTTGACTGACTTCATGTTTGGGTACGAATGGTCCATTGATCCTGATGGAGATCCGGAAACAACGAATGATATTCCCGATGTGATCAATAACTCTTGGGGCTTTGGCCCAACTCTGGACGAAGCTCCTTGTCCTGAATTTGTGGTGCCCGTTTTTACGGCAGTGGAAGCTGCGGGTATCGCCAATGTGTTTTCGGCCGGAAATGAAGGTCCCGGTGAGTTGACCATGAGTGTGCCACACAATACCAATATTGGATTGGTAAACTCTTTCACGGTTGGTGCCACAGCTTCTTCCGGTGACTTCCCGATTGCGAGCTTTTCCAGTCGAGGACCAAGTATTTGTGGCGGAGAAGGAAGTCTATTGATCAAGCCCGAAGTTTCTGCGCCGGGAGTGAATGTGCGCTCCTCAATAGAAAACGGAGAGTACGATTTTTTTAGTGGCACATCTATGGCCGCCCCCCATGTAAGTGGAGCCGTTCTCCTTTTACGCGAAGCTTATCCGGATTTAACGGGTGAGGAAATTCTCTTAGCCCTATACAATAGTGCGGTAGACCTAGGCGACGAAGGAGAAGACAACACATATGGAATGGGCTTTGTCGATGTGAAAGCTGCGTATGACTTATTGGATATTAATCATGATCCTACCCCACCGGCAGTATTAAGCACAGACCTTGAACTGGTGAGAATAGTGAGCCCCTCAAGTGGAGTTGTGTGTACGGATGAATCGAGTAATATTAGTCCGGTGATCGAAGTTCAAAATAACGGAAACGAAGTGATCGAGGGTTTCAGTTTGTTTGTTTCAATCATTGGGGTAACCGCCGAAATACCCATCGAAGTGCCAACAATACTTGCCCCCGGGGAAAGCAATGTGATCAACTTACCCGGAATCATTTACGAGGGAACGGGCTTTACAGAATTGCACGTACGCATTGAACCTTTGGAGGGAGAGTACGATGTATTGAATAACCACGGAGTTCTTCGATTTAATGAGATATCAAAATACAACTGGGATACAGAGGGACCTTTTGAAGACGACTTTAGCGATGGAATAGATGAAGAGGTTTGGACCATCTACAATCCCGACGGTGGAATTACCTGGGACACTCTTAATGTCTTACAGATTAATGGCGAAGAAGGTCTCGTCGCGCATATGAATCACCCTGGATATTTAGCCGTTCTGAGTCAAGATGATCACCTCGTGAGCCCTTTAATCCAAAATCGACCTGAAGAAGTAAACTCGATGGCTTTCGATTATTTCTACAGAAAAAAGAACAGCATTTCCTTCACCATGGACACGCTGGTTGTCTTTATCAACCGAAGTTGCGGGGATACCTATATGACCGAAGAACTACTTAGAATTGGTGGAGAAGATCTTTGGACGAATGATATCTCAAATCAAGATGCTATCCCTGAATCGGTGGATGAATGGAGGACGATAAACCTGGAAATGGGTTTTGAAAATACCGACCCGTTCTTCTTCAGCTTTGTGACAATCAATAGAAGAGGAAATAATCTTTTGGTAGACAATGTCAGGATGGGTACTAACCTGAGTACAAACGACCCAACTCCCGCTCTTTTGACTCGAATCTATCCTAACCCAACCAATGCGGACTTCAGGATAGAATGGAATGAGACGGGAAGAGCAGATGTAAGAGTTTATGATCTTTCGGGACGCGTAATAGACTACCTGCAAAACTTGGAGAGTGGTGCAGAAATCGAAGACCTCAACCTAAGCAGGGGAGCATATTTAATTGAAGTTCTCGTCGGTGACAGCAGATCTACTCAAAAATTAATGATCAACTAGCGATTTACGATCAAGCGCTTGGTTAAGACCGTATCAGCTCCGTAAACGCTGACAAGGTAAATTCCCTCTGATAACCCGGAAATATCTACCAAGGCTACATCTCGAAGTCGTCCGGTATTTACTTCCCTGCCCGTAAGGTCTAATATCTTGTAGCTACCGACAAAACTAAGTGGAACGGAAATTTCGAAGTTCTGAGCAGCGGGATTGGGAAAAATCTTGAAATCGTTGTCATTTAATGTAGCTGAGCTTAAGGTAGATTGATTTGCCAAGTAGCGAAAAGAAATCAGGGCCTCCTCGATGAAGACTGCCTCTGCTACAACCCCTCCGACTTCGGGAGAAATCCATGTGTAATTGACTTGCAGCGGTCTCTCGATTCGAGTTCCCGTCTCGGTAAACCCAATGTAGACGGTATCGGTTACATCGAGTTCAGTACGCACTCTTAAGCAATTATACGAACCACCGGGAAGCGTCAATGTGCCCCATGCATCGGCATCGATAGAGCGTGATCCCGACTGCCCCACCGCTCCTATTCCCGATACATCAGTAAAGAAATAGAAGGAGTTGGTATCCCTATCTCCAAATGAGAGTGGAAAAGAGTAGACGACATCAAGGGTGTCATAAGCAGATATCAGCGGCAAGCCTTCGACCTCTGCAGCATTTCCTGTTATAAAATAACCTTCCTCATCTGAACGATAAAACTGATAAGCCTGCTCAATTTGTAATGGCAATGGAAGCTCAAAATCGAGCCCGGCCAACTCAAGCGCATGGGTTGAAAAATTCTGACCTGCCAGGGTTTGGTTTCCAAAAAACAGCTGAAACAAGTCAGGAGTAGAGTCTAATGGATAATAAAAATCTGACAACTCAATGCCCTCAGCGGGTAAGGAGCCAAAGTCCCAAGTGAGACTCTCTCCCCCATTGGGTATGACATCGATCAGCTCAGAATCTGGCTCTACCAATTGAGTGTAATTAAAAACATCCCCTGCGGCGATAAAACTATTCTGATTGATAACGGGCTGAGCAAACAGGCTTATAGATACGGTAATTAAAAAGAAGAATGAGTACAGTGACTTCATAGCATTTGCATTAATTGGGTCGAAAATACGGCGAATTGCGTAAAAAAGCTAAAGCGGCAAACTGAGCTGAGCTTTTGCACCTTCCAGCTCGAGGAGCTTTCGCTTTGCGAAAAGCCCTCCTGCGTAGCCGCCGAGACTTCCACCGCTTCCCAAGACACGGTGACAGGGAATCAAGATAGACAGAGCGTTGGCGCCATTGGCCGCAGCCACCGCCCTAATAGCCTTCACATTTCCTAGCTTCAATGACAAATCGAGGTATGTCGTGGTTTTACCGAAAGGAATCTGATTCAACTCTCGCCAAACCGTTTTTTGAAAATCGCTTCCTAAAGGGAGAGTTGGAATTGAAAAATCCGTTCTTTCTCCATCAAAATACTCGGAGAGTTCTGACCTCGCCAGTTCAATGACGCTCGTTGATCCTTCAATGTATTCCGCTTCTAGCTTTTGGGCTATTCTTTTATCAATGGAAGATCGCATTTTGCGAAAGCGCCAATCGCACAGACAAATCTGATCGTTAAAAGAACCAAGTATCAGTTCTCCGAAGGGTGAAGTGAAAATGCTCGTAGTGATAACTTGAGTCAATCAGTTGTGGTTTCAATGCGTATTTCTAAAATCATTTAAAATTACGCATTGGTCCGGAATCATATTGATGATTCCTAATTTCTTTTTACAAACTACTGATTAGTCGTAAATTGAACCAATACAATCGACGGGCAAGACAGCCATTTGACTCGAACAAATTAACTTGCACGATTATTGGAACTGTCAACATCAGTTAAATAAAGCGGCTTTTCAACTAAATCGTAGTAAAACCGTTATTTTTGATGCATATGCATAAAAGTCATTTCGCTTTCGTCTTACTCTTTCTTTTCTTTCTCGCAGGCTATACCTCCGTATTGGCTCAAGATGGAGATGATGATCTCATCCAATTTTCAGGGGTGGTCATCACGGGCGATAGCTTGAGCCCTGTACCATTTACCAATGTCCTCATTGAAAATACGGATAAGGGAACTATGACCGATTACTATGGTTATTTTTCGTTCGTTGCGCAAAAAGGCGATTCCATCCTTTTTTCATCTATCGGTTACGAAAGACGACGGTTTGTTATTCCCGACACATTGACTACGAATCGCTACTCATTGATTCAAATATTGGATAAGGATACCGTTACACTGCGGGAAACGGTGATCTATCCATGGCCTACCAGAGAGCAATTTAAAGAGGCATTCTTGGCGATGGAAATTCCCGAAACTGATTTTGACCGAGCTCAACGCAATCTCTATCAAGCCGATATGATGGCTCGAATGGACGCGTCAATGCCCGGTGGTGGCGAAACATTTAAATACAGCATGCAGCAGTATCAGCAACAAATCTACTACGCCGGTCAAGCGCCGCCATTAAACGTGCTGAATCCCGTGGCTTGGGCTCAATTTGTAAAAGCTTGGAAGCGCGGCGACTTTAAATCGGATCGAAAACGCGGTGGGCAATAAAACTTCGATCAATTCAGTTATGTTTGCGAATTGATTGAATCTACTTACGGCTTTGAATACCCGACTTCTTTTAGGAATCTTATTGCTTTGTCTTTTTGCCCTTTCCACTTCAGGGCAGGAGAAAGCGACGGTCAAAGGAAAAATTACCGATCGAGAAGGCAATGCCATAGAATTTGCGAATGTCTATGTGCGAAGTCAAGGAGAAGGAACATTTACCGACCGGTATGGTAGATTTAAAATCCAACTCAAACCGGGCAGTGACATTTTGCTTGAGACTACTCACACCGCTTTTTTGGGAAAAGAAGAAACTCTCAATCTTACTGCAGGAAAAACGAAAATAGTTAACTTCCGACTGGAATTCAGAGAGATAGAAGGAGTAGAAATTATCGATGACCGCTCCCGAACCTCTCCGATGGACAGAGTTCCCATCAAAGACATCAAAATCTCCCCTACCGTGCAACAAGGTATCGAGAGTGTTCTGACCTCTCAACTGGGTGTGCGCATGAACAACGAGCTCAGTTCCAACTACAGCGTTCGTGGGGGTAGCTACGCCGAAAACTTGGTTTACGTAAACGACATTGAGGTCTACCGACCATTTTTGGCGCGGTCCGGTGAGCAAGAAGGGTTGAGTTTTCCCAACCCCGATATGGTGGGAACGATCAACTTCAGTGCGGGTGGATTCGACGCGCGTTACGGAGATAAAATGAGCTCAGTGCTCGACATCCAGTACAAAAAGCCGAGAAGATTTGGCGGAAGCGCGAGTGCCAGCCTGCTCGGTGGTTCCGTTTCGCTGGAAAGCTCTTCAAAAGACAGTCGCTTTACCCAAGTATCGGGTGTGCGATATTTCACAAACCAATACGTATTGGGAAGTCTCGACACGCAAGGTGATTACCAGCCCGATTTTACCGACGTGCAGACCTATTGGACCTACGATCTCAATGAAAAATGGGAAGTGCAATTTTTAGGAAACTATTCGGATAATAACTTCAAATTCGTACCCTCAACCCGTGAAACACAATTCGGTAGCTTTAATGAAGCTCTGCGGTTCACCGTATTCTTCGAAGGGCAAGAAGTTACCTCGTTTGAGACCTTTTTCGGAGCACTTTCTACCGAATACAAACCAAACAACTCGACTCGGTTAAAATTCACCGCATCGGCCTTCCGCACCTTTGAGAATGAGACCTTCGATATTTTGGGCCAATACTTTTTGGACGAACTGGAAAGAGATTTAGGCGACGACGAATTTGGTGATGTCGTAAGAAACCGTGGTGTCGGTTCTTATTTAGAACACGCCCGAAACCGTCTGGATGCAAAGGTTTACAGTTTTCAGCACCGCGGATTCAAGACAATCGAAAACAAATACCTGCAGTGGGGATTTACCTGGCGTGGCGAGGATATCACCGATAAGTTGAGTGAATGGAGTTATATTGATTCAGCAGGTTACTCCACCCCCATCAATCCGACGAATCAGATTGTTCTAAACGATGTAATCAAAGGAAACAGTCAGATTACCTCCAATCGACTGATGGGTTACGTCCAGAATAGCTGGGACTGGTTGCTCGATAATGAAAGTCAAATCACGGCCACCGCCGGCGTTCGAGTAAACTACTGGGACTTCAGCAATGAAACCGTTGTTAGCCCACGTGGTACGATAGCTTGGAAGCCAAAGTGGACGAAACAACTCAACGATAGCACAACGCTCAATCGAGATGTAGTTTTCAGATTCAGTTCGGGCTTCTACTACCAACCTGCCTTCTACCGTGAGTTGCGGGAACTCGATGGAACACTCAACCCCGACATTCGCGCACAGCGAGCCATCCATTACGTACTTGGAGCCGATGTAAACTTCCAGCTTTGGAATCGCCCGTTTAAATTCATTGCGGAGGCCTACTACAAGGACTACGACTTTTTGGTGCCCTACGAAGTTGACAACGTCAGGCTGCGTTATTACGGAACCAATGACGCCGTGGGATATGCCGTTGGTTTGGATACAAAGATTCACGGAGAGTTCATTCCCGGCATTGAATCATGGGCCAGCTTAAGCTTCTTGCAAACGAAAGAAGACTTGCTCAACGATTTCTACTACGAGCTTTACAACAGCGACGGTGAGATCATCTCCCCCGGCTTTACCGACAACAATATTCCCGTAGACACCATCACCCGATTTCCGGGTTACATCCCCCGCCCTACCGATCAATTGGTTTTCTTCAGCATGTTCTTCCAAGACGAGATGCCTAGCATTCCGAGCTTTAAAGTTCACTTGAGCGTACTCTTCGGTTCGGGACTTCCTTTCGGGCCACCCGACAACGAGCGCTACAAAGACACCGAGCGTTTTCGCGCCTACCGTCGTGTAGATATTGGTTTCTCAAAAGATCTGATGCCTAAAGACCCGAGCAAGGGGTTATTCAAGAATTTCAAGAGCGCCGTGGTATCGCTTGAGGTATGGAACCTGCTGGGCATAAACAATACCATCAGCTACAGCTGGATACAAGAATCAAGCGGAAGGCAATACGGAGTGCCAAACTTCCTGACCCAGCGACGGGTGAACTTGAAGTTGGCGTTTAGTTTTTAGTAGATAGTCGCTCGTCCTTAGTCGCTAGATAGTTGCAAGTGCGATTGGCAAATCCCTTAAAAAGAAATGAAGTTTTCTAGAAACGGGAAATAATTTCTCGGCAGATCTCTTTTCCAGCCTACCTGCAACCAGAAGCCCTTAGATCGCAGCTAAAACAACTTACCGCACAAACCCCAGCACCGTCTTCCGAATAATCCCCACACAATCCATCAATTGCTCTTCGGTCATAACGAGCGGTGGAGCAAATCGAATGATGTTTCCGTGGGTCGGTTTTGCCAACAAGCCATTCTCAGCTAAGCCAAGGCAAATGCGCCAAGCGGTGTCGCTGTCTTCGGTATCGTTTACCAGAACAGCATTTAGCAAGCCTTTTCCTCTTACGGACTTAATTAAATCAGACTCATTGGCGAGCTGAGCCATTTCTTTTCGGAAGATTTCTCCTAAGCGACGGGCATTCTGAGCGAGCCGCTCATTGTCTATCACTTCAAGTGCAGCTATGGCAACGGCGCAGGCCAGCGGGTTTCCACCAAACGTAGAACCGTGAGATCCCGGTGTGAAAACGTGCATGATATCATCGTTGGCCAATACGGCTGAAACGGGATAAACACCTCCGGAAAGGGCTTTACCCAAGATGAGGATGTCGGGTCGAACGAAGGTTTCTTCTTGACGCTCGCAATTGCCTTGACAGGTGCAGTTTCCGCAAACGGCTAAAAGGCTCCCTGTGCGAGCAATTCCTGTTTGAACTTCATCGGCAATAAACAGCACGTTGTGCTCGCGACAAAGCTCTGCTGCTTTCATCAAGTAATCGTGATCGGGCGTGTAAACACCTGCCTCGCCTTGAATTGGTTCTACCAAAAAGCCTGCTATATTTTTATCGTCCTGAAGTGCCTCTTCCAGGGCTTCCAGGTCATTGTAGGGGATTCGAATAAAACCATCTTCTACGAAAGGCCCGAAATTCCCCCGGGCTACGGGATCATTACTAAATGAGATAATCGTAGTAGTTCGACCGTGAAAATTACCGTCGCAAACGATGATCTTTGCCGTATTCTCGTCAAGTTCCTTCACCTCGTGGGCCCATTTTCGCGAAAGCTTGATGGCCGTCTCTACTGCTTCTGCTCCCGAGTTCATCGGTAGTACTTTTTCGAAACCGAAATATTCTGTTACAAACTTGGCGTACTCTCCCAATTTGTCACTGTGGAACGCTCGAGACGTGAGGGTAAGCTTCTCCGCTTGTGATTTCAAGGCGCCGATGATATGTGGGTGACAATGGCCCTGATTTACGGCAGAATACGCAGACAGAAAATCATAGTATTTCTTTCCATCGACATCGGTAACGAAAACGCCTTCTCCTTTTTCCAATACTACCGGAAGCGGATGGTAATTGTGAGCTCCGTACTTGTTTTCAAGATCAATGTATTGCTGAGATTTCGCTTTATTTTCTACCGTTTGCATAGTCGATGTTTTTAGGTATTCGAGTTGTATTGACAAAGGTCAACCAAAAAGACAAATCCGCCAAATAATCCGTTCTTTTGCAGCCGAAATGAAAGCACATTCTTTTAAGCGAGGTGAGGACATTGATGTCACTATCTCGAAAATGGCCTTCGGAGGCCGAGGTATCGCAAAGATTGAAACGGAGAAAGGCGAAATCGTCGCCTTTGTTCCCAACACAATCACGGGACAGAAAGTGAGGTGTCGAATCGCCAAGGTTCGAAAACGACATCTGGAAACCAAGCTCATGGAAGTGCTGGAGCGTGCTCCTAGCGAAGTTGAAATACCTTACCAGCCTATTTCGGGTGCTCCCTTTGCCACCCTGCCCGTGGATATCCAGGAGCAAACTAAAAGAGAAACAACCATCGACCTGCTACAGCGTATTGGCAAAGTGGAAGATGCCGAAGACCTCTTGGACGAGTTTATTTCTTCTCCTCTTCATTGGCATTACCGCAACAAGATGGAGTATAGCTTTGCGGCGATTCGCTTCGACCTGAGGGAAAAAACGGATGTAGACGACTTCGCCCTTGGCTTCAAACACCGAGGCACGTGGTGGATGGCGGAAAATCTGGATAAAGACAGCGGACTTTTCGATGCGGAGATGGAAAACGGATTGAAAAAAATTCGCCAATATTGTGAAAACACGGGGCTTCCACCTTGGCACCACCCGAAGAAGGAAGGATTTTTTCGATTTCTAACGGTAAGAAAAAGCCATACCGATCAAGGTCTTCTGCTCAATTTGGTAACGTCGTCAGAAGGATTGGAGGCATTCGATCTGGATAAATTCAGCGAATTTCTTCAAGGGCTCTATGGAGAGCGTCTTCAGGGATTCCTGCACACGGTAAATGACGACATCGGTGATCGCGTCCAGCCACTCGAAGGCGAAAGTAAATTGATCTTTGGACGCGATTACATCGAAGAAGAGTTAAGTGGATTGAAATTCAAGATCCAGATGGAAAGCTTCTTCCAAACCAATCCCAAAGCGGCGGAGCGGCTTTACGCCAAAGCGATTGGCTACCTATCGGAAGAAACGGAAGGTAAGGGGCTGATTATGGACCTCTTCTGCGGAACGGGAACCATCGGTCAGCTAGTGGGTTCGAAGCTACCCGAAGCCAATATCTTGGGAGTGGACATCGTCGAAAAAGCGATTGAGGATGCCAAAAGATCGGCGGCGGAAAATGGCGTATCCAACGTAGACTTCGAAGCAGCCGATGTGGGCAAGTTCTTGCTCCAACATCCCGAATACCGCGGAAAGATCGACGCGATTATTCTCGATCCTCCCCGCGGTGGAATCGCGCCCAAAGCGTTGAAGAGAACCATCGAACTCGATGCCGATACCATTGTTTATATCTCGTGTAACCCCGCTACGCTGGCGCGCGATACCGAAACGCTACAATCTGCAGGGTATGATTTGAAAAAATTTGCTTTGGTAGATCAGTTTCCGCATACGGGGCATGTGGAGGCGGTGGCACTGTTTAAAAAGAAGTAACATTAGTCATTGCAAACGTTTGATTCAAATTAATGATTGAGCCAAGAAGAAATACTCACCTCAATGCTTGCGTTGCTCTGAGACCTCAAGATTTTGGGCATTATTTGTCGCAATTCTCAGCGTTCTCGGTTTAATCCATTTTAGGCATCATAAATTTGCGCTGAGTACACAGAGAAAAATAATAGCAGAGCTCATTTTGGCGAGAACGCAGAGGATCGCCGTCGCGATCGATGAGATACTTCATTTAACGTGGATTTCCAAAAGAAGAAATGCAATTTTAATTTTTGGGATTAAATTGTTCGCTCATAAAATAAAAAGCCAATTGCTTATTCAGCGAAATAAAGAGATGATAACATGAACAACTGGGACGAAAACTATTGGCAAGAGCGCTGGGAAGAAGGCCAAACGGGTTGGGACATTGGCTACGCCTCCCCTGCCCTGACAGATTATGCCAAAGGCTACGATGACAGAGACATCCGAATACTTATTCCGGGCTGTGGGAATGGCTACGAAGCCGAAGAGCTTTATAAGGCCGGATACAAAAACACTTTTGTGATCGACTTGGCTCACGGTGCTTTCGACAGTTTGAAAAAGCGATTCCCTGAATTTCCAAAGGAGAATATGATCCTCGGTGATTTTTTCGAATTGGAAGGCTCTTATGATTTAATACTTGAACAAACTTTCTTTTGTGCGCTTGACCCATCCTTGCGATCGGCATATGCCGAGAAAATGAATGAATTGCTTGTGCCGGGCGGAACGCTTGCCGGGGTATTATTCGACGATTTGCTATTCAGCGATCACCCGCCCTTCGGAGGCACAAAGGAGGAGTACCTCTCCTATTTCGAT
>JGI12210J13797_12041475_pt1 | contig 12186 bp, 12 predicted proteins | sample ElkSlonscriptome_3_FD_13797 | JGI IMG/M metagenome (IMG submission 13797) | reverse complement strand
CATCACCTGATCATCTACCCTAAACCTGTCATCTACCCTAAACCTGTCATCTACCCTAAACCTGTCATCTACCCTAAACCTGTCATCTACCCTAAAACGGAAGGTCTTTTCCTCTGAAACATTCTCAACGCTCCAACCGTTCTTCTCCCAAATCCACTGTTCATAAACCGACATTGGCGATCGCTCAGCGTCTTTCTTCAGGTGTCGTGGCTCCAGTCAAGCGACTCCATCAAAGTCGTTTCATGCAGCCCAATTATCCGTTTCGACCTCAGCGTGTATCTCTGTTCTACGGCTGGATTATCGTCATCGTCACAACGATTGGCATTCTCATGAGCATTCCAGGGCAGACGGCTGGAGTTAGCGTCTTTACTGATCCCCTGTTAGAAGCGACCGGACTATCGCGACTTCATCTCAGCAATGCTTATCTGGTTGGCACCCTGACCAGTGGGCTTTTGCTGCCATTTGGTGGAGTGCTGATTGATCGACTCGGAGCACGGATTGTGGTCATCGGCGCATCGGTGTGGCTAGCACTCACGCTGGTTTACCTCAGTTGGTGCGATCGCCTCGTTGCAATGATTGTAAATCTGCTCAACCTGGAGTCTTCCTTAACCGTGGCGTTTGTGCTGCTGGCGATCGGCTTCGTCAACCTTCGCTTCAGCGGTCAGGGCATGTTGACGATGGTCAGTCGCACAACGTTAGGCAAGTGGTTTGACCGCAAGCGGGGGCGTGTTTCCGGCACCGCTGGGATCTTTATCTCGTTCGGCTTTTCGGGGGCTCCGCTGCTCCTGAGCTTGCTGATCGACACCTTTGGCTGGCGGGGGGCATGGTTGTGCCTATCTGTCGTCGTGGGTTTCGGCATGACAGCCATCGGCTGGCTGTTTTATCGAGACAATCCAGAAGAATGTGGTCTCCAAATGGACGGCGAAATTCTGCAATTTGAAAGGTCAGCAACGACGGAGCCACCTGAGCAACAAGGGGGCACGCCTGAGAATTTTGAAGCACCTAGGGTTGCCGACCCCGGTCAGCGTTCCAGCAATTCCAACTCATCGACTCCTGCATCTTCTCTCCCTGAGCCGTTTCACCCCATTTCAACAACGCGGGACTTTACACGAGCAGAAGCACTGCGAACTCTGGCCTTTTGGGCAGTCACTCTGGCTCTCGCGTCCCAGGCTCTCACCATTACAGGCATCACATTTCACATTGTGGACATCGGCACCTCTGCGGGTCTGACTCGCACCCAAACTGTTGCTCTGTTTTTGCCAATCGCCATTTTCTCAACCCTGACGGGCTATCTCATCGGCATTTTATCTGATCGAGCCAAGCTTAAGTTTCTCTTTCTCGGCATGATGGTCGTCGAGGCTCTAGGCATTGTCAGCATGGCGCATTTGGACAGCTCCGTCATGAGAATCGTGGCGATCGCCGGGTTGGGAATGAGTGGCGGCTGTTTTGGCACCCTCTCGACGGTCTCCATGCCGCGCTACTTCGGGCGGCGACACTTGGGGGCGATCGCCGGAGTCCAAATGATGAGTTTGGTCATTGCCAGCGCCATCGGCCCTTCTTTGCTGGCTCTCTTTAGGCAAGTCTTTGACAGCTACCAGCTAGGTCTCTATCTTTGCGCAGCCATTCCCTTAACGATTATTCTGCCGCTGTGGCTATCGGGCAATCCTCAGGACTCCTACAGTTCCTAACCAACCCTGTACACCTTCACAAGACTGCGAAAGGGGCGATCGCCAAACCATCTCGACAAATGAGAGTCACGCCTAAGATTACGCTTTCGTAACATTTCTCAGAAAACCTCTGAAATTCCGTTCGATCCAGCGTCATATTCTAAGAAGTGGGTCTCAATTTCTGATAGGGTACTATGCAGGGTCAAGATATTGCAGAGTGTTTAATCGATCAGGTTTTCCGGCTCATTCATTCCTCAAACTCTGCACCTGCATTACTGGGAGGTTTATAGGTTCTATGTTGACTATTTTGTTCCAAGTGCTGCTAGCGCTGCTGGTTGTACTGTCATTTGTGATGGTAATCGCAGTGCCTGTGGGTTACGCATCTCCTCAATATTGGGAGCAGGCTAAGCGTCTCATCTTGCTTGGCTCTGTCGCCTGGGTCGGTCTTGTGCTAGCTGTCGGCGGGCTCAATTACTTCGTCGCTTAAGATTGAAGAGTCCATAGCAGCCATACTCATTGTGATTAGACGGTAGCAGGCTTCGCGATCGCGCCTCCATCATGGCGTTCATTTGATTAGCGAATCTCTCGCTAGCAGCTTTATGCTGCTGGACGCGATTTTGTATCAGTTCAGGATTTCTATGGCTGTTTTTGAAGGTTCATTTGTCCACGCCAACGATCTCAAGTTGGCGATGGTTGTTGGTCGATTCAATGACTTGGTGACTACCAAGTTGCTCGAAGGGTGTCAAGACTGTCTTAGACGACATGGAATTGACCCTGATCCAAGTGGCACTCAGGTTGACTATGCTTGGGTTCCAGGAAGTTTCGAGATTCCGCTGTTGGCACGACAGCTTGCGGCGACTCACCACTACGATGCGGTGATTTGCTTGGGAGCTGTGATTCGAGGACAAACGCCTCATTTTGATTATGTGTCATCAGAAGTGTCCAAAGGGGTTGCAGCAGCCAGCTTTCAGACCGGGGTACCTGTCGTGTTTGGAGTGTTGACAACCGATACGATGCAGCAAGCGTTAGAGCGGGCTGGAATCAAAAGCAACTTGGGCTGGGAATATGGCATGAGCGCCATCGAAATGGGCAGCCTGATGCGTCAAGTGCGCGATCGCTTCCCCAACACCAGCAACCTGTCGCTAAACGCAGCTCAAGGGACCCCAACCCTCCAGGCTTCCGTACAGCGAGCCATTCCTGAAGGATCTGAACAATCCTAGGAATGAAGACAAGCCATAACCTCGGCTCAATTTTTTTAGTTTAGTGTTGACACTCGTCTCCTTTTCTGAGATATTGATGATCGGCTGATTTTTGCGGGTATAGCTCAGTGGTAGAGCGTCACCTTGCCAAGGTGAATGTCGCGCGTTCGAATCGCGTTACCCGCTTTCAAAAAAATTTTTATAGAAATAAGCTTTGTCCAAGCATTTTCATGTAAGGTTGGCGTTTTCCCCATGTGCAATCTAACCACAGAGTTTCGTGTTCTGAGGAGATCCGTGGTTTAATCTATTCTGTGTTCTAAAAATTTAGGTTTTTAGCCTGTCCGAATCAGGTATCAGCGGTTATTTTAGTAGTGACTACCGTCTGCTACTGCACACTAGCTGCCCGCGAGATTGATCTCAACTCGTCCATGCATAGAGGGACTCGATCCGTTGAGTTTCATAAATGGCATCTCAACCTCTGTCAAACGGTCGAACAGTCAAACAACTGCGGTTACGGTGTGGCAATCCATTGTTGTTAATGTTAAGCACGTTGTATTTGCATAGCCTTGCAAACACATAGACACAGTCAAATCGATTTAACTGCCGACTATCCCTGTCCTTGTCGGCGGCGTGGGAAACTAATTCCGATCGCCCTAACTGAGGCATTTGGCTGTAGCCGATGCCAACAGATTTTCGTGGTTCAGGAAAGCGGGGATGCCATTGAACAACTCTCGACAACTTATCCCTATAAAAAGGCTTGGCGTTGGACAGGACAGCAATGGAGCATTGCAAAATCTTCCATTAGCCGCAGCTATCTGCCTCTAGCTCTGCTTGTCATGTTCGGCTTGGTGATGGTACTGCTAGTGGCGACACTGGCAGATTCGGGTGGCAGCTCCAACAATTCTGAGTTTCATCTCATTGCCGCTTTGACCCTCACCGGAATGCTAATATTCATATTCTGGTTAGCATGCCGACGTTAATTTATAAAATTAGAATCCATTGAGCCTATCCTCTGACTTGCTTGCGATCGCCCAGCGTGCCCAACAGTCTTCAGTTGCGCTTGCTGCAACCGGGGGGGAGAGTCGCAGCGCCGTCATTGCGGCGATCGCAGAAGCGGTTCGGCAAAAGCAAGACGACATCTTAGAAGCCAATACTCTAGACTTGGAAGCCAGTCGAGAAATGGCCGTGCCAGAGTTGGTTTTAGACTGGCTCAAGTTGACTCCCGAAAGAATCCACGCAACGGTACGAGTGTTAGATCGGTTAAGCGTTTCTGCTGATCCACTCCATGCAGAAACGGTCAGCGATAGCTCCGTTGAGCACTGTGATGTGTATGGTTCCAGAACTCCAGTCGGGACGGTCGCACTGGTCTATGAGTCGTTTCCTGAACTCGCGGCAATGACCGCAGGGTTTTGTCTTCGCACAGGCAATGTCTTGCTTTTAAAGGGCGGCTCTGAGGCCAGCCAAACCAACCAAGTCATTACCCAGATTGTGCAAGACTGCATTGTTACAGCCAATCTGCCTCAAAGCTGTATCCAGCTTATTCCTTCAGACTGGGGAGATGTGCAGCGGGAGCTTGTCAGCCTCGATCACTATGTTCACCTAGTCATTCCCTACGGTCGCGCCAGTCTAGTCCAGCAAGTGATGAAGCAGTCCACGGCTCCGGTCTTGCGCACGTCAATTGGAAATTGCTACCTGTTTTGGTCTATCACAGGCAATGAAGACATGGTGCGCCATGTCATTCTAGACAGTCACGAGAGCGAACCCGATCCGGTCAATGCCCTCGAAAAAGTGTTGATTCATCGAGGATGCAGCCCAGGCTCTTTGGCCTCGCTGTTTGCTGACCTGAAGGCTAAGGGATTAAACCTAAAGGGCGATTCAGAACTCGTCTCCAAGTTTCCAGGCTTGTCTTCAACGAGCGATGATGAGTGGAATCATTCTTATCTAAACAAGACCGTCGCCTTTCGGCTGGTTGACGGACTAGACGAAGCCATCACCTGGATCAATCAACACAGCAATGGTCATGCCGACTGTATCGTGACTGAATCCTACAATGAGAGTCGTGAGTTTGTTACGACTCTCACCAGCGCTACAGTTTACATCAACACATCCCCTCGCTTTTACCGCTATCCCAAAGGGGGCAATCCGATCGCCCTGGGCATGTCTAGCCAGGGTAGCTCCAACCGAGGATTGATTGGATTAAACACGCTCACAAGCATCAAGCGCGTTGTCCAGGGCAATTCCTCTCTCTTGCCGTAGTTTCTTCCTCGCCACCATCAATCGCACGCGACCTGCACCCGAAGTCGCTATATTCCGTGAATTGCATCTAGCCGCGACTTGCATCAATGAATCGTGGCGATCGCCCCTACTGTATCAATGGCTAAAATATGGGCTTGAGGTTCAAAGCCCGCCTGAGTCCAGGCTGATATCATGGCTGCTTTGACCGCCGTTGCATGGGTGGATGAGGTCAGTGCCAATATCGTTGGGCCTGCGCCGCTAATGACGACGCCATGCGCCCCAGTTGCCAAGGCCGTTTCCCGCACGGCGTCATATCCGTAGATGAGAGGCTGGCGATAGGGCTGATGAATCCGATCCTGCAAGGCAGTTTGGAGCCAGTCGGGGTTGCCTGTCTCTATCGCCCGAATCAGCAAACCCATATGAGCCGTGTTAAAGATGGCATCGGCCCGGCTGTAGGTCTGGGGCAACGCCTGACGGGCTTCAGCCGTAGACAACTCAAAGTTGGGAATTGCAACCACTGGAACAAGGGCACTGTTCCAAGGAATCTCGCACACCTGCCATCCCCCTGAGGCATCTGCTGTAGTGAGCTGACAACTGCCCTTTAGAGCCGGAACAACATTGTCAGGATGACCTTCGAGGGCGATCGCCATTGACATCAGTTCTGCTGACGAGAGCGGCGATCCGGCAATGGCATTCCCCCCTAGCAGCCCACCCACAATGGCCGTCGCTGAACTCCCCAAACCTCGTGCCAAGGGAACCTGAAGATCAATGTCTAGGTCAACTTTAGGCACCTCTCGCTCCAAAAACGAGAAGACTTTGAGGAAAGACTGATAGGCTAAATTTTGCTCTCCTGTAGAAACTCGGTCGGCATCCAACCCCGTAACGCGAATGTTGACACGGGAGGATTGATCAGAGGGGGGAGACGTAAACGAAAACGTATTGTAAAGGGCGAGAGCAGCTCCCAGACAATCAAAGCCAGGGCCAATATTCGCGGTTGTTGCAGGCACTCTGACGGTTACCGATTGCAGATCTACCATGATCGATCGTTGATGTATAGGGAACTTAAATATGTAGGAACTATTTTATATAGCGAAAGCGTTAAAAATACATAGCGAAAGCGCTACAAATTTATCAGGTCTTGGTTCCCACAGCTAGTCATTTGGGATAGCTGTAGTCAGCGTGACGACTTTCGACCAGAGCGGGCACTCTAAGTCTAGGCAACAACAATACAGGTCTCTAGTTCAGAGTTCTTCAGCACCGAGTTCTCCATAAAGCTGACAGCAGACCGACCAAGACTTATAGCAGCCATGTCACAAGCGAAGTGGATTCGACGAGCACAACAGGGCGACCCAGAGGCGATCGCCCAGCTTTTGCATATTGCCCTCTACTCGCGGAGCATTCGAGTGAAAGCCCACGCCACCCCCACCAGCCTTCAGGTTTTGCTAGAGGCTCACCGCTTTCCACCGCGCAAACACTTAGTCGCTTATATCCACAGGGGCATTGCCCAACTCCAGATAGCTTGTTTTGAGACGGTAGAAATCTATGCGCGTCATCCCGATGAAGCTCAGTTTCTCTGGTGTGACGGATTTGATGTCAATGCTCCCGTTCCTGATGTCACTCCTAACAACATGCCAGATCCTCCGGCATCTCCCCGCGATCCGATCCGCTCAAGAGTAAATTCATCGGAGCAAGACCTGGAGCAGGAAGCAGAGATTGGATATTCCACCGCAGAACTTGCACAGATGCCAGCAGCGGCGATCGCCCAAAAAATCCGCTCTGGCGACATGGTCTCGCCGATCGACCGAGAGCAGAAAAATCGGCAGCCAGCCCCTCGCCGACAAAGAGATCTGGGCTGGATGCTGGTCGATCGACTGAAGCAGCTGAATCCTTTTGCAACGGGACTGATGGTGATCCTAACTCTGCACAGTCTCTTTGCCTCTCATCACTACACGCCTGAAGGATTCATGCTGGCTCGCGATCCGATGATGATGTTTTTGCACAACATCAATCTCATTTTTCACGAGGCAGGACACACAATTTTTTCGTTCTTTGGTCGATTCATCATGCTTCTAGGCGGATCGCTGATGCAGGTCTTAGTTCCCGCTGTGATTAGTGGCTACTTTTTCGTGACGAAGCAGCGATTTTCAGGAGCCGTCGCTCTTTGGTGGGCTGGACAAAGCTTGCTTGACGTGTCACTTTACATCAAAGACGCCCAAGAGCGGATGTTGCCCCTCCTCGGCGGAGAAGGGGTGATGCACGACTGGCACTTCATCTTGCTTGATTTGCGATTGCTGGTTCACGACGACACTGTCGCTGCTTTGGTGTACAGCTTTGGAATTTGCGTCTATCTTGTGGCGATCGCCCTCGGCTTTTACTTCGCAGGTCAACATCCATCCAGTGCTAATGCTCGTCACAAGTCTTCACCAACGCCAGAACCCTAGATTTCACCGCAAAACCCGTCACTTTGGCAATAAAACACTGCTACGAAAAGAGTAGGATGTATTCGATTGTGACTCCTAAACCATTCCTATGACAGTTCTTTTGGCAGGCGATATTGGCGGCACCAAGACCATTTTGCGACTGGTCGATGCTCAAACTAGCGGCACTACAACAGAGGCGTCTCTCAAGCCCCTCTACGAAAATCGCTACGTCAGCGGCGAATTTCCAGACTTGGTACCGATGGTGCGGCAATTTTTGGCAGAAGCCCAAGAAAAGCTCGGCTCGGTTCCGGCTCCAGAACGAGCCTGTTTTGCGATCGCAGGCCCTGTTGCCGACAACGCTTCATCGCTCACCAATCTGTCGTGGCTGCTAGAGGGCGATCGCCTCGAAAAGGATCTGGGCATTAGCAAGGTCGCTCTGATCAATGATTTTGCTGCTATCGGCTATGGCGTGTTGGGCATGAGCGAAGACGACATTTGCTCTCTGCAATCGACTGATCATACCCCTTCTCCCACAGCACCCATCGCCGTCATTGGAGCAGGGACTGGACTGGGAGAGGGCTTCCTTGTCCCCTCATCTCCTAGCCGATACCAAGTTTATCCCTCAGAGGGAGGTCACGCCGACTTTGCCCCTCGCTCTCAGACTGAATTTGAACTGTTGAGATATTTGCTCGATAAGTTTGGAATCACTCGCATTTCTGCAGAACGGGTCGTGTCAGGCCAGGGCATCGTCGCCATTTACCAGTTTTTGCGCGATCGCCAAATGGGAGAAGAGTCTCCTGAGATAGCTGAAGTTGTGCGCATCTGGGAACGAGAAAAAGGAGTTGCAGACAAGAGCGTAGACCCCGCCGCAACCATTGCGATCGCCGCTGCCGAGGAAAATGATCATCTGTCGGAACGGACAATGAAAATCTTTGCCTCAGCCTACGGTGCAGAAGCGGGTAATCTGGCTCTGAAGCTGCTTCCCTATGGTGGTCTTTATATCGCTGGAGGTATTGCGGCTAAAAATCTGGCGCTGCTCCAGTCCGGTGAGTTTATGAGCGCATTTTTGGAAAAAGGCCGAGTGAGTTCTCTGTTGGAGAATATTCCGGTGAACATTGTGCTGAATCCGAGCGTGGGACTGATTGGTGCTGCCCTCTATGCCACCATGTTGGAGTAGCGATCAATTCGATGTTGATTGTTCATCAGGATGAGGATGCCAGCACTTACCCTGATAGATTCGGGTTTACTCAATCTGCAAGGACTTGGTGAGAATGCCCATCACTTCGCCGGGGCGATTGATGGGCATAGAACGACTCCACTTGCTCGGCTCGACATCACCTCGTTGATGCAAGCTGTTGATCACGAGCTGGATGGCGTTGGGCGAACCGTAAAGTAGATGTCGTACAGGTTCGTTACCTCAGCGATTGGTCGATCCAGTGACTACGTCTCTATTTTGATAGAGTTGCCGATTCCGTCTTTTGAAAGATTTTGACCGTTGAGTGGCTTCAGACTTTCGTGATGTTGACGAACTCACGCTATGTTTGGAATATGAGCTGCATTCAATGCAACAAGGAAAGTCTTACGCAGTAGGCGATCGCTTTCCAACAACATGCGCAGCCAGAGTCAATCTTTAGAAACCGCAAACGAAACAAAGCAAAAAAGTAAAGGAGTAGATGAATATGGCTCGTCAAGTTGGAGATCGTTATGCCTGCGAGAAGTGCGGAGCCCAGCTCGTTTATGAAAAGCCTTGCCCTTGCCCTGAAAGCGTTCCTCACTCAGAGATCTGTTGCGGAGAGCAAATGAAGATTGTGAAGGAAGCTTCAGCAACGTAGTCAGCTCAGGACTCAGTTTCACTCCTCACCTCGTAGCCACCGCCCCGTCTGGAAAATGTATCAGGAAGTCTTGCGAAACTACTTACTGTGCTAGGGCAATCTCAGATAATTTGTGAGAGGAGGGGCGCAGCCCGCTCCTCTCACTTAGCAGTTCAAGAGCGATTTAGTATCGCTATAGCTATGGGGAGGGTGGTTTCTTGATGTGTCGATCCCAATTGGATTCTGTTTTTGCCAGTCCGAGCTAGGTGTTGGGAAAAGTTTCAAGCCCACGGACATGCACCACACCTCAGTACAGGACAACAAGCTTGAAAATGATACGAGGATGGGGTTTCATCAGAATTACGACGTTCATTAGAAACCCCATGAGTCAATATAGCGAATTGAAACAGGCACTCCAACCCCACCTCGACTGGCACGGCGCGAGAGTATCATTTCTAGCCCTGTTCCTGATCGCTCTCGTGAAGGTCAAAACTGACACCTTGAGCGCCATCTCGCTCGGCTTTGGGATCCGTGCCTTGGCTGAATCCAGCTACAAGCGCCTACAACGGTTCTTTCGCAGCTTCGAAATTGACTACGACACGATCGCCAAGATCGTGGTCAACTAGATGGACATTCCCCAGCCTTGGGTCGTGAATATCGACTGCACCACCTGGGAGTTTGGGAGCCTCTGCTTCAACATCTTGACGCTGGGGATTGTGCATCAGGGGGACGCCTTCCCCGCGATGTGGTGAATGCTAGCGAAGAAGGGGAATTCCAACAGCCCAGAGCGGCTCGGCCTCATCGAGGCGTTCTGCAAACTGTTTCCCGATGAACACGTTGACGACTTGTGCGGCGATAGAGAGGTTGTTGGCCAGGTGTGATTGCGACCTGCTGCTTGAACCGACCCTGAGTCTTCCGATAAGAGTCAGGGCCACGGATAACATCGAGCGCCAGGGCAAGTTGCTTGTTGTCATCGCTCCACCGAATAGCGAGCCTTTGGTCGCAGGCTACGCCCTCAGATGGGGCATCGAAACTCTCTTTGGCATCTTCAAGACTCGCGGCTTCTGCCTGGAGGCCTTTCATTTCACCGAGCAAGAGCGCTTGCGCAAGCGGGTTGCTCTTTTGACGATAGCTTTGTGCTGTTCTTAACCCTGGTTGTCCCACTGAGTCTCGCTTCAATCAGTCACTATAGCAATGCACAGATAGGTTAGGACAGATATTAATGGAGAAGCCGCGCGGTGCGCGGCTTCTCCATCAACTATTGGTTTTATATCAGCGCATAGCACTATACAACTTTTGTCCTGTACTTAGGAGTTGTTTAAGCGTGCATGAAGATTAGAGCGTTCCCAAATCAGGAGAGTGATAATGGGGCCAGCATCAAGGGAGTCTCAATCATGCAGAAGCAATTTAAGCAGTGGCAGACAACGATAAAGGGCACCAGAAAGTGGGTAATCGGGGCGATCGCCACTCCAGTTCTGCTCTGGATGGTGTTGTCGCTTTGTCTGGTACCCGATCGTAGACTTCAGGCAGCAGATAACGATCGTTTATCCCCAAACGAAAGAGCAACCCTGACTCATCTACATCGTGCAACTCTAATCAGCGACCTTGGAACGATAGCGGCAGTTGCTGGTGGAGTCGTCCTTTTACTCAATTGTTACGCTGCCAAAAGCAATGCAGAGACCGTAGACCTCAGCGGGGCTGACTTCTGCGGTGCTGACCTTCGGGATGCCAACCTTAGGGGAGCGGATCTCAGCAGTGCCGACCTCAATGGTGCAGACCTAGGCGGGGCGGATCTCAAAGACGCCAATCTCAACGGGGCTAACCTTATCAGTGCTAACCTCAGCGGGGCTAACCTGAGTGGTGCCAAGTTCAGATACGCCGACCTCAGCGGAGCCGATCTTAGATATGCCAACCTTAGCGGAGCGGATCTGAAATGCGCCAACCTCAGCGGAGCCGACCTCAACTGTACTCTGCTCAGCGATGCAAATTTCAGCGATGCTAACCTCAGTGGAGCCTTAATATTTTTTACAAATCTACGAGAAGTTCTAAACCTTGAACCCCTTCAACTCGAAGCGAAACCTTCACCTTTTTTGTGTAACGTGGCGCTGCCTTCTTATTCCAAGAAACCAGAGGTGAATCCTAATCGCGCTTGCGGTCGCATTCCTCAACTTTTGAGCACTCGCTACGATATTCCACTCGAAGAAGCTCAGAAAATAGTTGAAGAAGCTCGACAACACCACTGGAACTAACCAAAGCTACCACAATCGTCCCAAGTACTGTTCGCCTCTACAGGATAGGTAGACTACTGATCGGGGCGATCGCCCCACCCACTCATCACAGCCGACTTCTCTTCATCATGAGGCTTGCATGTCATCTAACACTTTTCCACCATCTTCTTAAACAGATATAGTTTCTTAGACAGACATAGTTCCACCTAAGATCCGATGTCAAAATTTCAGGTGAAGGCTGTCATTCTAGTTAATTAGGCGGCGGCGACTGTATGGCTACTGCCGACAAACTGCTTTGTAATAAAAGGCGAAGTCATTGCCGAGAGCAGTCCACCATAATCTAGGTCAAACTCTACTTCACTACCAACCTCGCAAGCATGGTTATTGCTGTCAAGAACGATGTGGTCACTGCTAGATCCTAGTATTTCCAGATCGTTTTTAGGACTTAAGCTAGATATTAGAACATCCTGCCTTCCTAAAGCGATAATGACTCTGTGGTGAATACCGCGATCAAGAAGGATAGGAGTAACCCCAAAAGCATTCTGACAAATCTCTCCAAATGGCAAAGATGGCTTTTCTTTTGATTCAATCACCTCAGTAATCAACCTAAAAGCATTGGTGTATAA
>JGI12210J13797_10599204_pt1 | contig 12188 bp, 11 predicted proteins | sample ElkSlonscriptome_3_FD_13797 | JGI IMG/M metagenome (IMG submission 13797) | reverse complement strand
GACTTGTCGCCGGCGATCGTCACGAAGCGGGTCGGGTCGAGCAGCCGCCCGTCGAGGGCCCGCACCTCGTGGTCGGTCGAGCCCAGCACCCGGCCGGGGGTGAAGCCCCGCAGGTGGAGGCGGGCCCCGAGCGCGATGACCCGGTCCCACTCCTCGTTCGATGCACGCGTTGCCCTGCTCATGATCGCCCGGCCGCAGCGTGGGGCCGCCGGCGAGGGCGGCGGGTCGGCACGATACCACGGGCGGCGCATCGGCAGCGGGCGGGCGCGGGCGCGGGCGTGCGGGCGTGCGGGTCGGGCTGCTACCGTCGTCGGCGATGCAGGCCTACGAGATCCAGAACGCCTTTGGCATGGACAACCTCGCGCTGGTCGAGCGCCCCATTCCGGAACCGGGCCCGGAACCGGGCCCGGAACCGGGCCCGGGGCAGGTGCGCGTGCGGGTGCAGGCGGTGTCGCTGAACTACCGCGACCTGCTGATGGTGCGGGGGCACTACGACCCGCGCCAGCCCTTGCCGCTGGTGCCCGTGTCCGACGGCGTGGGCGTGGTGGAGGCCCTCGGCGCAGGCGTGCGCGGGGTGGCCGAGGGCGACCGCGTGGCCGGCATGTTCGCTCAGCGCTGGCGCTCGGGGCCGCCCACCGCCGAGGCGCTGCGCTCCACCCTCGGGGGCCCGCGGGACGGCATGCTCGCCCAGCAGGTCGTGCTCGAGGCCGACGGCGTGGCCCCGGTGCCCGAGCACCTCGACCCCGTGCAGGCGGCCACGCTGCCGTGCGCTGCGCTCACCGCCTGGAGCGCGCTGGTCACCCTCGGCGGGCTGCGGGCGGGCGACACCGTGCTGGTGCAGGGCACCGGCGGCGTGTCGACCTTCGCGCTGGCGTTCGCCCGCATGCATGGGGCGCGGGTCATCGCCACCACCGGCTCGCCCGACAAGATCGACGACCTGCGGCGGCGCGGTGCGTGGGAGGTCATCGACTACCGGGCCGATCCCACGTGGGGCAAGACGGCGCGCGCGATGACCCAGGGGCGCGGGGTCGATCACGTGGTCGAGGTGGGCGGCGTGGGCACGCTGGGGCAGTCGATGCGAGCGCTGCGGCCCGGCGGCACCATCAGCCTGATCGGCGTGCTCGCCGGGGTGCAGGCCGACCTCGCGCTCACGCCGGTGCTGATGAACCAGATGCGGGTGCAGGGCGTGTTCGTGGGGCACCGCGAGGGCTTCGAGGCCATGACGCGGGCCATCGCCCAGCATCGGCTCGAGCCGGTGGTCGACCGGGTGTTTCCTTTCGAAGAGGCGCCGGCCGCCTTCGAATACCTCGCCTCGGGCGCGCACCAGGGCAAGGTGTGCATCCGCGTGTCCGAGTGAGCCGCCGGGCGAGCAGGAGGCCCGCGATCAGCACGAGCCTCCGCTCTGCCGAGCGGCCTCGCTCCATGAAGCGTGATGGCCTCAGAGTGCCGTGAGAACCATCTGGATTGTATTTGACCGATATGAACGAATCAGTCATATAGTTTTCATGGCTCGACGACCGTCCAAGCTCGGGGTTGCGTGGACGGCGGGGCGCTTGGCGAGTCGGCGCTTGTTTCGGCGGGGGGTGGGCGCGGCCGATCTCGAGCTGGGCGAGCGCTTGGCCGCGCAGCTCGACGAGATGAAGGGCCTGGCCATGAAGGTCGGGCAGATCGTCTCCTACATGGATGTGCCGCTGCCCGAGGCGGTGCAGGAGAAGCTCGCGCGGCTTCAGACCGGGCAGCGGGGCATGCCCGAGGCGGGCGTGCGCGAGGTGGTGGAGGCGTCGCTGGGGGGGCCGGTCGAGCAGTGGTTCGAGTCGTTCGACTTCGAGCCGGTGGCCGCTGCCTCGATCGGCCAGGTGCACCGGGCGCGGGTCGAGGGGCGGGCGGTGGCGGTGAAGGTGCAGTATCCCGACGTCGCCCGCTCGTTCTCCGACGACCTGGGGGCGATGGGCCGCTTCGCGTCGCTCGCCTCGCTGGCCAGCGCGGTCGATGGCACGGCGCTCGTCGAGGAGCTGAGGGCTCGCTTGGTGGAGGAGTGTGACTACCGGCGAGAGGCGCGGATGCAGGCGGCGTTTCGGCGGGCGTTTGCCGGGGATCCCGGGGTGGCCGTGCCCGAGGTGATCGGCTCGCACTCCACCGGGGTGGTGCTCACCTCCGTGTGGGCGGAGGGCGACGGGTTCGAGGTGGTGCGGCGCGAGGCCTCGGCGGCGCGGCGGCGCGAGATCGCCGAGGCGCTGGTGCGCATGAGCTACCGCAGCCTCCTGCAGCTGGCCACCATCCAGGCCGATCCGCACCCCGGCAACTTCTCGTTCCCGCCCCAGGGCCCGGTGGTCTTCTTCGACTTCGGGTGCGTGCGGCGGCTCGAGCCGTCGCGGGTCGAGGCCCTGCGCGGCCTCATCGAGGCGCTGCGGGCCGGCGATCGAGCGGCCGCCCGCGAGCCGATCCGGGCCATGGGCGTGGTGGGGCGCCCGGGGAAGTTCGACTACGATCACTTCTTCATCAGCATGGAGCACCTGCACCGCCCGCTGCTGCGCGAGCGCTTCACCTTCGAGCCGGGCTTCTTGCGCGACGGCATGGCGCTCAACGGGCCCACCAGTCCCAATGCGCGCACGATGTCCATGCCGCCCGCCTTCGTGTGGATCTGGCGGCTGCAGTGGGGCCTGTGGTCGATCCTCGGCCGGCTGGGCGTCGAAGACGTGCCGCTGGGCGGGATCCTCGACGCGCTGCTGAGCCAGCCCGTGCAGCCGCTGTCCGAGCCGAGCGACGATCGCTTCGACTCGGTCTCCGACGGGGCGTCGTCTTCATCGCTGCCGGCCCATCCGCGAGACTGATGCCGCGCGCGCACACCACCGAGGAGCGGGAGCGGATCCAGGAGCGCTTGCTGAGCGGCGGTCGGGAGGCCTTCGTGCGGTCGGGGCTGGCCAAGGTCACCATCGCTCAGCTCGCCCGCGAGGCTGGGATCGGCAAGGGGAGCTTCTACCGATTCTTCGACTCCAAGGAGGAGCTGTTCCTCGCCATCCAGGAGCGCGAGGAGGCCGAGTTCAAGGCCGAGCTGCTGCGGCGGGTGGAGCAGGCCGGTCAGCCGCGGCTGGCCGTGCGGGCGCTGCTGCTGGCGGCGGCCACCAGCTTGCGCGACCACCCGTTCTTGGCCGCGCTGCTCGATCCGGACACGCTGGCCGAGCTGACGCTCCGCGTGCCGCCCGAGCGGCTGGCCGCTCACCGCCGTGCCGATCGTGCGTTCTTCATCGGGCTGGTGCGAGCCTGGAAGGCCCGCGGCTGGCTGCGGCGCGAGGTTCGACCCCAGCTCGTGTTCGAAGTGCTGCAGGCGATGTTCGTGATGTCGGTGAGCACCGAGCTGGTCGACGACGCCACCACGCGGCGCGCCTCGGAGGAGCTCGCTGCCGCGCTGGCCGAGCGCTGGTGCCCGTAGCCGTGCGGCAAGCAGCGCAAGGCGCTGTACGCCAAGGCCGTCGCGTGGGTGAAGGCCGTGGGCGCGGCGAAGTCGCTCAGAAGCGCAGGCGCAGGCCGGCGGTCGGGGTGCCCTGGGCGGTGCGCCCCGTGTGGGGGGCCAGGGAGATCCGGCGCTGTCGCGTCCACGCCGCGTAGCGCTTGGCTCGGAGCGCGCCGAACGTGAGCAGCGGCGCGCCCACCAGCAGCGCGACCACGCCCAGCGACAATGCAGCCACGCCGTCGTCTCGGGTGCAGAGCGTCGCGAGCGAGTCGCTGCCGTGGCGCATGCAGTACGCGCCCGCGGCGAGGCCGGGGATCGCCGTGCTCACCAGCAGCGCCGAGCCGGCGATGATCATGCCCCTGCCCTTGGGGGGCGGTCGCTCGGGCGGCATGATGGCGACGGTGGGATCGGCCGCGTAGGCGGGGTCGGCCGCGGGCGGGCCGGCAGGGACGACGGCGGTGGGATCGGCCGTGACCGGAGCCGGTGAGGCAGGCTGGGCAGGCGCCGGGGTGGCGGGCCGAGCTGGTGCGGGTGGCTGGACGGCCTCGGCTGGATCCCCGGGCGGAGGAGACGGAGAGACCGGCGCGGTCGGATCGGGGGCGGGCGCCGGAGCGGGAGCGGGCGCCATTTGATCAGGTGCAGGTGCAGGAGCAGGGGCGGGTGCAGGTGCGGGAGCAGGCGCCGTCGTCGGGGCAGGTGCGGGAGCAGCTTCGGGAGTTGTCGCAGGAGCAGCAGCCGGAGGCGAGGCAGCCGGAGGCGGGGCAGCCGGAGGCGGGGCCGCGAGGGCGGGCCGGGGGGCGAGGGGAACGCCGACCAAGGCGAGTGCGACCAGTGAAGACGAGAGGGTGTGTAGGGTCATGTTCGATCCGATCGCCGACCTCGATGGTGGTCCCTCGATCGCGAGTGCGCAAACCAGGTCCGGTAACGTCGTTCGTCTGGCTCCGTGTCATGAAGGGGGCGGAGCGAGTCGAGGGTCGACGCGCGGTCGTGGCCCCATGACGTCCCGCATCGAGTCCGGGTGAACGGGTGTTGATGATCGCGTGGGGTTGGCCATGTGCGGGGCGGGCCTTGCTGCGATCGAGTCTGTTGCTAGGTCGGACGCGTGAAGCCGTACGTCGTCCCCCTGACCGTCCTTGCCTTGGCGGGGACACCGCTCATCGGGTGCTCCCGTGCGCCGCTCCAGGCCGATCCGCCCTCCGAGGCGGCGGGGGAGCTGGCGATGGGCACCCAGATCCGGCAGGACTTGCTCACCGTGCTCGGGGCCGACGCGGAGGGCATCCGCGTCGACGCCGAGACCGAGACCGAGGGTCGGGTGGTGCTCTCCGGTCCCGTGCGGTGCAAGGCGGTCGCGCAGGTGGCCACCGAGGTCGCCGCGCGCACGGCCTTTGGGGTCGACGACCGCATGATCGTGCGGCCCAGCGATGCGCCCCACTCCGCGCCTGCCGCCCGGTGGCTGCGCGAGGCTCGACTCGAGGCCAACGTGATGGACGCGCTGCTCGAGGAGATGGGCGCCGACGCGGCCGAGATCGCGGTCGAGGTGCACGACTACGACGTCGTCCTGCTCGGCGAGGTCGACCAGCCCTACGATCGAGACACCGCGCTGGTCGTGGCCAGCTCGCAGCTCGGCGTGGCCGACGTGCGCGACGAGCTGAGCGTCATCATCGAGCCGTAAAGCCCACGCTCCGGCCGTCGCAGCCCATTCGGCGCGCCGCGGTCGCTACGGTCCTTGGAGCACGAGCGACCACGGGCGCGGTGAGTCTTCGGGCTCGCGTACGGCCGGGGGGGTCAGGGCTCGCCGAAGCGCCTGCGCATTTCGTGCCCACGTGCATCACGGGGCCAGGCTACGTGTGGATGTCCGCATGTCGAGGGGGTGCGTTTCCTCGGCGGGTTGCTAGACCGCCCGCGCCCGGCCGCAGGCGGGGAGCGCCCTGCCGCAGGCGGGGAGAACGGTCGGACGAGGAGAGGGACATGAGCGTCTTGGGGATCGAGCTCGGATCGCTAGCGGGGATGGCGTGCCCCTACTGCACGTCGGAGGTGGGCCTGGAGGTCTCCGCCGGGATCTTCAACGACGACTTCGGGGCCAACCTGGCCCTGATGGTGCTGCCCTTCGCGATCATGGTGATCGTGGTGGCGCTCATCCACTTCGGGGGGCCGGGCCGCGGCCCGGCGCACGGCGCTGCGCTGGGCTCGAGCGAGGGGCGCGGGCGATGAACCATGTGAATCAGCGACCGCTGATCGCCGCGGGCACCATGCTCGGCATCGGTATGGGCGGCTTCGTGGACGGGATCTTGTTCCACCAGCTCCTTCAGTTCCACAACATGCTGTCGGCCAAGCTGCCCGTGCGAAACGTGCCCGTGCGCGAGCTGGCGATCAACCTCGAGATCAACATGTTCTGGGACGGCATGTTCCACGCGTTCACGTGGATCATGACGGTGGTGGGCATCGCGATGCTGTGGCGAGCGGTGCGTCGGGACGACGTCGTGCTGTCCACGCGCACGCTGGTGGGCGGGCTGTCGCTGGGGTGGGGGCTGTTCAATCTGGTGGAGGGCGTGATCGACCATCACCTGCTGCACCTGCATCACGTGGTCGAGGTGCCCGGGCATCTGCCGTACGACGTGGCGTTCCTGGCCTCGGGGGCGGTGTTGATCGGGCTGGGCGTGGGTCTGGTGCGAGGGGGCGAGCGTGGCGGACGCGGCGTGGAGTAGCGCGATCTCGGCCATCTTGACGAAAAGGCCAACGGTGTCCAACACTTGGCCTTACGAAGGATGCTCTACTTCGCCTACGGATCCAACATCTCCTCTCTTCGCCTGAGTGCCCGCATCGGCCCGGTCGGCGTGCGTGGTCTGGCCCAGCTGCCCTACCACGAGCACCGCTTCTCCAAGTCCGGCTTCGACGGCACGGGCAAGGGCAACATCCAGCCCCACACCACCCGCCGGGTGCACGGCGTGCTCTACGAGCTGACGTCGGCCCAGCTCGAGATCCTCTGCAACTACGAGGGTGGCTACCGCCGCGCCACCCTCGAGACCCTCGCGCTCTCCACCCAGGCTCCCTCGGTCGCCATCACCTTCATCGGTGAGCGGCCAGGAGGAGCGCCGGCGCCCAGCCAGGCCTATCTCGATCACTACCGCGAGGGCTTCGCCGAGCACGGCTTCCCGGTCGAGTATGCGCGGGCGATCCTCGCCGACGGCGGCGACCCGCGCCCGTTCGGCTGACGGCTGGGTCGTCTCGCGCCGTCCCGCGCCTCAGCTGCACGCGTCGAAGGCCAGCCGGTCCCTGCGCTCGGACGCCTTCAAGATCTTCGTCGCGGCTCGGTACAGCTTGGGCGAGTCGTAGATCTCCAGCACGGCCTCCATGGCGTCGATGAGCCGCTTCTCTTGCGATTCCGCTTCGCCGCAGGCTCGCTTCACGTCGTCGGGGATCTTCACCTCGGGCAGGTCGCCCTCGGGCTCGATGCCGATCTCGGCCGCGGCCTTGCGCAGCTTCTTGGCGTGCCGCTTCTTGCGGCGAGCGGCGCGGGCAAAGGCCTTTTCGCTGGAGTAGCGGGCCTTGGCCAGCCGGTAGCGGACCTCGGCCGAGAGGATCTCCTCGAGGCCCTCCTGCAGCACCCGAATGGCCTCGCGCTCCTCCCGGGTCTGCCGCCCGGCGCCGCCGGTCGGCGCATCCTCGGCGCCCTCGGCCGGCGGCGCGTTGATCTGGGCGGTCTCGGGCTCGACCTTGCACGACTCGGCCAGCTCGGAGAGCCGCTTCTGGGCCTGCTTGCGCTGGGGATGCTTGGGCACGAGGTCCACGAACATCTGGAAGTACGACTGCGCGGTGCGGCAATCGCCCCCGGCATCGGCCGCGCTGGCGATGTTGAAGGTGAACATGTGCAGGTGCGGCGCGTAGCGATAGCCCTCGCGGAACTTCGTGAGCGCCACGTCGTAGTTCTCGGCCTTCATGGCCTCTTCACCCTCGCCGTAGAGCTTCTTGGAGTACTCGAGCTGCTCGGGGGTCACCTCGGGCTCCGAGCTCGAGGGGCCCCACCCGCCAGCACACAGGACGATGGCCAGCGCCACCACGCGATGGCTCCAGGCCCGAATTCGAGTCGGCATGAAGACCGAGGATAACACCCCGCCGCCACGAACCCGAGAATGCGGCCGGCGCGAGGGGCGAGGTGCCGGGAATATCGAGCGTGACTTCGTCGTGACGGACCCCGTGCGAGGACTGATCGGCACCCTGCTGGCCCTGGCCGCATGTTCGGCGCAATCGCCCGAATCCCCGCCCGATGGCACGCGAGCCCGCGTCGCCGAGGCCCCGCTTCACGCCGCGCCCGAGCGACGGATCGCTCCAGGTGCCCGCGATGTGCCCCAGCCCACCCTCGCCACGCCGAGCCCCCACACGTCCGCCGGGGCGCCGGCTTCGCCTTCACCTTCACCCCAGCGCGACCCGCCGGGCTCGACGTCGCCTTCCGAGGGGGACCGGTCGGGCTCGACGTCGCCGCTAGCTCCGACCCCGGGCCCCGCGAACGCTCCCCCGCCGCCGACCTCGGCCGCGCGCCTCGACGCCCTCGCCCTGGCCCTCCGGGCGCTCGATCCCGATCCCGCGCCGGAGCACACCACCAACGACAAGCACTACCTGGTCTCCAACGAGCGCCGCCACGACCTGTTCCGCCCCGAGCTCGACGACAAAGGTGGCGTGCTGCTGGGCGTGGGCAGCGACCAGAGCTACGTGATGGCTCCGTGGGCCGGCACCGAGCTGCTCGTGATCGTGGACTTCGATGAGAAGGTGGTCGACCTGCACTCGGTCCACGGCGCGCTGATGGGCGCCGCGCCCACCGTCGAGGAGTTCCGCCGGCTGTGGTCGCCCGAGGGAGTCCCCGATGCGCACGCCGTGCTCGCCGACGCGTTCGAGGAGCCCACCCGCACGCAGCGGCTCGAGCTGTACGACCAGGCGCGCGAGTGGGTCGACAAGCGGCTGCGCCGGCTCGCGGCGCGCTACGAGGAGCTGGGCGTGCATTCGTACCTCGACACGCCGCAGCAGTACCGCTTCGTGACCGCGCTGCACGCTCGCGGCCGCGTGGTGGCCCTGCGCGGCGACTTCACCCGCGAGGGCGTGCTGCGGCGGGTGGCCGACACCCTGCGCGCGCATGGCCAGCCGGTGAAGGTGCTCTACCTCTCCAACATCGAGCAGTACTTCGCCTACCGCAAGCCGTTCAAGCAGAACATGCAAGCGCTGCCCTTCGACGACACGCTGGTGCTGCGCACGCTGCCGGGCCGCCCCGCCGGCTTCCACTACATCCTCCAGAGCGGCGAGGACTTCCTGGCCTGGATGCGCGCCCCCAAGGTGTGGTCGGTGTATCGGATCCGTGGCTTCGTGAAGGGCGAGCCGCTCGATGCCCACCAGCGCTTCGTGGCCGGGCCGCCCCCCGACGATCGCGAAGGCTGAGCCCCGGGAATGGTGGTCGGCGAGCCGAAGTTGACCTCGGCCAGTGACCGACACCGACCGAGGAGGCGCGGTGAGTCTACGGGGACCGAGCATCGAGGACGAGCGACCGAGGGGCGAGTCGAGGGGCGAGTCGAGCGACATGCCGAGCGACATGCCGAGCGACCCGCCGGGTGGGCGGACCCAAGCCCGTCGCCAGCTCGGGCAGAGGCTCCGGCCGCCGCCCGGCTCGGCCATGCGCGTGGGCAGCTCGGGGGCCGAGCGGCAGCCGGCTCGCGACGCCGAGCATCGGCTCGGTTTCGGCCTCCGACCCCCGCGCGTGGGTGGCCCGGGCCCCGCGGGGCAGCTGCCCGACGGAGGAGTCTACGGCCCGGTGGGTCGGGTCGGGTTCCGGTACCGGCGTGGGCGGAGTCGCTGGCGACGGCTCGGCCCCGCCCCGGCGGTGGGTCGAGCGGCCTCCGTTCGCGAGCACGTCGAGCGCATCGAGCAAGGGGAGCGAGCCGAGCAAGGGGAGCGAGGGGAGTAAGGGGATCGAGCCGAGCACCCCGCGCGAGCCAAAACTGACCGGGAGCGCGAGCGCGAGGGCTGGTAGTCTCGGGCTCGATGACACGAGCGACGGTGAGTCGAGCGGCGGGGCTGGTGGCGACCGGGCTGGTCGCATGCCTCGCTCCAGGGCAGGGCGAGACCACCTTCGGCAGCCCGAGCGACGGTGCCACCGGTGCCACCGCCTCGGCCGAGGGTGACTCGACCATGGGCCCGGGCCCGGGAACGGGGACGGGGTCGGCCACCAGCGGGGGCTCCACCGGAACCGGCGGGCTCGATTCCACCTCCATGGGCATGGGCGAGACCATGCCCCCGATCTTCGACGTGGGCGGCATGGGCGACGACGTGCCTCCGCTGCCGCCACAGTGCACCGTGTCCGACGACGAGCTCGACGCCGTGGGGGCTTGCGACGTGACGGCGCCGCCCGACAGCTTCGAGCCCGAGGTGCAGTGGTCGTTCGTGGGGGTGGGGGGCCAGACGCAGTGCATGACCACGCCGCTGGTCGCCAACCTCACCGACGACGACGGCAACGGCGACATCGATCTCTGCGACGTCCCCGACGTGGTCGCCGTGATCGGCAGTGGCGGCGAGACCGGCCCCGGCAACATCGTGGTGCTCGACGGCGCCACCGGCACGATGCACTTCATGATCAACCAGCCGGTGCAGCTGGGCGCCACGCCGGCGCTCGGCGACATCGACGGCGACGGCTTGGTCGAGATCGTGGCCGTCACCCCGGTGTCGGCCGGCCAGCAGTTGGTGGTGTTCGAGCACGACGGCACGCCCAAGCCCTTCGGCCCCGCCGCGTGGCCCCAGTCGCAGGTGGGGGCCATCGCGCTGGCCGATCTCGACAACGACGGCGACGTCGAGGTGATCGCGGGCAGCAATGTGTTCGACCACACCGGCACGCTGCTGTTCCAGGCCCCCTTCGACGGGATCTACAGCGCCTCCACGGCGGCCGATCTCGACGACGACGGCGACCTCGAGGTGATCTTGGGGCACGCCGCCTACCACCACGACGGCTCGCCGCTCTACGTGAACGCGCAGCTCCAGGCCGACACCCAGACCATCGTGGCCTACCCGCAGGTCGCCAACCTCGACGGCGACCCGCAGCCCGAGGTGCTCGTGGCCTCCAACTTCGGGATCTGGCTGCTCGAGCACGACGGCACGGTGGTGTGGACCGATTTCTCGCCCACCGGCGAGTTCAACGACTGGAACCGGCCGATCGCGATCCACGACTTCGACGGCGACGAGCAGAGCGAGATGGCCCTGAGCTCTGCGGCGCACTTCGGGGTGTACGAGCTGGACATGAGCTCCGTGTTCGTGGCCAACACCACCGACGGCAGCGGCCAAGCGGGCGGCACCGCGTTCGACTTCCTCGGCTCGGGCGTGGCCCAGGCGATCTACGCCGACGAGGGCACCAACTGGGTTTATGACGTGGATGGCACGGTGCTGATGTCGACGCCTCGCACTAGCTTTACGTGGATCGAGTATCCTACGGTGGCTGATATCGATAATGATGGGTCGGCGGAGATCGTGGTGGGCGCGGTGGGGCCGGGCTTTGCGGTGCAGGCGATCCGTGACGCGCAGGACCGGTGGATTCCGGCTCGGCGTATTTGGAATCAGCATACGTATCATGTGACGAATGTGCGGGAGGATGGGACGATTCCGCAGTTCGAACGGCCGAACTGGGAGACGCTGAATACGTTTCGGACTCAGGCGCAGGTTGGGGTGGGGGGGGTGTGCAAGCCGGATCCGGCGGGGTGAGGGGGGGAAGAGCGGGGTAGGGGCACGGGCAAGGGCACGGGCAAGGGCACGGGCACGGGCAAGGGCACGGGCAGGAGCAAGGGCAGGAGCCTTCCTACCTTCCGTGGTGTCGTCCGCGGTGACCGGCTCAGATCAGGTCTGCCCGTGCGAGACCCGGCCTCAAGATTTGCTACAGACTGAGTCGATGCAGGCTAGCCCGAGTTGGCACTGGCTGCTGTTGTTGCAAGATTGACCGTCCTCGCCCGTCTGACATCCATGTCCTTCGACGCAGAACAACATAGGGCTGCAATCGGCTTCATTGGCGCAAGGATCGTCCTCGTCGCCGGCTTGGCACCCCTGCCCTTCGACGCAGAATAGCCCAGGGGCACAATCGTTCTCGTCGAGGCAGGGGGCGTCGACGTCGCCGGATTGGCATCCCTGCCCGCTGACGCAAAACTCCGTGGTGGGTCCGCAGTGTAAATCGAGGTTGCAGGGAGCACCCTCGCTACCCTCATGGCAGGTTGCGCCGGGGCTGCACACCAGTATGCCTGCACAATGGTCGTTGCTATTGCAGGGGTCGCCCAAGGTACCCGCATGGCAGTGGCCGTCTATTGCCGGGCAGTGCGGAGCGCTCATGCTGCACTGATCGTCGGCATCGCAGGGATCGCCAACACTTCCATCGTGGCATAGTCCATCCATACTCGAGCAGAACGGCGCGGTGGGTTCGCAATCATCCCCCGAAGTGCAGGGGATACCCTCGGGCTCGACGCAACTCGACTCCACGCACACCAAGTTCCCCTCGCACTGCTTGGCCCCATCGCAAGGATCCCCTTCACTTCCGTCATGGCACAGCCCATCCGTCCTCGTGCAGAACGGCGCGGTGGTTTCGCAATCATCCACCGAAGTGCAGGGGATACCCTCGGGCTCGACGCAACTCGACTCTACGCACACCAAGCCCCCCTCGCACTCCCCACTCGACTGGCACCCGGTCGAGCCGGTGGACTCACCCGCAGTGAGCGCGCTCGTAGCG
>JGI12210J13797_10935924_pt1 | contig 12190 bp, 11 predicted proteins | sample ElkSlonscriptome_3_FD_13797 | JGI IMG/M metagenome (IMG submission 13797) | reverse complement strand
CACTGAACCCCGGGTTGCCCACCGCCAGGATCCACTCGCCCACGCGGAGTGCGTCGGAGTCACCGAAGGACAGGGTGGGAAGGTCCTCGGCCACCTCGACCTTGACCACGGCGACGTCGGTGAAGGGGTCCGTCCCCACCACCTGAGCCTCCACCACGCGCTTGTCCGAGAAGGCGATCCGAACCGCATCCGCCCCCTCGACCACGTGGTTGTTGGTCAGGATGTAGCCGTCGGAAGAGAAGATGAAGCCGCTCCCGCCGGCCCACTGGCTCCCGTTGGGCCCCTGGGGGGCGTCTGGACGCGGCTGAGGCGAGGTCTCAGGCTCGAAGAACCGCCGGAACTGCTCGGGGATCTCCCCACCCCTGGGCCGCTGCCCCAAGGGGCGCCGGGCCTCGACCCGGACCACCGCCGGCGTGACCACCTCTGCCAGGTTCACGAAGGCATCAGAAAGATCCCGGGCGGGGCGTACCGCCTCGGCGCTGATCTGCGGCGCCTCCTCCACCACGGGCATGGCCAGCGAGCTCTCCGTCCATCCCAAGCCGGACGCGACGCCCAGTCCGAAGAGGAAGGCGATGGCGGTGTAGAAGATCACCTTGGCCTTGCTGCTCAGGGGGTCGTGCATGAAAACAACCTCTTCTTCGTTGTCGAGTGTGTTGCTGACGAGGCGCCTCGTCCGGCGCCCTATGCGAGTCCTACCCGGCCCGCTCCCGGCATGGTTCCGCCTTGGCATGACCGTCGGTCCGATGCGAATGGGTCGGGCGCGGGTTGCCTGCCCGGCCCGACGCCGGGGTAGGGACGGGCGGGGCCCGTGGAGGCCCCGCCCGCGACTTCACCCTCCGCCCCGCGCCCCTCGGACGGGGCCGGGACAGCTTCCGGAAAGGGCCGAGACGCCCTCCGGACACCCGGGATCAGGTGTCCTCTTCGACGATCTCGTAGTCGGCCTCGACGACCTCTTCCTCCCCTTCGGCCGAGGCGTCCGTCGCCTCACCGGTGGTCTCGGCACCCCCGCTCTGTGCCTCCCCGTCGGTCGCCTCCTGTGCGGCCTGGGCCTCGGCGGCCTGGACCTGGTACATTTCCTGACCCGCAGCGCTGAAGGCCTGCATCAACTCGTCCCGTGCCGCGTTCAGGGTGTCGGCATCATCGCCCTTCAGGGCTTCCTTGGCCTTCTCCACCGCAGAGTCCAGACGACCGCGGCTCTCGGAGCTGAGCTTGTCGCCCCACTCGCCAGAGTCCTTTTCGACCTGGTAGACGAGGGAGTCGAGCTGGTTGCGCGCCTCCACCTTCGCCCGGATCTCGTCGTCCTCCTTGGCGTGGGCCTCGGCATCCTGGACCATCTTCTCGATCTCGGCATCGCTGAGCCCGCTGGAGGCTTCGATGCGGATCTTCTGCTCCTTGCCCGTGGCCTTGTCCTTGGCGGACACGTGCAGGATCCCATTCGCGTCGATGTCGAAGGTCACCTCGACCTGAGGCATGCCTCGGGGTGCCGGCGGAATCCCCGTGAGCTGGAACTTGCCGATGGTCTTGTTGTCCACGGCCATCTTCCGCTCACCTTGGAGTACGTGGATCTCCACCGTGGTCTGGCTGTCCTCCGCCGTGGAGAACACCTCGGACTTCTTGGTGGGGATCGTGGTGTTCCGTTCGATGAGCGGCGTCATCACCCCCCCGAGGGTCTCGATGCCCAGCGACAGGGGCGTCACATCCAGGAGCAGGACGTCCTTTACGTCTCCGGCGAGGACGCCTCCCTGAATCGAAGCACCCACGGCTACGACCTCGTCGGGGTTCACACCCTTGTGGGGGTCCTTGCCGAAGAAGTCCTTGACGATCTCCTGGATCTTCGGGATTCGGGTGGACCCTCCGACGAGGATCACTTCGTCGATGTCTTCCTGTGTGAGTCCCGCGTCCTTCAGCGCCTTTTCCATCGGTGGGATCGTCCGATTGATCAGCTCCTCACAGAGCTGCTCGAACTTGGCCCGGGTCAGGGTCAGGTTGAGGTGCTTGGGCCCCTCTTGAGTCGCGGTGATGAAGGGGAGGTTGATGTCGGTGCTCATCGTGGTCGAGAGCTCCATCTTCGCCTTCTCTGCGGCCTCCTTGAGGCGTTGGAGCGCCATCGAGTCCTTGGACAGGTCGATCCCCTGATCCCTCTTGAACTCCTCGACCAGCCAGTTGATGACCTTCTGGTCGAAGTCGTCTCCACCCAGGTGGGTGTCCCCGTTGGTGGCCTTCACCTCGAACACCCCGTCGCCCAACTCCAGGATGGAGATGTCGTAGGTCCCTCCACCGAGGTCGAAGACCGCGATCTTCTCCTCCTTCTTCTTGTCGAGACCGTAGGCCAGGGCTGCCGCCGTGGGCTCGTTGATGATACGAAGTACCTCGAGGCCGGCGATCTTCCCGGCGTCCTTGGTCGCCTGACGCTGGGAATCGTTGAAGTACGCCGGGACGGTGATGACCGCCTGGCTGACCTCGGTGCCCAGGTAGTCCTCGGCCGTCTGCTTCATCTTCTGGAGGATCATGGCCGAGATCTCGGGAGGTGTGAACGTCTTGTCCGCATTGGGGACGTTCACCGTGACCCGGTCCTGTCCGTCGTGCTGGACATCGTAGGGGACCAGCTTCTCCTCGGCCTGCACCTCGGCGGCCTTGCGCCCCATGAAGCGCTTGATCGAGAAGATCGTGTTTTCAGGGTTGGTGATGGCCTGGCGTCGCGCCACCTGCCCGACCAACCGCTCTCCGTCCTTGGTGAACGCCACCACTGAAGGAGTGGTTCGGCCGCCCTCGGCATTGGGGATGACGACAGGCTCGCCACCCTCCATCACGGCTACGACCGAGTTGGTCGTGCCCAGGTCGATTCCAATCACCTTGCCCATGCGCTACGTCTCCTTGATCTCGCGTGTTTTTCGATTCGGTGCGCTCCGTCGAAATCCGCAGCCTTCGCGGAGTGCAGTGAGGGAGGGTGCAACGACCGTGCCGCTCCCTGAGGCCCACGGACCGGTCTCCACGGGCCCATTTCCAGCCAAAATGACGGTACGCGGACAAGCTGCGGCCAACCTGGCAGGACGAAAGTGGGATGCTGTCGCACGATCCGTCCCCGGCTCCCTGGTGGACTCCGGTCCAGCCGGGACCCCTGATCTCGCCCCGAGGTACTGAGCGGCCATGTTCCCCATTCGAGACGACAACCCGGCGGAGCTCCCCCCAATCGTCACGGTGGGGATCATCCTCGCGACCTTCGCGGTCTGGATCCTCGCCCAGGGCGCAGGGCTCTCGATGGAGGCGATGGAGGCCTCGGTCTGCAACCTCGGCGCGATCCCCGCAGAGATGGTTGGTGGGAGCGCGGCGTGGGGACAGAGCCCCTGCGAGCCCGGGGGACTCGCCTTCGGCGCCCTGTTCACCTCCATGTTTCTTCACGGCGGGTGGGGCCACATCCTCGGGAACATGTGGTTCCTCTGGATCTTCGGGAACAACGTGGAGGACTCCATGGGCCACCTGCGGTTCCTGATCTTCTACGTCCTCTGCGGTCTTGCCGCAGCCGGCGCCCACGTCTTCTCCGACCCCACCTCTACCCTGCCCATGGTCGGGGCCAGCGGCGCCATCAGCGCCATCATGGGCGCCTACCTGCTCCTGTACCCCCGAGCGAAGGTGAAGACGGTCATCTTCATCGTCATCTTCCTCACCGTGATCGAGCTCCCCGCCTTCCTCTACCTGGGCTACTGGTTCCTGCTTCAGCTCTTCGGGGTTCTGGGGCCCTCGGTGGGCGGGGGTGTGGCCTTCTGGGCGCACATCGGTGGCTTCATAGCCGGGTTGATCCTGGTCCTGCTCTTCCGCAATCCGCGCCTCGTTCGGGCGAAGCGGAACGGGGTGATGCTCCCCCGGGACCAGCTCCCTTTCCGGGGGTGGATCTAGCGATGCGGATTCAAGGCCCCGACGCTGTTCCACTCGATGACGTCCGACACCCATCACCGGAACTCCTTCTGATCGACCCGGCCAGTTGCATAGCTTGAAGGATTGAGCGGTCCCCCCCGAACCATCTCCAGCAGGAGAATCGAACCCGGATGAGTCCGGAGAATCTCGAGGCCGCCGGGAAGGCTCTCTCGGCCCGTCTTCCGGTGCGCCCCCGCGTCCACATCGTCCTGGGTTCGGGCCTCTCCCCGTTGGCGAATGGGGTCAAGGACCCGACCATGATCCCCTTCGAGGGGATTCCGGGGATGCCCCCAACCACCGTGGCGAGTCACGCCGGGCGCTTCGTAGCCGGAACGCTCGAGGGGGTGCCGGTCCTGGTCCAGGCGGGGCGGTATCATCTATACGAGGGCCACTCGGCGGACACGGTGGCGGCCCCTGTCCGACTCGGGAGGGCGGTTGGAGCCCGCGTCCTGGTCGTGACGAACGCGGCCGGGGGCATCGGGTCCGGACTCGGCCCGGGGTCGCTGGTGCTGATTCGGGACCACCTGAACCTCCAGGGCGCCTCCCCACTGACGGGCCCGGTCCGGCTCGGGGAGGAGCGCTTTCCGGACATGACCGAGGCGTACGACCCCGAACTGCGCAGGGAGGCCCGATCCGTTGCCGAGGCGCTGAGTCTGGAGCTTGGTGAGGGCGTCTACGCCGGGCTTCCCGGTCCCTCTTTCGAGACGCCGGCGGAGATCGAGATGCTGGCCCGCCTCGGCGCCGACCTGGTGGGCATGTCCACCGTCCCCGAAGTCATCGCTGCCCGGGCCGCCGGTTCTCGGTGCCTCGGGGTGTCCCTGGTGTCGAACCTGGCGGCGGGGCGATCTCTCCGCCCCCTGTCCCACCACGAGGTGATGGAGGTGGCGCAGGAGGCCGGAGCCCGTCTCGAGCGCCTGATCCGGGGCGTCCTCGGTCGGCTGGCGGAGGCAGGGTGAGGCGCGTCGGGCCCGGGTCAGGAGGAGGGTGGGCCCGCCGGGAAGGCCGTAACGAAGTGGTTGAGCGGGCCGTGCCCGCTTCCGAGACCCGGGGCCGTCTCCATGGCCCGGCGGACGAAGTCGATAGCCAGCCCCACCGCATCCTCCAGCGTCACGCCTCGGGCCATCGCTGCCGCTGCCGCGGCAGACAGGGTGCACCCTGTGCCGTGGGTGTGCCGGGTGTCCAGGCGCGCCCGAGTCCAGGTACGCTCCCCCCCCTGGTGATGGAGGACATCCACGGCTTGGGAGCCCTCCAGGTGTCCACCCTTCACCAGGGCAGCGCCGGCTCCCGCCTCCATGAGTCGGGCCGCAGCCCGGTGGGCGTCGGCGGCGGTCTCCACCTCCATCCCTGCGAGGAGGCGTGCCTCCTGCAGATTCGGGGTCACCAGCGTAGCCCGAGGGACGAGTTCGGAGGCGACGGCGCTCTGGGCCTCCCGGTCCAGGAGCCGGTCTCCGCTGCTGGCTACCATCACCGGGTCCACAACGGACGGGGCGTCAGCCAGGCGATCGAGAGCGGCGGCCACCGCGCTCACCAGCTCTCGGGTCGCCAGCATCCCGGTCTTCACGGCGTCGGGAGGAAGATCGCTGGCCAACGCCTCGATCTGAGCCCGGACCACGTCCACGGGGATCGGGTGGATGGCCGAGACGCCGACGGTGTTCTGGGCGGTTACCGCCGTGAGGGCAGAGGTGCCGAAGACCCCGAAGGCCTGGAAGGTCTTGAGATCGGCCTGTATGCCGGCTCCACCGCCGGAGTCGGAGCCGGCGATCGTCAGGGCGACGGCGAGCGTGGACGAGGACACGGGTCGGAAGGGCTCGGCGCTGGAGGGATCGGCTCGCTGGGGCAGGGACGGTACCGGCACCGCCGTGTGTGCGTTCCGAGGCCCGGGGCCGGGAGGGTTGGACGATGGCGTTGAGCGAAACCCGAAGACGCCTGGTCGCTCGGCTTCATCGGCGGAAGACCCGGCAGCGAGAGGGGTTGGTCCTGGTCGAGGGCGCGCGAGCCGCTACCGAGGCTCTGAGCAATGGCGCGCGCCCGCGCTTCGTGCTTCAGCTGCCCGAGGCTCCCGCGTCCACCTCCGAAGACCTCGCCGATTGCCTCGCCGGGGTCCCGGATGTCCAGGAGGTGACGCCGGAGGAGATGCGGGTCCTCTCCGGGACCGAAACGCCGCAGGGCCTGATCCTCGTCGTCGAGGAGCCGATGGCGGACCCGGGAGAGGTCTGGGCGAACCGCGATGCCCGGATCGTGCTCCTGGATGGGGTACAGGACCCCGGGAACGTCGGTACCCTGGTCCGAGTGAGCGCTGCCTTCGGTTGCACGGCGCTGGTCGCACTGGACGGGACCGCCGACCCCTGGAGCCCGAAGGCGGTGCGGGCCTCGGCCGGCACCGCATTCCGGATCCCGCTCCTTCGGGAGCGTTGGGCCGAGACGACGCGCCGTCTGGATGGCTGGTCGGGGCAGCTCTTCCGGGCCGACGCCGCGGGGCGGGGGGTGGCTGGGGTGAGCGCCTCCACACCGTGGGCCCTCGCTCTGGGTGGGGAGGGGGACGGCTGTCGCCGGGAGCTCAGCGAACGGGCGAACGCCACTGTGTCCATCCCGATGCCCGGTGGCGTGGACTCCCTCAACGTAGGGATCGCCGGCGCCCTCCTTCTCTACGAACTGACCCGGGACCGCCCCCTGGGGACGAACCCAACACAGGAGACCGCCGAATGAATCCTCCCATCGAGCCGGGTCTGGTGGCGGTCATCGCCGGGGTCGTGGGGTTGGCCCTCGGCTCCTTCCTCAACGTCTGCTCCATCCGGTGGCCTCAGGACGAGTCGGTGGTGTCCCCACCGTCCCGATGTCCCTCCTGCGGTCGGGGCATCCGCCCTCACGAGAACGTCCCGGTCCTGGGTTGGATCCTGCTTCGGGGACGGTGCGCCGGGTGTGGGGAACGGATCTCGGTGCAATACCCCCTGGTGGAGTTGGCCACGGGCTTGATCTGGGCGGGTCTCTTCTGGCAGTCCGGGCTCTCCTGGGAGGCCCTACGTGGCGCTCTGTTCCTCACCATCCTTCTGGGGATCGCCCTGAGCGACGCCCGGTTCTACATCATCCCCGACGAGTTCTCCCTCGGGGGCGCAGCGCTGGGCCTGGCTCTCGCCTTCGCCCCTGGCGGACTCACCGTTGTGCAGGCGCTGACGGGAGCGGTCCTGTGGACCGTCGTTCTCTGGGGCGTGGGGAAGGCCGGAACGCTGTGGATCCGGAAGACCAACCCGGACCGCCTCGACGACATGGGGGTGGATTCGGCGCTGGGTGGGGGCGACGTCAAGATGATGGCCCTCGTGGGGGCCTTCGTCGGTGTCCCGGGTGGGGCGCTGACCATCTTCATCGGCTCGGCGGTGGCGGTTCTGGTCTTCGGCATCGCCCGGCGCCTCACGGACCGCCTCATCCCCTTCGGCATCTTCCTCGCAGCCGGGGCGGCGATCGCCTACGTGGGGGGAGAGACCATCATTGACTGGTACATGACCACCGTGGTGGGGCGCTGAGCAGACGGCTCGCGCTGCCCCTCGACCCGAGGAGCGACCCTACGGAGTTCGCGAGGCACTAACCCGGCGGTCCGTCGGACTCCGCCGTGGTCCGGAGGTGGACTCCCTGTCGCATGTAGTCCCGGGAGAGCTTCACGTAGTGCTCCCCACCGCCCTCCACCCACTCCGCCGCCCTACCCTCCAGCGTCTTCTTGACCACCGCCGGCACCCCGGCCGCCAGTGAGCGGTCGGGGATCTCCGCTCCCTGTCGTACCACGGCTCCTGCGGCCACGACGCACTCGCTGCCCACCGAGGCGTTCTGGAGGATCACCGCGTTCATGCCGACGACGGTCCCGTCACCGATGGTACAGCTCTCGAAGGCGGCACCGTGCCCGACGGTGACGTCACCACCGACCACCGTGGGACCCCAATCCCCCACATGGACGATGCACTGATCCTGAATGCTGGTCCGGGGGCCGATGACGATCGGGTGGCTGGGGTTGTCACCCCGGAGTACGGCGCCAAACCAGATGCTCGCTTCCGACCCGACCCTCACGTCGCCGATGAGGACGGCGGTGGGGGCCAGGAAGGCTGACGGATCGACCTGGGGTCGCACGCCGTTGAAGGGGATGAGGAGTGCCATCAGCCGGTCTCCTTCGAGTTCGGCTCCTCGGGACCATCCCGACGGATGCGAACTCGTACCACCTGAGTCTCCGAGGCTTCTACGACATCCATCACCACTCCTCCACGGGCCAGGGTCTCCCCGGCCTCGGGTACGTAGCCGAACTCGTCCAGGATGAAGCCGTTCAGGGAGCGGTGCTCGTCCTGGGGCAGCTCCACCTGGAAGGCTTCATTCACCTCTCGAAGGTCGACCCCGCCCTCGGCGAACCACTCGTCGTGGCCTACCTGTTGGAGGTCCTCCTCTTCCTGGTCGGTCTCGTCGACGATCTCACCGACCAGCTCCTCGATCACGTCTTCCAGGGTGACCAGCCCGTCCGTGCCTCCGAACTCGTCCACCACGATGCCCATGTGGCTCCGTCGTCCCTGGAACTCCCGGAGAAGCTGGGCCAGGGAACGAGAGCTCGGCACCAGAAACGGGTCTCGGGCCAGGGCGCTGAGCGGCAGGTCGTTGCCGCCGGCTACCCAGGTTTCGTAAGCCTCCCTCACGTACACGATGCCCGTCACGTCGTCGACGCTCTCGCCGTAGACCGGAACTCGGGAGTAGGGCACCTCCGGGAGATCCTCGATGATCTCCCAGAGGGCCGTGCTGTCCCGCCAGCAGAACATGTCCACGCGAGGCGTCATCACGTCGAAGGCCCGGAGTTCGTCCAGGCGAAAGGCCCGCTCGACCAGCACGTGCTCCTCGAGTCCGACGATGCCCTCCTCCCGTCCGAGAGCAGCGATCTCCCGGACCTCGCGCTCCATGGGGTCTCCGTCTTCGTCACGGTCCCTGCCGGTCAGCACCTCTTCCAGGCGGATGAACGGCGAGAGCACGAACCCGAACCGCTGGGTCGAGGCCAGGAGGATGGGGGCGGCGATCAGTGCGAGGCGCACCGGCCGGCGGGCCACTAACGCCCGGGGCAGAATCTCGGCGAAGAAGAGGACCAGGGGCAGAGCCGCAGCCAGGTAGAGGACCGCAGAGCGGGTCCCGGAAGTGGACGCTCCCAGCGCCACCACGAGGCCCAGCGCCATGAAGTTGAGGAGGGTGACCAGAACGTGAACCGCCCCCCTCAAGCTCGGAGGCCGGTCCCGGATCTGGACCAGAGCCACGGCCCCCTCGAAGCCCTCGTCCATCAGGGTCCGAAGCCGGGTCGAGCGGACCGAATACACGGCGGACTCGCCAGCGGTGATGAGCGCGGAAAGGAGCACCAGCAGGAGGATCGCCACCGGCCACAGGACCGTCATGCGGCGCCCTGCTCGGCGCCTCGAGCCAGGTCCTGCTCCGTACTTCGAACTAGGTCCATCGCCGGCTTTGTTCGATCAGATCAGCCACCACGTCCCGGGGAGTCCTGCCGTCCGCCTCGGCCTCGAAGTTCAAGACGACTCTGTGGGAGAGGACCGCTGGTGCAACGGCCCGCACGTCGTCGTACGACGGGAGGGCATCGCCCCGGGCCGCAGCCCGTGCCTTGGCACCGATCACCAGGTACTGACTGGCTCGGGGGCCGGCGCCCCAGGCTACGTATCGACGCGTCACCTCGGGGGCTTCGTCGTCTCCCGGGCGGGTTGCCCGGGCCAGCCTGACTGCCAGGGCGACCAGGGAGGGCGATACCGGGACGCGCCGAACGAGTTGCTGGAGCTCCACCATCTCTCCGGCGTTCACCACGGGGAGAACTTCGGGTCGGGCACCGCCGGTGGTGGTCATGGCGATCTCCTCCTCCTCTTCCCGGGAGGGGTAGCCGATCCGGAGCTCGAGCATGAAGCGGTCGAGCTGCGCCTCCGGGAGAGGGTACGTGCCCTCCTGCTCGATGGGATTCTGGGTCGCCAGAACGAAGAACGGCTTGTCCAGCGGGTAGCTCTGCCCCGCCGCCGTCACCACTCGCTCCTGCATCGCCTGCAGGAGAGCGGCCTGCGTCTTGGGAGGCGTCCGGTTGATCTCGTCGGCCAGGACGATGTTCGAGAAGATGGGTCCCTTCACGAAGCGGAAGACTCGTCGGCCCGTGGACCGGTCCTCTTCGATGACCTCGGTCCCGGTGATGTCCGTGGGCATCAGGTCCGGAGTGAACTGGATCCGGGAGAAGTTGAGGTCCAACGCCTCGGCGACGGTGGAAACCAGAAGCGTCTTTGCCAAACCCGGAACTCCGACGAGCAAGGCATGCCCATTCCCCAACAGCGCCGTGAGGAGGCCGTCGACGATCTCGTGCTGCCCCACGATCCGCTTCTCGACTTCGGTCCGCAGTGCGGCGGAGACCTGGGCGACCCGGTCTAGAAGAGCGAGGTCGCGGTCATCCACCACGAGGGTGTCGTCGGGGGCCATGGAGGTCAGGATCGTGGGAAGGGCACGGCGGCTCGGGGGGGTCCTCGAACCTGCACCGGAGCAGAGAGGGCAAAACGTAGATGAGCGCCCGGAACCGGGTCAAGCGACCCGGCGCCTCGCCGGGGCCGGGTGCGTTGCGACGAGAGGGTGTTTCGAGAGCCGCCTCCGCGTCGGCCCGGCAACGGTGCGAGGAGCTCCTCAGGAGCGGCGCAAGACCTCGAAAAACCGGGGCACATTCGCGCTTGCGGGATTTTTCACAAGCATTACCTTTCGCTGGCTATGGATGCTTCGAACAACGGCCCCACCGGAAATGAGACGGACGACGGTGATCACGCCGCTGCTTCGAGCTTCGCAGCCGCGGGTCAGTACGCGGGACTCGGTCTTCAGTTTGCAATGGCCGTGGGCCTGTTCACCTGGCTCGGATGGATCGCCGACAACCGGTTGGGGTGGACTCCCGTCCTGACCATCGTGGGGGCGTTCATCGGTGCAGGCGGAGGATTCTACAGTATGTACTGGCGCCTGGTATTGGAGCCACGAGACCCTGGAGTGTCGGAGTGAGGCGGGTTCTGGCCTACGCGGGCGCCTGCGCGCTTCTCGCCCTTTTGGTGGTGGGGGCACTTGGGAGCGTCCTGGATCGAGGGGAGTTGTTTGGGCTGGCGGTGGCTGGAACGGTTGCCGCGCTGTTGCAGGCGACGGCCTTCGGGGCCCGGATCCGGTGGGGCTCGACGCCGAATCGGCTTCTGGCGACCTGGGTCTGGAGCATGGGTGCCCGCTTCACGGCGGTCCTCACCATGGGGCTGGCGGCTTGGAGGTTCGACGGGTTGAATGTGGTTTCGTCCCTCGTCGGGCTGGCGGGATTTCTATTCGTGATGTTGCTGATGGAGCCGGCGTTCTTTTCGCCGGGCCGAGTTGAACTGGACGACGGCGAGATCGCACGCGGATGAGCTTGATTCACGCATTCGAAGAAGAGGCACAGGCCGCCGTGGATCATGGCGGCGAGGCTGCTGAGCATGGATCCGGTGGATTCGATCTCGGCGAGACCATCATGCATCACCTGGTCGACTCGAACGAGATCGAGTTGCCGTGGGGTGTCCTTCATCTCCCCGACGGTTGGTATGTGAATCTCGGCCCCCTCGGGGTCGTCGACATGGCCCCCACCAAGCACGTCGTCCTCATGCTGGTGGCCGCCCTCCTCGTCTTTGCTGTCTTCGCCCTGCTGGGGCGGGTAGTCAGCCGGCGCCGGTCCGACGAGGCTCCCAGCGGATTCGCGAACGCCATCGAGGCTACGATCCTTTACTTCAGGGATGAGGTCGTTCGGCCCAACATCGGGCATGGCGCCGACGCCTTCACCCCGTACATCCTGACGCTCTTCTTCTTCATCCTCACCATGAACCTCATGGGGCTGGTCCCGTGGGGAGGATCGGCCACCGGGAATATCTCGGTCACCGCCGCCCTGGCCATCTGCACCTTCATCCTCGTCGAGGTTTCCGGGATGCGGGCCTTGGGCTTCAGGGGGTATATGGGGACGATCTTCTATGCTCCCTCAGGGATGAACCCCGTGATGCGTGCCATGATGCTGGTGATCATGACGCCCGTCGAGTTCATGGGGAAGCTGACCAAGCCCTTCGCTCTCGCGGTCCGGCTCTTTGCCAACATGACCGCGGGGCACACGCTGATCTTTGCCCTGGGAGGGCTGATCTTCGTCTTCTCCGGCCTCGCCGCGACCGGCGTGGGCGTAGGAAGCACCGTGTTGGCTTCTGCCATCATGGTGCTCGAGGTCTTTGTCGCGTTCTTGCAGGCGTACATC
>JGI12210J13797_10664689_pt1 | contig 12192 bp, 9 predicted proteins | sample ElkSlonscriptome_3_FD_13797 | JGI IMG/M metagenome (IMG submission 13797) | reverse complement strand
CGCGCTTCCGCCCGAGATCGCTTCGCTTCGGGTGTCCGACGCCCGCCACGACGACCTCGTACTCTTCCGTCTCGCCGACGCCCTGGACCTCAGCCCCGGCGCGGTCCGGGCCGCCCTCGATCGGGCCCACCACCGCCAGCGCCTCGACCGCGTGGACTTCAGCACCCACGGCCCCACCCAGGAGCTGCTCCTCGCGCCCAGGCGGCCGTCCCCAAACCCGGCGAGCTCGTGTCCGTGCGCCAGCGCCAGTACCTCGTCGAGGCCGTCTACCCGGCTCCCCTTCCGCGCCGGCATCCGCCTGTTTCAGCACCAGCTGGCCCCGCTGCGCAAGGCCCTGGAGCTGCCGCGGGTCAACCTCTTCATCGCCGACGACGTCGGCCTGGGCAAGACCATCGAGGCCGGGCTCGTCATGCAGGAGCTGCTGCTGCGCCAGCGCCTCGACTTCATCCTCATCGTCACGCCGGCGGCCATCACCTTGCAGTGGCGCGACGAGATGGAGCGGCGCTTTGGTCCGGGCTTCGAGATCTACAACCGGGCCTTCGTGGCAAGGCGGCGCAAGCAGCGGGGCTACGGCGTCAACCCCTGGACGACCCACAACCGCTTCATCATCTCCTACCAGACCCCTGCGCCGGCCCGAGTACCGCGACCCGCTGCTGGCCGTGCTCGGCGAGCGCCCACGCCGCCCGCCAGGCCTTCGAAGACGAGGTCATCGAGCGCCTGTTCGTCCTCAACGCCGAGCGCGCCGCCGAGGAGGCCAAACTCGGCGCCAAGACGACCAAGACCAAGAAGTGAGCAAGAGTCCACCTTTCGTCTCGTCAACCTGAACAAACGCCATGACAAACCAACCCGAGAGCTTCTTTGACCTAGCTGCTGACGTCGCAGAGAGTGGCGTCGTCCAGCTCACTCCACGTGTCCTCTTGAAGATGGTTGGCGCCCAGCGGCGCGGGACCCTCGTGGTTGCCCAGATCCGCTCTCAGCTTGCGCGCCACCACCTCAAGACCGATCCCGACTTTGCCGAGGTCGGAGCAGATCAACGGATTGAGGTCCAGGCCTCACAGGAGCAGCGGGCAGCCTACGTGGAACACCTCGAGCAAGCTGCGAAGCAACTCGAGAGCGAGCCTCCTACACGGATGAAGGTTACCCCGCGAACCATGTTGGGGTGGTTTGGTGCTCAACGCCGAGGGAACAGCATCATGGAGTCGATTGAGGCGACTCTTGCTGGGTTCGACCTCGAGACCTATCCTGACTTTCGCAGCGTGACCCTCGACCAGTCAGTGGAACTGGTCCGTCGAGGGACAGCCGCCGATGAAGAACGTCAGGATGCCGAAGATATCCAAGCTCACGATGCGAACGAGGCAGAAGCGGCAAGGGTGGCCGAGACCCCAGGTGACGCCCCGCAAAGGGAGGATGCTCGAGCCTCCGCGTCCAACAAACAAGCCCCAGCGAAGTCTTCGGGTCCCGAGTCCACAACCTTCCATGTCGGCACGCTGCCCGAGGCTAACCGTCCAATCGTCTGTTGTAAGCCTCAACAGTCTCTCCGGGTCGCGCTCTCAGTCATGCTGTCCAAGAAGGTCTCCCACCTTCCAATTATGGCCAACGAGCGCTCTATAAAGGGGATGATCCGATGGAAAGATCTCGGCCGCTACTTGCTCCACAAAGGGACCATATATCTCGATGATCCCGTCGAGAACCTCCAGGCGCCAGTGAGTGAGGTCCGCTATGACCAGCCATTCCTCGATGTCATCCCGGAGATCTTGAAGCATGGCTATGTCGTTGTTCGCGGACCCAAGAACAAAATCACCGGTATCATCACCAAGAAGGACCTCGGCCGCCAACTCCTCGACCTCGCCTCACCCTTTGTCCTTCTAGGCGAGATTGAGCGAGGGCTACGAGCGCTGATCGAGAACGGGGAGTTTACTGCGCAGGAGCTACGTGAGCGAGCCCTCGACCCCAACGCCCCACGCGAGATAGAGAGCGTCGCAGACCTCACTCTTGGCGAGTATCAACGTCTCTTGTCGCACCCTGATGCTTGGGAGCGCATCCAAGTCAATATCGACAAGTCTACCTTTATCTCTGCATTGTCGGGCGTCCGCATGGTGCGGAACCGCGTGATGCACTTCGACCCGGAGGGCACCAACGCTGATGACCGCAAGCAGTTGTCCCAGTTTCTGGAGCTCATCTACGACTTGCACCGCTACGCCGTCATGTGAGAAAAAATACGGGCGCTCCTATGTCGCCTACGCGTACGCCCTCAACTTGTTTAGCCTGCCAGGCTGCCCTCGAGCCAGCCTGGAAGCTGTGCCCCTTTTGTGGCTGGAAGATCGTCCGCGCGCACAGACGAGCCAGCGCCGCCGAGCTGTGGCGCCTGTGGCAGCGCTACCACGGCTTCGTCCGCGAGGGCCTGCTGCCTGTGCTGCGCTCGATCGCCGCCGCCCAGGGCGAGTCGTTGGAGGCCCGGGTCGAGAGCTGGAAGCCCCAGCGCTACGTCGCGGGCCTGGCCCAGGCCATGCGCCGCCTCGGCGAGCTGGCCGATGACACCCGCCTGCCCGCCGAGTTTCGCCGGGCTCTACGCGAGCTCGGTGAGCACCGCGAGCACGAGGCCCACATCTCCCAGACCCTCAGCCTCGTGATCTACGAAATGCAGGGCGCGATCCAGGGCCTGATCGACGCCGGGGACATCGACGCCGGGATCCTGCATCAGATCGGCAGCTACATACAGCGGCGCGACCGGGCCAACACCTTTGAGCAGATCGTCACCATGGTGACGGGCATCGACTCGAGCCTGGTCCGCATCGCCGCTCGGGCGCTCTCGGCCTGGCTCGACAGCTCGGTCAGCAACGCCCGTGAGCGCCGCTGGGAGGCCGCGTGCCTGGCCCTCGCCAGCGCCAGCGACGAGCTCATCGACCGGGCCTGGGATCACCTCGCCCGTCGCAGCGGCGAGCTCGGCCTGCGCCTGCGTGGGGCCGAGGAGCTCCGCGGCCTGGTCGAGCAGGCCGACAGCCACTGGCGCGAGCTCGCCGGGGTCCAGGCCGAGCAAGACGGCCGCTTCGAGCAGGCTCTGACCCGGGTCCACGCCTTCGCCGGCCGCCACCGCGACGCCCACCCGGTCCTCCAGCTCCTGCGCCACGCCGAGCTCCTCGCCGAGGTCCGCGGGCCGCTCATCGACCACTGGGCCCGACGCGTCTCCCTCATGCTCGACGTCGACACCCTCGCCCGGGCCCAGGAGCACTTCTTGCGCCTGGTCCCCGGCGACGGCGTGCTGGCCTTCTTCGCCACCACCGTGTTTGTTTCGGGCAAGGCCGGCCTCGCGCTCACGACCTCCTCGGTGCAGTGGTTTGACGGCGAGCAGGGCCGGCGCTTTGGCTACGCCCAGCTGCGCGACGTGGCGGTTGGCCACGAGGGGGAAATGCTGGTGGTCGGGCGCGAGCGCGTGGAGCTGACGAGCTTCGAAGCCGAGGCCGCTGCGGAGGCGCTGCGGGCTTGTGTGCGGCTGTCGATCGCCGCGCCGGGGCCGGCGGTGTGTGCCTGCGGGGGGCCGGGGTGTTGGTTGCGCTTTGGCCAGGACGAGGCGCGCTGTGCCGGGTGCGGCGGGGCGGTCCACTACAGCTGAGGGCGCGGGGCTGCCGGACGATCGCGCGTGACCCTGGTTGCGACCCGACCGCGCTCACTGCGGCAGAGCTGTCCCTGCGCGTCGAAGCAAAACAGCCAATAGCAGTCGTCCATGCGCAGCGTTGGATCGACACCGCGCCGACGCAGGCCCCGTCCTCGTGGAGTGAGACCGCGGAGCCTCACCGGGGCCAACTCGAGGTCGCTGAGCTCGACCTGCGCTGGAGCGGGTCGAGTCTGCGTCCAGGCCGTGGGGAAGGCCGTCAGGTGGAGCGGACTGTTGTGGTCGAGCAAGGAGGCGAGGCCGCTGTGGGTCGGTGGACGCGAGGGCCTGCTCCCGCGGTTGAAGGGCGTCAGGACCCAGGTCCTCGACTTGTCAGACCGAGCCCTCAGGAGCTCCTGGGCTTGGTCTTGCTCGGAGCCATGATGCGGAAGCTTGAGCAAGTCGTGCTCGTGCAAGTGCGGGCTCTCGCACACGAGGGGCTCCCACTGCGCTGCGGAGAGGTCGCCCGTGAATAGATAGCGACCTTCGCCAAAGCCCAGCTCGAGGACCACGCTGAGATCGTTGGCCCGGTTGCGCAGCCGTCGACCTCGACCATGAGGCTCGAGGAAGGTGTCGATCGTCTCCTGGTTGGGGGCGAGGACCTCGACCTGGACCTCGAGCTCGGGCAGATCGAGCGGCCCCCGGACGAGGGAGAGTCGGCCCTCGGGGTGCGAGGCCCACCAGGAGTGGATGCGCTCGAGCAAGGCCCTCGCGCCGCCGACGTCGTTGCGAACATCGGCGGCGTGTGAGTCCGAGCTCGCGTCCCCCTCCACGAGCCTGGCCACGCACCCCAGCCGGCGCAGCCTCGGGCCCAGGAGTTCGTGGTCGATGAGCTCGCGCATGCCTCGGTAGTGGTCGCGGTGCGGGTGGGTCAGCAGCATCGCGGCGATGAAGTCGTCGCCGAGGTGTTGCTCGAGCAAGGTGTGGGCGGGGAACTCGGCCCTCCCGCCCGGGCTGCGCCCGGCGCCATCGATGACGATCCACCCAGGGCCGGGCAAGTCGACGACGATGACCTCGCCGTAGCCCGGGCCGATCACGAAGACGTTCAGTTCGTCACGAGCGAGGTTGAGCTCGGCGAGGTCCTTTGGCTCACGCATCAGCGGAAGTCATCGAGGAGGTCCGCGCTCGGCGAGGCTCCCTTTTGGCGCCCGGGCACCCTCGAGTTGGGGTGGAGGTAGATTCGCTGGCTCTCGTCGTCCTCGAGGTGGAGCTCGAGGAAGATCCCGGGCAGCAGCACCGCCCGCGCAGGCAGCTCGGCCTGCTCGAGAAACTCCTCGCGGCCGAGGACGAGCGTAAACAGCTCCGGGACCTGGCCCGGGAGCGGCGGCTCGGCGAGCTCGAGCTCGAGCTCCGCAGCGTCGTCGTCTACGGCGATGATCCGACCCGGGTACCACTGCGCGGGCTCGAGCCCCGTGCCCAGACGTGGGCCACGCCAGCGCGTCTCGAAGTCGACGGTCTCGGGGAACACGGCAGCTTCGAGCTCCGCTGCCTCCCGCCGATGACAAACCGTATTCCACAGCCGCTCGAGGCCGTGGGTCCAGCTCACACGGGGCACGCTCTCGAGCACAGCAGCCGCGAGCTCGGGCTGCCCGCGGATCAGGAAGCCCTTGCAGACGCCCTCATGGAGGTTCTGCTGCATCCATATGCTGGGATCGGCGACCCCCTCGAGCCGCCCCAGCGCCGCGATCCAGGCGTCCCAGGCCGCGTCAATCTTGCCGCGTCGCTGGAGTGCCTGGACGAGGCGCCGGTTCCACCAGGGGTTCTCCGGGTCGAGCTCCACCGCGCGGCGAAAGCCGCGCTCGGCCTCGACCAGGCCCTGCTTGCAGCGGTCGAGGTTGTAGGCGAGGTACTCGTGGGCGTAGCTGTCGTCGGGCTGCAGCTCGAGCGCGCGGCGAAACGCGGCGACAGCGGTCTCGTAGTCCCCCCACAGGCTGCGACGACGGCCGAGGGTTGTCCACATCGAGATATCGGGAGCCTCGCTGAGGCGCTCGTCCTCCCCCGCCTCGGCCCAGTGGTGAAGGCTCTCCCACCAGGCCACGACCCCTTGCCAGGAGTCGCGGGCCGCGATCGACTCCCACGCCTGCGCCAGCTGACGGTTGACCTGATCCGCCAGCTCGACTTGGCGCTGGGGCGCGAGCTGGGTGTCGACCTTGCGCATGCGAGGATGGAAGGTGGCGTGGACCCCCTCGGGCATGAGCAGCACCTCTTTGAGCACAGCCTGGGAGCCCGTCGCGTCTCGCCCATCGCACAGGGCCAGCAGGTTCTCCAGCAACTGTTGACCCACGCCGATGCGCGCATGGGACATGACGAAGAAGGCTTCATGGAGCCACGGCCGGCTCTGGACCTGGCCCTGTAGCATCCGCCGGAGCTCGGGCCAGCGGCCGCGGCAGGCGTTCTTCAGCAATCGCTCGTCGAGTTCAAACGCTCGCAAGGCCACAGCAACGCGCAGCTCGAGCGGCGTGAGCTTGCGAAGCTCCGCCCGGGGAACGAGCTCGCCGAGGGACGCGGCGGTGTCGGAGAATTGGCCCCACTCGATCGCCCCGAGCAGCTCGTTACCGTAGTCACGTGAGAGCTGGAACTCCTCAGCCTCGGGCGCATCGAAGCCGCCAGGAGCGGCAAGAACCACCCGGTGCCGGCCCCCGCGAGCGAGGATTTCTCGCACCAGGCGATGGCCGCGATAGGCAAAGGTCCCGCCGCTGGAGTTGGCGCGAGAGGGCCTGGCCCAGCTCTCGGGAACATCGACCAAGACGAGGGCGTCCTCGGACAGATCCAGGCCCTGTACGAGCGCGTCGAGCTTGGTGTCAAAGCTCGCCTTGGGGTCGAAGATGGGGTCGAGGACGCCGTTGGCGCCAAACTCACGCATGCGCGCCGCCCCTTGAGCGAGCGCGTTCGCGGGACCATCGAGATCACTCGAGGGCGGCGAAAGCCGAATGCAGCGTCGGCCTTCGAGATCGGCTTGCTCTGCCAGACCTTCGAGGACGAGGGTCTTGCCCGTCCCGACATCCCCCGTCACCAACGCGGTGGCCCCATTCGAGCGTGGGTCGAGGAGCCAGTCTCCGAGTTGTGCGGAGACTTCGGAGGCTGCGGGGGGCATCCACATCCAACATTGTTCTACCAGTAGACTTACCGGGCTACAATCTCGCAGCCGATGACCAGCCGCGCCACCCCACCGCCCAGCCTCGCCGTCCGCGAGCACCTGATCCGCGCCCTCGAGGCCGGATCACGCTGGAGCTGTCGATCCGCGACGGCGCCAGCGGATAGTCGGATCCAAGCGAGCCGGTGCCGGACAGCCGCGGCGTCGAGATCGTCAGCCGGGCGGAGCGGGTCCACGGGGTCCCGGGCGTCCCCGAGGGCACGCTGGCGGCGTCGATCTTCGTGGTCAATCGGCGCCAGCCCGAGAGCACGGCCGCCCGCAACCCGCGGCGCGATGAGGGCGAGGCTCTGCTCGAGCCCCTGCACGCGGCCATGGTCGAGCGCGAGGTCGAGGTCTCGATCGTGCTCGACGCCTCGCGGGAGACGGTGTGGACGCCGGTCGGGCCCGAAGTGTTGTTGCAGCGGGTCGTCGAGGCGTTTTGGAAAGATGTGTGACCTTTGGCGACCCACAGCCGACGCTCTTTCACGATCCCCGCACGCTGGAGCGCAGGGCCTCTCGCTACGATGGGCCGCTGTTTCCGCCGGTGTACATGCACGCGAAGTGTGTGGTCGTGGATCGGCGGCGGGTGCTGGTGGGGTCCGCGAACTTCGCCAGGCGTGCGCAGGCTCTGAACATCGAGGTTGGGTGGCGGCGGGCGATCGCCAGCGGGTTTGTCGTGAAGATGTAGGAGCTGCGCTTCGCTCCCTACTCCTCCTGGCGATAGGGCCCGTAGCCGGCGAGCTGCTCGATGTGGCGCTCGACCGCCGCACACTCCTCGCGCAAGAACTCGCGGACCCCCCGGTCGAGGCCCGGATGCCGCAGCCAGTGGGCCGAGTGACACGCCCGCGGCAAGAACCCCCGCAACAGCTTGTGCTCGCCCTGGGCCCCGGCCTCGAACAGGGCCAGCCCCTCCTCGATGCAGCGCTCGATCCCGGCGTAGTACGCCGCCTCGAAGTGGAGGAATTCAATGTCCTCGTCGCAGCCCCAGTAGCGGCCATACAGCCCCTGCCCGGTCTCGAAAAACAGCGCCCCCGCGACCGCGTCCTCGGCCCGCGTGACCTCCAAGAAGCGAACCCGATCCGGCGCGAGCTCGACGAGGCGATCGAAGAACCCCGGCCGCAGATACTGGCGCCCGCCATATAGATTCGTTGTCCGCCGATAGAAGCGATCGAGGGCGGCGACCTGCGGCGCAGACATGTCCCCGCCCTCGACGAACGCGATCCGATCGACCGCCGCCCGGGCCCGCCGTCGCTCCTTGCGGATCTGCTTGCGCTTGCGCGAGGTCAGCTGGGCGAGGAAGTCATCGAAGCTCGCGTAGCCGCGGTTGTGCCAGTGAAACTGGTAGCTCGTCCGGGCTGCGAACCCGGCGTCGACGAGCCGCGCGCGCTCGTCTTGGGTCGTGAACAACCAGTGGATCGAGTGACAGCCCTGGGCGTCGGCGACCTCCCGGACCCCGGCGATCAGCGCGGCGACTACGGCATCGCGGGCGTCGTCAGCGAGGCCCGGGTGAAGCAAGATCCGCCGCCCCGTCGCCGGCGTCGCCGGTGCCGCGATCACGAGCTTGGGGTAGTAGGGGATCCCGGCTCGCATCGATGCCCGGGCCCAGTGGAAGTCGAAGATGTACTCGCCGTAGCTGTGGTCTTTGACGTAGGCGACGACGGCCCCGAGCAGGGTCGACTCGCTCGCCGGCCCCCGGTCGCACGATGCGCTGCGCGCTCCCCCGTCGGCGGTCGCGCCCGCGCCTACCCGATCGGGGGAGGGCTGCGATGCCCCATCCGGGGGCGGCAGCGCGCCGTGGACGAGGATATAGTGGGGATCCCAGCCGGCGTCCTCACCGACCGAATTCGAGATTTCCAGGGCCCGCAGGAAGCCCCACTCCAAAAAGGGCGAGGGCGCGTGGTCGAGCGCGTTCCAGCTCGCGGGGTTGACGCCCTCGATCGAGCGCCGGCGTGTCGTGGTCAGCTCCACCACAGCGAGCATTACCTCCGAAGGCTCCGGCGCAAACTCCGAACTTCGCTACAATCTCTTGGCTGTGCCTTCCAGCCGCCCCCCGAGGGCCTGAGATCCCCCACCAGCTCCCTTTTGCTCCCCGCGTCATGTCCGACAAGCGCAAAGACGAACCCCAGCGCGGCGTCGCGCTCAAGACCCGCGACCAGCACAAGTCCAAGCGACCGCGCATGTACCGCGTGCTGCTCCACAACGACGACTACACCCCGATGGACTTCGTCGTTCGCCTGCTCCAGACCGTGTTTCGCCACGGCGAGTCCAAGGCCACGGAGATCATGCTCCACGTCCACAACAAGGGCGTCGGCGTGGCGGGCGTGTACACCCACGAGATAGCCGAGACCAAAGTCGCGCAGACGCACATGCTCGCGCGCCAAAACGAGTGCCCGCTGATGGCCTCCATGGAACCAGAGGACGATCCTGATGCTGAGTCCTGAGCTTCGCGCCACCCTCGACGCGGCGATCCAAGATACCCGGCGTCGCCGCCACGAGTACATCACCCTCGAGCACCTGTTGCTCGCGCTGCTCGACGATCCGAGCGCCGTCGAGGTCCTCGAGGGCTGCCACGCCGAGATCGACAAGCTCCGCGCCGAGCTCGAGTCCTTCCTCGATGAGCACGTGCCCAAGCTCGACGAGGAGGGCGAGGTCCAGCAGACCGTCGGCGTCGGCCGGGTCCTCCAGCGCGCCGTGCTCCACGTCCAGGGCGCGGGCAAGTCCGAGGTCACCGGGGCCAATTTGCTCGTCGCGCTCTACGCCGAGCCCGAGTCGATGGCCGTGTACCTGCTCGAGCAGCAGTCGGTCCGCCGCCGTGACGTGACCTTGTTCATCTCCCACGGGATCGGCAAGGGCAGCCAACGCCAGTCGCCGCGCTCGCGGCCCACGGGCCTCCCGCGCGGGGCCGAGGACGACGAAGACGGCGTCGCCGAGGATCCCCTGTCCGCCTACGCCATCGACCTCGCGGCGCGGGCCGAGCGCGGCGACATCGACACCCTGATCGGCCGCGACCAAGAGCTGACCCGGCTGATCCAGGTCCTGTGCCGGCGGCGCAAGAACAACCCCGTGCTCGTCGGTGAGCCCGGCGTCGGCAAGACCGCCGTCGTCGAGGGCCTCGCCCTGCGCGTCCACGAAGGCCGCGTGCCCGAGCCGATCGCCGACATCCACATCTTCGCCCTCGACATGGGCGCGCTGCTGGCCGGGACCAAATTCCGCGGCCAGTTCGAAGAGCGGCTCAAGGCCGTGATCGGGGCGATCGAGGAGCAAGAGGGCGCGATCTTGTTCATCGACGAGATCCACACGGTCATCGGCGCCGGCGCGACCTCCGGCGGCTCGATGGACGCGAGCAACATGCTCAAGCCGGCGCTCAACGCCGGCCGGGTCCGCTGCATCGGCGCGACGACCTACAAGGAGTACAAGAACTTTGACCGCGACCCGGCCCTCGCCCGCCGGTTCCAGAAGATCGAGATCGTCGAGCCGACCCAAGACGAGACCATCTTGATCCTCCAGGGCCTCAAGCCGGCCTACGAGGCCCACCACAACGTCGAGTACACGCCCGACGCGATCGAGCAGTCCGTGCGCCTCGCCCACAAGCACCTGCGCGATCGCAGGCTGCCCGACTCGGCCATCGACGTGATGGACGAGACCGGCGCCGCCGCCCGGCTCGGCGAGATCGATCACTCGCCGCGCCCGCCAGCCGAGGCCGACAGCGAGGACGCCGACAGCGAGGACGCCGACAGCGAGGACGCCGAGCTCGAGGACGCCGACAGCGAAGACGCCGAGTTCGAGGACGCCGACAGCGAAGACGCCGAGCCCGAGGACGCCGAGGGGCCCGAGCCCGAGCCCGAGCCCGAGCGCCGGGAGCAGATGCGCCTCGCCGTCGGCGAGACGACCGCGCTCGAGAAGCGCAAGCCCGCGCCGATCGTCCAGACCGGCCCCCGGGTCGAGCGCAAGACCGACGACAGCGAGCGTGAGCCCGGCGCCCCGCTGATCGTCGACGTGCCCGAGGTCGAGGCGGTCATCGCCCGCATGGCTCGGATCCCGCCCAAGACCGTCACGACCGACGACCGCGAGGTCCTCCGCAACCTCGAAGAGGGCCTGTCGCAGGTCATCTTCGGCCAAGACGACGCGGTCGCGACGGCGACCAAGTCGATCAAGCGGGCCCGCGCGGGCCTCGCCCGGCCCGACAAGCCGATCGGCTGCTTTTTGTTCGCCGGCCCGACCGGCGTCGGCAAGACCGAGCTCGCCCGTCAGCTCGCCCGCTTGCTCGGCATGCCCTTTTTGCGCTTCGACATGTCCGAGTACATGGAAAAGCACAGCGTCAGCCGCCTGATCGGGGCCCCGCCCGGCTACGTCGGCTTCGACCAGGGCGGCCAGCTGACCGACTCGGTCGCCAAGAACCCGCACAGCGTGGTCCTGCTCGACGAGATCGAAAAGGCCCACCCAGACATCTTCTCGGTCCTGCTCCAGGTCATGGACAGCGCCACGCTGACCGACACGACCGGCAAGAAGACCGACTTTCGCAACGTCATCTTGATCATGACCAGCAACGCCGGCGCGTTCGAGATGACCAAGCGCAGCCTCGGCTTCGGCGGCGACGAGGGCTTCATCGACAGCGCGGCCAACAAGGCGCTCGAGCGGACCTTCAGCCCCGAGTTCCGCAACCGCCTCGACAAGATCGTGTACTTCGGTCAGCTGCCCAAGCCAGTGATCGAGAAGGTCGCCGACAAGATGCTGCGCGAGCTCGAGATCCAGCTCGCCGAGCGCGACGTCCGCCTGACCTGGACCCCGGCCGCCCGCGACTGGATCGCGCGCAAGGGCTACGACCAGAAGTTTGGTGCGCGGCCCATGGGTCGGGTGATCGACGACAACATCAAGGGCGCGCTCGTCGACGAGCTGCTGTTCGGGCGCCTCGAAGACGGCGGCCACGTTCGCGTCGACGTCGACGCCGAGACCGACGAGCTGCGCTTCGAGTTCACCGCGACGCCCGACGATGGTGGTGCAGACAACGACGAGCCCGACGGCGCTGGGGCCGAGGCTCCCGAGCTCGTCGAGGCCTGATCGGCCTCAGGCGAGCGCCGTCAGCCCCGCGTCGAGCAGGTCGAGGGTCACGGCGCTGAGTCGCTCGTAGCGGCCCGGCTCGTCGCGCAGCATCCCGTCGAGGGCCAGCATCGCGAGGCCGTGGACCCCGGCCATGATCGCCATGGCGTGCTCGCGCGACGCGTGGGCGCGGTCCGGCCCGAGGAGCTCGGCGACCGTGTCCTCGAGCAGATCGAAGGCGCGCTCGCCGGCCTCGCGCAGGGCCTCGCTCGGCTTGGAGATCGCGCGCCCGAACATGACCCGATACTGCGCCGGGTGCTCGGCGGCGAAGCCCAGGTAGGCCTCGCCGAAGGCCCGCAGGCGGGCCCGGGGC
>JGI12210J13797_10861913_pt1 | contig 12193 bp, 6 predicted proteins | sample ElkSlonscriptome_3_FD_13797 | JGI IMG/M metagenome (IMG submission 13797) | reverse complement strand
CTGGCTCACTGCGACAAGCAATCTTAGATGCAAATGGGGGATTGGGAAACGGTGAGATTAGCTTTCAAATTCCAAGCAGCGATCCAGGTTACGATACTCAGCGAGGAGTATATGTTATCAGCCCGCAAACGTTACTTCCAGCTATTCAACGATCTGGTTTATTAGTAAATGGTGCATCACAAACGGAATTTACTGGTAATACCAACGCTGCTCAGTTGGGTAGGGGGGGGAACAGTAGGAGTAGATGAACTCTCTCTTTTACTGATTGAAGGGCCAGAAATTGAGATCGTGGGAAATTCATCCATTAAGTACGGTCTTCATATCGATGCTGATCATGTGCATATCCAAGGGCTGGCGATTTATGGGTTTGGATATCAGGACAAAAGCCAGACCGGTAATATTTTCGTTGGAAAATCTGGGTTGAAAGCAAAGGTGAGTGGTAACTGCTTAGGTAGTCCGGCCGATAAGGTCGCTGATCCCGGAGAAAATAGGCGTACTGAGGGAAGCAATCTGATTGCTAGCCAAGCCGATAGTGTTACGGTAGTTAATAACATAATGGCTTGGGCCGGAGTCGCTGGAATTTTCACAACTAAAAATGCTGATGGTTGGTGGATTGAGAATAACGAAGTCGTACATAACAATCAGGTTGCTAATTACCTTGATGGTATTGATGTGGCTAGAGGAAAAGGTTCTACGGTAATTGGTAACCGAATTGCTTACAACAAAGGTAACGGAATTGATACTTATCAGTCACTGGGACAGAATACACTGGTTAACAACACAGTCATTGAGAATGGCAGTGGAAAAAATGAAACGTCGGGTATTCGGCTGTACGGGTTAGACAATCAAGTAAAAAACAATATTATCGCTGAAAATACTGGAGCGGGAGTGTTAGTCACATCCTCGGCGGAAAGGAGCGAGCTAACTCAAAATAGTATATACCTGAATGGAGTCAATGCTGAACCGATGCAAATTGGTATTGACCTGCTAAATGCAGCTCAGAATCACAAGCGAGGTAATGCGCCCTTTGCTACCCAAAATGATATGAAAGATCGTGATGAGGGAGGAAATGGTCTGCTAAATTACCCCGTATTGGACAAAGCTATGCTTGTTGGAGACATTTTACACGTAGCGGGATGGAGTCGGGCAGGGGCTACCGTAGAGTTTTTTCTGGCCGACCGTCCCCAACACGCTACTCCTCAGGGAAAAGAGTATCTGTTCACAATGATCGAAGGAAGTCTGGATGATGAGGATACTACCTATTCTGGATATGATTTTGCCGGAACCTGGGGTGCTGACTCCACCCAACGTTTTGAATTTAGCTTCCCAGCTTCAACTAGCTGGAAAGAGGGAATGGCACTGGTAACTACCGCTACAATTAATAGAACAACCTCAGAATTCAGCCCTCCGGCAATGCTAACCAAAAGCCATATTGTTCCCCTGACCGGATGTTTACAAGCACTGCCTAGCGGTGGTTATCAAGTTAGCCTGGGGTATCAGAATCACTCTTCGGATACAATAGAAGTTCCGGTCGGGGCTGATAACTACCTTTTAAACGGTCAGGGGGTATTGCCTACTGTATTCTATCCGGGCACCCACTCATCAATAACCACCGTTACCTTTAGTGATTCGGTAGCTCAGTGGGTGCTCCAAGGGCAAGCGGTTATACTGACCTCCGATTACGGAAAATGCCCAGTAGATTTGGGCATATTTTTAAGTGCTAATCAGGTTTTGGTTTTGCCGGAAGATACGGTGTGGCTTACTGCTTTGGTAGAGAATACATCTTCCTCAAACGTGAGGGAGGCCTCAGTAGAAATAATGGTTCCCTCTCACACAAAAGTACTACAGGCAATTCCCTCGAGTGGATCTTTCCAACTTTCATCAGGTAACTGGACTATCGGAAAAATGCTAGCGGGGGAGCAGGATTCAGTAATGTTCCAGCTAGTGATTTCTGAAAATACACTGGTTGAAGGTACTATACTTTCAGCTAGTCAGCCAGATAATAACCCTACCAACAATCAGTCAATAGCCCACGTAGCCATTGACGAGTCTAGCAGTGGTGAAGACGGCGGTACGGAAAGCAATGGAAACTTAGCGAGTAAAATCGCAGTACGAAATTATCAGCGACAGAAATATTCATCAGAGCGGGCTCGGGTAGCTTCTCACCCAGTATTTACCCACGCAAAAGTACACGCGGGTACAATCTCATCGGCTACGGCTGGAATGCTATCAGCGCGAACTGAGAAAACGAATGAGCACTTGTTGTTAATTCCTGAAAATAGTTCAGCCAGTAGCCAAGCTGTAGTAGTTACCCCTGCTGATCTGATTGGCATTACTAATGCTGATGAGGTGTTCTCAGTAGATTATCTCAATACTGCTGAGAAGACGTTAGGCTCTATCCTGTACATCCGCACCGAGGGCAGGGTATACGAACATACCAAAGTGATTTGCGACCGACTAAAGGGTGGGGCTCTTACCGATATTCGCCATACGCCTATTCATGGAAATCCATTTATTCTCTCAAGAGTTGACCAGCCCAACGGTAATATTGACTACGCTGTTAGCTTTGTGGCCTACCAAACCGAGAACGGCTACGTTGTAGATAATCGTTGGAGAAACGAGGAGTATCAGCCCAGGAGTGACGAAAATGTGCTCAACTTTCAGGTATGGTCGGTTTCGCCTACTCACACGGCTGCTTTGGTAGATACGCTACTTACCGCAATGGCTAAACAAGGAGCAATTTCGTTTCGCAATCATCATCCTGCCGCAATTCCTGGAGTATACGTAAAATCAGGTTACTACGAGAAGGGGCAATTGCATCTTACGGTTACCAACACCACCGAAGCGCAACAAGCCGACGTATGGGGAACCTTAGCTACTACGGAAGATGGAGCGCGAACAACGTTTATGCAATCGGTAAGTCTAAAAGGAACCAGTGAATACCAAGTGAGTTTACCGCTGGGTCAGGTATTTGACGCGGGGTTAACATTGGCTAACGGTACTACCGGAGGGATGGATGCCCTGTATATTGCCGATGGTCCTTGGGGAGTAGACTACGAAGCTGGCGGAGCCAATATCACCAACTTTACTGCCCAAGCATCCAATGAAGAATCAGAAGAAGGGGAGTATCGGCTGGAGCGTAACGCCCAAATGGAAGGTCGGGTAAGCACCTACGCTTCGCTATTCCGCAGCTTACGACCAGGTCTGGTTCCGGTAGATTTGCAAGCGTATAATCAATTTTCCTTTACTGCCTCGGGTAACGGGAACTACGAAGTGATTTTAACGAAGCAAGGTATTCACACTTCCGCCGAGCAGTTTCGGTATACCTTTAGCTTAGACTACGAAGAGCGAGAATTCACGGTGCCATTTACTTGGCTTACTGACCGCTTCGGTAACCAAAAAGGTAATTTCTCTGCCGAGGACATAACGTCAGTAGTGTTTAATACGCTAGGTGATAATGAGCGTAGCCAGCCTTTCAGTATCGGGGTAGATAACTTTCGGTTCCAATCAACTGGGTATGTGCTTTCTACTGAGCCAGCATTATTCACTCAAGCACAAGTGGTTGTGTCGCCCAATCCGGTGCTGAACCACTTTGGAGCTTTGGTAAGTGGACTAACTCCCGGCGAAGAGATAGAAGTAGAAATTGTAGACCTATTAGGACAAGTAATCATAAAAAGCGATAAAGAACGCGCCAATGTAGATGGCACCTGGCAGTGGAAGGCGCTGATTTCCCCCCCACCCGGAGTATATCTACTTAAGGTTCATACTTCCCAGGGAGAGGGCATTTTCAAATTTGTTAAACAATAAATCTAAATTAATTCAATCATGGCTAAAATTTTAATAGCAGAAGACGACCGGATGTTACTACGGACGATTGCTTTTAAACTAGAAAAAGAAGGATACGAAGTAAAAACTGCTCTAAATGGCCGTCAGGCAGCAGAAATGATAGAACAAGAGAGCCCTGATTTGGTGCTTTCAGACATAATGATGCCTTATGTCAATGGTTTAGAGCTAATAGAGATTGTAAAATCTTGCTCATTGAAGACATCCATGATTATGTTAACATCTATAGGTTTGGAAGATACAGTAGTAAAAGCTTTTGAAATGGGGGCGGATGATTTCATGACCAAGCCGTTTAATTTAGGAGAACTACTTATTCGTATAAGAAGACACCTAGCACTAAATCAAGCATAATGCGAATTATTGGGCTAATTATCGGAGGATGGTGTTGGATTGGGATCAGCTTGTCAGCTTGGTGCCAAGATAATACCGTTCTCTACGCCCAAGCGCAGCAAGCAGTACAAGAGAAAAATTATAAAGTAAGCCAGAATTTATGTCAGTCTATTCTTCACAAAGATGTACAGCACTGGGATGCCCGATTGCTGCTCATTTATACCTACGCCTGGGATGATGACTTTGATCAGGCAGAACAACTTGTTCAGAATTTTCTTGAAGAATTAGCTATGGCTGAGCAGAATGAAACCACCAAAAGTGTCCTTCTTCAAACCATGCTATGTGCCACCCGACTGATGTATTGGCAAAGCAAACACACCGATGCTATAGAACGGGCGAACGCTGGGTTAGAACTGTATCCTGAGGAATCTGAATTTCTAATGCTACGGGGCAAAGCGGCACTGGCCGATAAAGAATACGAAGAAGCGCTTTCCTCTTTTGATGAAGTACTGAAGGCTGATCCGGCCAACGAAGAAGCGGAAAAGCTACGTGACCAAGCTTATTGGTACGCAGCCAAATACCAAGCAGGAATTATTTATGGGTACGATATTTATACGCATAGTCCATCAAATCGGCGGACGATAAGTGCGGAGTTGAGCCGATTCTGGAAAACTTTTACCTTGGTGGGGCGAATTAGTCGCTCCTACCGATTTGAAGCAGTTAGTCAACAAATAGAGCTAGAATCTTGGAAGGTGCTATCGCAACGCTGGTATCTCTATTCCCAAATAGGCTATTCCGATGGTATTCTTTTCCCGCGCTTCCGCTCAGGACTAGAACCTTTCTATAAATTAACCTCCTCGGTGGAAGTATCCGCCGGGTTTCGCTATTTAAAATACCCCGATCAGAGAGCCTGGATTTATACGGCTTCGGCCACTAAGTATCTGGGGCGCATGATGCTGATGGGACGCACTTTCTGGTCCCCAGTTTTACCGGGCTGGCGCAATACTAATGAAGTGGGTATCCGTTGGTTTGTGCCAGACGAATTTAACTTCGTAGAGCTAAAAACTGGTAGTGGGGCTTCTCCTGATAACGACTATCTGGATGCGAACTTTCAGGACTTACGTCGATCTCGTTCACTCTACACCATAGTAGGGGGGCAAAAAAGATTTACCAATCGGTGGTTAGCTAGAGTGTGGTTTGTTTTTGACCGCCAAATGCCAACCCCCGGAGACAACTTTTCAATTATCAGCCTAAATGCAGGATTATGGAAGCGATTGTAGACTTATTACTTATTAACTCCGATTACCCACTGATTGTGGTGATCTCTAAGCTACTCATTCTTGCATTTGGTCTGCTAACGATGCTACTCATGGGCTATATCTTTGTAAATCGAGGGAGAGTACACCATCGGCAACAAAAAGATGAAAGCTTAATTGAAGAGTATGAAGATGAGATTATCGATATTTTAATTGGAGAACTGAAGAAAAATGATCCAGCAACTTATCAGGATACCGTAGAACGGTTACGTATTGCCTTTTCAGGAGAGGCTATTCAGACTTTACGAAAATTAATGGCGCTGCTAGGGCGCGATATGTCTGGGGATAATGCTTTTTTGCTTCAGGAGCTTTATACCGACTTACAACTAGAGCGGCGGTCGGTAAAGACCCTCAACAATGGTTCTTGGGAACAGAAAGTGATGGCGGTAAAAGAACTGGGACGCTTCGGAGTAGTACATGCCTTGCCTCAACTTCAAAGCTTAGCTGAAAACCCCAATAAAATTCTTCGAGACGAAGTCCAGTACACGCTATTACAATTAGGAGGAGCCTCACAATTTGAGTTTCTCACTACACTAAACGAACCACTCACTCCGTGGCAACAAATCCGAATTACCGAAGTGTTCAGGCTGTTGGATCCGCAAGATTTGCCGGACTTCCAGGTTTACTTGTCTAATCAATACGAGGAAGTTACTATTTTTCTACTGAAGCTGATCAAGTTTTTTGATCAAACCCAAGCCCGCGAAGCAGTGGTTGACCAGTTATTTGACGAACGTCCTCTGGTAAAATTGGAGGCAGTTAATACCCTAGCGGGTTGGCTGGACGAAGAAACGGTAGAATTACTCATAATACTGTACGAGGAAAGTGGCCTTAATATTCGAATAGCCATTACGAAGGCACTACAGCAGTGGACCTACGATCAGAATACCCGCTACTTTCTTGAGGGGGTATTGGAGGAGACTCAGGAATACACTTTATGTATGAGTGCGCTACAATCACTAAAAAAGTTAGGCGGAGAAGAGGCGATTATTCAGCTTCTGGATACCACCAGTGTACTAAACAATCGCTACATCGCTCACCAATTAGACGAAAGGATATGATAGCCTCATTTATAAATGATATGGTTCTAGGAAATATCTGGGGTTACGTTTTTTTCGGTTATACGCTGCTGGTTATGCTGAGTTACTTGACGCTGGCAGTCATTTCTCTAACCGCCCTTCGGGGATACCTCCGTCGTAATCAGTCTACTGATTATAAAGACATTATGAAATCTCCGTTGGCTCCTTCAGTAAGCTTGATTGCTCCGGCCTACAACGAAGAAAAAACGATTGTACACAATATTCATTCACTACTATCCTTGACGTATACTAATTACGAGATTATCGTAGTAAACGACGGCAGCACCGATGAAACATTATCAGCAGCTGTAAACGCCTACGACATGGAGCTGGTTAATTTTGATATAAATCATATTCTTCCTACTGAAAAAGTAAGGGGAGTGTACAAATCAAAGAACCCTGCTTACTCTCATCTTCTGGTGGTGGATAAAGAAAACGGGGGCAAGTCAGATGCGCTCAATGTTGGCATCAATTTGTCAGTAAACGATTACATTATGTGCATTGACGTAGACTGCGTACTGGCTGATGATGCGCTGCTCAAGTTAATGAAACCTTTTTTGGAAGAAGGCAGTCGTAAAGTGATTGCTGCCGGAGGAGTACTACGAATCGCTAACTCCTGCTCCATAGAACGTGGTCATTTGGTAGAAAGTAACGTTCCTCGCAATTGGTTGTCGCGGGCGCAAACGTTAGAGTATTTGCGTGCCTTTCTATTAGCTCGGGTAGCCTGGAGCCAACTTGATGGACTGATTCTTGTATCAGGAGCACTAGGAGTATTTGACAAGCAACTAGTCATTCAAGTTGGCGGTTACAGCCGAAAAACCGTCGGGGAAGATATGGAGCTGGTTATTCGGATGCGTCGCTGTATGCACGAAGAGAAATTACCTTATCGGGTGGCTTTTATACCCGACCCCTTGTGCTGGACTGAAACCCCCGAAACCTTGCCCGTTTTACAACAGCAGCGAAACCGCTGGACGCGCGGAACCATCGAAGTACTTCGCACCCATCGGAAAATGTTATTAAACCCGCGCTACGGTCGGATGGGGTTAATTAGCTATCCTTTCTGGCTGCTTATGGAGTGGTTTGCTCCTATATTAGAAACCACAGGTTTTATCCTGGCAATTGTGCTAGGGGTACAGGGCTTAATTAACTGGCCCTTCTTTTTTTTGATGCTCGCCTTGATTTGGTTTTTCTCTATGGGTATGACCGCCCTTACTCTGTTTGGTGAAGAAATTACATTCCGTAAGTACCGCAGTCTGTCCGAAGTTATGCGACTTTTTGTTACAGGGTTAATTGAGCCGTTTTTCTTTCATCCTTTTCTAGTCTATTCAGCCATCCGGGGGAATATCGATTATCTTCTAGGAAGAAACCTCTGGGGTAATATGACTCGCAAAGGTTTTCAAGCCAATGGATCGGCTAAAGAAATACAAGTTGTAAAATCTACCTAAGAATATTCAAATAAAACCACTAAGTAAAATGAACATGAAAAATCCTATTTCTTACCGCAAATTTTTGTCTATACTCTCCGTATTGGTAGTGGGTATGTTAATTTTTGGCAATCAGTTAGTTAGTATTTACCTAACGGTTAACAATGATGAGTTTGCTCGCCAAATCAATTTGGCGGGTCGCCAGCGAATGCTAAGTCAAAAGATTGCTAAAGCGGTATTATCTTCCGACTCAGTGTCTATCTCGCTATTGCTGAGTGATGTTTCCCAATGGCAGCAAGTACATCAAGGGTTGCAATCGGGTGACTTTCTCCTCAAGATTCAACCTGTTTCTTCACCGGAAATAGGCCGACAGTTGCACAATTTAGATATTCATGTTAATGCGATTTCCTCAGCTATTGAAGAATACGTGAAAGGAAAAGTAGATCGTTCCTTCTTAAAGAGGCAGGTCGCTACTCATGAGAAGCTGTTTTTAGATGAGATGGATCATATCGTATTTAAGTTAGAGGCAGATTCGGAAGCCCGCTACTATCAGGCCGAAACAATTGAGAGTGGATTAACGATTCTATCACTAACAGTATTAGTTTTTGGATTCTTCTTTGTATTTAAGCCTATCTATCGTAGAATGGTAGCGCAAGATCGTCAACTAAAGCAAGGAATGAGTGATCTTCAGCAAGCCAATACTGATTTGGAGCGACAAATTAATGAAGCTGCCCAGGCTCACCGAGAGCTACAAACAGCAGAAGAGGAACTACGACAAGCAAATGAAGAACAACATTGTTTAGCTGAAGAACTGGAAGTGAAAATGAATCTGAGTAATCAGTACAATGAGCAGTTGGCAGCCGCCCAAGAAACTGCTAAGCTTGGTTACTGGTCTTATGATTTACAGGAAAAGATCGTATGGTCAGAGCAAATGTATACCATTTTCGGTATAAGATCTTTTAAGGGAGAACAAGGTCCTACCTATGAAGAATTTATTGAGAGTATGCACCCTGAAGACCGAGAATTGTCGAGGCAAAAAATGAACGAAGCAGTTATTTCTGGGGAAGCTCGCTATAATCCCCGAATATTCCGGAAGGACGGAAGAATGCGCTATCTTGATTCTATCATCCGAAGTAATACCAATTCAGCGGGGGAAGTAGTGAATGTTTTTGGAGTGGTGCGCGATATTACGGATGATGTACGCGCTCGTGAAGCCTTAATCCGGGCAAAAGAGGAAGCGGAAACTGTAGGTCAGGAGCTAATAAAAACGAAAGAACTACTGGAGGAAACAGGAAAAATGGCTAAAGTAGGAGGCTGGGAAATTGATCTAACTACTAATAAAGTACATTGGACCGCTGGTACTCGGGAAATACACGAAGTGGATGACAACTATCAGCCTGAGATGGAGTCTGGTATTAATTTCTATAAAGAAGGTAAAAGTCGGGAAGTAATCCAAAAACTAGTAAATGAGGCAATAGAGACCGGACAGCCTTTTGATACCGAACTCGAACTTATCACTGCCAAAGGAAATGAACGTTGGGTTCGAACCATTGGGAAAGCCGACTTTGAAAACGGAGATTGTATTCGGGTATACGGGACTTTTCAGGATATTACCCAAAATGTAAAATCGCATCGCGCTTTGATAAATGCTAAAGAAAGAGCCGAAGCGATGGGTCAAGAATTGGTAATGACCAAGGAGTTACTGGAGCAGACAGGTAAGATGGCGAAAGTGGGGGGGTGGGAAATTGATCCGGATACGAATAAAGTCTATTGGACTGCTGCGACCCGAGAAATACACGAAATAGAAGAAGGTTATGAAATTGATGTTACCCATGGTTTAGAGTTTTACAAGGAAGGCGCAAGCCGAGATACTATTCAACAGGCAGTTACCGAAGCCGTAGAAAAGGGAAAGCCCTACGACTTAGAGCTGGAGTTCATTACCGCCAGAGGAAACAAGCGGTGGGTTCGAACCATTGGGAAAGCTGACTTTGAAAATGGAAAATGTACTCGTCTCTACGGAACGTTCCAAGATATTACTCAGAGCGTTAAAGCCCAGAAGGCAACCCTTAGATCTAAGGAGATTGCGGAAAATGCGGTTCGGGTCAAGCAAGAGTTTTTGGCAAATATGAGCCACGAAATTCGTACTCCCATGAATGCTATCCTGGGTTTTTCCCGCATATTACTGCGTGATCATAAAAATATAGAACAACGAGAATATCTTCAGTCTATTTATGACTCGGCTGACTCTCTGCTGGTGGTGGTAAACGACATACTAGATTTTTCTAAGATTGAAGCAGGTAAGCTAACGGTAGAACGGGTTCATTTCCGAATGGACAAACTTCTTAAATCACAGAAGAAGCTTTTCTCAGTGAAAGTAAATGAAACCAGTGTAAACCTGATATTTGATACTGATCAGCATTTGCCAGAAGCTTTGATAGGCGATCCAGTACGGATCAATCAGGTGCTTAATAATCTTATTGGAAACGCTATTAAGTTTACCGAGAAAGGTCAAGTAAAAATTACAACCAGAGTCGAGGTAATCGGAGAAAACCGATCTCAGCTTCGAGTTGCCATCCAAGATACCGGAATTGGTATTGCCCCCGATAAAATAGAGAAAATTTTTAATAGTTTTGTGCAGGAGAAAGGTGATACCACTCGCAAGTACGGCGGTACCGGACTGGGACTGAGTATAGTTAAGCAGTTGGTAGAACTGATGGAGGGGGAAATTTCGGTAGAGAGCGAAGTTGGTCAAGGCTCGACCTTTACGCTCACTCTTCCTTTACAGCACGGCGACGTAAACTTAATTCACGCGGAACCCCTTGATCCAAATACAATATCCTTAGATCAATTATGTATGCGAAAAATTTTACTAGCGGAAGACAACCGGAACAATCAGATGCTGGCTAAAAAGTGCCTGACAGAAGTAGGATGTATCGTAGATATTGCTCCTAATGGTGCCGAAGCATTGCGTATGGTAAAAGAACAGACCTACGATATAGTACTTATGGATATTCAAATGCCCATCATGGACGGTATGGAAGCAACTCAGGCAATCAAAGCCCTGCCTTCGCCTCAATCGGTTACTCCAATTATTGCTATGACGGCTCATGCACTAAAAGAAGAAGAAGAGCGGTACTTACAATTAGGTATGTGTGACTATATTTCGAAGCCATTTAAACCGCAACTACTCTATACTACATTATTAAAAGTTTTAGAAAAAGAAACTCTGGAAAAAGCAGAATCTTCGCTTGCATGTGTCGAGGTTTCTACGCTAAGTGCGGTAGCAGCTTCCGAAGAAAGTAGTGAGTTGCCATTTGACCAAATAGAATACGGAAATTTACGAAGTTTTGCTAGCGGTGACGAGGGCTTTTTCAAGGAAATGCTCCATGTGTTCTTAGAGGATGTGCCGGAGTACCTACGTCAGATTGAGGTGGCTATGCAAGAACAAAATTGGAAGCAGTTTAAGGAAGTAACTCATACTCTAAAGAGCAGCACCTCTTTTCTAGGTATGAAAAACCTGACGAATACCATTGAGGATATTGAGGCTTTAAAGCCTGATGACATTCAACCCGATTTTGCCGAAAAATTGTATGATTATATCAGTAAGAACTGTCAAAATGCTATGAAAGAAGTAGAAAACGGTTTGAAATAGCCGAATGTATTGGAGGGGAGTAAGCAATCCTCTTGATCAAGCAGTTTATAGACGAGGGTTAGCATGAACCGCCATATAAACTTTACTCGAGTATTTATCAACCTTATTGGTACCGAATCTCTAGTCGATCGTGACTCTGAGCAATGTGGGGAATAAGATTTTCATCATCAGATTCTAGCCGAACGAGGTAACCGCTTAGATTATACTCCTAGGTAGTCTGATAAGGGTATGTGATTAGTGCATAACAAAGATAAAAAAGGGGGGTAGAAAACCAGACGACCATATTCCCACAAGTGTTGCAAGAGCTTGATAAAGATGCTTTGATATGAAAAAAACTATATGACTACGATTGCATAGTCCGTAGAAATCGCGGTTGGTATGTAGGTGAGCCGAAGCATTGGTTATGGAGCTTTACTAATGCTGAGTTAACTTACTGCCAGGTAGAAGAAAATCGCAACCGAGAAGTCGTAAAGCAAGTCATTGGGGATGACTATCAAGGGGTGCTGGTTCGTGACTGTTTGGTCAACTACGATGATGTCTGTGACAAACAAC
>JGI12210J13797_10079809_pt1 | contig 12194 bp, 4 predicted proteins | sample ElkSlonscriptome_3_FD_13797 | JGI IMG/M metagenome (IMG submission 13797) | reverse complement strand
ACCCTCAGTGCTCTGGTTAGTGCGTTCAACCTAGCCAGTTATGAAGATAGACAATCTAGGATTTAAACAACAGTTTTACACTAGGGCAAACGCATTAAAATCTAGATATATTGATTCTAGAGAGTATAGGCACCTTCACGACTAATCTCCTTTTTGGTGAGCGGAGGAAAAGTAGGCTTCATTTGCTAGAAAAGGCATTTGAAAGTTTTGATGCGTCTGCCCTATTTATCTCCTGTGAAATCATCGCTTTCTCTTCTTTTAGCACATAGCTTTCCCCTGCGTTGTAAGCATAATAGGCACTACGGCTTACCCCCAGAACCCGGCACAAAGCCACCGTATCAAACGCTGCTGACAACTCACTAATTAGCCTGTAAACATCAACTAAGGATGACGGCTTAAAATGCCCAATGCTTTTTTTGGGGCGGCCCCCCGCAAAATATTACGCTCTTACTGCATCGCTTGCAGTTCCCTACGCAGTCGCTTGTTTTCTTCTAATACTGCCTTATCGCTTTGATCCATAGTAGCTCTAGCCGCACTTTTCCAATGGTATATCAAGTTCTCATTGACGCCAAATGACTCTGCTAACGAACTCACACTACGCCCGTCTTCATGCATTTTCAGTAGATTAGACTTAAATTCAGCATCGTATTGACGACGCTTCTTACTGTTGTTCACTCTTTTCATAGGTACACAAAAGTAAGATAGTTTCGTGTCCTGATTTATTAACACATCTCAAACTGCTGGAACCCTGCTGTGGTATTAGCGAACTGCTGGTGCGTAAACTGATCCGGACTATCCTTATGACAGAAAGCTGCATCCAAGGGAGCTTTAGAGACATCAATATCGATAAACCAGTTGAATTTCATAATTTTGTCGTTAGAGTGAAACATCAAGACCCGAATGTATTGAAGTAACTAATCCCTTTAATAAGCCCGAAGCTTAATATCCTAAATGGCTCTATTCAATACGAAAGTGCGAGGGACTAATTCCGGCGCTAAAACTAATTTATTAGTGGACGCCACGCGGGCGACCCCGTAGTTCACCACTCACACTCTCGGTTCTTATCGTTTTGTACTTTCTACAGCAGTGTTTTGTTCTATAAATCTAAAGGGCGACCCCGTGGCAACTCGACTTTACTTTTAATGAGGATGACTGCCGGGTCAGAAAAAACAACGGTCCGGCTAACTTGCATTCTGTTAGGAAGTGGGCACAATACCTGCTTAAGAAGATTCCGGAGAAGATTAGTATTAAACGCAAAAGAAAAAAAGCTGCCCGTAGCGGTGAGTACTTGAAACAAATCCTCACTGGCTAATTTTGGTGCGGAAACCCTATAATCAGGAATGTGATGAGTTGATGCTAACACTGAAGAGAAGAAAATTCAACGATCACCTGCCTCAATAAATTACCTGAAGAAAACAGACCTCAAAGATTTTATACGCTTTCAGAGTTTCAGGTGCTTCTTTGGGAGATAACAAAGCAACCTAAGCGATGGCAAACACTGTATAGGGCAAAAATAATTTTCCTAAAAAATTTAAATTATAGTGACCGTTACTTCAGCCTACTTTCTTACCTTTAAAAAAACCATGCTTTCAATTAGTTTTAAACGCTGGTTTAATACCTTATAAAATAAGTATGTACGCGGTAAAAGCAGTATAATCAAACTTTTCTGTAGTATGAAGCGGTGTTTACTTTTGGTGGGTTCGATCTTGCTGCTGTTGACAGGGAGTTCCGGCCGTGAGAGTAGCAAGCCTGATGCACCCCCTCAGATAAGTTCAAAAGTTTGCGTCCTCAAGAATAAGCAGACCGATTACCGCCTGGAACAGTCGGTTCAAATTCTGAAAGATACGCTACCAGGATACTCAATACAGCAAATCACCACCCCAGCCCTACAAGATAATTTTATCCCTCTTCTTGAATACGATGCCCCTTTAGAAAATTATCAGAATTACTGGGGTAAACTACAGGTAGTGAACAAAATGACCCGCGCGGATCAATATGCGGAATGGGTACTTTCTTTCACCAGTACTCTTACAACCTTAGATATCTTCTTGCAAGAGAAGGACGGAACATGGAAGAAGGAGGTTAGTGGTTCGTTTGCTCCAGAATCGTCAAAAAGCTTTACGCCTACCGCCAAGGGCAATTTGGTTAAATTGACCTTGCCGCCCTATCAGGTTGTTACCATTTACTTTAGGGGGAAAAGCGAGCGTACGGCTACTTTCCCCTCTTTCTATACCCGTCTGATGCATGTAGATACGTACTATGGCGCTCTTGTAAAAACCAAAGCTGGCAATGCTATTTTTATAGGCTTCCTGCTAATGATGTTTTTTTATAACCTCATCGTTTACTTTTTTGGCCGAGACCGTAGCTTTATTTTCTACTCCGTTTATTTGCTGATGATCGTGGTATATACTGCTTATTCGTCGGAAGACCTGTTGGATTGGACAGGGCTGTTTTCAGACCAACCCAGGTACCAGCGCTTTGCTAAGTTATCCATGTACCTGGCCATGATGGCTTACCTGTCTTTTATCCGTAGCTTCCTGGATCTAAAGCAGTTATTACCCAAATGGGATACTGTGCTGAAAGTGATTATTTACCTGGGATCTCCCGTAATCCTGCTGGATATCGTAATACTGCTGCTCACCAATTTTAGCTACGTGATAGAAGACCGCATCACCGTACCTTATATCTTGTTGGTGATCATCGTCTGCTGTGCTTTGGTATTTCCGTTATTTCGGACAAAAGATAAGAAAGGATACTTTATCATCGCTGGTATTGCGACAATTGTCCTTGGCTCTTTTTTTACAGTTATAACCTTACTTTTGATTCCTCCTTTCTCACTTTTTTATTTGAAAGCAGCAACCATCATTGAAGTCATTATTTTCTCCCTGGGTCTGGCCTATCGTCAGAGACAGCAAAAGGTGGCCAGCCAACAGGCGGATTTCCGACTCAAGGAAAGCCAGTTGATACAGGAAAAGCAGAACCTGGAAGCCAGCCGGCTACAAGAATTAAACGAATTTAAAACCCGCTTCTACACCAACATCACCCACGAGTTCCGCACCCCGCTGACGGTAATTATGGGTATCAGCGAAAACATCAAAAAGCATGAAGAGGAAAAAAACCTGATCCGGCGCAATAGCCAAAACCTCCTGAGGCTCATCAATCAATTGCTTGATTTATCCAGACTGGAATCGGGAAAGCTGGGCCTGCATAAAGTACACCGTGACATCATAGTCAATTTGCTATACCTCACCGAGTCTTTCTACCCTACAGCTACTCAAAAAAACATTCGGCTACTCTTTCATTCAGAGGAAGAAACCGTAATGATGGATTTTGATGAGGAGAAAGTACAGCAAATCGTGTACAACCTCTTATCCAATGCGCTGAAATATACCCAGGAATACGGGAAGGTTATTTTGCATACCAGCAAGTTAGAGCAGGAGGGACAAGCCTTCCTCAAGCTGAAGTTCAAAGACAACGGCATTGGCATCCCGCCGGATAATATCAACTTCATCTTTGATCAGTTTTACCAGGTAAATCAGAATAATAGCCCTACCGGAGATAGCAGCGGTATCGGGCTGGCCCTGACGAAAGAACTGGTAGAGTTGATGAACGGCAGTATTAGCGTACAGAGCGAAGAAGGAAAAGGAACTGAATTTGTCGTGTTGCTACCCATTGAAGCCCAACTTGAGCCGCTGACGGAACGGCCTGATGAGCTTGTGGCGCCTGCCGTGCCGGGTTTAGATAATATACCTAGTGCAGCGCAAGAGGTGCCCGGCCAAAAGGTTAGCTCGCCGACCTCCGCTTTACCACAACTGCTGATCATAGAAGACAACCCGGATATTATCACCTACATTGAGACCATTGTAGAGGACAGCTACAGCATAACCACAGCGCAGAATGGCGCCCTGGGCATCCAGCAAGCCCTGGATGTGATCCCCGATATCATTATCAGTGATGTGATGATGCCGGAAAAAAGTGGCTATGAAGTATGTAAAACCCTGAAACAGGATGTACGGACCAGCCATATTCCCATTATTTTGCTCACTGCTAAAAGTACACAAGCTGACAAAGTGGAAGGCCTGAAATATGGAGCGGATGCCTATCTCACCAAACCTTTTGACAAAGAAGAATTGATCATCCGGCTGGAAAAACTGATAGCATCTCGCCGACAACTACAGCAATTGTATGCTGGCGCAAATGGAAACTCCTCAGTTACGGCAACTTCCGTAGATGAAATTTTCCTGCAAGATCTCCGTGCGCAAATAGAAATCTACCTCAGCGATCCTGAATTTGGCGTGACCCGCTTGGCGGAAAGTGTAAGCATGAAACAGATGCAGGTCTATCGCAAGCTCAAAGCCCTGACCAACCAGACCCCTTCACAGTTCATCCGGTCTTACCGCCTCCGGAAAGGGCTGGAACTGCTGGATAAAGGTGAACTGAACATTTCGCAGGTAGCTTACGAGACCGGCTTTGCCGATCCCAGTTATTTCTCCCGGGTGTTCCAGCAGGAATTTGGTAAAAGCCCCAGCGACTTTTTGAAGTGATTGATAATCAGATACTTGGTGCTTATATAACAGGTACTTGTAAAATAAGTCCATCTTTTTTCCCGTCTCCTGTAAAATATATCCATGTTTTTATAAGTGCCCTGAAAGCACTTCTCGCTTACCTGACGCATCTTTAGACATAGCATGACACGCTTACAAAAGCGAAGCTAATAAGAAGACCATCCTAACAATGATAACAAGGCAGCCAAACGATTACTGACTGCCGTACACCATTACGCTATACAAAAGAAAGTAGATTTCTTAACCTAACACTACACATCATGAAAACAGTAGGTATCATCGGCGGCGCCGGATTCATCGGCAGCTACGTCACCAAAAAGTTTCTTCAGAAAGGATACCGGGTCAGGGTGTCTGCGCGAAATCCCCAACAGACCAGCCACTACGCCCACCTGCAGGACTTACCCGGGGCAGAAAACCTGGAAATATATCCTCTCAATGTATTGAATGAATCGCAACTACAGTCGCTTGTAGCGGGCTGCGAAATGATCGTGCACGGGGGCACACCTTTTCAACTAGAGGTACAAGACCCCGTCAGCGAATTATTTGAACCTACCGTAAAGGGTACCGAAAATTTCCTGAAGGTGGTAGAAGCGACGCCGGGCGTAGAGAAAGTGGTCTTCATCGCTTCGGTAGCGGCCTTTAATACCAATTTTCCGCTACTGCCCGAGGGCAAAAATGAAGGCGAAACAATCTGTGAAGAAGACGAGCCCTTCATGAGCGAGGAAAGCCACCCTTATGCCCAGGCCAAATTCATCGCCAACCGGACGGTTGAAAAATTCATCAGTGAGCATCCTGATTTGGGCTTTGAAATCACCACTGTATCGCCGGTAGGGGTCATGGGTAAGGCCTTGTCGGCCAGGGAAGATTCTACCTCAATGGGCGTACAGTACCTTTTCAAGAATAAAATTGCCCCCAATCCTTTTTTCCAGATATTTTATGACCAGGATATAGACTGGGCCATGGTAGATGTGGCCGATGTGGCAGCATGCATTTACCAGGCGGCAGTCATTAGGGGGATCCATGGTAGGAACTACCTGCTCAGCAGCGAAAGCTATCCGGTGTCGGATATCACGCTGATGCTTAACCAGCAGGAGCCTATTTGCCGGCCAAGGATGGTTTACCTCAACGATCTGGCCCGCAAAGAACTGAGCGTGAGCTTCCGGCCGGCCAGTGTGTCGCTGTGGCAATATAGTGATGGCGATGCAGCACAGGTTTAACTGGAAAAGCTGACCTGAGTGAAGCCTCTTACAGCATCCATTTTAATACAAGTATTACATTTTACGAATCTGAGAAAATTATTACCCATGCCTACCTATTTGTACTCTTATACCGCTAAACAACCCGGGCGTACGCAAAACCTGCTGCGCACTGATGGCCGCTTCAGGCTGTGCCGCACGCTTACTGCTTTTACCCTGCTCCTGCTGCTCTCGCTGACAACCGTACCGGCGCTAGCTCAGCGGGTGACGGATCTGCCCCCGGTAGAAGGCTTTACCTTCAATGCCGCTACCGGCGACCAGATCGAATACGCTATTGACGAAAACACTATGGCGCGGGTGGTCATGGATAAAAATGGCGGTCTGGCTGCCAACTCGGTTTTACTGGCTAAAATTGAATTTTTCACTCTCACCGATCAGGGCTGGGAAAAGGACCAGGAAATTGATCTTCAAAATGAAGGCGTTTATTTTATTAAAGACATTGACTTAAGTGGAAGGCTTTGCGTCATCGGTGTGCAGGTAGCTAGCGGAGATGTTGGTAACCAGCCGCGCGCCTTTGTTTTCAGAAAAAATGATAGCGGAATCTGGGAGCTGAAATCAAATTTAATTCCTACGGTTAACCCACCAACTGTTAGACAATTCAATCTTGATGAACTTCCAATTTTCCTATCCTTTGCCACTGATGTAGAAATTATAGATACCGGTACACCGGGTAGCTCAGTGGTGGCCGTAAGCAGAGTGGTTTATATTAAACAACAATTTACCGGCAACAATATTGGTGAGTTTAAAAATTGCGGTGTAATATTTTACAATTTTAATTCGAACTGGCAGACTAGGCGGATGGGTAATGAATTAGGAGATACTTTTGATCGATTTAATCCGGTCTACGAGGATAATCAGTACCAGCTGGCGTTATCTGAAAACTATCTGGCAGTTTTACATACTTCCCCAAGAGAGTATGTTCAGACCTATACTCGGTTATCAATACTTACCCCAAGAAATTATGATTGCCAACGGTTTTGTTTGTTTGGTAACTTTAAGGAGTGGCCCGTAAGTAGTTCTGCTGCTACAGTACTGAATCAGCGTGTAGCTAACTTGGCGACTGTGACCGGTATCCAAGTGAACATGGAGATGTTCATGTCCAGAGTAGTTGGAAAAAAAATAGAAATCATCGACGACTACGTGGCTTTTGTCAATAGGACCGTAAGTGGGCAGAACTACATCCAGGTGGCCGAACTGGACAAGTTAGATGATAACACTGCGTTTCAGAACAGCTTTACGGAAATTGAGCCGGATGGTGAATCCGCCGGCTTTGGCGAACACCTGGACTTTACCAAAACCCTGGACGAAGAAAACCGCCCTACCTATTACCTGGGAGTAGGTGCACCCTTCTCTTCTTCCATACAGGGAGCTGTAAACCTGGGGGCTATTTACCTCTACGAGCATACCGGAATCGGCAAATGGGGTGGCACCCGGCCTTCCTACACATTTACCCAAACCAGCAATAATTTTCGGCTGGGTAATTTCGTCGGATTTTCCACTTCCGGCCTGGTGGCCCCGTATTTTAACAACCAGGTAGCTTACTATGACTTACTGCCCAATGTACCTGAATTGTCGGGATACAGTAACAGCAGCGATCAACTCACCCTCAATGTAAAGGAAGGTCAAAGTGAGAATGACCTCGGAGGTGGGGCTTTTAATGCTACTGCTTTTACCCTGACCGACCGGAATGGTCTGGTGAACACCACTAATAATACTGGGAGCTTCGATGTCGAGAGCAGCACCCTGAGGCTCAATGCAGACAGTTACGCCAGTTTTCAGCTTACTACCCGCAACGCCTTTGGTGCGTCACGTCCGCTCTTTGCTGGCGGCTACTTTAAAGGGACCGGTGAGATCAGCGGCCGGGTAGAAAGTGCGGATGGCCGAGGCGTAGAAGATGTGATCCTGCAAAGCCCCGTACAAGATAGCTACCTAGCTTTCAGTCAAAACCCTCCCGACCCGCTTCTTAACCCGGCAGAAACGCCTATCCGGGAGTTTCCCGATGAATTTACCGTGGAAACCTGGGTACGGACTACCGCCAACAGCCAGGGAGAATATTTCCTCAACTATAAAAGCGGTACAGCCAGTGAGTCGCTGCTGATGGGTATTGAAAGCGACGTAAACCGGCCGACAGTATGGATCAATGGCACTAAGCTGAATTTTTCTAATACTGTAGATTTATCTTCCGCCTCGGACACCAGTTGGAACCACCTGGCCCTGACCCGTTCGGGCACTGACGTGCAACTCTACCTCAATGGAGAGCCGGCCGGAAGCGCTACTATGGGGAATGAAGAAATTCCTGATAACGGCATCCTAGTACTGGGTAAATCCGATGACAGCTTCGGAGGTGATCAGACACCTGAACAACTAAAGGCACGCTATTTCAAGGGCGGTATGGACGAATTGCGTATCTGGAAGCGAGCCCGGACTGCCACAGAAATCAAAAACTGGTACAATACGGTTGTCAAAGACAAGGCGGAGCGGGAAGATATGTTGCTGCAGTATAGCTTCAACGAACAACAGGACAATACCGCTTTGCGTGTCATCTACAACGAAAAGGCCAACGAGGGGGGCAGTGGCCCCTTTTACCACGGCCGGCTGACCAGCGGTACAGGTAGCCCGGAATACCGCCTTACTGGTGGACTTGACCTGCTCAGTTCGGTACTGAGTGACCAGAACGGCTTGTACAACTTCAGAAGCCTTGTACCGGGTAACACCTATACCATATCCCCCAGCACCGAAGGGGGGAACCGGGGCTACGAACCTGCCGAACAAATCATTGCTTTCACTGCCAATCAGAACCAAGTCAACAACATCAATTTTACCGACACTACCGCCTTCACGGTAAGTGGTGCCATCCGCTATCCCTACCAAAACACTACAATTCCCGCCAAAGGGATTACGCTATTGGTAGAAGGAACCGACGGAAGCGCCCTGCTGGCTGATTCGGCGGTAACGGATGAAGATGGCAATTATGTATTAGGACTAAAAGCAGGAGATTATACCATCACCCCTCGCTATAAAGACCATACTTTTACACCCTCCAGCGTTACGGTGTCCGTACCTGACGACATTACGACGGCTTTCAATTTTACCAATACTACCACCCGCAATATTTCCGGGATGTTTGTAGGAGGAAGTTGCGAGATTGATGTAGGGGGAGCCACACTGGATATAGTAAGCCTAGATGCTGGTATCGCATTAGAAAACATTACCACCAGCCTGCAGGGCGGTGTCCACCGCTTTGCAGTGAATGACATCCCGGCCCTGGTAGACGATTCACTGGTGGTCACCATCACTTCACTGCAAAATGAGAACCTGGTACTGGAGAAGCTGGTGATGGGAGAAGGAGGCTTTATAGATGCAGAGCAAGCGGTCTACGTCGATGCTGCTGATGCGGAAGTCAACTTCTTCTACCGGGCACCCACGGAGGTTAGTATTATTTTTCCGCCATCATTACAAGCGATAGAGTGTTATGAGAATACCTACCTGATGCAGGAAAACCAGTTTGCCAGCCTGAAAATCAGTGCCGTTGAAACCTACGAAGGCGAAATCTGCCAGGTAGATTCGGCGGTAGTACGGATCTTTGACGATATCAGTGACCGGCCCGATAGCCTCAGCTACATTTCTTCAACCAACTTTGAAGACTTTAGCTACAGCCTCCGGGCAGGGAATCCCAATGTGGTAGGTGGCGGTAACCGCCCTTACCAGAAAGCCCTACAGATAGATGTGACCGCTCCCGGCGGACGTAAAGCTAGTAAGATCATCTGGGCTGTGGTAGAAGGAAGCACACCTCGGGTAGGCCAACCTTTTGTATCCACCTTTCCTGCCAATGTGCCGCTTTTTATCCTGCGTGACCCTCCCGGCGACCGGAGCTACAGCTTTATTGAGCAAGGCAATACTTTTACTCGAAACCTGAGCATCACTACGGGAGGGAGTGGAAGTTTAGGTGCTTTGATTACAATCGGAGACCCTGAGACAACCCCTTATGTTAAAACTGGTATTGAGACATCATTCTCCGGTGCAACGACTAATTCTTTTAATATGTCACTCACTACTCGGGAAAGGATAGAAACCTCCAGTGAAGACGGGGTACTACCGGGTAAGCCCAGTGATGTATTTGTGGGCACCAACCTCAATATATTGTATGGCTTGACAGATGTGCTCAGCTTTAACCCAGAGATCTGTAAAGCCACCCTTACCCAGAGCATCAGTTGGATACCCGGAGAAGTAGAGTCCACCTATCTTTATACCTACAACGAAATTCAAACCGTAATTATTCCTGATCTGGAGGAGACATTATCTATTACGGATGACCCCGAGCGGGTGGCTTCTCTGGAAACCTCTATCAACGATTGGGAACAGCTACTCAAGTACAATGATTTTCTGCACGAAGAGGCAATACCCGCTGATGCGATAGAAGAAAACCGCAGCTTTGGCGCAGAACTGGGGGCTTATCAGAGCAGCACCTCTTTCTCCACAACCGCAACCGATGCCTATCAGTTTTCTTCTTCATTTACATTTAATCTTGAATTTGGCGTAGGGGTTAGTATCCCCATTCCCTTTCTGGGCTTTGTGAAGATTACAAAAGCACAGTTTACTACCAAGTTCGGTATGCAGAGTAACCGCAGTGGCTCTACTAGCAACAATGAATCTTTTGAAGTCGGGTATGTACTCAACGACGATGATCCAGGCGATTTGTTTTCGGTAGACATCACCAAAAAGATGGAAAACAGGCCTCTGGCAGGAGACGCATTAGGGAGAGCCGGCGATGTTTTTCAGGCCAACACACCACTGACCAACACTACGCCCTTCTTTGATTTAATCGCCGGTCAGTCCAGTGCTCCCTGGGAAGGGCTGCCTTCCGTACCACGGGATTCTGCCCAAATTATCGTAACGCCCCGTCGTCAGGCAGATGTACCAGTTGACGAAGCAGCGGTATTTACCCTTAACGTGGCTAATCTAAGCCAGGCGACTACTGCTAATATCCGTGATATAGAAGTGCGGGTGCTGCCCGGCTCCAACCCTGACGGGCTTATTATCACCACCGGCTCCGGCAATATTACCAGCAACGCAGGCATACTGCTGGAAGATGTGGGGCCCAATGACAGTCGTACCATCACCCTTACCGTAAAAAAAGGGCCAGTAGCTTATGATTACCAGGATATCGCCGTGGTAGCTTTGTCTCCTTATGAACTAGCCGCTACGCTAGGTAACCAACGCTTATCCGATACGGCCTTTTTCTCAGTAAGCTATGTTGCCCCCTGCGAGCCAGTTACTGTGTTTCGTCCTGAAGAAGGTTGGATCGTCAATAACAGTAGTAATGATTCATTGCGAGTCATCGTAGATGAGTACAATAAAGAAGTGATCCAGGAGGTAAGCCTGCAACTGAGAAGTTTACCTACCGGCTCCTGGCGTACCCTGCGTACCCTGACCAATGAAGAACTGGACGATAAGTATACAGCTCTCTACGTGGATGTATCTTCACTGGCTGACGGTAGCTATGACTTCCGGGCCCTTACCCAGTGCCAGGGCGGACAGGTATATTCCGATGTTTTCACCGGCTTCATCGATCGCTCCCCACCCGTAAGCCTGGAAATCTTTCCTGAGTTTGGTGAGCTAAGCCCGGAGGATGTTATTGCGCTTAACTTCAATGAGGATATTGGCCCAGCCACCATCAACACCAACAACCTGGTGCTGACCAACGCGACTACCGGAGATACGCTGGATGTGAGTTTCCGAAACAACGAAAGACGTATCATCATGGACTTTGACAGCAGCGATCCCATCCTGGAAAACCAGCTGCTACAGGCTAGTGCCCGGGGTATTGCCGATCAATACGGTAATGTCATCGCGCCTTTCAAGTGGGAGTTTGTAGTAAACAACAGCCCGATCCGATGGGAGTTGCCCCGTGTGATTGAGTACATGCAGGCCGGGGAGAACTTTGCCTTTGACGCCCGTATCCAGAACAATGGCAGCCAAACCATCGGGTTTGAACTGGCAGAGCTCCCCAGCTGGCTGGAGGTGATTACCGAAAGGACTTTGATACTATCCGGTGAAAGCTTGTTCATCAGCTTCAGGGTAAGCAATCCTGCTGCTCTGAGCGTAGGGAATGTGTACGAGGAGACGATCTCGCTCAATACTGCCCTGGGTAATGAACCTCTGGATATTATCCTCGAAGTAGGCTGCGCCGCCCCTGACTGGAGTGTAGATGCCACTGCCTTTGCCCAGTCTATGCAGTTGCAGGCCGGAGTGTATGCCGAGCAGTTTTCGGTCACCGGCCCGGATGATTTGGTGGCCGCCTACGTAGGCGATGAACTGCGGGGCGTGGTTGAAGTCTATAAACTGGTGCCCGATGATGACTACGTAGTCTACC
>JGI12210J13797_11308106_pt1 | contig 12196 bp, 10 predicted proteins | sample ElkSlonscriptome_3_FD_13797 | JGI IMG/M metagenome (IMG submission 13797) | reverse complement strand
CGCTTCTGTGGGCGCAGATTTCTGCGACGGCGCTGGCCGTGTTCGCACTGCGCGGCATTTATTTTGCGCTGCTCGAGGAGTCGGGCATTCCGATGCACCTGACCGGGATTGCCGTCGGGGCCATTTCGATGATCGCCTATACGCCGGATATCTTCGCGCCGCTTCTGGCAGGGTGGCTGGCCGACACCAGCGCCGGCGCGCTCGGTTACCGGCGCTATTTCGGTTTCCTGGCCGTAATCGCCGCAATCGGTTTCACCGCCACCGCCGTTATCCGCGCGCGCCGGCAACGGCAAATGTCAGACTGATACCAAGCGCGAAACATTTTCGTCAGTATCGGTCACGCAGCTGCCGACGGGATATCATTGGCGGTTGAACCTTCAGCTTCGTATGTCATGACCGATCCAGAATCCTCGACCGCTTCCTTTGCCGACCTGGGGCTGCCGCGCCCGCTGCTGGCGACCCTTTCGGAGCTCGGATACGAAGCGCCTTCTCCGATTCAGTCGGCCACTATTCCGGCGCTGCTGGGCGGGTCCGACGTGCTCGGCCAGGCGCAGACCGGCACCGGCAAGACGGCTGCGTTCGCGCTGCCGATACTGGCCCGGTTCGACCCCAGGGCGATCAAGCCGTCGGCGCTGGTGCTGGCACCGACCCGCGAACTTGCGATCCAGGTTGCCGAAGCATTTCATCGCTACGCGGCTCATCTGCCCGGGTTTCACGTGCTTCCGATCTACGGCGGGCAGGCCTACGGACCGCAACTGGCCGGCCTCAGGCGCGGCGCCGACGTGATCGTCGGGACGCCTGGACGCGTGATCGACCATCTCGAAAAAGGCACGCTGAAAATCGAAGCACTCTCCACACTGGTACTGGACGAAGCCGACGAGATGCTCCGGATGGGGTTCGTCGACGAGGTCGGCAAGGTACTGGAGCGCATTCCTGCAGATTGTCAGAAGGCGCTTTTTTCGGCAACGATGCCGGATGCGATCCGCCGCATCGCCAATCGCCACCTGAGCAACGCCGAACACGTCACGATTCGATCGAAAACCACCACTGCCGCCAACATCCGGCAGCGTTACTGGGTGGTCGGCGGCGTACACAAGCTCGACGCGCTGACCCGCATCCTGGAAGTTGAACCCTTCGACGCGATGCTCGTATTTGCCCGAACGCGAATCTCCACCGAAGAGCTGGCCGGAAGGCTGGAGGCGCGCGGCTTTTCGGCCGCCGCGCTCAATGGCGATGTACCGCAGAAACAGCGCGAAAAGATCGTCGATCAGCTCAAGCGCGGCGATATAGATATTCTTGTTGCTACCGACGTGGCGGCGCGCGGCCTGGACGTCGAACGCGTCAGTCACGTCGTCAACTACGACATTCCCTACGATACTGAAGCCTACGTTCACCGTATTGGAAGAACCGGGCGGGCAGGGCGTTCCGGGGAGGCAATCCTGTTCGTTGCGCCGCGCGAACGCGGTATGTTGCGCGCCATCGAACGCGCGACTCGACAGCCCATCGAAGCCATGTCTCTTCCGACCGCAAGCGATGTCAATGTCAAGCGCATGGAACGCTTTCATGAAAGCGTCGCCGAAACGCTTGAAAGCGCCGAGCTCAAGCGCAGTCGCGAAGTGGTCGAATCGACGCTGGCAGCAACCGGCGCCTCACTGCAGGACCTGGCCGCAGCATTGGTTCTGATGGCACGGGGCGAACAGCCACTGCTGGACGAGAAAGTGGTCGAGCAGGCACCGCGCAAGCCTCGAAAATTCGAGAGCGAACGGCAGGATCGTCGCACGAGCGGCAACAGGAACGACAGAACCAGTCGTGACACGAGCGGCGCGCGCGACCATCGACCGCCGCGGCCCGAGAGAGCGCCGTCCGGCGATGAGTCTCGAAACTACCAGCAAAAACGCCGGCGGGATGCCGACGGCGATTTCGTTACCTACCGGGTTGCCGTCGGACACAGGCATGGCGTAAAACCGGGCAACATCGTGGGCGCAATCGCCAACGAAGCCGGGTTGAGCTCGCGCCAGATCGGCCGCATCGATATCAACGACGAGAGCAGCCAGGTCGACCTTCCCGCCAATCTGTCGCAGGGCGCGCTCAAGCACCTGAAGACCGTCTGGGTAGCCGGACAGCAGCTCGATATCGCATTGGACGACGGCAGTGCGCCGCCCCCGGAAGTGAAACCGAGCGGCTCGCCGCGGCCTGCGCCACCGCAGAAACGGTCGAACAAGCGGTTCGACAAGCACTCCGGAAATAAAAGGCCCGAAAAACCGAAACATGAAGCGGGCACCAAGCCGGAACCTCCGGCCGGACGCAAACCTGCCGGCAAGACGCACAATCGGCCGCCGCGCAATCGCGCCGAGCGCAAGGCAGCCCTGGCCAGCCGTAAACGCAAATAGCGCGTGTCAGCGGCATGTCAGCGGCGCGTCACGGCATATACGGCTTCGTTGAGCCACGGCAAACCCTTGTCGGCAAAGCGCGGTTGTGAAGCGAGAACGCCGCTGCGTTCCAGGCACTGGAAGTCGAACGCTCGAGGCTCGACGTGATCGCCGTCCAGCTCCTCCGGCATTACCGAAAACGGCGGCCCCTGCATGGCGGCGTCCGGATATTCGAGCGTAATCAACAGGCCCCGCGCACCGGGTGACAACAGCGTTGCCAGTCTTCTCTGGTATCGCACTCGCATTTCATGGGGCAGGGCAATCAGGGCTGCACGATCGTAGACAAGGTCGAACCGGCTCGAGGCATCGAATTCGAAAAAATCACCCGCGAAAATCGTGATGGGTCCGGCCGAATAAGCGCTCAGCGGTCCGCTGTCGTCGGTGTCCGGGTGCAGGCCGGCCGAGTCGAAAAAAGCCTCCACCGCACCACGGTCCAGTTCCACGCCGACCACTCGATGGCCCTGCCGGGCGAGCCACAGCATGTCCAAACTCTTGCCGCACAGCGGGACCAGCACCGAATCCGTTTTGCCGAGCGCGACTGTCGGCCAGTGCTTCTCCAGCGCCGGATGGGTCGAATCCCGGTGAAAACCGATTTCGTTGCGCTGCCAGCGCTCATGCCAGAATTCTTTTTGCATGGCGCTAATGTAACGCGTCGCCAATATAATGAACATTCGGCGTTTCGGTGACTTGCATCGGCGTACGTGGCGCGCCGGATGGAATTTAATTCAAGGGAAACCGTGTGCAGGCACTGGATCGCGACGAGATAGCAAATGTGGTGACCCACGGTATCGGTGTTTTCCTGTCGGTCGGCGCGGGGGCCGCGCTGATCGCCCTGGCTGCCGTGCAGGCCGGTACCCGGGAAATGATCAGCGTCGCGATATTCTCCGCTTCCCTGGTGCTGCTCTATTCATCGTCGACGCTCTATCACGCCGCCCGTCATCCTGAAACCAAAGCCCGGCTGAAGGTGCTTGACCACTGCGCGATCTTCATCCTGATTGCCGGCACTTATACGCCATTCACGATTGCCGCGATTCGTGGCGCTTGGGGCTGGTCGCTGTTCGGGATCATCTGGGGCATGGCCTTGATCGGGATTGTTTTCAAGCTTTTCTTTACCGGCCGATTCAAGGTTTTCTCGACAGCCATGTACATCGGAATGGGTTGGCTGGTTGTCGTCGCGTTCGTGCCGCTGATGCAGGCATTGAGCGGGGCAGGTCTGGCCTGGTTGATCGCGGGCGGTGTGTTGTATACGGGCGGCACGCTTTTCTACCACCGCGAATCGATACCTTATTCGCATGCAATCTGGCACGGATTCGTCCTCGCGGGAAGCGGGTGCCACTTCGTTGCGGTAGCGATTGAGATGTTGAATGTGGAGTGAAACCCGGTCTGCTGTTGATTTCAAGAGACCGGCAATTAACAAAACCCCGGTATGTTGGTATTTTCAAGAGACCCACAAATAACAAAACCCCGGTCTCTTGGAACCGGGGCTTGTCCGCGGATAATTTGAGATTCAAGCGTCAGCGCTGGTCTCCTGATGATCAACGAGCCCGGAGGCTGTTGCCAAGTCTCTATGGAGAAGAGCCTTCTGATGCCGCTTCACCCTTGTGAGGCTTCCGCGTTAAATATATTTGTACGCCGATTGAGCGATGGAGTCAAGCAAAATTTTAAAAAAAATAAAAATTTTTTCGCTAAATTTCAGACAATTAGAAGCTTCTGAGATCTTTTTGATGCAATCGGTGAAGATCGTTCGGTAAGTCGCTGAATCGTGCCAAGGGAACTCAGCCCCCGACCGCGACTGACGTTGCTCAAGGCTTCCCCATCAGGCGTCGGATCTCCGTACCCATCGAAGGCCCTGTCAATCAGGATAGTTGTCGACCCCGCAATGCTCAGCCTCGTTGGCGACCGGGCTGCGGTCGGCGCAGTATCGGCAACCCGGATCGGGCGCGAGGACGACTTCACGCATACGGGACTTGCGAGCGTCGAAGAGCAACAGCCGCCCGATCAGCGGCTCGCCAATACCCGTGGCAAGCTTGATGGCCTCCAGCGCTTGCAGCGATCCGATTACACCGGGAACGACACCAAGTACACCGGCCTCATTGCATGACGGCGCCGTCTCAGGTGCGGGTGGCTCGCTGAACAGACAGCGATAGCATGGTCGGCCGCCTGCGGGAAATACGGAAACCCGGCCCTCAAAGCGCTGCACGGCACCGTATACGTTGGGCAGGCCCAGCCGGATACAGGTGTCGTTGACCAGGTAGCGGGTCGGGAAGTTGTCCGAGCCATCAACGATGATCCTATAGTCGGAAAAAACGTCCTCGATATTGCTCGGATCCAGCCGCAGCTCGTGGGTGCGTATATCGATTTTCGGATTGAGGCCCTCCAGCGTTATCCGCGCGGAATCGGTTTTGGACCAGCCGATGCGGTCGTCGCAGTGCAGGACCTGCCGGTGCAGGTTGCTCCGTTCCACCCGATCGTCGTCGACCAGTCCAAGCGTGCCGACGCCGGCGGCTGCCAGATAAAGGGCGGCGGGCGACCCAAGGCCTCCGGCACCCACCAGCAATACACGCGCATCGGAAAGTTTCGCCTGACCTTCGATACCGATTTCGGGCAGATTCATCTGGCGTGCGTAGCGTTCGGCGCCGTCGTCGTCGATCAGCTCGGAGCGCACCCATGGCAATCCTTCGCGTTTCCAGCGCTCTGTGCCTCCGGTGACGATCCGGACTCGCTCGTACCCCAATTTCTGCAGGTCGTCGGCGGCCAGAAGCGATCGGCGACCACTGGCACAGATCAGCATGATCGGCGCCTCCGGGGACGCCAGTTCGACGATGCGGAATTCAAGCTCGCTTAATGACAGGCCCCGGGCGCCTTGCGGCATGCCCTGGGCCCACTCACCGGGATCGCGGACATCGATCAACAGTTCGCCGGCACCCATAAGTGCGCAGGCCTGGTGCGGCGTAAGCTCAGGAATTTGGTCGCGTAGACCGGCAAGTCGTTTGTCGAGCGACATCGCCGTCAGCGCCTGATCAACAGGAAGACGATAGGCAGAGAATCGCCGCCTGGCGCGGTGCCCGCTGCGTGGCAAACGACGGTATCTGGCTTTGAGCACAAAGACATCAAACCGATCCTGCGTCGTGATCTCGCATGCTCGCACGTGCTGCCGGGTCAGGGGGCCCGGACGCATGCTGCGCGATGGGAAGGTCTATCTGGATCATTCAAATATCGGTGTAAGGAATGCTCGCGGGGTCCGTCTGAGCCAGGCTTTCGCCGAATGACAACCCGAAGGCGCGAATGCTAACACGGTATTGAGTCGTTACATTCAATCGCCGCGCGCCACCGCTGCATCGTTGGGTCAGTTTCCAGGTTCGGGCCGGAAATGCCGATACGGCGAATGGCTGTAGTATTTCGGTCGGTCGTCGAGCCGGACGTGCAACCAGGCCACGCCGCTGCCGGCGGTACTGAGCCAGACCGGGACGTCGCCCGTGCGGCGATTCATTGCACGCCCAACCCGGTGCCACAGCGCGCGTTGCTGGTCTCGCGGCGCCCCGCGAACAAAATTTGCAAGATGAGAAAACGCAGAGTGATCGATCAAAGCGTCGTCCGGAGGGCAGGGCACCACCAGCTTCGCATCGCCGCCGAGATTGTCGAATTCGACGACCTTGCGCTTGCCGGCCACGCGAAAATGCTCGGCGAACGGAGATGGATCCGGCGCGCCTTCAAGATCCCGGCTGTCGCAAACAATGCACTCGAATGGCTGGTCGAGATCGGCAGTCACCACGGGCGGCGTTTCCCAGCGAAAAGCCTCCCAGGGCGTCGCGGCCAGCGCTGCGACGAAGGAATCAACAAATGTCGGTTCGTGGCGCCAAAGGCCGAATACTTCACCGCGCGACAGGTAGCGCCCATCGACTGCGACGTGAAAGTGAAGCGTGTGGTGATCGAGATGTCTGCGTTTCCATTTCCACATGGCTGTTGATAATGCACACCGACGGCGTCGAATTCAATCGTGCACGAGACATTGCAACCACCGCCAGATGTTTGAGGCGGCCGAGCGTCGTCCTTCGTTGACGGCCTGCTGATTCGCGAATCGTGCGGGACAGCCGAGTCGGGGATGAGATGTGATTAAAGAACCGGTGAGATATTAACGGGCAAGTCTGGCCTGGCCAGTTCTAGACAGGCCTGAGTAAAGTTCGCATAATGTATATTATGTTAAATGTAGTATGGCAGGAGCCACGTTGCCTCTGCTGCTTGCTTGTATTCCGGGGATTCCATATTCCTTCGAGATTAAACACCTTACCTCCTGTTTTGTTTGAATTAACAGGAAGCTGGCAATATGGCTCCTGGCTTTCAGCACATCCAAAATCCCACTGAACAGCATGTCTCAAGCCGAAGGCGCCGTTGACGCTGGCGCGCATCACGCCGTCGTTCACAGGGTTCCAGGTCAGGAAAACCGCAGTCTCCGCCTCGCGGTCCCGGGCGAGCCGGCCGGGCATTAACCCGGATTGCATAAAAGCCAGGAGTTTGGCAGACTCCGCGGGTGTTCCTGATTCCCGAAAAGATCGCCGTGAAAATAGCCGCAAAAATCGTCTTGGCGGGAATTGCCTGCGCTGTTGTGGTTGTCGACGTATCAGCCCAGAGCGGCACGGACACCGACTGGATACACGCAGCCGCTCCGAATGGCGATGCCGTTGCCGAAGACGCCACCGCCGTCGATGCGTCGTCAGGGTCTGCGACCGGATTCCGGTCCAGCCATAGCTCAAAATCAGCCTGGATCAACCAGGGTGACTGGCTTGGCGATCGCTTGCGGGGCCAGGGACTTCGGATCGGCGATCCCGTTCATATTCGGATATTCAAGCAAAGCCGCGAACTGGAGCTTTATCTTCAGGGCAACGACGGCTTCAACCTGTATCGTACGTTCCCGATTTGCGACGTCTCCGGCGTACTGGGGCCAAAGCGTTTCGAAGGTGATTTCCAGGCCCCCGAGGGCTTTTACACGGTTGCGCCAGAACGCCTGCACCCGCACTCTGAATACCACCTTGCGTTCAATCTGGGCTATCCGAACGCATTCGACCGCAGCATGGGCCGAACCGGTAGCAACATCATGATTCACGGGGGCTGTGCTTCAAACGGTTGTTTCGCGATGACTGATTACTACATGGAACAGATCTACCTGCTGGCCGAAGCGGCGCTGATGAACGGCCAGCACAACATCGGCGTCGAGATCTATCCATTCAGGATGACCGCGGAAAACCTGGCCGCCCATTCGGCCTCGCGCTGGATAGAGTTCTGGAAAAGCCTGAAACCGGCCCACGACCACTTCATGGATTCAGGCATTCCGGCGACGATCGAACCAGGTGCCGGGGGCTACCGAATGCTGGTCGGGGAACCAGCGGCCGGCGCAACGACGACCATCGGCGTAAGCGCACCGTAATTGCCTGCTGGAAGATAAATACTTGCCCGTTTTTTGTCACATAGGCGTTGACTATCGCCGCAGCGGGGCTTGTGACACTACTGTGCAGACTTAAAGTAAGGCTGTTATAACGGCATATAGATCAGTATCTTATAGAATATATATAGAAAAATTATAGATCCGGAGCGCGTGGTTACCCGCGGTCCGCGTTAATCAAATCAGCTGGTGCACAGTTATTGAATCGCCTTGGAAAGCTTTCTAATCACCTTCCCCGCCGTCGCGCTGGCCGAGCTCGGCGACAAGACGCAGCTGGTCGTGATCTTCCTGGCGGCCCGCTTCCGTAAGCCGTGGGTGGTGCTGGCCGGATTGATCACCGGGGCGGCCGCCAACGCGGGCCTTGCGGTGGCCGGCGGCGCCCTGCTCGACCGGCTGGTGCCGGCGGGTTTTCTCGAATGGCTGGTCGCCTGCGGTTTTGTGCTGATCGGCGCCTGGATGCTTCTCGGTCGCGAATACGACGATGCCGAGCCGCCTCCGGCAACAATGCACGGCGCGTTCCTGACCACCGTTTGGCTCTTTTTCATCATGGAGATGGGCGACAAGACTCAGCTCGCCACCGTGGCGCTCGCCGCCGGTCTGCCGTCGATGCAGTGGGTATTCGCCGGCGCCGCGCTCGGGCTGGCCGCGGCAAACCTGCCGGCGCTATGGCTGGGCCACAGGTTCGCCTCCAGATTGCCGCACGCCCTGCTTCACCGACTGAGCGCCGGCCTGTTCATCATCATCGGCACCGCGCTGATGGTCGTCGAGCTTGCGCAATGACGCCGGATTGCCCAACATGGACTCGAATCGAAAGCCGGGGAGACTTGTCCAATGAACCGTAAATCCCTCAGCGTCGTGGCCGCCATTGCGGCCGCCTGCCTAATAGTGATTCTGATTGCCTTTCGCGCGACCACCGGCTCGGCGCTGGTCAGCATCAGCACGTCACTGGGCGTGATGACGCTGCTGGTGGGTATCGCGGCGTTCTGGTTCTGGCTGGAACAGGCCAGCGAATGGCGCATATTCGATTTCCTGCCGCCGCTGCTGTGGATTTACGCCACGCCCATCATACTCAGCAACACCGGCGTCCTCCCGTTCTCCAGCGGCGCTTACTCGGGTCTACGCGAGTACGGCCTGCCGCTGTTCATTGCGCTGATGCTTATCAAGGTCGACGTGGCCGGCGCGGTGAGCATCATGGGCAAAGGCGTATTCGTAATGCTGATCGGCTCGGTGGGCGTGGTCGTCGGCGGTGTTGCCGCTTACGCCGTCGGCGTCTGGGCCGGGGTGCTCGACCCGTCGATCTGGCCGGCGTTCGGCACGCTTTCCGGTTCGTGGATCGGCGGCACCGGCAACATGAACGCAGCCTGGGCTGCGCTCGAAGGACAGCCCGAGCACATGACGATGGCGGCGATTGCCGACGTGCTGGTCTACATCGTCTGGCTGCCGATTCTGCTCGGCTCGCGTGCGTTCGCGGAACGTTTCAACCGCTGGGCCGGCGTTTCGGACGATCGGATCGAGCGCATGGAACGCGCCGCGCTGGCGGTCGGCAACGCCGACCATGCCCCGTCGATGGTTCAGCTCCTCTACCTCGCCCTGCTGGCTCTGACCACCACTGCCGTGAGCGTCTGGCTGGCTGCGCGGCTGCCGGAAATCGCGCTGGGCGGACAGGTCGTGGTCTCCGAGAGCACCTGGGTGATCCTGCTGGTGACGACGATCGCACTGGTGCTTTCGACGACGCGCGCTCGCGGATTGCCCGGCGCCCAGCCGATTGCCATGGCGATCATTTATGTGTTCGTCGCATCGATCGGTGCACGCGCCAACATCGCCGATACTGATCTGGGCCAGGTCGGGTGGTTCGTCCTCGCGGCATATCTCTGGATCTTCATCCACGGGGCGTTCATACTCGCTGGCGCGAAGCTCTTCCGCGTCGACGTCCACACGCTTGCGATCGCTTCGGCGGCTAACATTGGTGGCGCGGCATCGGCGCCGGTGGTCGCCGCCCACCATCGTCCGGCGCTGGTGCCGGCCTCGATTCTGATGGCGCTGATCGGCTATGCGGTCGGAAATTACCTCGCCATCCTCACCGGCCGACTGGCGCAACTGATCGGAACATGAAAATTCAACAATGACGACCAAACCCGAACTCGTAAGGGCAGTCAGCCGCTGGCAGCTGGTCGGTATATCGATCAACGATGTCATCGGCAGCGGCATATACCTTCTGCCCGCCGCAGCCGCCGCGTTGCTGGGCCCTTTCAGCCTCTGGGCCATCCTTCTGGCCGGGCTTGCGGTGGGCATACTGGTGCTTTGTCATGCGCAGGCGGCCAGCTATTTCGATCAACCCGGCGGCGCGTATCTGTATACCCGCGAAGCGTTCGGAGATTTCATCGGTTTCGAGGTTGGCTGGATGACCTGGCTCACGCGAATCGCTTCGGTGGCGGCGCTGAGCAACGGCCTGGCCCTGGCGGTTTCCTCGCTATGGCCGGCGGCGGCGTCGGGCTGGCCACGAGGACTGATCATCGGCGCATCGCTGGCAATTCTGGCCTGGGCCAATGTCGTCGGCGTGAAGTCAGGCACCCGGGTTGCGGTGGCGCTGACCATTGCCAAGCTGATACCTCTTGCGTTCTTCGTCGTCGTCGGGGTTTTCTACATCGACTGGGCGGCGTTGGCGATGCCGGCAGGCCAGCCCATCCTCACCGGCAGCCTGACCGAAGCGGCACTGCTGCTGCTTTTTGCCTATGCCGGATTCGAAAACACGCCGGCGGCCGCCGGCGAATACCGAAACCCCAAGCGCGACGTGCCGTTTGCAATGCTGACGATGATCACGATCATCACGCTGACTTACGTTGCGGTGCAGGCCGTGGCACTGGGCACGCTGCCTGCGCTTGCGACGACCGACTCCCCGCTGGCGGCAGCGGCCGGACAATTCGCCGGACCCGCGGCGATGCTGTTGCTCAGCGTCGGCGCAATCGTCTCGATCTTCGGCAACCTCGGCAATACGACACTGATCGGGCCGCGCTATGCCTATGCGCTGGCCGACGATGGTTTCGGTCCGCGCTGGCTGGCGAACGTGCACGAGCGTTTCCACACGCCGGCCAATGCGATTGTCTTGCAGACCGCCATCGCATTGGTCCTGGCGCTGAGCGGTAGCTTTGTCGCGCTGGCCATGCTGTCGGTGATTGCGCGACTGGCGACATACATCGGCACATGCAGCGCGTTGCTGGTGCTGCGGCGACGGTTTGCCGGCGCGCCCGAGGCCTTGCGCTTTCCCGGCGATATCGTGCTGCCCATCGCGGGTCTGGCGTTGTCGCTTTGCTTCGTCGCCGCGACAAGCTTGAACAACCTGCTCGCGGCAGCGGTCGCTTTGGTCATCGGTTCGGTGATATACCGTTACCGGCGCGAAAACACCGGCTGACCAGGCGCTTCGATTCTTGCCCGAATCCGCCCGCCAGACGATCTTCTGATTGGTCGCGCCGACTGCAGGGCTCAGCTGCCGTAAGCGGTTTCCCTTCGTGCACACCAGATAAAGCATCAAAAATAATCGTGCGCCGTGACGACCAGTTGCGTGATCAGGTCCATGTACTCGCTCACCGCGCCGGCAGGGAGCAGTGCCCGCTTTATGTTTTGAATGCCCGCTTCGAACCGACGGCTATGACCCGCGCACCCTTCCCCCGCCCGTTCGATTACTGGTGCGTGTCCCGACAGCACTGAGGCAAACAGGCGCATGGAACAAACCCACAGCCCGGTGGACGATGAGGCGGTCGAAGCCTTCATCGAGCTGTGGCGCGATACCGGCGATAAAAAGACCGCAATCCATAAACGGTGCCTTTTCGACCTGAACTACCACCGCGCCGCTGAAGAAGCCCAAGGCAGAATCCGCTGGCGCCGCCCGAATACCAGGCCCCGGAAGAAATACCCGAACAATCAGAACTCGCTGCCGGCGGCAAGGATGAGGCCGACATTCCAACCAAAACACCAAAAGACAAAATTACCAAAAAAAAGGCCCAAGACCCTCCAGGCCCAAATCCGCGCCGTCCGCGACCAGCTTGAAACCGCCCCGATGGATCCAGCTACGCTGACCAGTAAATTCAAGCGCAATCCTGAGAAATCGGTAACTCAGGTGGTCGAGGCGTTGGTCGAATCCGGTATGGTTCGATAAAAAACAGCCCCGACGGAACGGTTTATAAATGCTGAGATATTCGGATGGCTCGCGAACCAATTCGCCAGTTGACTGCCTCCGGGATCTTGTGTGCCCCGTCGTTAATCCTGTAACTTTCAGCGAGTCGGAAAGCGCTTGGCTGCAAGGCAGGGCTTGCCGGGAATGCTTCGCCTTTCC
>JGI12210J13797_10415714_pt1 | contig 12200 bp, 8 predicted proteins | sample ElkSlonscriptome_3_FD_13797 | JGI IMG/M metagenome (IMG submission 13797) | reverse complement strand
CGCGAGGCGGGCCCGCTCGATGGGCGGAACCGCGCAGTTGGCCAGAAGGCTCGCGAGGGAAGCGTGGCCGTCGGTGAAGTGGTTCTGCTCCTCGGAGGACAGGGCCAGCACCCCAACCACCTGCCCCGCCGACCACAGGGGCACGGCGAGGATGGATCGGATGCCAAACCCCTGACCGTCGCGGCGTACGAAGCGCTCGTCCGCGTCGACGTCGGGCACCCGTGCGACCTCGCCGGTGCGGACCACCCAGCCGGCGACACCCACCCCCCGCTCGAACTTGGCTGGAGGGATGGTGGCGCCCACGCCAGAGCGCGCTCCGGACAGCAGCTCGTCGCCGGTGCCATCGAGGATGCGAATGGACGCGTGGTCGGCCGGCAGCAGGTCGAGCGCCGCATCCGTCACCAGTCGCAGCGCCTCAGAGAGGGGCCGCCGCTCACTCAGCCGACGCGTCAGCTGCAGCAAGACGTTCAGCGCGCGTTGCGCATCCATAAGAGCCTCTCGTGTACAGCGCTCTGCCCCTAACATCACGGGGCCTCGACTACGTCACGAAAATGTTGCTCGCGTACGGCGAGCCACGAGACGACGCGCTGGATCCATCGAGATGGATCAACACCCACCCAGCGCCACGTCGCGGATCCGGCGACGGTCGAGATTCTGGGAACTTGAAGCGATCCTTCGCTTGGCACGCAGGGTGCTACATGTACCGACAGCGTGGGCTGCTCGCCCACCTCTCCGTTCTCCTCAGATCTCGAAATAGCTTCTTTGATGTGGAGTCGGCTTCCCCAAGGCCGGCTTCCGACGTCGGGCTGGCGTTCCCCAAGCGTCAGCTCGCCAAGGCGAAACATCACCCCCGTGGCCCGGCCTCTGCCCCAAGGAGGCCGGGCCCGCTTTTTTTTGTGCGACAGAGCCGTAGCGCTCCGTGTACATCGGCCATGGTGCGTCACTTCATCTCGACCCTCGATTGGTCACGCGACGAGCTCCAGCAGATCCTCGACGACGCCCAGGCCATGAAGAACGGCCTGACGCCTCGTGCGCTCGAAGGGCGGTCAGTGGGGCTGCTCTTCTTCAACGCCTCGCTGCGGACCCGCACGTCGTTCGAGATCGGCGTCCATCAGATGGGTGGGGTCGCGGTCGTGCTGGAGCCAGGGCGAAGCGCATGGCCCATCGCCTTCGAACCGGGAGCGGTGATGGACGGCGAGGAGGAGGAGCACATCGCCGAGGTGGCTCAGGTGCTGTCGCGCTACTGCGACCTGATCGGCGTACGCGCCTTCCCTAAATTCCAGGACTGGTCGCTCGACCGGCGTGACAACGTCATCCGTCAGATCGCCAGATTCGCCACGGTGCCGGTCATCAACATGGAGACCATCACCCACCCGTGCCAGGAGCTGGCGCTCATGCTCACCATCCAGGAGCACCTCGGCGAGACCGACGGCAAGCGGATGCTGCTGACGTGGACCTATCACCCGCGGCCTCTCAACACCGCCGTGGCCAACTCGGCTCTGATCATCGCCGCCAAGTTCGGCATGGACATCACCCTGCTCTGCCCCAATGAGGATTACCTCCTCGATCCGCGCTACCTCGACGCAGCGCAGGAGATGACCGCGGCCCAAGGACGCTCGATCACGGTCTCCCACGACATCGACAGCGCGTACGAAGGGGCCCAGATGGTCTATGCCAAGAGCTGGGGCGCGCTCCCCTACTTCGGACGATGGGACGACGAGAAGCCGATCCGCGATGCTCATCGCCACTTCATCGTCGATGAGGCGAAGATGGCCCGCACCGACGATGCCTACTTCTCCCACTGCCTGCCCGTACGACGCAACGTCAAGGTCACCGACGCGGTGCTCGACTCACCCGAATCGCTCGCCATCGACGAGGCGGAGAATCGCCTCCACGTGCAAAAGTCGGTGCTTCGCCGCCTGATCGCCGGCTGAGGTCACCCATGAGCGAGCCGCGAGACATCATCGTCGAGCTCCTCCGGAACATCGGTGGACGCAAGGAGGTACAGGAGTACCTCCGTCACTACACGAGCGTCGATTCGCGCAAGTTCGCCGTACTTCGCGTGGGCGACCGGGTCCTCGACGAGCAGAGGGCCGACATCGCCGCAAGCCTGGGGTTCCTGCACCAGGTAGGGCTCTATCCCATCGTCGTCCACGGCGCCGGCGCTCGACTCGAAGCTGCCATGGCGAACGCGGGCGTCGAGCCCCGGCCCGAGCGCGACGGCTGGTTCTACACGTCCCCCGAGATTCTGGAGGCGGTACGGGTCGCCTATCGCGACAGCTGCCTCTCGTTGGTCGACGCCCTCGACGAGCAGGGTACGGCGGCCCGTCCGATCACCAGCGGCGTCTTCTCGGCCGAGACGGTGGACGAAGAGCGCCACGGCCTCGTCGGTGAGGTGACCGGCGTCGATACCACCGCCCTCAACGCCTCGATTCGGGCCGGACAGCTCCCCATCGTCATGAGCATCGGCGAGACGACCAAGGGTCAGATCGTCGACCTCTCCACCGACGCGGCCGCCCTGGCTCTGGCTCGCGTCGTCGAGCCCCACAAGGTCATCTTCCTCAACACGGAGGGCGGGATTTTCGACCGCGGGGGGCGCCTCGTGGAAGCCATCAACATCGCCGAGACGAGCCCCGCCCCATCGACCCGCCTCGACCTCGAGCCGCGCACCCGCGACCGGCTGCGCCGCATCGAGGCCTTGCTCCAGGAGCTTCCGGCAACGACCTCGGTCTCGGTCACCCGCCCCAGCCAGCTTGCGCGCGAGCTCTTTACCCACCTCGGCGCAGGGACGCTCATCCGTCGCGGCGAGGAAGTCCGTCGCCACCGCAACCAGAAGGCCATCGACCGACCGCGTCTGGTCGAGCTCATCGAGAGCTGCTTCGGGCGGACCATGGTGCCGGGCTACTTCGACGCCAAGACCTTCGACAGTCTCTACCTCAGCGAAGACTACCGCGGCACGGCCATCGTCGTCCGCGAAGTCGGTCACGCCTACCTCGACAAGTTCGCGGTTACGAACAAGGCGCGTGGCGAGGGGCTCGGCAGCGCCATCTGGCGCCGGATACGCAGCGACCACCCCGTCCTTTTCTGGCGTGCGCGACGGGACAATCCGGTCAACCGCTGGTACTTCGAACAGTCTGACGGTACCTACGCCCAGGGGCGCTGGGTCGTCTTCTGGTACGGCATGCACGACTTCGACGAGATCCGCCGCTGCGTGAACCGCGCCCTCGAGCTCCCGCCCACGCTGCTCGACGCGCCCCTGGAGGCCGAGGCATGAAGCGTATCGGGCTCGTCGGCGCCCGCGGCCACACCGGGGCCGAGCTGGTGCAACTGATCGAAGCGCATCCTCAGCTCGAGCTGGCCTTCGCCGGATCGCGGGCGTGGGCGGGTAAGAGGTTGGACGAGGTCATGGAGGGCACGACGAGCGACGTCGTCTTCGAAGCCATCGCCAGCGAGGACGTCGCCCGGCGAGCCGCGGATACCGGTGCAGACGCCGTGGTGCTCGCGCTGCCCAACGGCTACGCGGCCCCCTACGCAGCGGCCCTGCCCTCAGCGACGGTCGTGGTCGATCTGTCAGCGGACCACCGTTTCGACGAGGGTTGGACCTACGGCCTGGTCGAGCGCAACCGCAGCGCGCTGAAAGGCGCGACCCGCATCGCCAACCCGGGCTGTTACGCCACGGGAGCCCAGCTCGCCATCGCCCCTCTCGTCGACGAGCTGGCGGCACCGCCGCGGATCTTCGGCGTGTCGGGCTTCAGTGGCGCGGGCACCAAACCCTCGCCCAAGAACGACCCCGAACGGCTCCGTGACAACCTCATCCCCTACGCACCCGTAGGCCACACCCACGAGCGGGAGATCAGCCGGCACCTTTGCCCCGTGCATTTCATGCCGCACGTCGCCCCGCATTTCCGAGGGATCTCGCTCACCATCGATCTCTCGTGCACCGGTGATGTCGCAGAGCTCGAGCGACGCTATCGCGCCCACTACGATGGCGAGCCCCTGGTCGTCGTCCACACGGAGGCGCCCGAGGTGCGCGACGTGCAGAACCGGCACGGCGTTCACATCGGGGGATTCGGCACGGCGGGCTCTCGCGCGGTGGTCGTGGCGACGATCGACAACCTGCTCAAAGGCGCGGCCACCCAAGCCGTACAAAACCTCAACCTCGGGCTCGGTCTCCCGGATCCATGGCAGGGTATCCCCGTCGACTTGGCCTGAGGCTCGCGGTTCCGGGTCTGGTCCTCGGCGCGGCCTGCGATCCTCCACCGGCGCGACCGGCGGTCGCGACCGCGTCCCCCACCGCAACCGCTTCCCCCTCGGCCCCCGTCGCTGTGCCCTCGACGGCCTCTCCCCTCCCCAAACCCGCGCCCTCGGTCGCTCCCCCTGCCGAACCGGTCGCGTGTCGGGCACCTTCGCGTGCGGCCCATGGCAAGGTCGATCTCCACGACGATGCCTCCCTCGAGAAGTGCGGTGATGCTTCGGTCGGGGCCCGACGTCCCAAGCACGCGTGTGGCGCCGGACCCGACGCGCCGCTCCCGCTCGAGCGGCTCGAAGCGACGGTCCCGCCCCTCGACGCCAAGACGGCGGCCCACGTCCGGCGTATCGTGGCCGAAGGCAAGGCGCGCGGTCGCAAGGCGGACGTCTTCGGCGTGGTCGGCGACAGCATGTCGGTCTCTGGAGCCTTTCTGCAACCGCTCGCCCAACCCAAGCTCACCACGGTCGCCCCGTCCCTCTTGCCGCTCATCAGCGCCGACGGGCAGACCATGATCGCGCGCTACCGGGGAGTGGACGCGGTCACCATCTCGGGGATCCCGCACGACAGCTTCGTGGCGCCTCGCGCCGCCCGAAGCGGGGCCCGTGCCCCCTGGGCGCTGCGTGGGGGGAGCCAATCCCCCTTGCGGCGTATGGTCCGCATGCTTTCCCCTTCGGTGGCTTTCGTTCTCTACGGCGGCAATGACGCCGCGTTTTACACCACCGACGCCGCGACCCTCATTGGTATTTTCACGCGAGATCTCGGTCGCGTCGTCGATGCTCTCGAAGAGGAGGGCGTCGTCCCCGTGCTCCACACCCTCGCCCGTCACGGCAACGCGCCCGGCGTCGCCGACTGCGGCGAGCCCACGGGCACCAACGACTGGAAGCTCATGATCCGGACCAACGCCCTGAGCCGTGCCGTCATCGAGATGGCTTGTGAGCGGGCATTACCCCTCATCGACCTCCGCGACGCCCTCGACACCGCCGACGCGGCCGGCCTCAGTGGCGACGCCACCCATCCCTCCGTTCACACCGACGGGAGTGGTCGACTCGACGCCGCCGGTCTCCGTTGTGGTCAGAACCTGCGGAACTACCTCACGCTACGCATGCTCGCGCGCCTGCAGCCTCTGCTGTAGTCTCGGGAGCAGTATGGCTGCGCCACGCAGAGGCTCCTGTCGGCTCGTCGCTCTCCTCGCGACGAGCACGGTCGCCGGCTGTCTCTTCGACTTCGACAGCTACGACCCTCGCCAACAGGTGGCTCCGGTTCCCTGTCCGAGCCCCGGTGCCAATGAGAGGTGCTACGACGGCCCCGCCGGCACGGAAGGCGTAGGGATGTGCCAGGCCGGCCAGCGGACTTGCACCGAAGAGGGCTGGAGCGCATGCGTTGAAGCCATCTCGCCCGTCGCGGAAGACTGCCTCAACGGGGTCGACGACGACTGCGACGGCGACGGCGACAGCGCCGACGACGACTGCGCATGCCGGTCCGGACAGCTCATCGATTGCTACGACGGCCCCGAAGGCAGCCTCGAGGTAGGTGCCTGCCGGCGGGGCCAGCGAGCGTGTGATGAGCCCATGGCGCTCTGCATCGGCGAGGTCCAGCCGGGGCTCGAGCTGTGTGGCAATGGCATCGACGAGGACTGCGACGGCGAGGTCGACGAAGGCTGCGCCGTCGAGAGCCGCTGCTTTCGCTCGCCTCCGCTGCCCCAAGAAGCGCTGGCCGCCGATACGGGCAGCGTGGGCAACATCGTCATCGGTGGCGAGTTCCAGGGAAGCCTCGATCTCGGCGGCGGCGATCTCGCGTCGGCCGGCGGCTCCGACCTCTTCGTGACCAAGTTCAACCCGTCCACCAATCACCTCTGGTCGCGACGGCTCGGCGGCTCTCTCGACGATGTCTTCTCGAGCCTCGACATCGCAGCCGACGGCGATGTGCTCGTCGCGGGCAGCTACCTCGGGAGCTGGGCCTTCGGAACGACCGTCCTTCCCATCGTCGGCACCGACACGATGGCCATCTGGCACTACGACGACTCCGGAGACTCCACGACCGCCCTCGTGCCGGCCACCACGGGCGGCACGTCGTTGGCCCGCGATGCCGCGGGCAAGTTCCCGCCGAGCACCTTCGCCGTAGGCAGCTACACGGGCGAGCTCGAGCTCGACAACGAGACCGTCGATGCCTTGGGCACCATCGACGGATTCGTGGTGCGCTACGACCGTGAAAACCTCGATGTAGACTGGCTTCAAACGATGGGCGGGGCTGGCCCCGACGATGTCTCCCGGGTCGTCTTCACCAGCGACGGAGACATCGCCGTCGCCGGGCACTTCACGGGGGTGGCCGACATCTTCGGGGACATCGCTATGGCCAGCGGGGCCGCGCAAAACGCTTTCATCGCCCGGCTTCGCGACACCACCGGCGCGACTGACTTCACCCAGACCCTCGTGAGCTCCGGCGGCGTGACGATAAACGCCCTCGAGGCCTTCGACGACGACCTCATCGTCGCGGGCCACTACGAAGGGAGCGTGAGCTTCGGCAACGGTGGGGACAGCCTCCCCGCCGCCCAAGGCGTCGACCCCTTCATCGCGCGCATTCGCGCCTCCGACGGCAGCGTGGTCTGGACCCGCACCCTCTCCGATCCTTCGGGGGCCTCGCCCCAGACGCAGCGCGCCCTCGCGGTCGCCGTCGATCCCATACGGGACCTCATATGGGTGAGCCTGGCCATTCGCGGCGATCTCGACGTGGACGGCCAGCGGGTCATCGCCAGCGGCAACCCGGGCACTGGTGACGACGACTTGGTCTTGTGGCGGTTGGACGGCGCCGGGACGACCGGTCTCTTGCTCCGCTTCGGCGACGCCAAAGACCAAGATAGCTTTGCTCTGACCACCATGCAGGACGGAAAGCTCTTCATGGGCATGGCCCTGGCCGGCGACATCAACTTCGGCGCGGGCCCTCACTCCGCCACCTTCGGCGACCCTCAAGACGTATGCATCGCGCTCTTCCCGGCTCCGTGATCGCGCTCGGGCTCGTGGCGGCGTGTACCGGGACGCCCGCGTCGACGCTCGGCACGGTGAGCTCATCCGCCAGCGGGGCCAGCGGCGGGGCGACATCGAGCTCGGTGAGCTCCTCCGGCGTGGGCGGACAGCTGGCGCGCCTCGCCGACGAAGGCCTCGTCGCGCGCTACTACCTCGACGCCGATGCCGAAGTCCCCACCGTCGTCCTTGACGCCGGGCCCGAGGGCCTGGATCTACCCGTCGCCCAGTCCAGCAACCTCTCCTTCGGTGGCGAGCCCGGTCGACGGGGTATGACCTGGGCCGAGGCGGGAAAGATGGACGCCGCGCGACAAGTCGATCCGTCACCCCGCATCGCAGCCGCCTACGACGGCGCCGAAGCGCTCACCCACGAGATCGTGGTGATGGTGGAGGCGAGCGTCGCCGCGGGCGGCCGGATCATCCACTTCGGAACCGATACCGGCTCCGGGACCTTCTCCCTGCACACCACCTCGAGATCCGAGCTCGCCATCGCGCTCGAGGACGACGTCGTAGGCATCTACCTCTGGCCCTTCGCCACCCACGGCCGCAGCGTCCTCCACGCGGTGCTCGACCTCGCAGCGCCCGAGGGCGACCGTGTTCGCCTGTACGCCAACGGGCGCCGTCTCGCCCCGCTCTACGTCATCCCCACCACGAGCATGGCGCTCACGTCCCTGCCCAGCGACCGCCTTTGGCTCGGCAACCGCGAGGGCGAGAGCCGGTCCTTCGTGGGCACGCTCGGCTACGCGGCCATCTACGCGCGCGCCCTCGACGAAAGCACGATCGCGGGCCACGTGCGCATCCTTCTCGAAGACGACGATCAGCCCTGAGCCCCGCCCCGCTGGGCGAAGAGCTTGCACAGCGCTTCGTGGTGCTTGCGAGCATCGCTGCGCCCGAGCTCGATGAGACCGCGCGCGAAGTCCCCGTCGAAGAGCACGTAGCTCAGCAGGTCCGACTCGCGGCTCTCAGTGTCTTCGGCGAGCCGCTTCATCACGCGCCCCAGCATCCCCGGTACTTCGAACGATGGCTGTCGTACGTGCTCGGCGCAGAGGCGGCTTATGTTCTCGCTCGCGGAGATGAGCACGGTCTCCAGACTGCGTAGCCCGCGACCAGGGGGATAGCCTAGCTCCTCGCTGATCGTCTCGGCGAAGCCAGGACCGTAGCGCCGCTCGCCCGCCTCGATGATGGCGTTGATCTTTCCGAGCCGATCGAGGTCGTTGTCGAGTCGGTCGAGCAAAAGGGCGTTGAGGGTCTTGCCGAGCAAGAAGAGCGGGCTCGGGAAGGCGTCCTCCCGCTTGGCCTCCTCCACGGTGACCGCCCCTTGGTTCCGATGGAACTTGGGGTTGATGACCAGGATGTGGGTCGCCCCGAGACGCCGCGCCGGCGAAAGCGGGATGTTCTGGCGCAGGCCGCCGTCGCAGTAGTGACGGCCGTCGATGCGAACCGCCGGAAAGAGCATGGGGACCGCGGCCGAGGCGAGGATGTGGGCCGGACGCAACCGAACCGGCTTGGGCACCACCCCCCGCGTCTCGGGCCACGGCGCGGGATGCGCGCGGCGGCGCTGCACGAAGACCACCGTCCGGCCGGTAGCGACCTGCGTCGCCGAGACCGTGACGCCCTGGATCCGGCCGGCCCGCAGGTGCGTATCGATGCGTTCGAAGGGCACGCTGTCGCTGAGCAGCCGCTCGAGCGGCGTGGCCTGAAAGAGGGACGACTGCGGCTCCGGCGTGCGACCGAGGAACCCTCGCATCGCGTCGAGCCACCCTCCACTCATGGGGCGAAGGATGTCCGACACCTTGAGGCTCGACCACACGTTGTCGAGCCGTGCGACGCGCGAGCGCGGCTCGTCGGCGAAAGCGGCGAGACAGGCGATGTTGAGCGCCCCGACGGAGGTACCGCACAGGATGTCGAAGATGATCTCGTGGCCCAGGTCCTTGGCGACCTCGGTTACGACGTGCTCGAGGACACCCACCTCGTAGGCCCCTCGCGCAGCCCCCCCGGCCAGTACCAGCCCGATCCGGACCGCTTCCTCCGCCATGGTGCCATCTTCCTGCGCCCTACGAGCGCCGGCAAGCGGTCGAACGAATTGACTACAGTCCGACCACGGGCACCGGCGTGACGGCATTCGTCGTGCTGCCGTTCCCGAGCTGTCCCGAAGCGTTGAGTCCCCAACATACGACCCCCGCATCCATCCGGAGCGCACAGGTATGGCCGCCCCCGGCCGACACTCTCTGAGCGCCGGACAAGGACCCAACCGGCGTTGGCGCCAACGATGCCCCGCCAGCACTTCCGAGCTGATTGCTTTCGTTGGCCCCCCAGCACATCACCTGACTTGCGGACGCGGCGCACGTGTGTCGCTACTGAGATCGTATCCGCGAAGGCCCGCATCTTCACCGCGCAGGTATGGGCAAACCCGGCTTCGACGTCCCTGACTGTTAGGCCCACGTCGGTCGGGGTGGTCCGATCGATCTCTGTTCCGTCGCCAATCTGCCCGTTCTCGTTCTCGTCCCAGCAGTAGGCGTCTCCGGTCTGCAAGCGCGCATAGGTGTGGTTCTTCCCGACCGTGACGTCGACGACAGGCGCGGATTCGGCACCGCCCGCCCCCTCCCCTCCGCCGCCAGTGCTCGTCATCTCGCCGCCAGCCCCGCTGGTACTGCTTCCGGCGCCGCTCGTCGCTGTCGTATCGCCCGTAGGGCAGGTCTTCGTCACCCGTGCAGTCGCGCCCACCGCATGCGGCGGCACCCGCAAGAAAGACGACCACACCAACACCAACGAGAATGGCTCTCTTCCTGAAAGCTTATCTGTCCCCTCTTCGCTTGTCTGTCCCCCGAGACCACATTGACGTCTCCCGCTCCTCGCAGAGAGGTATTCGACGTCGCGGGCGGCCCGCGGTAACCCGAGGGCATGAGCGCTCGTGTCGTCGTCGTCGGGGCTGGCTTGACCGGCCTCACCCTCGCCTTTCGACTGCGCAACGCAGGGGCCGACGTCACCGTCGTCGAGCGCCTGGATCGAACCGGAGGGCAGATCCACTCGGTGCGCGACGACGGGGTGGTGGTCGAGCTCGGGGCGGAGGGCTTCGTGGCGCGAAGCGAGGCGCTGGTGAAGCTCAGTGAAGACGTAGGCCTCGGCCACGCGCTCATCGATCAGGAGACGACGCTGACCTATGCCCTAGAGGACGGAAACCTCCGGGCCCTGGCCGACGGTGAGGCGGCGCGCATCCTCGGCTTCCAGGTGAAGAAAGAACAGCGCGGGCAAGGGATCCGATCCCTCACCCTCGGGATGGGGCAGCTGCCGGAGAAGCTCGCCGAGGTCCTCGCCGAAGGGGTCACCTGGCGCCGCGGCGCGGCTGTCTCGGCGGTGATGCCACGCGACGGAGGGGGCCTGACGGTGTCCCTGGCCACGGGCGACGCTCTCGAGGCCGAGGCGGTGGTCATCACCGCCCCCACCCCCGCCGCGGTCGCCATGCTCGGCGCCTTCGATGCGGCCTCGGGACTCTCGGTGGGTCGACGCCTCTCCAATGCCTCGGCCACCCTGGTCTACGATCGCGACCAGATCGAAAACCCTCTCGAGGGAAGCGGCTTCATCATTCCGGCGGCGGCGAAGGGGCATGGCTTCCGCGCGTGCAGCTTCGTCTCGACCAAGTTCACCCGCGACGTGCCCCCCAACACCGCCATCCTGCGCGCGTTCTTTCGCCCCACCGACGAAGAGCTCGCGTCGCGGGACGAGGCGGACTGGGTCGCGATCGCCGTCGAGTGCGTAACCCCCGTGCTCGGAATCGAGGGCGCCCCGCGACACGCTCGCGCCAGCGTGTGGCCGCGCGCGCTCCCCGTCTACACCGACGCCTACAGAAGCGCGGTCGAAGTCGCCGAAGCCGGACTCGTCCCCGCAGGGGTGTGGCTAGCCGGCTCCCATTTTCACGGGGCGGGCATCGACGCCGCCGTGCTCTCCGCCGAGCGCGTGGCGGCAGACGTCATCGACCGGATCGCGTGAGGCCCATCAGCGTACCTCGAAGGTCATGCCCGCTCGGCGCAGCCGCTCGAGGAGCGGCTGTCCCATCGCCACCGCCGGGGTGAGCACCCCGCCGTCGCCGTCGAGCGGGTCACGGGCCAGACACTGGGCCGACTCGCCGAGCATCTTGGCCGTCTCGCCGTACCCCGGGTCGTTGACGCCCACGACCTTGCCCCGCAGAAAAACCTGGGCCCCGTCTTCGGTTTCGGCCGCCCCGAAGAGGTGGTGGTTGAAGTAGCCGCTCTCGCGCTCTTCGCGCGACGGCCCCTCTCCGGGCGCGGGCATGAAGCGCTCCCGGATCAGGTTCCGAACGGGCGGCACCGCCAAGCCGACCATCAGACCGGTGAGCCCCGCCGAAAGCCCGGTCGCGAGGGCGAGGCCCTTGGGCGAATAGGGCATCATCATCTTCTCGACGTACTCGAACGACCGCCCGTAGCGGTAGTCGAAGAGCGCGTTGCTCCGTCGCACGATGCGCGTGTTGATGGCGGCCATCACGAAGGGGGCGGTGAAGCACGGGATCTCTGGATCGTAGCTCACGCCCTTCGGGTCGGAACCATCGGGACCCTTACGCTCCCCCTTGGGGTTGAGCCCGTAGGGATGCCCGAGAACGCGGCGAACCGAGGAGTCCTTCGCCGCTTCCATGATCGTGAGCATGCTCGCCGCCGTGCCCCCGCTGAAGCCGCCCCTGGTGCGCCCGACGTAGTTCTTCACGAGATGGCACGGCTTGCCGAAGCGCTCGATGGCGGCCTCCTGCATCATGAAGGTCCCGAGGTCGGAGGGAATCGAATCGTAGCCACAGCAGTGCACGATGCGCGCCCCGCTCTCTCGCGCCGCAGCGTGATGCAGGTCGAGCATCTCGCGGATGAAGGGTGTCTCGCCGGTGAGGTCGCAGTAGCTCGTCCCCGCCTCGACACAGACCTCGACCAAAG
>JGI12210J13797_10364040_pt1 | contig 12200 bp, 12 predicted proteins | sample ElkSlonscriptome_3_FD_13797 | JGI IMG/M metagenome (IMG submission 13797) | reverse complement strand
CACCAGCACCGACGACGAACTCCTTCTGGCTTGCCTGGGGGCTGTCGCCCGCGGCAGCGTTTTTCCGCCCTCCCCCACAGGGAAAGACACGCTCGTCGACTACCCGTTCGCCGTCGCCATCAGGGACGTGGGCCCCGTTTCGCGAAAACGTTGGGAGTAAGCCAAGCAAGGCCCGCGAGGCGGGCATGTTGAGCCGACGGAGCACAGCTGGACCGACGTCCAACTGAACCTTGTAAATTGATGGCTGCTCCGGCCGCCCCAACGGAGAGACGACCGGGCAGAGCCAGGGCACTGCGCATCAACGGCTGAGCGAAAGCGGTAACAGCCGCTTCCTCACACGCCACCTCGTAAGAGCAGGGCTCCAATCCCACGGCTGCGTCTGGCGAACCGTCGTCTCGACGACCGGATCACTCAGACTCGTCACCGTAGGGTCCGAAGTTGGGTGGAAGGGGCGGCAGCTGCGGCTTCACAGCCGCATTCCGCTTCTTACTCGTAGCCGCGCCAGCAACTTTTCCCTGCTCGGGGGTTTTTGACGCGCCCGAAGACTTTTTCTTCGGGGCCGCCTTCTTCTTGGAGGCGGCGGCGGCCTTCCGAGCCGGTGCCTTTGCACCGACCTTGGAGGCTGCTCGCTTGCTGGCGCTCTTGGTCGCGGCCTTCTGGCGAGGACCGCGACGATCAGAGCTTACTTTTTTTTACTGGCGCGCTTCTTGGCAGCCGTCTTCCGCTTCGGCGCAGCCTTCTTCTTGGGCGCAGCCTTCTTCTTGCGGGTCGACGCCTTCTTCTTGGGCGCAGCCTTCTTCTTAGGCGCGGCCTTCTTCTTAGGCGCGGCCTTCTTCTTTCGGGTCGTCACCTTCTTCTTAGGCGCGGCCTTCTTTTTTCGGGTCGTCGCCTTCTTCTTAGGCGCGGCCTTCTTTTTCTTGGAAGCAGCCTTCTTACGGGCTGCGGCCTTCTTCTTGGGGGCCGCCTTCTTCTTCGGGGCAGCCTTCTTCTTGGCGGCGGGCTTCTTAGCAGTCTTCTTTGCGGCCATCTGTGGACCTCCTGTTGGCCGCCCCGCAGTCAACGCAGGGCAACAGATGTTGCACGACGTATATTGCCATCTATGGCAGGTCGTCAAGAACTAAGTTTCAAGCACCTACGCGCCTGGCCTCTTCGGGGCTGATCGAAGGGTCAACTACTTAGGGGTTTTCGAGCCTCTAAGGCGGGGTATTGGCCCGTTCTGTGTATCTCCGAGCTCAGGCGTGAAACGTGTTCACGGGACAAAATAATGTCCTGCTCAAGCAAGCAGTGCCGGGCACTGAACAGCTGTTGCGCGAGCGGTTGGGGGTGGGGCGGTCGCGCTTGAGATTTGAGGCGGAGGCGGTTAACTTCCGCGGCCCTGGAGCAACCCATGACTTCGCGTGTGATGTGGCTTCGGTTCCTCGTCCTGCTGATGGCCCTCACCACGGCCTTCGGTACGATCGGGTGCGGCTATTCCGAGGAGGAGATGCGCGCGAAAATGCGTGAGATCGAGTCCTTGCAGAAGCAGCTCGATGCCGAGGAGGCCCGAAACAAACAGTTCCAACGAGAGCTGGACGAATCGCGAGCGAAGGTCGAGCAGCTCAAAGAGCAGCTCGCGGCCGCAGGCGTCGACGTCGAGAACCTCCGGAAGGACATGGAGGAGCAGGCCCGCGCGCTCACCGAGTACAAGAAGCGCGCCCAGCAGCTCGAGGACATCAAGAAGCGTTTCGAGCTGTTGCGGGCCAAGCTGCAGTCGCTCACCAAGCTCGGTCTCAAGGTCGTGGTGCGCAATAACCGCATGGTGATCCAGCTTCCGGGTGACGTGCTCTTCGACTCCGGACGCGAGACCCTCAGAGAAGAGGGAGAGAACATCCTGCTCCAGGTCGCCTCGGTCGTTCGGAAGGACCCGACGCTGCGCGAGCGCAACTTCCAGGTTGCGGGCCACACCGACAACAAGCCCTACGTCGGCGTTTTCAAAGACAACTGGGGTCTGAGCGTGATGCGCGCCCGCGAGGTGCTCAAGTACCTCATCAAGCCGGCTGACCAGGACGGAGGAGGCCTGTCTCCGGATCATTGGAGCGCGTCGGGCTACGGCGACACCGATCCCATCGCCGACAACGACACGGCCGAGGGACGACAGCAGAACCGACGCTGCGAGCTGGTGGTCCTTCCCTCGATCGAGGAAATGCTCGACCTCAACAGCCTGACGAAGTGACGGACGCGACCTCAGGCGCCCCCGTCGCCGCCATCGACGTCGGAACCAACTCCGTCCTGTTGCTCGTCGCGGAGCGACGCGCCGGGGCCGTGGTCGCTGTGGAGGAGCGAGCCGAGATCACTCGCCTCGGCAAGGACGTGGACGACGAGGGCGACCTCCGCCCCGACGCCATCGAGCGCACGGTCTCCGTCCTGCGCGACTACGCCGCTCGTGCGAAGGAGCTTCGTGCCACCCGCATCGTCGCCGTGGCGACGAGCGCCGCCCGTGACGCCGGCAACGGCGAGGACTTCCTCTCCGCGGCGACCGAGGCCCTCGGGACCCGACCGGACATCGTCAGCGGCCGGCGGGAGGCCGACCTCACCTTCCGCGGCGCCCTCATGGGCCTGGAGCCCCAGGGTCCCGTCGCCGTGTTCGACGTCGGTGGAGGCTCCACAGAGCTCATCGTGAGGGTCGGGCCCCTCATCGACGCAGCCAGCCTGAACATCGGGGCCGTTCGCCTCACCGAGCGCTTCATCCGGCACGATCCCCCCCTGCCCGAGGAGCTCAGCGCACTGCGCGCCTTCGTGGCCACGGCACTCGGCGGTGGCCCTAGCCTTCGGGATCGCCCCCTCGTGGGCGTAGCAGGGACGGTCACGACCCTGGCCGCCATCTCGCACGAGCTCGAGCCCTACCGGCCGGGAGCACTTCACGGCACGATTCTGGCCTCGAATACGGTGACCGAACTCGTGGCGCGATTGGCGAGTCTCCCCGTCGAGGCACGGCGCGCCGTGCCGGGTCTCGCGCCCAAGCGAGCCGACGTCATCGTCGCGGGGGCAATCATCGTGGAGCAAGTATGCGCGCACGGTCGCGCGGAGCGCCTGCTGGTGTCGGAGCGGGGCGTACGTTGGGGACTGGCGGCAGAGCTCCTCGACGAAGGGCCCCAAGAACCATAACCCTGAGTCGTTAAAAACACTTGCGCCGTTCGAGAGGCTCCATTAGGCGCCGCTTGCCGCAGACCTAGCCCCTAGTCCAGGTCCACTGCGAAGCAAACTTTCTTGACAGTTCGGGTACGTTTCACTAGGGTTCGGCGCGCCTGGCGCGAAAAGTGTTCCTCAAGGCCCGGAAGGGCAGGAACGGGTCTTTGAGGCCCGATCTGGGAGGGACCCCCACGTCGAAGCCCACCGGGTCGAGACGGGGCCGGGGATGGACCATGAAGGAACACCCACAGCCAGCTCGAATTCAATCGATGGGCCACGCCAGGTAACGAATTGGACGCCTCGTCAGCCGCCCCGCCGGGCGGAAGGCCCACGGCGTTCAGCTATGCCATTTCGTGATTCCGGTCACGTGATGGCGAACCCGTTTGCGCTTCGCGCACGGGTCTCATCAAGGAGAGAACAAGCACCATGCAGGCAAACACGGACAACGAGTTTCAGGTCGGCGACAAGGCGGTCTACCCCGCCCAGGGCGTGGCCGAGGTCGTGGGCATCGAGGAGAAGGATATCGCTGGGAACCGCCAGGCCTTCTACGTGCTCCGCATCCTCGACACCGATCGAAAGATCATGGTGCCCGTCAAGAACGCCGACGCGGTTGGCCTTCGTCAGGTGATCTCGGAGCAGGAGATTCAAGAGATCTTCGACATCCTCCGCGAGCGAACCATCGCGTTCGACAACCAGACCTGGAACCGTCGCTACCGCGGCTTCATGGATAAGATCAAGACGGGCTCCATCTACGACGTGGCCGAGGTTCTTCGCGACCTTTACCGCCTCAAGACGGACAAGCAGCTATCCTTTGGCGAGCGTCGGATGCTCGACACCGCTCGTACGCTGATCGTCAAGGAGATCGCGATCGCGCGCGAGCAGACCGAAGAAGACGTGAGGGCCGAGATCGAGGCCATCTTCTTCACCAACTGAGCTCTAGTGAAACGCTCGGCTCCTACGGGAGCCGGGCCGCAATGGTTGGGCGGCGCCGCGACGATACGCGGGCCGCCCTTCGCGCATTTGGGTGCTCGTCGTTTCCACCGCTCGGCTCAATCACCAAGCTATCGCCTTCAACTCGATGGAACGTGTTTCGCTACTGCGGCGGCGTGCCCTCCTAACGGCCCTCGTCATCTGCCCTGTCTCCGGCTGTAGGGAGGAGGACGAGACCCGCGCCCCCGCCGCGATCGTGCGTGAGTTCGTAGAGCGGCTGACCCAATTCGATGGTCGCCCCGAGGACGCTCGAGCCATCTTCGATCTGCTCAGTGAGCGGGCCCGGACCAATCTCGCTGCGCGCGCCGAACGCTACAGCGCTGCGAGCGGCAAGAAGATAGCGCCGCCGGCGATGATCGTCCCCGGCTGGCTCACACTTCGCTTCGTTCCCCAGGCCTATTCGGCGCAGGTCGTCGGCCGTTACGCTCTCGTCGAGATCACGGGCGTGAGCCCGTCCCATCGCGCACAGATCCCCTGTATTCGAGAGGAAGACGAATGGCGGGTCGACCTCGCCTTGCCCGAGCTCCCGCCCATGGTCACCCGTCCGGATGGAGGCTCTCCCTGATGGTGCGACTCGCGCTCGATCCGTCGCTCATCCCTTCACCCCGTCCATCGGAGCTGACGGAGCAGTCGTCGCCCGACGATGCTCTGGTCACCCTCATCGAGGGAGACAATCTCGACGCCCTCGAGCTACTGCGACAACGGGACGAACGCTTTCATCTCATCTATCTCGATCCCCCGTTCTTCACGCAACGCCAGCACCGACGAACCAAGCGTAAGCGACGCGGCCGAGGTGACATTGCCCGGAGCGAAAGCGATGCATTCGACGACCGCTGGCCCAGCCTCGATGTCTATCTCGCGACCCTTCAGGCAAGGCTCGAACGACTCCGTGAGCTTCTCACCGACGACGGCTCGGTGGTCATTCACGTCGACCCCAATACCAGCCACTACATCAAGGTGATGTGCGACGAGCTCTTCGGGGAGCGCTGCTTCGCCAGCGAGATCGTGTGGCGCTATCGCCGCTGGCCGGCCAAGACGAAGAACTTCCAACGTGTGCACGACGTGCTGCTGCGCTACGTGAAGAACCCCAAGACGAGCCCCCGCTTTCAGCAGCTCTACGAACCCCTGGCCCCGTCCACCCTGGCCACTTGGGGCAAGTCGAAGCAACGGGCCGACATCGACCCCAAGGGTCGGCGCCGGCGGTCCACCAAGACGGACGAGGACTCGCCCGGCACGCCGATGGGCGATGTCTGGGAGATCGGCGTCATCGCTCCCGTGGCGCGCGAGCGCACGGGCTATCCCACCCAGAAGCCCGAGGCGCTGCTCCGACGCATCGTCGAGGGGTTGAGCCACGAGGGCGACGCCGTGCTCGACCCCTACGTCGGGAGCGGCACCACCCTGGCCGTCGCCGCCGCGCTCGGCCGCCGCGCGGTAGGACTCGATGAGAGCGCCGAGGCGATCGCGGTGGCCAGCTCCCGCCTCGAGGCCCAGGGCGTCGCCTTGCGGCGCGCGCGCGTGGACCCCAAACCCGGTGCGTGACCTCCATGGCCAAGGACCACCTCCCACGGCTTCGTGCCGCCCCTCTGCTCACCCCTCCTCGCATCGTTCTCCTCGAACCCGAGATCCCCCAGAATACGGGCAACATCGGACGGATGGCGGCCGCCTTGCAGTGCCCGCTCCATCTGATCGAGCCGCTCGGCTTCCGGGTTGACGAGAAGGCGGTACGACGCGCAGGCCTCGACTACTGGCCCCTCGTCGACATGCACCTGCACCCCGACCTGGAAGCCTTCGAGCGGTCACATGGGACCTCGCGGCTGGTGCTGTTCTCAGCCGTGGGCCGGCGCTCTTGCTTCGAGGCGACCTTCGAGCCTGGCGACGCTCTCGTGTTCGGTCGCGAGAGCGTAGGCCTGCCGCTGTCGCTGCTGGAGGCTCATCCCGATACGACGTACGCCCTGCCCACGATCGGTGGCGTGAGGTCCCTGAACCTCGCGAACACGGTCGCCGTCGTCCTCTACGAGGTCTACCGGCAACTGGGGGCCTTCGAAGCCCTCCATCTCGAGGCCCCGCCAGCGCCCCCCTCGACGCAGGGCTAGGCACCCGCTGGGGGGTGTACTAGCCTCTGCCCTCGCTCATGCGACGGCTTGCAATGACCACGGCCCTCGTGGCCGGCTTGACGCTCGGGCCCGATGTGGCCCGCGCCGACAGCATGGACCCGGCCCTGGCCCGGCTCACGCTGGACGACAACTGCCGGGCGGGCTCCGCCGATGACGGCACGGGCCAATATTACAATCCCGCGTCGGGGTTCAGGCGCTGCCAGCTGAACCACGCCGCCTTCGCCAAGATGGTCGCCCAGCTCGGCACCGCCATCGCTCCTCTTCCCACCTACGCGGCGCGCACGACCGGCTTCGGTGGCTACCGCTTCGGGGTGCTCGGCCAGTACACGACCATCGATAGCGGGGCTCACTACTGGCGAGAAGGCACGCAGGGACCGAAGGACGAGAGCACCGGTCAAGATTCCGTGCGCAACGCGGACCCCGACGGCGTGCTGCAGAATTACCAGGTCTTCCTCGCCAAGGGCTTCCCCTTCGGCCTCGAGCTCGGCGCTGGCTTCGGCTACCTGGTCAACACCGAGATCATCTCCGGCGGCGGCGACGTCCGGATCTCGCTCTTCGAGGGCTTCCGCTCCTCGATCCCCGGCTACTTCCCCGACGTAGGCGTAGGCGGCGCCGTACGCACCATCACTGGTACGAGCGAGCTCAAGCTCACGGTGGCCTCATTCGACGCTCAGCTCTCCAAGCCCATCCCCATCGCGGGGACGATCGTGCTGCAGCCGCACGTGGGATACCAGTTTCTGTACATCTTCGGAGACTCCGGTCTCATCGACCTCACGCCCAACACCGACCCGACCTCCCTCTGCGGCTACCAGGGCGACAACACCCCCTCCACGCCAGACCCCGACAAGGGTGGCGTCTTCGACGGCCAGCCGGTCTGCAGCAACTCCAGCGCGGACTTCAACAACAACGTCGTCTTCGACAAGGTCCGACTCGCCCGTCACCGCATCAGCTTCGGCTCACAGCTGCGCTACCAGATGGTCCAGTTCGGCTTCCACGTGGCGACCGACGTGGTGAGCCCGGGCGACGTCAACGAGGGTGACACGGTGGTCGAAGAGGCCGTCGACCCCGACGACCCGAGCGGCAACACGCGCTTCACGCTCAACAAGCTGCAGGACGACCCGAGGACGGAAGGCAACGACGAGGTGAAGAACCAGTGGACCTTCGCCTTTGAGATCGGCGCCGTCTTCTGAGTCCCAGGCTCGGCTAGCGCTCAGAAGCTCGCCTCGGCGCGGGCTCGCCTAGACGTCGGGCAGGGTGTAGCCCGCCTTCCGCACCAGGGTACGGAAGATGAGGTCTTCGTCGCGCGCGCGGAGGAGGTGCTCGGTGAAGCGCTTGCGGTTGCGCTCAACCCCGGAGAGAAAGCCGCGCTCGTTGTTCTCGAGCACCAGCACCAGGTGAGGGTGCATGCCGGCCACCTCCTTGGGGACATGCATGCCGAGCCCCACCTCCGTGCGCCCCTTGGCCACGCGGTGCACCACGCGCATGAGTTCCTCGTCGTGGAAGCGGGGCATGGCCATCTTGCGGTCGGCCTTGGAGCCTTCGAGGAGGAGCGCCGCGCGATTGAGGTAGCTCCCGGCCCACGTCGAGCGGGACACGCCCAGCGTGAGGCCCACGGAGGCCCCAAAAAGCAGGCGGCGAGAGAGCGAGGTCATCTCTGCCGGGTACCGCACCCGCGACCCATCGCGCAACCCAGAGCAGGATCAGTGCAGCGTCTCGCCGGGCGGCCGACTCTCTCGGCTGGGCATGTCCTCGACCGAGCCCCCGAACCGAAGACCGAAGCCGAGGGCCATGACCGCGAGGAGCCCCGCCGCATAGAGCCCCCAGCCCCACTGAACCACGATGGGGATCAGAGGATGGGTGGGTACCGCGGCGATGAGCCGGACCACGACCGTCAAGAGCACCATCGCTGCGAGAAAAGCGACCGCCACCCGCGAGCCGCGCATCTGCCGGACCGTGCGGCGCGAGACGACCAGTCCCAGCATGATGAACCAGCCCACGCCTGCCGCCCAGAGCCAGGGCAGCGCCTGGGCGAAGCGAAACCCCGACCAGGTCTGGATCTCGGGCGCCGTCTCGTGAAGCCAGGGGGCGAAGAAGACCCCGATCCCGAAGAGGCTGAGCAGAATGAGTGGGCCCCGGCCCCGTCCAGCGTAGGTCCACGGGAGGACCTCATCTTCCGGCGCCGTCTGTTCCTCGTGCTCCAAGGCCTGGGCCTCGTAGGACGGCGGGAGCTCGGCCAGGGGTTGCACGACGATGTCGCAGTGCGGACACACCGATACCTCGCCCTTGGCGTACATCTCGCGGCAGAAGGGGCAAGCGTAGAGGTCGCTCACACGGCTGGAGGCTAGCACAGAGGATCAGACGGGCTTGCCACCCAAAGGTGCTATCGGTACGCCTGAACCGGCAAGATCACGGCGAGCCATGCTGAGCGAACAGAAGGACGACCCCGCCTACAGTCTCTGCGAGCGTTTGGGCCTCGATGCGGTGCCCGAGCGGATGGAGGAGGCGTTGACCCATCCCTCGTGGGCGAACGAGTACCAGGGCAACGATCGCCTGGACAACCAGCGCCTCGAGTTCCTGGGCGACTCGGTGCTGGGACTGTGCGTGTCGGAGATGCTCATGGCCGCCTTCGACGGCGTCGACGAAGGAGGCCTCACCGTCATGCGGGCGTCGCTGGTCAACGCCCAAGCCCTCGCCCGGGCCGCCGAAAGGCTCGAGGTGGCTCCGGCTCTACGCCTTGGGCGGGGCGCCGAGGCGGCTGGCGAGCGGAAGCGACCCAACGTGCTCGCCGATGCCATGGAGGCCATCATCGGCGCCGTCTATCTCGACACCGGGATGGACGCGGCCCGACGGGTAAGTCGGCTCGTGGTAAGCGTCGACTTCGACCAGCTGGTAGCGCGAGGAGGCATCCAGCGGGATGCCAAGAGCCGCCTCCAGGAACGGCTCCAGTCCGAAGGCCTCGACACCCCGAGCTACGAGGTCGTGGGAGAGGATGGTCCGGCGCACGCGCGGGTCTTCCGCGTGGAGGCCACCCTGCCCGAGGCCGCCGGAGGCGCGAGCTTCGCCGGCGAGGGGCGCTCGAAGAAGATCGCCGAGCAAGCGGCAGCCAGCGCTGCGCTCCACAGCCTCGACGACCGCGACGACGGCTCCCGGGGCTGAGCTACCTCAGGTTGCCGGGCGGCCCCTGAGGCGCCGCCGGCTTGGGCGGTCGCTTGGCCCGCAGTGCCCCTGGCCGCTCCATCGGCGCGAGATCTCCCTCGCCGTCGATCTGTATGATGTCGACGCGTTGGGGATGATGCTCGGAAAGGTGCTCACTCCGGAGCTCGGCGATGAGCGCCTTTCCCACGTCTCGGACCTTCTTCTTCGCGAGCATGCCGCGGATCGTCGCCCCCTCCTGCTCGAGGGTTCGCTCGGGGGTATTCACGCTGCCGCGCCGCTGCAAGATGAGCCAGTCGTCCTCGACCTTCACCGGCTTGGGTACGACAGCCCCGTCGTCGACCTCGGCCACCGCCGCGTAGACCTCGGCGGGGAAGGTCACGTCACGATGCGCCGTGGTGCCGTCGGGACGCATGAACCCGAGGTCGCCCTTTCGCATGGCCGTCCCCTTGTCGAGCGACTTGGTGCGCGCGAGCTCGTCCCAGGTCTTCACCGGGTTCTCGGCGTACTTGGGGTCGGTCGTGATGGTCTTCAGGATCGCCTTTGCCTCGGCCTCGGTGGCCACGACGATCTGCCACACCCGGATGCGCTCCTCCGAGCGGTAGCGGTCGCGATTGGCCTCGTAGAAGGCCGCGACCTCGGTCTCGGTGACCGCCGCCTCGGCGGCGTTCTGCTGCACGTCCTGCAACAGCGCGGACGCGTAGATACTGCGGAGGCGCGTGGCGACGTCGGGACGCTCGTCGATCCCGGCGGCCTTGGCCCCCTGCTCGGCCAACAGCTGCGCGACCAGGCTCTCGGTGATTTTGCGGGCGACCTCCTCGGCACTGCCCATGCGCTTGAGCTGGTAGGGCGGAATCGACTTGGCGAGCGCTTCTACCTCCGCGCTCGTGATGGCGGTCTCGCCCACCCGAGCCACGACGACCGACGGGCTCGGGGGAGGAGGCGCGGGGGCCTGGTTCACCGGGGGCGGCGGCTTGGGCTGCACCCTATTGGGAGAGGGCAGATCGGCAAAAGCGAGCGCCGAGGCGCCAAGACTGCAGGCGAGAAGCGCGAGCGCGCCGCAGGAGGCTGCCCGGCGATGCGGGAAGGAGAGCTTCACCATCGGCTCTTTCATAGCCGTTATCCGCTCTCGCGCGAGGCCTTGCCCACTTGCTCGAGCTGGCTGGCTGCGCCGTCGTGCATGGGATCGAGCTCGAGCACACGCTCTAGGTCCTCGCGCGCGCCGTCCTCGTCGTCGGCGCGCCCGCGCAAGATTCCGCGGTAGTAGCGGGCCGTGACGTGCTCCTGGTGGTCGCGGAGCACCTTGTCGAGGTTGCTGATGAGGCGCGCGAGCGGCGGCGCGGTCATGTTGGCGCGGACCCAAGCGGCGGTCGCGGCGTAGTCGGGGTTGTCGGGCTCCTCTTGGCAAGCGAGACGGGCCAGGCGCAACGCCTCGGTGAGCTTCTCCTCGGCGAAGGCGACCAGGGCGCGCTCGTGGAGCGAGCTCTTCTTGGCGACGTCGTCGTTCGGCTTCTTCTTGACCTCGGCGGCGCGCTCGCCGCTCGGCGGAGGCGCCTCTTCAGCGCCATCCTTCTTGGTCGAGGTCTTCTTCGAGGCATTCTTCTTCGAGGCCTCTTTCTTGATCGTCGCCCGCTTGGGCGCGCTCTGCGTGGACCGCATGGTCTCGGGCACGAGGGTCGCCTCCAGCTTCTCGACTCCCGCCGCGGGCATCTGGAGGTCGTCGAGGGCTTTCTGGCGCCGCTCGGGGTCGATGATGGTCTCGAAGGACTCCACGAGGGCGCTGTGGATCTTGCCCATACCCTCCTGGATCTCCATCGTCTCGTCCTGACACACGTCGGGATGCCACCGCTTGCTCAGTCGGTCGAGCGCATCCCAGGCGAGCTCCGTGATGTCGTCCTCGCTCTGTTCCTTCACGTCGCTCGGCTCGAGCCCCAAACGCTCGAACGGGCTCTCGAACTCGAGCCGGGCCAGCCGGCTCTTCACCTCGGTGAGCAGCTGCTCGCGGGCGTTGACGGCAGGGACGGTGCTATCGAGGGCCGCGTCGCCAGAGTCCGGATCTCGCGACTGGCTCGACGAAGGTGACCGGTGCTCGCCGGTACCGGGCAGGTCGGGCGCCGCCGCACGCACCCGGGCAACGCGACGTAGCTTGATCTTGGCCACTCGGCGCTGCTTTTGCGGCGAGTCGGGGGTCTTGTTCTCGTCGGACGAGTCGGTGATCGAGCTCTCGCTCTGGCGGGGACTCGGCGGCACCGAGCCCTCCGATGAGGTGCTCTCGTCGAACATGGACGAGTCCGACATCGAGTCCTCGAGCTGTGCGCCGGCCAGCGTGCTGCTGCTCCCTGCGGGCGAGAAGTCGAGGTGCCGGGTGATGGCGAGCAGATAGATGATGGTCTTGAGCACGCCGTCGGGAACAAGCTCACGCTGGACCAGCTCTTTGAGGTTGCAGCGTTCGTCGCGCACCACACGCACGAGACGGCGGGCATCGCCCGTGAAGCCGAAGCGGCGCAGGTTGACGTCGGCCCGCACCATGAAGGGTGACTCGCCAATTCGCTTGAGGGTGTGCTCCTGCCAGCCCCCCATCTCGTCGTGCTGGCTGAGGCCGGCCCAGAGCACGCGTAGGGTGTCGATCCGTACCCCGGTGGGCAGGTCGGCGAAGACCTCCACCTTGGGCTCGAAGCGCCACGTCGCGTCGGCGGAGATCTCGAAGTAGCGCGTGAGGCGCTTGAGGATCTGCAGCACGAGTGCCCGCTGGAGGGTCTTGTCGTCGATGAGCTT
>JGI12210J13797_10042759_pt1 | contig 12200 bp, 10 predicted proteins | sample ElkSlonscriptome_3_FD_13797 | JGI IMG/M metagenome (IMG submission 13797) | reverse complement strand
GGCGTGCATCCTTACCGGTCATGGTGCGCCCGTCGTCGACCGTCATCGGGATGGTGAGACCGGCCTTCAGGCGCCGATGCCCTTCGACGGATAATTTTGCACGACCGTCACGGGCGCGCAAAGCCGAGGCCCGGAGGCCTCGGGGGCGAACGACGCGGTATGGTCGATTTGGGCGGAGTCACGCTCCTCGTCCGCGCGTCCCGGCCGCGCCGCCCACGCCCATTCAATCCCAACCTGCTAGGTTGGCCGGCGTGAGCGATCGAATTCAGCTCGAAACCCACGAAGGCACCGTTCGGGCGCGCTGGGGGAGCGTCGTGCTCGCGAGCACGAATGCGGCCCTCCGCCTGAAGGAGCGCGGCCTGCCGGACCGCCTGTACGTCCCTCGGACCGACAGCCGGGTCGAACACCTCCAGCGCAGCGATCGGCGCACGCACTGCCCGTTCAAGGGCGACGCGACCTACTACAACGTCGTGGTCGGCGGCGAACGCGCCGACGACGCGGTGTGGAGCTACGAAGATCCGATCCCCGAGATGCGAGCGATTCGTCAGCACCTCTGCTTCGACACGTCTCGGGGCATCGAGATCGACGTCGAGTGAGCGTCGGCGAGGCGCTCACATGTTTTCGATGATCAGGTCGGCGAACTCGGACGTCTTGACCTTGGTCGCTCCGTCCATCTGACGGTGGAAGTCGTACGTGACCGTCTTGTTCCCGATGGTCGTGTCGAGCCCTTTGATGATCAGGTCGGCGGCCTCGTGCCACCCGAGATGTCGCAGCATCAGCTCGCCGGAGAGGATGACCGAGCCCGGGTTGACCACGTCCTGGTTCGCGTACTTGGGCGCGGTGCCGTGGGTGGCTTCGAAGATGGCGTGTCCGGTCTCGTAGTTGATGTTGCCACCCGGCGCGATGCCGATGCCTCCGACCTGCGCCGCCAGCGCGTCGGAGAGGTAGTCACCGTTCAAGTTCATGGTGGCGATGACTTCGAACTCGGTGGGACGCGTCAACACCTGCTGGAGCATGATGTCCGCGATGGTGTCCTTGACGATGATCTTACCGGCCTTCCGAGCCGCTTCTAGCTCGGCGTCCGCAGCTTCGGGGCCTTTCTCGTCCAGCGTCTTCTCCCACTGCGAATGACCAGAGCCGCCCCACCCGTACGTCTCGTCGGAGAACTCCTGCTCGGCGCACTCGTAGCCCCATCGCATGAACGCACCCTCGGTGAACTTCATGATGTTGCCCTTGTGGACGAGCGTGATGCTCTTGCGCCCGTTCTCGAGGGCGTACCGGATGGCGCCGCGGACCAGGCGCTTGGTGCCTTCTTCGGAGATGGGTTTGAGGCCGATGCCCGACGTCTCGGGAAAACGAATCTTGGCGAACTTCTCGGGGAAGTTCTCTTTCAGGAGGCCCAAGAACTTCTCGGCCTCCGGCGTGCCCTGCTCGAACTCGATGCCAGCGTAAATGTCTTCGGTGTTCTCCCGAAAGATGGCCATGTCGACGTTCTCGGGCTTTTTGACCGGCGACGGCACGTTCTGGAACCAGCGAACGGGCCGCAGGCAGGTGTACAGGTCGAGCTCTTGTCGAAGCGCCACGTTGAGCGAGCGAAAGCCCCCGCCGATGGGCGTGGTGAGCGGTCCCTTGATGCCCACGCGGTAGGTGCGGAACGCGTCCAGCGTCTTGGCGGGCAGCCACTCGCCGAACTTATCGTGCGCCTTCTGGCCCGCGTACACCTCGTACCACGCGATCTTCTTGCTCCCGCCGAATGCCTTCTCGACCGCCGCGTCGAACACCCGCTGCGAGGCCCTCCAAATGTCGGGACCAATGCCGTCCCCCTCGATGAAGGGAACGATGGGGTGGTCGCCCGGCTGGACTCGGCCGTCCTCGACCCGGATCTCATCTCCTTTGGGGGGCACGTAATCGCTCATGCGGTGGGCGTAGCCTACGGTGAAAGTCGAGTCCACCGACGGTCGACGCGGGGCTCGCGCGCGAAGCGACGCATGTCCTTCGCGAGTCGCCCGATCCGGCTCGCGCTTGCGTGGCTCTGACCTCGCGCCCGGGCCCGAGACGGGGTACGTGCGACGCATGAAGCTGCTCGCCATGGTCCTCGCCGGGGGGGAAGGCAAACGACTATGGCCGCTGACCGCGGAGCGGGCCAAGCCCGCGGTCCCCTTCGGCGGGCGCTACCGAATCATCGACTTCGTGCTCTCGAATTTCGTCAACTCCGGTTTCTATCGAATCAAGGTCTTGACCCAGTATCGGTCCGACAGCCTGCTCCGACACCTGCACCGGACGTGGAACCGTTACGCCGGCTTCGGCGGTTACGTGGAGCCGGTTCCGCCGCAGATGAACCTCTCCAAAGACTGGTACACCGGCAGCGTGAACGCGGTGATGCAGAATCTGAACATCATCGCCGACGAGCACCCCGATCTGGTGGCGGTCTTTGGCGGAGACCACGTCTACAAGATGGACGTGCGTCAGATGGTGAGCTTTCACCGCGACGTCGGGGCCCGCGCCACCTTGGCTGCGATCCCCGTCCCTACCTCCGAGGCGCACCGCTTCGGCTGCGTCGACGTAGACGACAACCAGCGGCTCGTTCGCTTTCTCGAGAAGCCCGCAAACCCGCCCGAGATGCCCAATCGACCAGGCTGGACCCTCGCGTCCATGGGCAACTACCTGTTCGACACCGACTTACTCATCGACGCCGTCCGGAGCGACCACGACCGCGAGGGCAGCCGCCATGACTTCGGAGGCGACCTCCTGCCTTCGCTGGTGGATCGCGAGGCCGTGTACGTCTACGACTTCGCGCAGAACCTGGTCGAGGGCGAGAGCGAAGAAGCTCGAGGGTACTGGGTCGACATCGGAACCCTCGAAGCCTACCACCAGGCTTCGATGGAGCTGGTCTCGGTGTCTCCGGTCTTCAACCTCTACAACCGGGACTGGCCCATCTACACCTTCGAAGCCCAGGCCCCGCCGGCAAAGTTCGTGTTCGCCGACCAGAAGTCGAAGCGCATCGGCATCGCCACCGACTCCATGGTCTGCGAAGGGTGCATCATCTCCGGCGGTCACCTCGAGCAGAGCATCCTCGGCCACAACGTCCGCGTAAACTCCTACGCGCACGTGAGTCAGAGCGTCGTCTTCGAAGACGTGGAGATCGGGCGCCACAGCCGAATCCGCCGGGCGATCATCGACAAAGGCGCCGAGATCCCCGAAGGCACCACCATCGGCTACGACCTCGAAGAAGATCGAAAGAAGTACTTCGTCTCCGACGAAGGCATCGTCGTGGTTCCGAAGAAGGGCGCGCTCTCGACGCGCAGCCCCGACTGACGGCGGCTCGCCCTCCGGTCAATACCAGACGACGTAGGCGCTCAGGTCAATGTTGCCCCCGCCCGGCGGGCCGCCCCGAAAGTCGGCGGCGTAGTCGAGCACGTTCTCTTCGCCGAGGTTCACCAGGTCGGTGATGTCTCGGGTGATCCGGTCGACCGGCAGCCCCGGGCACCAGTACGACCGCTGGAGCGCCCAGTTTCCGCCCTGTCCGGGCGGGACGCCGTCCCGCGCCCGCTCGGCGCAGCCGCGAAAGGAGCGCGTTCCCGGGCCGGGCTCGATGCGCGGAACCGGCGTCCCGTTCACCGAGAACGTGTGGTTGTGGTCGCACCACTCGGCGCAGTTCGTCGCCTGGTCCTGGCCGTGCCCGCTGATGAGCGTAACGAGCTCGACGCGCTGCGCGCTCTCCGGAGGGGAGAACCGGTAGGGCTCGCGGTCGTTGTACGTCTCGTCGAAGCTGCCGCCGCGGAACGCCAGCTCGGCGCCTTGCGCTCGTTGGGGTCGACCGGTGTTCGAAAGCCGCAGCGCGACCCGGACGTCGCGCTCGGTGGGGCGCTCCCAGCCGGGGCCCATGACCACGCGAAAGCGGGTCGGTCCCCCGTCGCCCAGCAGCGGGAGCGCGTCGGACGCGTCCATGATCCAGCGCCGCCATCCGCTGCGCCAGTACGGCGTGATCCAGCGGACCACTTCGCGGCGGAGATCTCCGCCGCTGCACTCGGGCGCGTCGGGCGGACACGCGCAGGCGCCGGACGGGCACACTTCGACCCGCGCGATGCGATCCCACTCGGAGCAGGCGAAGAAGTTCCGGAAGGTACAGTTGACCGTCACGTCGACTTCGAAGGTGTCGTAGGCGCCGAGGGTCGCAGCGTCGGGGATTTCGACCTCGACTTCGAAGATGCGCTCGGTGATCCGCTCGTCCCGGAGCACGATGGTCTCGACGCCCTGCTCCGCAGCCAGCCGGTCGCGAATGCCGGCGCGATGGTTGAAGAACATGGGAATGAACGCCGCCATGTCGAGGGTCGGGATTCGGCTGAACACCGTGGGGTTCAGGCTGCCGCCCGGATCCCAGGCCTGGTGCCGGTCGATGGCGAAGACCCAGGGCAGCGGCGCGGGCTGGTCGGGACGGTCCGCGCCAATCGGCACGAAGCTGTTCGGGAGGTAGGCCAGGTAGTCGTTCACGAAGCGCCCGATGCTGCGGGTCTCCTCCCGCGGGTCTTGGGTGACGAAGTGAAAGCGCGCCAGGTTTCGCGCCCGCTCGGCGTCCGACGCGATGGTGGTCTGCGCGACCTCGGCGATGCGGTCCCGCAGCGCTTCGACCCGAGCGGCGCGCAGCGACGCGCTCGGCTCGAACGACATGAAGAAGAAGTGGGCGTTCAGCGGCGCGTCGGTGAGGAGCGCGTAGACATCCGAGCCCCACATGCGATCCTCGATCTTCGGGTCGCTGGTGTCGTTCGTGGGAACGTAGCTCAGGAAGACGTAGGACTCGCAGCCGGTCCACGCTTCCGAGAGCCGCCACGTAGTGCCGTCGAGCAGCGTGAGCGAGAAGTCTCCGGCGGTGTCGCCGTACAGGACGCCGCCCTCGTCGGCGCGAAAGGGCTGGGGCGGCAGGCCGAGCTCGTCGCAGATGGTGGGGTCGGGCTCGGGGCCGGCGTCCCCACCGGCGTCGGGACCGGCGTCGGGGTCCGTGACGGGACCCGCGTCAGCCCGAGCGTCCCCCGGCGCCGCTGCATCCGGCCGCGCGTCGGGCGCCGCTGCTGCGTCCTGGGGAGCGAGGGCGTCGCGGCCGGAGGGATCGGTGCCATCGCCGCAGGCGGCGAGACCGAGGCTGAAGAACAACAGGGCGGCGGACGGAGCGGGGGCGCGAAAGACGTTCGGCATGGCCGCCGAAGCTAGGCCGACGGGGCGGCAGCAGGCCCGAAAAAAATTGGGTCCTCCATCCCACCCGAACCGCCCAAGTAAGCCCGAAACCGCCTCGAACGCGGCCTCGACGGAGCCTCGTTTCACCATGCGCACACCACGGGTAGTGTTGACGTCGCTTTGAGACCCCTATATCTAGGTATGCTCACAACGCAGGGAGGGACGCCCACGTGAGCATCGAGCAAACCAACGGCACGCAACCATTCGGACCGGCCCGCAGCGAGCGCGCGGCCGACGAGGCCCCACGCCGCCACATCACCCAAGCGCCTAAACGGGTGGCGCCGGCCGAATCGCAGACGGCCATGCGCGTGCGCAAGCGCAGCGCGGCCTACGAACTGGTGGACGTGGGCAAGATCGTGAAGGCGGTCGGCCGCTGCTGCAGCGGCCTTCCGAACGTCGACTCGAACCGGGTCGCCATCAAGACCATCAGCGGCCTGTACGACGGCGCCACCACCCGCGAGCTGGACCAGCTGTCGATCCAGACCGCGGCGTCGTTCATCGCCGAAGAGCCCGAGTACTCCAAGCTCGCGGCTCGCCTCCTGGCCACCTACATCGACAAGGAGGTCCGCATGCAGGACGTCCAGTCGTTCTCGCAGTCGGTGCGGCTGGGCCACGACGAGGGCCTGCACAACGATCGGCTGCTCGAGTTCGTCGAGACGCACAAGCGAAAGCTGGACCAGGCCATTCAGCCCACCCGGAGCCACCTCTTCGAGTACTTCGGTCTGCGCACGGTGTACGACCGTTACCTGGTGCGTCACCCGACGCGCCGCGACGTCATCGAGACCCCGCAGTACTTCTTCATGCGAGTGGCGTGCGCCCTGTCCGAGTCGGTCAAAGAAGCCCTCGAGCTGTACCGCCTCTTCTCGTCGCTGGAGTACATCCCCAGCTCCCCCACGCTCTTCAACGCCGGCACGCGGCACGAGCAGCTGTCGTCGTGCTTCCTGCTGGACTCGCCGGAAGACGACCTGGGGGCCATCTACGCGCGGTACGGGGACATCGCCCAGCTGTCGAAGTTCTCGGGCGGCATCGGGCTGGCGTACAGCCGCATTCGCTCCCGCGGCTCGCTCATTCGGAGCACGAACGGGCACAGCAACGGGATCGTCCCGTGGCTCAAGACGCTCGACGCGTCGGTGGCCGCGGTCAACCAGGGCGGCAAACGCAAGGGGGCCTGCTGCGTGTACCTCGAGCCGTGGCACGCCGACATCGAGGACTTCCTCGAGCTGCGCGACAACACGGGCGACGAGGCGCGCCGCGCCCACAACCTGAACCTGGCCAACTGGATGCCCGACCTGTTCTTCAAGCGCATCGAAGCCGACCAGGACTGGTCGTTGTTCGACCCGTACAAGGTCCCCGAGCTGGTCGACACCTACGGCGAAGAGTTCGAGCGCCGCTACCAGGAGGCGGAGGCCGCGGGCCTGGCCGAGCGCACCGTCAAGGCCCGCGAGCTCTACCTCCGCATGATGCGGACCCTGGCGCAGACCGGTAACGGCTGGGTCACGTTCAAGGACAAGTCGAACCGCGCCTGCAACCAGACCGCGCTCCCCGGTCGCACCGTGCACCTGTCGAACCTCTGCACCGAGATCATCGAGGTCACGTCGCGGGACGAGACGGCCGTGTGCAACCTGGGCTCCATCAACCTGGCGCGCCACGTGGTCGACGGCGCGGTCGACTTCGAGCACTTGGCCAAGACGGTCCGCACGGCGGTTCGCCAGCTCGATCGCGTGATCGACCTGAACTTCTACCCCATTCAGTCGACGTCGCGGTCCAACTCCAAGTGGCGCCCGGTCGGCCTCGGCCTGATGGGGCTTCAGGACGTGTTCTTCCTGATGGGCCTGCCTTTCGACGCGCCCGAAGCGCTCGAGCTCTCGACCAAGATCTCCGAAGAGATCTATTACGCGGCGCTTTCCGCCTCGCTCGAGCTGGCGCAGGAGCGGGGCGCCCACCCCGGGTTCCCGGAGACGCGCGCCGCCCGGGGCGAGCTACAGTTCGACTTCTGGGAGACCAAGCCGCAGGACATGGCCCGTTGGGACGCGCTGCGCGAGCAGATCAAGACCCACGGCCTGCGGAACTCGCTGCTCATCGCCATCGCGCCGACTGCGACCATCGCGTCCATCGCCGGGTGCTACGAGTGCATCGAGCCGCAGGTCTCCAACCTGTTCAAGCGCGAGACGCTCTCGGGTGAGTTCATGCAGATCAACCGCTACCTGGTGAACGAGCTCAAGAGCCTCGGCATGTGGACGGAAGAGATGCGCAACCGGATCAAGCAGAGCGAAGGCTCCATTCGGGACATCGACGAGATCCCGGCCGAGGTCCGTTCGGTATACCGCACGGCTTGGGAGCTCCCGCAAAAGTCGCTCATCGACCTGGCGGCGGCCCGCGGCGCGTTCATCGACCAGAGCCAGTCGCTGAACCTGTTCATGGAGAGCCCGGCCATCGGACCGCTGTCGTCCATGTACTTCTACGCGTGGAAGAAGGGCCTCAAGACGACGTATTATCTGCGGTCTCGCCCGGCGACCAAGATCAGTAAGACGACGGTGGGCAGCGCCAGGAAGAAGGCGACCGACGAGGAGGCCATGGCCTGCTCGCTGGAGAACCCCGAGTACTGCGAAGCCTGCCAGTGAGCCCGGGGGCGCGGCTGCGCCCTCGGCTCCCCCCCGATTTTCGACGACGGTTTAACAAGCGAAGGAGACCACCATGCTGCTCGACCCTGGGATGAACCTGACGCTCCGGCCCATGAAGTACCCGGAGTTCTATGAGATGTATAAGAACGCCATCAAGAACACCTGGACGGTGGACGAGGTCGACTTCTCGTCGGACGTCACCGATCTGCGTTCGAAGATGTCGGCGGGCGAGCGACACCTCATCAATCGGCTGGTGGCGTTCTTCGCGACGGGCGACTCCATCGTCTCGAACAACCTGGTGCTGAACCTCTATCAGCACCTGAACGCGCCCGAGGCCCGGATGTACCTGTCGCGGCAGCTCTACGAAGAGGCGCTGCACGTGCAGTTCTACCTCACGCTGCTCGACACCTACGTGCCGGACGTCGCCGAGCGAGAGAAGGCGTTCGCCGCCATCGACAACATCCCTTCGATCCGGCGAAAGGCCGAGTTCTGCCAGAAGTGGATCGACAGCATCTACGGCCTGGACCGCCTCGAGACCAAAGAGCACCGACGCCAGTTCTTGCTGAACCAGATCTGCTTCGCGGCGTGCATCGAAGGTCTGTTCTTCTTCGCGGCGTTTGCTTACGTCTACTTCCTGCGGTCCAAGGGGTTGCTCCACGGGTTGGCCACCGGCACGAACTGGGTGTTCCGTGACGAGTCGGCCCACATGGACTTCGCGTTCGAAGCCGTCGACGTGGTGAAGAAGGAAGAGCCCGATCTCTGGGACGCCGAGCTACAGGGCCAGATCTACGAGATGCTCGAAGAGGCCATCGACTGCGAGGTGCAGTTCGCGGAAGACGTCCTCAGCGAAGGCGTCGCCGGCATCTCTTCCAAGGACATGCGCACGTACCTCGAGTACGTGGCGGACTGCCGCTTCGAGCGCCTCGGCATGGAGAAGCGCTACGGCGCCAAGAACCCGTTCAGCTTCATGGATCTCCAGGACGTGCAGGAGCTCGCCAACTTCTTCGAGCGCCGCGTGTCCGCGTACCAGGTCGGCGTCACGGGCGAGTTCTCGCTCGAAGCCTCGTTCTGACCTTTCACCCCCTCTCTTCGACTCGTTCGGCTGGCTCAGCCCGAAGACACGCGACCCCGGCCCGGAGCCCGACGCTCCGGGCCGGGTCCGCCGTCACCCGGCCACGGCGCGTAGCCCGAGACGGTGGCGTTTTGCATCGAACTCAGGTGCCGATCGAGCCTGCCGTCATCTCGACCTTCGGCGTAGACTTCGTTGAGCGCCTTGGTCACCCCTTCGTCCTCCCGGTCCCTGAGATAGGCGCCCAGGGCCCGACGATACAGTTCACTGCGGCTCAGACCGAGCTGCTCCGCCGCGAGCTCGGCTGCCTGATATAGGTCGTCGGGAATGGAGACCGCGGTCTTCATGACCGCGGTCTAACCGTGGTTATACCCAGAGGCAATGACAGGCGATGACTCGCACGTACATCATACGACCCCTCGACGTCCGTTCCGCCACCGGGGGGGACCTGGCAGGTCGGACCGCATTTGGTAAGCGTTCGCGGGTCATGGCGATTTCCAGGAGTCGGTCGGGCCTCTTCGTCGCGCTGGTTTCGAGCGCAATCATCTTGCTGAGCGCGGCGGCAGCCAACGCCCAGGGCGCCGCGTGTGGGGCGTCCTGCAGTCAGCGCAAGCTCACGCTGTGTAACGACCAGTTGCCGCTGGGTCCCCAGGCGACCGCCGACTGCAGCGCGTCGCTGGGGTCCTGCACCGGCGAGGCCTTCTGCGCCACGTTCGGCGCGAACTTCCCGGCCGCGTCGTTTCCGCTCATCGTCGATCGCGTCTTCGCGTTGATTGGCCCCACCGGGGCATCCGAGGTCTTCGACCTCGAGGTCTACGAAGAGCAGAGCCCCATATCTCCGCGGCCGGGCCGGCAGATCGGCACGACCCAGAGCTTTCAGATCGGCGGCAACCTCAGCAACCTGACGTCGATTGCGCCCACGGGGATTGTCGTCACCAACCCCGGCGCCTTTCGAATCTGCCTCCGCAAGCAGTTCGACGGCTCGCACAACGTCTGCATGGACACGACGCCGGCGGTGGCGAACGCCAACTGGGTCGAAGTCGAGCTCTTGCTGCCGAACCCGAGCGACCCCACCAACGGGTGCAGCGGCACCCAGATCGTCCCGCCCACGTGGTACGAAGCGCGGACCATCCCGGGGAACGCGCTCCCCCATAACTTTGTCCTCCGCGCCGAAGTCTCGCCGGCCGAGTTCGAGGCGACCCCCGGCGCTCAGGTCTGCGCGGGCGGCGCGGACGCCGGCGTCTCCGACGCCCGCCCCGACGCTGGTCCCATCGGCAATCCGGACGCGGATCCCACCGGGCCCGACGCCAGCCGCGAAGACGCCGGAGTCGACGACGCCGGCGCCGACCCGCGCGACGCGGGCACCGCCGCTCCGGACGCCGGTCGAGTCCTCGACGCCGGCACCACCGAACCCGACCCCGGCGAGCCGACGGGGCCGCCGGTGATCGCGGCGGTCTCCCCCCGCACCGGCCGCTCCGACGCACCGACCGCCATCACGATCACCGGCGAGCGATTCGCAAGCGGACTTCAGGTCCAGGTGGGCGCCATCGCGGCCAACGCCGTCCAGGTCCGCGGCGGCACCACGATCACCGCGACGGTGCCGCCGGGCATCGCCGCCGGCGTGTACGACCTGATCGTGACGAACCCCGACGGGCAGAGCGCGATTCTGCCCGAGGCCTTCACCGTAACGGGCGAGGGGGGCACGCTCGACGCGCCGAGCGCCGACAGCTGCCGCTGCGTCGCCAGTCAAAGCGACACACCCACCGCTCCCGCGCTGCTCTTGCTGTTCGGGATCGCCCTGGCCGCTGGGGGCCGAACTCGGGGTTCAGCGCCCCACGCCGCAGCGCCTTCGCGGGCCCGGCGCCAGCGGCGCTGAGGGCGGCCACCGCCGCTGCGCCCGGGGGGCACGCTTCGTGGGGCCCTTTTTCGCGAGTGCGCGTCTGCGCTCCGTGCATTCACCCCCCGCCTACCCGGTTACGACGGCACCGCTCTTGCTGAGTAGAGTCACATGTCGGTGACCAAGAAGATTCTCCGCCGCGGCGCTCAGCGAGGCCTGGTGCGCGTTATCCCTGGACTCGGGTTCGTGCTGGCCGCGACGCGCGTCCGCAGCAAGATCCGCGACAAAGGATGGGGACGAGGTGGGCTCGACGCGGGCCTGGACCTCGTCCCGGTCGTGGGCCGCAGCAAGAACCTCATCGAGATCTTTACGGGCGACCTCATCCCGGAGCCGCGCCGCGACCCGAAGGCGCTACCGCGCTCGTAGCAGGGCCGTTTCACGGAAAGATGGCCCGACCGACGCGTGCAGCCATTCTTCAGCACCCTGAAGCAGCGCCAAAGCTTGTCTGGCGGTGCCGCTTCCGAATCTGGCAAGAAAGGGTCACACGAGAGGAAGATGACGAACCCGCAACGAGTCAAAAGGCTGGGCAGGCGCGTTCCCTCCGCACTGCTTTCCATCGTAGCAAGCCTTGGTCTCGGGTGTGGCTCTGGGACCGACGACTGCTTTACCCCCGCGACCCCACCCGAGGACTTGTCGCTCGAAGATGATGGGCGAGGTTGCGAGTGTGGTGGCGGCGGCTTTGCGATCTTTGGGCCTCGAGATCAATGCCTGGACGACTGGAATGAAGGCGAGCGTCGGCCGCTTATCCTGAGGTGCCTCGGGGGCGAATGGCGGATCATGCAGGACGAGGATTGTGCGCGATGACGAACTATCAATACATTCGGGCTGCGGTGTCGATCTCGATGTTCACGGGGCTGATGATCCTGTGCACTTCGTGCTCAACCGACCCGATCGCTGAAGTCTGTGATGGAATTCAGGACTGTGGTCTGTTGATCACCGGCGATTTCGACGGCGTGCTTCTCCGGGTCGATGATTGCAAAGAGCGCTTGGAAGCTGATCTCCAAGGACTCAGTTCGTCCCAAGAAGAGCAGTGCAGGACGCGGCTCGAAGAGATCGGTGAGATCGACACCGCCAACTCCTGCGACCAATTCCTATCGTCCGAAATCCCATCTGAATGCGGTTTGATCTCGGTCTACCTGAACCGCTGAGCTCAGCGGCCCACGGCGCGGCCCAGGAGCTCCCAGGTCGCGCGGTGCACGCGGTCGAAGCCCGAGCCGTCGGGGATGAAGTCCTGTAAGTTTGCGCCGACTTCGGGCTCGGTGCGGACATCCGCCGGGAGCGGCACTGCGTCGAGTCCGGCGCGCTCGGCCAGCCGCAGCGCGCGCTTCAGGTGCCAAGCCGAAGTGACGAGGCCCAGCGTGCGAATGCTGGTCGAAGTCTCGAC
>JGI12210J13797_10029256_pt1 | contig 12200 bp, 12 predicted proteins | sample ElkSlonscriptome_3_FD_13797 | JGI IMG/M metagenome (IMG submission 13797) | reverse complement strand
ATCGGCTTCGGCGATGGGATGTACTGGCAGCCCAACCCCTTCGACCCGACGCAGGCGTACGGAACCTCCAACGGTGGAACCTACTTCCGCCTCGACACACGGACCGGCGACATCGTCGACATCGAGCCGGTGGCCCCGACGGGTGAGGAGTACCGGTTCGACTGGACGTCTCCGATGGCGGCGTCGAGGCACGACCGCAACACCGTGTATCTCGCCGGGAACCGACTCTTCACCTCCAGGGATCGGGGAGAGAGCTGGACCCGGAGTCAGGAGCTCAGCCGGAACATCGACCGGGACACGCTCTCCCTCATGGGCGTCCAGGGGAGCCGCCTCACCATCTCGCCAAACGACGGCACGAGTTCCTTCGGCGAGGCAACCACCCTCTCGGAGTCCCCTCTGGACCCGCAAGTCCTGTGGGTGGGCTTCGACGACGGCAACCTGCAGGTGACACAGGACGGGGGAGATAGCTGGTCCGAGGTCAGCGGGAACGTTCCAGGGATCGCCTCGGGAACGTATGTGAGCCGAATCACCGCCTCCGCTCGGGGTCCGGGAGTGGCCTACGCCACCTTCGACGCCCACCGGGACGGCGACTTTGCGGCCTACGTATACCAGACGCAGGACTTCGGAGCATCCTGGACGCCCCTGCATCAGGGGCTGCCCTCTGGCTCCGCCAACGTGATCGTGGAGCATCCGGACAACCCCGATCTCCTCTTCCTCGGCACCGAGCACGCGGCCTGGGCCAGCACCGACGCCGGAACCACCTGGGCCCGGATGCCTCACCTCCCCACCACCGCGTACGACGACATGGTGGTGCACCCCCGGGAGGGCGACCTGGTCCTGGGAACCCACGGCCGGGGGATCTGGATCCTGGACGACACCGGTCCCCTGGCTGAATGGACCGTGGGGGCGCTGACCACGCCGGCACACCTGTTCTCCATCCCCCCTCGCATCCAGCACCTGTACTGGAAGGACACTTCGTACCGGGGAGACGCGGCATTCGCCGGGGAGAACCCGCCCGACGGCGTCCTCATCACCTACCGGCTCGGTCAGGGCACCGGAGACGCCACCCTGACCATCGCCAACGCCGAGGGGGTCGTAGTTCGCACCCTGGAGGTCCCGTCCGAGGCTGGCACCCACCGAGTGAACTGGGACCTGCGTTGGGGGCTGAGCCCGGATGCGGACCGCTGGGAGCGTTTCGAGCACGACCTGCTCGCCCGCCCCATCGACGACCGGGGCCCCCTCGCCGCGCCGGGCCTCTACACCGTCAACCTCGATGCCCGGGGCACGAGCTCGACCCGGACGATGGAGGTTCTACCGGATCCCAAAACGGACCTCACCATAGAGGAGCATTGGGAGAGGGAGGCCTTCATGGTCGGGCTGCTGGAGCTCCGCCGGGAGATCGAAGGCCGCCTCTCGTCCGCCTCCGGGGGACAAGCCGCCGACCTCCGCGAGCTGGAACGCACCGTGTCCAGGGTGTTTCGTAGCATGAACGGTGGCGGTGTCCGGCAGGCAACCCTCCACCCTCCGACTCAGACGCAGCGCGACCGGATCAGCGAGGTGCGCCGCGCCCTTCGGTGAACCCTTCCGTCGAAACCGAGGGAAACGTACCCGTGATGTGGGGTGCCACAAACGCACGGTCCGCCTCTCCCGACCTCAGAGACACCTCACCAGAGACACCTCATTATGCTCCTGTACGCCCACTCCGGCATTCGCTACCTGGTGATCCTCGCAGGGCTGGCCGTGGTGGCCTACGCCCTGATGGGTGTCGTCGGTCGCCGACCCTACGACTCGAGGATGCGCGTCCTCTCCGGGGTCTTCGCCATGTTCCTCCACCTGAACGTCCTGCTGGGGCTGGGGCTCCTCTTCACCCGCCCCTTTGCCCCGTACCTGATCGGCCACATCTCATTGATGGTGTTCGCCGCGGTTGCGGCACAGATCGTCCCCTCGGTGATGCGGCGGCGGCCCGAGGAGGAGAGGACGTGGCTCCCTCACCTGGTCAGCGGAGTCGTGAGCCTGGGCCTGATCGTGGCTGCGCTGATGGCCATCGGGGCGCCCATCTTCGGCAGCCGCTACTCCTGACGCAGCAGCTCCGGGTCGAGGCGGTGGGCATAGGCCCGAGGACTCGGGTGGGGCCGTGAGCGACCCCGGAGAACTCGGTATCGTCATGGGAGGAGGTGGTGCCCGCGCCGCCTATCAGGTGGGCTTCCTCCGGGCTCTGGCGGAGTGGTATCCGGAGCTGGACGCACCCTACATCACCGGAGTGTCCGCCGGGGCGATCAACGCCGCACACCTCGCGGCGCATCACGGCTCGTTCGCTCAGTCCGTGGACGAGTTGGCGTCGCTCTGGAGCGACCTGAAGGTCGAAAACGTCTTCCAGGTCGGAGCAACCTCCCTCTTCGGCATCGTACTTCGGTGGGGTCTGCGCCTGGTATCCGGTGGTCGTGGTCCGGTCCCGGAGGTCCGGGGTCTGGTCGACACGGCTCCGCTCAGGCGCTTCCTGACCGAGGTTCTACACAGCGTGGACGGTGAGCTCACAGGGATCGGCTCGAACCTCGCTTCCGGGCGCCTCAAGGCCGTGGCCCTGAGCACCTCATCCTACACCACGGGGCAGTCCATCACCTGGGTTCAGGGGTCGGGAATCCGGGAGTGGGAACGGCCGCAGCGCCGGTCCCGGAACACCACCCTCACGGTGGAACACGTCATGGCCTCCGCGGCCCTCCCCTTGTTCTTCCCGGCGGTTCGCCTGGACGACGGCTGGTACGGTGACGGCGGGATCCGCCTCGCGGCGCCACTCTCCCCGGTCCTGCATCTGGGAGCCCGGAAGATCCTGGCCATCTCCACCCGATACGCAAGCAGCGCCGCCGAGGCCGACGAACCCGAGGTGAAGGGGTACCCGCCACCGGCCCAGATCGCCGGCGTCCTCATGAACTCGATCTTCCTCGACCTCCTGGATCACGACGCCATGCGCCTCGAGCGGATGAACGCGGTCCTCGACGTGGTCCCGCCCGAGGCCCAGCTGGGGCTGCGTCGGGTGCGGCTACTGGTCCTGCGACCCTCGAAGGACCTCGGTCGGATGGCGGGGCTGTATGAGCCCAGACTCCCTCGAGTCTTCCGCTTTCTGACCCGGGGACTGGGAACCCGTGAGACCCGCAGCCCCGACGCGCTGAGCCTGATCCTGTTCCAACCCGACTATCTACGAGCGCTCATGGACACGGGGGAGGAGGACGCCCGGGCGCGAGAGGACGAGATCCGGGAGTTCATGGAGGACTGAGTTCGAGCCGGCGGCGGCCGGGCCTCCCGCCGGGGGAGGCGGTCAGTCGACCGCTCCACCTGCGCCGCCACCGGTGCTCCCCGCCGGGGATTTCGGACCCATAGCGGCGGAGTCTGCGTCCACCGAGGCCAGCGCCGCCTCGAACTGCCGTCTGTAGAGGCGGGAGTAGACGCCACTCCGTTCCAGCAGTTCGGCGTGGGTGCCCATGTCCTCGATGACCCCGTTGGCCAGGACCACGATGCGGTCGGCCTGGATGACGGTGCTGAGGCGGTGGGCGATGACCAGCGTGGTCCGACCCTCCATGAGGTGTTCCAGCGCCTCCTGGACGAGGCGCTCCGATTCCGCGTCCAGCGAGGAGGAGGCCTCGTCGAGGATCAGGATACGAGGACGCTTCAGGAAGACCCGAGCGATAGCGATCCGCTGGCGCTGGCCGGCGCTCAGGGTCACACCCCGCTCACCGACGAGCTGGTCGTAGCCCCCCGGCAGCCGCTCGACGAACTCTGCGGCGTGAGCCTCCCCGGCGGCCTGCACGATCTCGTCGTCCGTGGCGTCCGGGTTCCCGTAGAGGAGGTTCTCCCGGACCGTGCCCGCGAAGAGCATCGGCTCCTGAGGGACCAGCCCGATCCGCCGGCGCAGCTCCGCCACCCCCACATCCCGCACGTCGATGCCGTCCACCTGCACGGACCCCTCCACGGCGTCGTAGAACCGGGGCACCAGCGAGGCGAGGGTGCTCTTCCCCGCCCCGGAGCTCCCGACCAGGGCGACCCGCTCTCCGGGAGAGAGCTCCAGGTCGATCGCCTTCAGCACCCAGGGCTGGTCCTCGGCGTAGCGGAAGCGAACCCCGTGGAAGCCCACCCGTCCGTCCATGGGGTCGGGAAGGGCGACGGGCTCCTCGCGTTCCGGAAGCTCTGCCGGGTGATCCAGGATCTCGAAGATCCGGCGAGCCGCTCCGGCCGCCTCCTGGATGTTGCTCCAGAACCCGGCCAGAGAGGTGATGGCGCCAGCGATTGAGACGGCATACAGGAGGAAGGCCACCAGCATGCCGGCTGTCAGCTCGCCCTCCAGAACCAGGCGTCCTCCCTGCCACAGGACCACCACGATGGCCCCGAAGGCCGCAAAGGTGATGGCGCCGGTGAGTGCGGCCCGGGCGACGGCACGCTCGAGCCCTCGATCCCGGGTCTCGTCGATCTCGGCGCCGAAGACCTCCCGCTCCCACCCCTCCCGTGTGAAGGACTGCACCGTGCGGATCTGGGTGAAGACCTGCTCGGCCCGGGCCACGGCAGAGGCCAGCGTGTCCTGAATCCCCGTGGAGAGTCGGCGAACCCGCCGTCCGAAGAACCAAGCTACCAGGATGGCGAAGGGGATCGCCGTCAACGTGACCAGAGTGAGGCTCGGGTTGGTCATGGTGACCAGGACCAGGGCCCCGACCAGGAACGAGCCCTGCCGCACCAGCTCCGGCACCCCGAAGCGAAGGACCTGTTGGATGAGCCCGGCGTCGCTGGCGAGGCGGGAGGTCAGCTCTCCAACCCGGCGAACCGCAAAGAACCCCGGTGGTTGCGTCACCAGGACCCCGAAGACGTCCTTCCGCAGGTCCGCCACCACCCGTTCCGAAACCGACGCGGTCAGGTAGCTTTGAGCGAAGTTCACCACCGCCTGTAGAGCGAAGAGGGCCAGGAGCCCCAGGGCGACCCGATTCAGCATCGCCTGACTCCCGGCGAGGAAGGCCGCGTCGAGGAGATCCCGGACCAGGAGAGGGAAGACCAGGCCGATCGCCGAGCTCACGAGGATCAGGAGCGTGGCCACCGCGATCCGCCCCCAGTGCGGGGCGATTCGGGGGAGGAGGCGCTCCAGGAAGCCCAGAGTTCGGGCAGGGCTGAGTCGGTCCTTCGACATAGGGGCTCGGGGAGGGAAACGCGAGGCCGGATGGGGAGTAAGCTACCACCCCGAAAACAACCGTGCAGGAGCACGATGAATCGATCTTACCAAGCCTTCGCCGTCGCCGTAGCCTGGACCCTCGGCCTCCTCTTCCTGGGGAGTGTGGTCCACGCCACCGAGTCCAGCCTCGCCTGCCCGGACTGGCCCACCTGCTTCGGTACGATGTTCCCCGAGATGACCGGGGGGGTGTTCTGGGAGCACCTCCATCGGCTTGTGGCAGGGGCCCTCATCCTCCTCTTCGGGGTTGCCACCTTCCTGGCCTTCCGGGAAACACGCCCGGGTCATTGGATGCGGACGGCCACCGTGTCTGGCATCGGACTCCTGCTCGTCCAGGCGGTCTTCGGCGGGCTCACGGTCATCTATCGGTTGCCGGACGCCATCTCGACGTCCCACCTGTCCATGGCTCTGGTCTTCCTGACTCTGGCCACGGTCCTGACCACGGCGACGTCACCTCGACGGTCCGCTCGGCCGCCCCTGGACCGGAACACCGCCCGGACGCTCCGGAGGGGCGCGACCGCCGGGGCCGTCGTCGTCTTCCTTCAGAGCGTTGTCGGCGGAGTCGTGCGCCACACCGATGCGGGGATGGCGTGTCCCGACATCCCCACCTGCATCGGCGAGTGGGTCCCCCCGCTCTCGAACGGTCTGGTGGCGACGCACTTCCTTCATCGGGTGCTCGGAGTGGTCGCGACCCTCGTGGTCCTCGGTCTGGTCTGGCGCCTCTTCTCCTCGGCAGCGCCCCGGTACGTGCAGCGAATGGCCCTCGTCTCCGGTGCACTCGTGTTGGCTCAGATGACTCTGGGCATCGTCTCGGTCCTCTCCATCCTGGCAGTGGTCCCGGTTTCGCTCCACACACTCGGCGCTGCCAGCCTGTTGGCCTCACTCGTGACGCTGGCAACCTGGGGATGGCTGGCGGGGCGGGGCGGCACCCGGGAAGGTCTCCGGGCCGGAAGTGACACGGTGGGAACGAGCCTGCAGGGCGTCTGAGTGGATGCGGAGGCGCTGGGCAACTTCCTGGCCCCGGTGAATGCCGGACTGAATCTCACCGCCACCGTCGCCCTCTTCGTCGGATGGATCTTCATTCGACGGGGGCGGCGGGCCGCTCATCGGAGGGCGATGCTGACGGCGGTCGGCGCTTCGGCTCTCTTCCTGGTGTTCTACGTCACCCGGTTCTATCTCACCGGTACCCACGAGTTTGCCGGCGAGGGGGTCGCCCGCACGGTCTACCTGTCGATCCTCTTCTCCCACATGGTCCTGGCCGTGGTGGTGGTCCCGCTGGTGCTGAGGCTGCTCTACCTGGCCTTCCAGCAGCGAGAGGAGGAGCATCGGAAGCTGGCCCGATGGACCTTCCCGGTCTGGATGTACGTATCCGTTACCGGAATCGTGGTCTACCTTCTGCTTTATCAGGTGTACGGCTACGTATGATGGCCCCAGGACCGGCCCGCCCTTCGACCATCCCATCGTTCAGGAGTCCCAAGTGATCCGTATATTCCCTCTGGCCTCGGCCGCTGCCTTGACCCTCCTCCTCGTCGCCCCCTCGGGGCCCGACGACCGGGGAACCGCTCTCGCCGCTGGGTACGACCTCGCCTCGTCAGCGCTGCACGGTGACGCAGCGACGGTGGAGGCCAGCTTCACCAACGACATCATGCCCATCTTCCGGGAGAGCTGCACGAGCTGTCACGGCGAGTTGGACGAGAATGGCTTCCCCTACACCGAGGCCGGACTCAGCCTGATGAGCTATGAGGACCTGATGAAGGGCTCGGAGTTCGGCTCCGTGGTCGAGCCCGGCAACCCCGACGACAGCTACCTGCTGGAGATGGTGGCCAACGGGGATATGCCCGACGAGGGGGACCCTCTGAGCGTGGAGCAGATCGAGTTGATCCGGAGCTGGATCGCCGCCGGAGCAGAGGACAACTGACGGTCCGGGCAATCCGTGGACCGGGTTGCCCGGATAGCTCGAGGGGACACCCGGGGAGGCGGTGCGCCGAACCCCTCTAGTCGCCGGGTAGCACCAACCGCACGGAGGCGCCGCCCTCGGAGCGGTTGGAGAGCTCGAGATTCCCTCCGAAGCCTTCGATGATCTTCCTGGCGAAGGGGATTCCGAGCCCCAGGGCCGTTGGCTTGGTGGTGTAGAAGAGCTCTCGGGCCCGATCCAGCGCCTCGGCGCTGAAGCCGGGTCCCCGGTCCAGGATCGAGACGGCGGCGTGCTCTCCATCCTGTTCCACGGTGACGTCCACTGTCTCACCGCCTCCGAAGTGGCCTGCGTTGTGGAGGAGCAGGTAGAGGGCGTCCATGAAGGTCCCCTTGTGGATGTGGGCACGCACGGGGAACGCCGGCGCCTGGAATCGGACCGCCACCTCCCAGTCCGCTATGAACTCCCGCGTCACCTTCTGAACCAGGGGAATCAGGTCGTGGGTTTCGTCCGGGGTGATGGGCTCCCGGAGGAAGAACTCCAGATCCTTCAATCCTCCCAGCGCCCGGTCGACCCCTTCGGCCAGGAGCTGCTGGTCGCCCTCTCGAACCCTCTTGAGAGGCGCTTCCACCGACTCTTCGAGGAAAGCGGCGATCCGGCCCAGAGCCTGCTTGAGAGCCTCGCTCCGCTGCGCATCCACCGGAGTCCACGCGGTGGAGACCGCGCTGCGAAGATCCTCCAGCAGCCGAGGCTCCATCGGTTGTGCCTCGGGAAGCCTTCCGTCGGCCAGACCCCGCACCAGCCGCTTCAACGGGGCCTCGTACAGGTCCGGGATCTCCTCCACCGGTTCCTCTCGACCTCGACCGAGAGCCCAACCGATCCCGACTCCGACGACACCGATGAGAATGGCGACGATCAGGGGTACGCTCATGGGAGAAATCGCCTGGGGAGGGAGTGGTCGGTCGAGGGTCGGCCGGGGACAGGATCTTGCCCCAAGCGCCTTCGCGTTGCAATACGTGTCGCCCAGTCTGGTGTGTCGATCGTCTGATCGCCACCTCAGCGCCGGGGGCGCCGGCACGGCACGGCGGGGCGGCGCCAACTGCTCGTCATTCCGAGGGAACGATGAAGATCAGCCAACCTTACGACAGGACGGCCCTCGAAAGGACTCTCGACGCGAGCTCCGATCCTGGAAACCCTGGAGCGGACGAGATCCACGAGTGGGTGCGGGAGACCTTTCGAATCGCCGTCGTGGGGATGTCCCGGGATCCAGGGAAGGCGGCCCGGATGGTGCCCTCTTACCTGGCGACGAAGGGCGCGGAGATCTTCCCGGTGAATCCCCACGCCGATCGGATCCTCGGAAAACAGGCCCTGGCCTCCCTCGACGAGGTCACCGAGCCTGTGGACATGGTCCTCGTCTTCCGACCTTCGGAGGAGGCCGGGGGCCTGATCCGGGAAGCCGTCGCACGACCCGAGAACCCGGTCGTCTGGCTCCAGGAGGGAATCCGGGACGACGAGGCCGCGCACGAGGCTCGGGCAGCGGGTCACCGGGTGGTTCAGGACCTGTGCATGTACAAGGTGCACCGGGCCTTGGGCGACACCCTCAGGCGCGCCGCCGACAAGGGTAGAGCCTGGGTCGATCCCGGGGCTGAACTCGATCCCATCGGGGGAGAGATCGAGGAGCCGGTCAGAGACTCTGGAGAGAGCCCTTGAGGCGCGCCAGGTGCTCCAGGGGACGGATCTTCCGCCACGCCTCGAGGAGACGCCCGTTGGAGTCGATGATGAAGGTGGACCGCTCGATGCCCATGTAGGTCCGGCCGTACATCTTCTTCTCCTTCCAGACCCCGTACGCCTTGGCCACGGTGGCCTTGTCGTCGACGAGGAGGGGGAAGTTGAGCTCATACTTGGCCTTGAACTTCTCATGTGACTCACGGGAATCCGGGGACACCCCGAGAACCGCCACGCCGAGCCCGTTGAAGTGCGCCATATTGTCCCTCAGGTCGCACGCCTGGGCGGTGCACCCGGAGGTGTCGTCCTTCGGGTAGAAGTAGAGCACCACCCGCTGACCCAGGTAGTCCGAGAGAGAGACGCGGCTCCCGTCGTCGGCCGTCAGGGTGAAGTCCGGAGCCCGGTCGCCGGCATCGAGCATCAGCCCGTCTCCACCTCGGGCCGCAGGAGCATCTCCCGCACGCCGTCTCGCTCCTTGGCCCGAGCTTCCCCGGTAACCGTCCAACGACAGGTCGGATCGCCGAGGGACTGACACTTGCGGTGGACGACCTGGTACTCCCCGCCCACGCGCACCTCCAGGGCACCCTGGCAGTAACCCGTCACGAAGTGGCACGCGGCCCCGGTGGAGTCGCACTCATGAAAGAGGAGGCCGCGTCCCTCCAGAGCGAAGGGGCCGTGAGCGAAGCCCCCCACGGACCGACCGAACAGCCGCTGGAGGCCCTTGGCGGTATCCCGACGAGCCATTCGAAGAGCCATACCCCTGGGAAGGAGCCGGGCGATTCCCCGAGGTCCTGGAACCGGACCACGTCCCGCCAGCTTGGACCCCGCCAGGGAGAAGACCTGCCGGGCATCAGGGCGACGCACCACCAGGCGCATCAAGTCTCGAACCTCGTCGTCGCTCATGCGCACGCGCTGCTTGACCTTGTCCCGGTAGATCCGGATCTGCTTCTCCACCACATCCGAAAGGCCCAGCTTCCGCGGCATGGTCACCGAGACGTTCTCGTCCTCGAGGACTTCGCTCGGTGCGTCCTGGTCCCGGAGCACCTCCAGGAGCGTGAGGCCGAAGACAGGGAGGACGCGCGGCTTGGGTGAGGTCGGAGGCACGGGGGTTCCGGAGGAGGGTTTGAGCAGCTTCAGGAAATGTGGTGGCCCGAAGGGACGGCCGCTACCTTCGCCGCATGAAGAGATACCCTGCCTACGATCCTCCAGAGTACCTGGAGTGGGAAGCCGATCCCGACGAGAATCAGCGGTTCCGGGCCCCTTACGCCGACCCGGACCGAGGCCCGGTCCTTCAGGCTCTGCATCCGGAGCGGCTGCTGGAGCTCTACCGCGAACTCCTGCGCACACGCCTCCACGACATCGGCCTCAAACGGTGGGTCCGAACCGGCGTCATCTCCAAGGCCTGGCTCGGTACCGGCGAGGAGGCGGTGACCGTGGGCTCGGTCTCGGCCCTGGAACCGGAACGAGACCTGGTCAGTCCCATGATCCGGAACGCCGGGGCGCTCCTGATGATGGGCATGCCCGTAGACGACGCTTTCCGTGGCTACCTCGCCAGCGACGACTCCCCGTCTCTGGGCCGGGACCTCCACATCGGCGACCTCGAGCGCAACATCCTCCAGCCGATCTCCCACATGGGCACGAATGTGGCCGTCGTGGCCGGGATCGCCCTGGCCTTCCGAATTCGAAGGGAGAATCGGGTCGCCATGACCTGGATCGGCGACGGGGCGACGAAGACCGCCGCCTGCCACGAAGGCCTGACGCTGGCCGCAGCCCGACGGGTTCCTGCGGTGTTCGTGATCCAGAACAACCAGGTGGCTCTCGGGACCCGGGCCACGACCCACGGGCGAGGCGACCTGGCGGCCTGGGGCCGAGCCTACGGGATCGAGAGTCTCACCTGCGACGGGAACAACGTCTTGGACGTTCACGCTGCGGCGAGCCTGGCCGTGAGGCGCTGCAGGGTGGGCGAGGGCCCGGTCATCCTGGTGGCCGAGACCTTCCGCATGGGGGGTCACGCGACCCATGACGAGCGTGAAGCCCGCCGCACCTTCCCGGAGGAGCTGTTCCATCATTGGGGGCGGCGGGACCCGGTGGCTCTCATGGAGGAGTTCCTGAAGAGCGAAGGCGTGGAGGAGGAGACCCTCCGGGAAATCGAGGCTCGCGTGACCTCGGAAGTGGACAACGCCGCCGACGTGGCGCTGGAGAGCCGAGACCGCTCACCAACGCCCGATGGAGCGCTTTATGCCGGTTTTTCGGAGGGTTTCCCTACGATCGGACTCCAGAAACGACCACCAGGGGTAGAATGGACGTATGAATAAAACTTGCGCATCCGCTTGGAAGGTGTGATACTCCCGGTCCGAAACAATAATTGTTCTCGACAAGTGCGAGGAATGGGAAGAGATATGGCGACCACCACGGCTGGAAACGACTGGATGACCGGGCCTCTCGACACCCTAACGGACGAGCAGCTCGTCTCGGCCCACCTGGATGGGCGGCACGGTGCTTTCCAACTTCTCTTCCAACGCTACCGAGATCGGCTCGTGCACTTCATCACCCGGAAAACCGGGGATGGGGATCGGGCCCAGGACCTGGTGCAAGAGGCGTTCATCCGAGTGACACGGCACCTGCACCGGTTCGACACCACCAAGAAGTTTTCGACCTGGGTGTACACGATCGCAGGCAACCTGGCGAAGAACGAACTTCGGAATCGGTCCCGGAGCCCCTTGGTTCTCTTCCAGAAGCTCACGAGCAACTGGGACGATGATCATCGGCCCCTCCAGTTCGAAGACTCGTCGATGAAGCCCGACGATCTCTTCCGGAAGCGTCATCTCCAGTCGCTGGTCGAGGAGATGGTCGAGGAGCTTCCCGAGCATCACCAGCTCGTCTTCCGGCTCCGGGAGCTCGAGGGGAAGAGCTACGAGGAGATTGCCGAAATCACGGGCGTGAACCTGGGTACGGTCAAGAGCCGGCTGCACCGGGCACGGCACTCCTTCGCTCAGCGGATCGAGCCGCACCTCAGCTGACGGGACCTCGCGGTGGCGGGGCCCTGCCCCCGCCCGTTGGATCCGGAAGCCGTCCTCGCCCGTGAAGGGGGGGGACGGCTTCTTCGTGGTACAGCAGAAGTGATTCCACTATCATCTCCCCCTCGCATCTCCTACCGATCGGCTCATGTTCGACGACCTTCGAAACGCCTTTCGCGAGGCGGTCCAGAACTTCAAGGACGAACTCGACCGGGACTCCGTGCCCGAGAACGTCGATCGCCTGCTCGCGGGAATGATCGACGAGGTCACCCAGGCCCGGGCGCGGCTCAAGGGCCTCGAGGCGGAGCTGGAAGAGACGGGTCGGCGGGTCGTGAAGGAGGAG
>JGI12210J13797_10244985_pt1 | contig 12206 bp, 9 predicted proteins | sample ElkSlonscriptome_3_FD_13797 | JGI IMG/M metagenome (IMG submission 13797) | reverse complement strand
CGCACACTAGTGCGGGATTTTTTTTTGCTTTTATTTTTCGAGAATATTTAGAAGGATAATGACATCCTGAAGACGAATATCCTTTTGAGTTTTCCATACCTGCAAAAACACATCGCCTTACTAAACTTTTCAAAAGCGGACTCGATCTCAATCATGGCTACAGCGAGTATTATAAATGTGCCATTCGGAAATATTGAGATGTTTTGCTCGATTTCCCTTTCATTTTCGCATTGTTCATTGATCCAATAAAGCGAACTAAGTCTCCATCCTTTCTCCGCTACTTCAAAAAATAAAAGCAAAGGCGTTATTCCTCTGACTGCAAACAGTGAAACGATTTCATTCACTGTACTTCCGGCTCACCGGGATAATTCGATACTGCAAAACTGCCGTTTACCCACGTGTTCAAAAGCCCATTTGTTAACGTGATTCTATGATCTTGGTAATAAATCTGTTAAAGCGGATCCCTCCATGTTAATCAACGTTAAAGATCCCGAAAGTCAAAATCACCGAGTAACAAATCCGGTAGCTTAGTCGTCATACTACCAAACAAACAAACAGGCAAAAAGAGCTTAACTAAGCTCGAAAGGTTAATAAAATAAACATTAAACAAACTAAACAAACTGGCTATTATGAAAACAATGAATCAAGTATTACTCGCCCTGATTTTCGCTGCATTTTCAACTGCAGGATTTGCTCAATCACAAACCATTGACCCGGTAGGTATTTTGAACAGAGATGTAGATGGACCTCATAAATTTCTCCCCGTTGAGGAAGAGGATGACGATAACGATGATGACGACGACGATACGTCTGTCATTACCGAAGAGGATTTGAGATCTCGAGATTATTTGATAAAGCGCAAGAACAACGCTATTATCTACAGAGGTTATTCAGACTACGTTTTGCATCAACAGTAAGCACTTACAAATTGTTGTTCTCTAATTTTCATAGGCTTTAATTTTGGGACAACATTTAAATCCCGCATGGTGGTGCGGGATTTTTTTTGCTTAGTTTTTAAAAATATCCATGAAGGTGTGGGCTTCCTTAAGTCGAATGCCCTTTTCAGTTTCATGAACCCTAATACACTCATTATCAATGTCATGTTCGAGAAAGATGACGTGATCTTTGGCAGCAGCATCATTTAGAAAGATTTCTTTGTCTTTCAGTGTTTCCAGCGGTCTTACATCGTAGCCCATAACGTAAGGCATCGGGATATGAGCCGCTGATGGCAGCAGGTCAGCCGCATAAATTAGCGTTTGATCTTTGTATTCGATATAAGGAATCATCTGGCTTTCCGTATGGCCGTCGGCAAAAAAGAGGCGAAATCCCGGAAACAATTCTTCCTGACTCCACCTTCCGTCACGTGTCACAAACTTAAGCTGACCTGCTTCTTGAAGCGGGAGCATATTCTCTTTTAAAAATGATGCTTTCTCACGGTCGTTTGGGGTCACGGCCCAATCCCAATGCTCTTTGTTAGACCAATAAGTAGCATTTGGAAAGGTGGGGTAGTAGCGTTCTTTTGAACGATCCAGAGAAACTGCTCCACCGCAATGATCAAAATGTAAATGGGTCAGCACGACATCGGTGATGTCTTCTTTTGAATACCCTTTTTTCTCGATCGAATTCAAAAGAGTATCATCGCCAAAGAGGTAATAATACCCGAAAAACTTTTCACTTTGTTTATCGCCCATCCCCGTATCGATGAGTACGAGTCTATCGCCATAATCAATCAAGAGGCAACGCATGCTCCAGCTGCACATATTGTTCTCGTCAGGCGTTTTATTTCTCGACCATAATGATTTGGGTACGACCCCAAACATGGCTCCTCCATCCAGCTTGAAATTTCCTGCTTCTATCGTATGAATTTGCATAAGTGTTCGCTTTGCAGCGAATGTAACAATACGCTGTGTAAAAGACCAAATGGTAAATACGCGGGTGTAGGATAAAACAGGTAAGTTCAAGCCATGAAAATTCACTTCATAGCCATTGGCGGAAGCGCCATGCACAATCTGGCCATCGCCTTAAAACGAAAGGGTTTTGAGATTAGCGGAAGCGACGACGAAATTTTTGAACCTTCTAAATCGAGGCTGGAAAGGGAGGGAATTCTCCCCGGTTTAATTGGGTGGAATGCCGAAAATATCGACGAGAGCATCGACGCTGTGGTTCTGGGAATGCACGCTCGGGCCGATAATCCCGAATTGGCCAGAGCCAAAGAACTAGGCCTGCGCATATATTCTTATCCCGAATACATCTACGAACAAACCAAGAATAAAACCAGGGTGGTCATTGGCGGAAGCCACGGAAAGACCACCATTACGGGGATTTTACTGCACGCAATGAAAAAGCTCGGCAAGGATATTGACTACATGGTAGGTGCTCAACTTGAAGGCATGGATTGTATGGTGAAGTTGACTGATGAAGCCGACGTGGTGATTTTAGAAGGGGATGAGTACCTGTCCTCTCCGATCGACCGAAGACCCAAGTTTCATCTCTACAAGCCGCATATCGCGATACTGACCGGCGTAGCTTGGGATCACATCAATGTGTTTCCCACTTTTGAAAACTACGTAGAGCAATTCTCCACTTTTGTTGACTTGATTGAGAGAAACGGAACCTTGATTTATTTTGAGGAAGACTCGGAGTTGCGCCAAATGGCGAATCGAAGAGATGATGTATCGGTGATTCCTTATGGCCAATTAAAAAGCGAAATAAGAAACGGTCAGACGATCATTCATTTTAAAGGTAAGGAGTATCAATCTGAACTGTTTGGAGCACATAATATGGCAAATCTTCGTGGGGCCATGGAAATATGCCGAGCACTTGAAATTGAGCCAAGCGATTTCTTGATTGCCATCGCCGATTTTACGGGAGCTTCCAAAAGACTTGAAAAGGTTGGCGAAACCGACTCATCAGTTTTTTACAAGGACTTTGCTCACGCTCCGAGTAAATTGAAAGCTACGACCTCGGCACTGAAAGAGCAATTCCCGAACAGGGAGCTCATAGCCTGTATGGAGTTGCACACGTTTAGTAGCCTCAATAAGAAGTTCTTGCCTCAGTACGAGGGCACAATGACCAAAGCCGATCGTGCTTTAATTTATTTTAGTCCTGAAGTGGTGGAGCACAAGCGTTTGGATTCGCTGAGTGAGGAAGAGGTGAAAAAGGCTTTTGGCGGAGCCAATGTGGAGATATTCACAGATTCCAAAGCGTTACTGACAGAACTCAGATCAATCAATTGGAACGAAAAAAACCTATTGATGATGAGCTCGGGAAATTTTGACGGGATCGATTTTAAAGAAGTAGCTAAGGAACTGTTTACTTAATTACCAGTCGCTTTACCGCTGAGAAAAGTACGGAGTAAAAAACACCCATTGCCATAAAAAACAGAATGGCCAGAATGGAGAAATTCCGCAGAGAAAAGAACTGTTCTACACCACGACGCAAGTCAGCTTCATCCAAATCAGGATTCGCATCAAACTCTCTGGCCACGATCATGTCACGCATATTCGGGAAATAGTTCGTATCAGCAAAAGCATAGAAAGCATAGATAAATAGGGCCATAGTCACTGCAAAAATCACATTAAGGCGTAGCGAATTAAGCGCATCATCTTTAAAGGACCTCTTTATGGCCCTGGGCCAAATGGCGTAAATCGTCAATCCCGGAAAGGCCGCCAAAAGCAGAAACAGGAAGATTTCTTCCTGATACGGAAAATCGGCATTGATGAAAAAAAGAACGAGTCGCAGAGCCATGAAGGCCAATGCGACTCGCACTGAAATGTTTACACTCGGATGAGTCATTATCCGTTCATTGAGATCAAGAACTCTTCGTTTGATCGGGTTTGTTCAACGCGACCTTTGATGAATTCCATAGCTTCGATTGGGTTCATATCGGCAATGTGCTTGCGCAGAATCCAGATGCGTTGCAAAATGTCTTTTGAAAGCAACAGGTCTTCTTTTCGAGTTCCCGATGCCAAGATGTCGATGGCAGGGTAGATTCTTCTGTTCGAGATTTTTCTCTCGAGCTGAAGTTCCATGTTACCCGTTCCTTTGAATTCTTCGAAGATCACTTCGTCCATTTTCGACCCTGTATCGGTCAATGCCGTAGCGAGGATAGAGAGAGAGCCTCCGTTTTCGATGTTTCGTGCCGCACCGAAAAAGCGCTTTGGCTTTTGTAGTGCATTGGCATCAACCCCTCCCGAAAGAACTTTTCCTGAAGCAGGAGAAACGGTATTGTATGCTCTTGCCAATCGAGTAATCGAATCTAGAAGGATGCATACGTCGTGACCGCACTCAACCATGCGCTTTGCTTTTTCCAATACAATGTTGGCAATCTTCACGTGTTGCGAAGCGGGCTCGTCAAATGTAGAGGCCACTACTTCGGCATTCACAGATCGCTTCATGTCGGTAACCTCTTCAGGACGCTCGTCAATGAGCAAGATGATCAAATAAACCTCGGGGTGATTCGCTGCGATTCCGTTGGCCACATCTTTCAGCAAAGTTGTTTTTCCCGTTTTTGGTTGAGAAACAATCAATCCACGCTGTCCTTTTCCGATAGGAGCGAAGAGGTCCATGATTCGAGTGCTCACATTCTTATTGTCGCCTGACAAGTTGAATTTTTCCTGAGGGAAAAGAGGAGTGAGGTATTTAAAAGGAACGCGGTCTCTCACGAAATCCGGATCTCTTCCATTGATCTCGTCTACCTTAATGAGGGGAAAGTATTTTTCTCCTTCTTTCGGTGGGCGCACTTGACCTACTACGGTATCCCCCGTTCGCAAACCAAATAATTTAATTTGGGACTGAGATACATAAACGTCGTCAGGAGAATTCAAATAATTGTAATCTGAAGATCTCATGAAGCCATATCCGTCCGGCATGGTTTCCAACACTCCTTCAGTTTGCACCAATCCATCAAAGTTGTACGTGTCCTCGCGCTTCTGTTGTTCCTGTCTTTGCTGAGGGCGTGGTCTTGGATTGGGGCGGTGGGGTGAATTTCTTTCATCATCCGAGCGCGATTTCTCCGCTCTTTCCGGACGATCATTTCTGTCATTGGAGCGTCTGCGATCGTTTGATCCTTTTCGGTCATCTGACTTGTTTCTATCCGCAGGCCTTCTCCTGTCATTAGATTCTTTGCCGCCTTTTGATTCTTCTCGTTCGTTAGAATTGCTCTTCTCGCTCGAGTTGTCATCTCGACTTTCTTCGCGAGATTTTCTATTCTGAGCAGGGCGAGGTTTACGTTCCGGTCTTGGTTTGCGCTCCTCTTTCTTTTCAGAATTGTTTTCCGTGAAAAGATCTTTCTTTTCTTCAGACTTCGATTCTTTTGCAGCGCTTTTTGGAGCATCCGCTTCTTTTGCAGTTACTTTAACTGCGCGAGGTTTTCGCTGTGGCTTCGTTTCCTTATTGTCCTCCGTCGTAGTTTTCGACTGTTTTTTCGGAGGGTTGATGGCTTGCTCATCCAATATTCTGTAAATGAGATCCTGCTTTTTTAAAGACTCTGTCCTTTTGACATTCAGCTCTTTAGCAATAGTTCTGAGGTCGGCTACTTTTTTGCCGTTTAATTCAATGATGTCGTACATCGACTATGAAATTATTTAATGATGTTGTATTCAAACGTAATTGAGGGTAGTGCGAGAGAAGAAATCTATCGGCTCACTGATACTGCAATGATACAACAATTCGCATCAAGACAGGTTCGAAGCTAAAAAAAATATCACAATTAATGGTTGAAAAGAAGGCCTATTTTATGTCATATATTTGCGGCGCAACTTTTTCAACGACCAAAAAATGATTCAGCGCGCCCAATCCATTTACCTTTTTTTAGCCGCTCTTGCAGGCTTACTCACCTTTTTTCTACCCTTTGCTCATTACCTTCAAGGAGACGTGAAGCTTTCTGAATACGCTGTTTTTGGTGTGTTCAATGTTCAGAGTGATTTGGTAGAAATGACCGGCCCATTTCTTTTTCCAACCTGGGTTATGAGTCTCTTTGTTGCGATGCTTCCCGCCACTGCGATCTTCTTATTTAAGAAAAGACCTGTTCAACTAAAGGTGACGAGGCTCAGCTTTTTAATGAACCTCAGTTTTATCGTATACCTGTTCTTCGCCGTGGATATGGTTCATGAGAAGCTCTATGATGACGAGGTGGCTATTCTTTATCACGTTGGGTTCTATCTCCCCGTGGTTGCATTGGCCTTTTTGTTTTTAGCCATTCGAGGCATTAAGAAAGATGAAGCTTTGGTTAAATCACTTGACAGAATTCGCTAGGAACCTCTTTTTCCCAATTCAATTATCTCGGGATTGAGAATCTTTCCCTTGTCAATACTGAAGCGAACCATGGTTCTCATTTTATGAAAGCCATGTTTTCCCGCTGCGCCCGGATTGAGGTGGATTAAACCCGAGTCGGGGTCGCGCTTTATCAATAGAATATGAGAATGTCCGCAAACAAAAATGCCTGGCTTCACAATCTTAATTTCTTCTTTTACGCGAGCGGGATATCTGCCCGGTCTTCCGGCAATATGGGTTATGAGGCACCGTGCACCTTCCGTTTCAAAGGCATTGTTCAAGGGGTAAGTAGCTCTCAAAGTCGTGTCGTCTATATTTCCATAAACAGCTCTAACGAGAGCAATTTCATGGAGAGGGGCCATGACTTCATGGGAGCCTATATCACCCCCATGCCATATCTCATCACAGCCGCTTAAATGGTGTAAGATTCGATCGTCCATGTATCCATGTGTATCTGATAATAGTCCGATTCGTTTCATTTGTTTGAAAATTTTCTGCGGCTTCGCAGTTTACAGATTATTTTCTGCGCTAATGAACCACTTCGCTCACATATGCTATCTCTTATCATTTCGTTTTTTGATACGAATAAATGAGATCATGCTCGTTTCATGTACTTTTGCGAAAAAAATGAGGTGACGCGTTACTTTTTAAAATTGGCATATGACGGCACCAACTATTCGGGTTGGCAAATTCAGCCGAAAGTTACGACGGTTCAAGGAACCTTAGAAAATGCGCTCAAAATCTTGGTGAAAGATTTCAGGGCTTTGATAGGTTGCGGTCGCACCGATACAGGCGTGCACGCTTTCGAGTATTTCGCACATTTCGATACTGAATTTCCCCTCTGGCCTGAATTTCTCTACAAGATCAATGCAATTTTACCAAAGGATATTGCCGTTTATGAATGTCGAGAAGTAGATGGTCGGCTTCATGCTCGATTCTCAGCCGACTATCGCGAATACAAGTACTTTATGCATTTTAGAAAGATTCCTTTCAAGAATGCCTATTCCGTCTACCACGTAAAGGAGCTCAATTTGAATTTGATGAATGCAGCTTCTACTTACCTCATTGGAGAAAAGGATTTTTCAAGTTTCAGCAAGAGCAATACGCAAGTAAAAACGAATATTTGCAATGTTAAACGGGCCTTTTGGGAACCAATTGACGATGGCCTTGTTCTTACCATTGGTGCCAATCGGTTTTTGCGAAATATGGTTCGGGCAATTGTCGGAACCTTACTTCCAATAGGCGAAGGATTGGAGCCGCCGGAGAAAATCTTGGAAGTATTGGATAAAAAAGAGCGTTCTTCGGCCGGAAAATCCGCTCATCCCCAAGGGCTATTTTTAAACCATATAAACTACCCCGATTAAATGGCGCAAGTAACCGGAAAAGCGTTTGACACTAAATTATTCTCAAGGGTCATGGTCTACGCCAGGCCGTATATGAGTGTGCTCTATAAAGCCCTCTTTCTGACCATATTTTTAGCGGTGGTGGGGGTGCTTCGTCCTTACCTCATCGGAAAAGCGGTCGATGAATACGTTGTGGTTGGCGATTCAGACGGATTGTTGTTTCTAACCCTGATTATTGTCGGAGTGCTCTTTGTAGAAGCGTTTATGCAATTTTATCAGACATATTACAGCAATTGGCTCGGGCAATCCGTCACCATTGATCTTCGGTCTACGGTGTTTTCCCATATTACGTCATTCAAATTGAAGTACTTTGACAAGACTGCCATCGGAACCCTTGTGACCAGATGTATCAGCGATATTGAAACCATTGCTCAGATATTTTCTCAAGGACTACTATCCATTATGGGTGAGCTTCTGAAATTGATTGCGGTTATCGGCTTCATGTTTTTCGTTTCGTGGAAATTGACCTTATATAGTCTGGCGCCTATTCCATTTCTCATCATTGCAATGATTGTTTTCAAAAATGCGATCAAGCGAGCGTTTCAAGAGGTACGGACGCAGGTATCGAAGCTCAATGCGTTCGTGCAAGAGCAAATTACCGGGATGGTCATCGTTCAGGTATTCAACCGGGAAGAAAAGGAAAAAGAGAAGTTCAGGGAGATTAACAACGAGCACAAGAAGGCGCATGTTCGAAGTATTTGGGCCTATTCCGTATTCTTTCCTGTCGTCGAGATTCTTTCGGCGGTATCCTTGGCCTTTCTGGTGTGGTGGGGTGTTGGCGGAGTCCTCGAAGGGGAAGTGAGCCAAGGAGACTTGGTGATGTTTATTTTATTAATCTACATGCTGTTCAGACCGATTCGCCAACTGGCTGATCGATTTAATGTGCTGCAAATGGGAATGGTAGGCTCTGAAAGGGTCTTTAAGGTATTGGATACAAGCGAGCAGATTCAAGATGCAGGTACGCTTGACTCAGGCATTAAAGGAAATATCAAGTTTGAAAATATTTGGTTCGCTTACAACGATGAAGAGTGGGTTTTGAAGGATATTTCATTTGAAGCTAAAGAGGGCGAGACTGTAGCTTTTGTAGGTGCGACGGGGGCAGGGAAATCGTCAATAGTAAACTTGGTAAATCGCTTTTACGAATTCCAAAAAGGAGAGATCAAAATTGACGGAGTGCCGCTTCGCGATTTTGATTTGGATTATCTTCGCAATGAGATTGCCGTGGTTCTTCAAGATGTCTTCTTGTTTTCGACTTCTATCGCGGAAAACATTACCCTGCAAAATGATCGAATAAAAATTGAGGACATCAAGAAGGCGGCAGAAGCTGTAGGTGCCAATGAATTCATCGAAAAATTGCCGGGTGGCTACGATTATGATGTGAAGGAAAGAGGTGGAATGCTCAGCGTAGGACAGCGTCAGCTTATCAGCTTTATTCGAGCTTACGTTTACAATCCAAAAGTTCTCATCCTCGACGAGGCCACATCTTCGGTTGATACAGAGTCGGAATTAATGATTCAGCGGGCTATCGACAGACTAACTGAAAATAGGACGAGTATCATTATCGCTCATCGATTGAGCACCATCCAAAAAGCCGATAGAATAATCGTTCTGGAGAAAGGAGAAATCGTGGAGCAAGGCAACCATCAACAGCTCTTGGAAGCGGACGGTCATTACAAGCGTTTGTTTGATCTTCAGTTTAAAGATGAGGAAGAATTTGACTAGAATTTTTCTTTTAAATACTGCGCCGTAAGTAAGCCTTTTTGACTGGCCAAGTCTTCAGGCCTTCCTGCAAAAACCACTTGACCGCCGGCATCGCCTCCTTCGGGCCCCATGTCAATGATCCAATCGGCGCACTTCAATACATCCGTATTGTGTTCAATGACAAATACACTGTTTCCTCGGTGAATGAGTTCATTAAAGCTACCCAGTAGTTTTGCCACATCGTGAAAATGCAAACCGGTGGTCGGTTCGTCGAAGATAAATAGCGTATGAGGTTCGGAATCTCCTTTAGCCAAAAAGGCAGCCAACTTGGTTCGCTGTGCTTCTCCACCGCTTAACGTGTTCGACGATTGCCCTAGCTGAACGTAGCCTAATCCTACTTTTTCCAATGGGATCAGTTTGGCCACGATCTTTTTCGCTGCTGCGCTCTTTTCATCTTCCTGAAAGAAGTCAATGGACTCCGAAACGGTCATGGATAAAATTTCTGCAATGTTTTTCTCTCGGTATTTTATCTCGAGTGTTTCATCTTTAAAGCGGGTACCGTGACAGCTTTCACAAGTCAAGTAGATATCCGCCATAAATTGCATCTCAATTTTCACTACACCCTCACCTTCGCAGGTTTCACATCGGCCCCCTTTAACGTTGAAACTAAATACCCCCGGTTTGTAATTTCTTAGTTTGGCCAATTTTTGTGAAGCATAAAGCTGACGGATGTCGTCGAATGCCTTTACGTAAGTCACAGGATTTGATCGAGAGCTTTTCCCGATGGGGTTTTGGTCGACGAACTCAATGGCCTTGATCATCTTCAAGTCGCCTAAAAGGTCGTCAAAATCGCCCATTTTATTGCCGTATTCCCCGAGCTGCTTCAGTAGGGCAGGGTAGAGGACACTATTTACCAATGTAGATTTACCACTTCCGCTAACTCCCGAAACGGCAACCAAGCACTCAAGAGGAAACTGTACATCGATATCCTTTAAATTATTTTCACGAGCCCCTTTGACGGAAATGGAGTTTTTCCACTTTCGCGTTTTCTTCGGTAGTTCAATTTCTTTTCTGCCCGTCAGGTAATCAGCCGTCAAGGAATTTTGTGCCAAGAGCAATTCCTCGTGATTTCCTTGAAAAACAAGCTCTCCACCGAGAGTACCGGCCTCAGGGCCCATGTCGACGATTTGATCTGCCGCTTTCATGATTTCCTCGTCGTGTTCCACTACGATCACCGTATTTCCAAGTCGCTGCAGTGATCTCAAGACTTCGATCAAGCGATTGGTATCGTGCGGGTGAAGTCCAATGCTCGGTTCGTCGAGAATATACATACTCCCCACCAAGCTGCTTCCCAGCGAAGTGGCCAACTTTATTCGTTGTGATTCTCCGCCCGAAAGGCTATTTGAAAGTCGATTTAACGTGAGGTAGCCCAACCCGACATCGCAGAGATACTGCAATCGGTTTGTTACTTCGGTGAGAATGCGCTTCGAAACCTGTTGATCACTATCCGAAAGATCGAGGTTTTGAAGTGCTACAACGCTCTTGCCAACGGGCATTGCCAAAAGCTCTACGATGGAATGCCCGCTTACTTTAACATAGCTTGCGTCTTTTCTCAGTCTCGATCCTTTGCAATCAGGACAGGTCGTCTTACCGCGATACCGACTAAGCATCACACGGTACTGGATTTTGTAGGATTTGGATTCTAAATACTTGAAAAATTCGTTGAGACCGGCGAAATATTTGTTTCCCGACCAGAGAAGTTCGACTTCCTTCTCGGTGAGTTTATTAAAAGGTCGGTGAACCGGAAAGTCAAACTTATCGGCATTGTAAATTAACTCGTCTTTCCACTTACTCAATTTTTCTCCACGCCACGGAACGATTGCGTCCTCATAAATACTGAGTCCCTTGTTGGGGACGACCGCATCGGGATCAATTCCGATTACGCTACCGAAGCCTTCACAAACCTTACAGGCCCCAATGGGATTGTTAAAGCTAAAGAAGTGTTCGGACGGAATCTCGAAAGTCATCCCATCTCTTTCGAATCTATTGGTGAAGGCGTGACTGCCTTTTTTAGATCCGTCTATTACCTCCAGATCACATTCTCCCTGCCCTTCGAAAAAAGCCGTTTCAACAGAGTCGGCCACTCGTGCATCATTTTCCTCGTCATCTTTTTTGACTACCACCCGGTCGAGCACGATCAATACTTTTGAATTCTTTTTGGCTCGAGCTTCTTCCAGCCTCACCACTTTGTCGTCAATTTTTACTCTTGCAAACCCTTGTTGCTTGAGTATGTCAAACTCCTGCTCCCATGTTCTGTCCTTTTTGGGCAGGATAGGGGCCATGATCATGCACTTTGTTCCATCTTTGAGAGAATGGAAGAAATCCATGACATCGCTCACTGTTTCGCGTTTCACCTCCTTACCGGAAACAGGGCTAATGGTTTTTCCGATCCGAGCGAAGAGTAGTTTAAGGTAGTCGTAGATTTCCGTAGATGTGCCAACGGTGGAGCGCGCATTTCGTGTGGTGACCTTCTGCTCAATGGCAATGGCAGGAGAAATTCCATCGATCGAGTCTACTTCGGGTTTATCCATTTTACCCATAAATTGGCGGGCATAAGAGGATAGGCTTTCAACATAGCGTCTTTGTCCTTCGGCGTAAAGAGTGTCAAATGCGAGAGACGACTTTCCCGAGCCTGAGAGCCCCGTAATTACTATGAATCTACCTCTTGGTAAGGCAATGGTTACTTCTTTAAGATTGTGAGTACGAGCCTTTTTAATGATGATATGTGTCTTGGAATCGACGCTTTTAGCCGTTTTTGTACTCATATAG
>JGI12210J13797_10011616_pt1 | contig 12207 bp, 10 predicted proteins | sample ElkSlonscriptome_3_FD_13797 | JGI IMG/M metagenome (IMG submission 13797) | reverse complement strand
CGAGCACGCGGCCCGATGGGCACGCGGTTAAACACAGGTCACCGCGGACACCTTACACGCACTGGCAAGCTTACGGGTAGACATAGACGGGAACGTAGACGACCGATCGACCGTAACGGCTTGAAGTCATCGGACTAGCGTTCCAGTTCGGACGTAGCGGTTCATAGCCATTCCAAGCACGATACTCTAGCCGAGCGATTCGCTGTTCTTTCCGATAAATCGCTCTCGCCATTCGCATTTCCGCTGGCGTCATCGATACTCGCGATCGATCGGAGGAACGGGTCGGTGCCGAATAATAGTCTTCCATGCGACGCTTCGAAGGAACCATTTCGGCAGAATCGAAATCAAATAATTCGTCGGCGATCTCGTCGGGTTGTTGTGCAGCGACTTCCATCGGTGAGCTAAGCGAAAGCCAGCCAACGAGGAGTGCGATTGCAAAGGAAATGGAAAATTTCATCGATCGGATCTCTGTATCAAATGGGCGAAAGGGTGCGTCAATATATCGCATCCGTCACAACCGCTTCGAGATGATGAAGGTGGCTACAATTGGTTAGGATGTCTAACGTGAGAGATCGGGCAACAGGAACTGATTCATTATTTTCAGATGCAAACTGGGGCTACTTTCCCGTTTCTAGCGTGGAAATTAGGGATTGTTGGGATTCCCCTTTTCAAATTTCGGAAAAAGTATACTGACTATCGACGTACGAGGTGTTGTCAACGAAGCGATCTTGTGCTCAAAATAGCGATTGATTCAATCAAACGGATTCCAGATCGTTTCTTTCCGAACCGATCACTCAATACTTTACACCTGAGGATTTCTTGATGAAAAATTTCCAAGCAACGCTGACCGCTTTCGCTGCCGCCGGTATGTTGGTTTTCGCGGTCGGCTGCCAGCCACCCGCAAGCGACGACGTCGATGTCACTCCTGGCGTTGAAGTCGATGAGATGGATTCCAACACCACCATGGGTGTCGAGACTCCTGACAGTAACGCGACTCTCGGTGCCGAAACGCCCGACAGCGAAACTCCGTAGGGACGATGCATGGGGAACGATTGCCCGCAACCGTTCCACCTTAAACGCCCAGTCGATGAAAATACATCATGACCGCTTGAACCATCTCGTAGCGGTGCTCTTGAGCATCGCTGCGACAATGGTTGTCCTGTTGGCTTGGATGGGTCGAGTTGGGTGGTGCGAAGCGAGAGACCTATCGCCTTGGTCTTGGGATGTATGGTCGCGTCACAATTCGCAACATCTGATTGATCCCTACTCTTTATCCCACCTTGAACATGGACTCGCACTTTGGGTCCTTTTTCGTTTGGCATTTCGAGGAAAGCTTAGTCGTTCCTCTCTCTTCATCACGATTGCTGCGATCGAGGCGGTATGGGAAGTCGCTGAGAACACGCCGATGATGATCGACCGCTATCGCGAGGCAACGATTTCGCTTGATTATACAGGCGACAGTCTACTCAATTCGCTTAGCGACTACGGAATGTGTCTGATCGGTGCAATCGGTGCCTCCCAATTTCGTCTTCGTACCAGCATCATCACCGTCGCAATCCTGGAAATCATTTGCTTGTTTTGGATTCGCGATTCTCTTCTCATCAACATCATCATGTTGGTATATCCGATCGATGCGATTCGAAATTGGCAATCGGAATTAGCTCCTGCAATCGTGCCGATTCAAACGATTCGCTGTATCACGTCACGGTCAAAATCTGCTCTAATACGCATTTTGTAACTTAGAGCCTATCGAAAAGGGGTCTGACCCTTTGGAGGCGAGTCGATTTTAGTTGCATTGTTGGCCTCGCCGGAGAGGGTCAGACCCCTTTTCGGATAGGCTCTTAGCGAACGGGTAAACGAATGAAGAAAGAGAACAAAGCGGTCACGCTGCATCTAATCTCAGCAGCGACCGGTAGTTTGGCGAATCAGGTAATCTATTCGGCGATTGCTCAGTTCCCGCACCTAAAGACAAAGATCGTCACCCATACGTTTGTTGAATCGCCGGACCAGATCGATGCGATTTTGAAGAAAGCGAACGGCAATGATTTTTGGGTCTTCCATGCACTCCTCGATCCCGAATTGACGCGGTATGTCCGCACTCGTTGCCAAGCACGTGGATTACCCCAATATAGTCTAACCGACACCGTCATCCGGTTCGTTGCAGATGCATCGAATTGTGAGCCAGAATTTGAGCCAGCGAACCGGTTGGACGAGGAATATTTTCGTCGACTCGATACCTTGGAGTTTACGCTTCAACACGATGATTCGCGGCGACTTGAAACCGTCGGCGAAGCAGACATCATTCTTATTGGTCTGAGCCGAGTGAGTAAAACGCCTACGTCGATTATGCTCGGTGAACTCGGCTTTAAGGTGGCGAACGTTTCGATTGCGATCGAATCGGGCATTCCTGAAGAAATTAAGAAGAGCTATCGCGACAAGACGGTTGCGTTGACCATCCAACCGAAACGGCTTCACGAGATTCGATCTCGCCGGATGGCGATCAATAAATTCGACAAAGCGATTCGAAACGCGAGCCCGACGGAGCACCGCTATACCGATTTGAAAAATATCATCCGTGAAGTCATGGAGGCTGAACAGCTCTACCGAAAACGTAAATTCAAAATGGTCGACATTACCGACCAGCCGATCGAGGCCACGGTCGTCCGTATTTTGGAAGCGCTGGGGCTAGATCGTCCAAAGGGCTGACGTTTGTTTGTGCGGCTTCTACCGAATCGGTGACCCTTGATGCCATGATTCGACTTCTTTTTGGTAGTGTTCATGATTGTCTGCTAGCATTCTCGTCGATCTTTGCTAACGGCGATGAAAACGAACGCTTCTGACTCGGCGCACCAATCAGCCGCAAATGTCAACGCTTGGGTTCGAGCTAATCGCTTGGCCTACTAGGCCGTGCGATTTATTTAACCATTCTAGGGATGACGAAAGCAGGGTACGACCATGACCAGAATCAATACAAACGTTCCATCACTCGTTGCTCAAAACCGCTTGATGCGAAGCAACAACGACTTGCAAGAAGCAATGACTCGTTTAAGTACGGGTCTTCGCATTAACAGCGGGAAAGACGATCCGGCTGGTTTGATCGCTAGTGAAGCTCTGCGAAGTGAAATCACCAGCTTCAACAAAGCGATTAGCAATACGAATCGTGCGAATCAAATCATTACGACCGCCGATTCCGCCCTTGGCCAAGTTAGTTCGCTACTGAGCGAAGTGCGTGGTTTGGTCGTCGAAGCGGCTAACACGGGTGCATTAAGCGATAATGAAATCGCTGCGAACCAACTACAAATCGACAGCTCGCTTGAAGCGATCAACCGAATCGCACAAACGACGACCTTCCAGGGCCGTAAACTGCTCGACGGTGGACTGGACTTCTTAAGCAAAGCAGGTACTAATTACGACAAAGTTGCCAACCTGCAAATTGATCAAGCCAACTTGGGTGCGAGCGGGTCGTTAAAGGTTTCGGTTTCCGTCACGGCTGCAGCCGAGCAAGCACAAGTCACCGTCGCCGATATTCCAACCGCAACGCCGGCTGTGAAGTCGACCGGTACGCTTGCCCTTACCGGCGCCGCGACGGTCGATGCGAAAGCATCCGCCGCGATCAACTTCTCGCAAGACAACCCCGACGTCAATGCGGCCGGTAGCATTACGCTCGATGATGGGGCGGGCAATGGCGTCACGTTGGACATTACATCCGATTTGGTCGGTATTGCTGGTAACGGCAAAACGATTACGTTTAACGAAGTCAACGGTCATGGAACCACCCCGACGGCGACGGTCGACGTCGGCGGCAACTTGACCGTTGAAGTCGATGACACGGCTGCGACCTCGATCGCCGACATCGTATTGGCGCTCGAAGCGGAAGGCTACACCGTTGCTTCGACAACCAACGGCACCGGGCTGACCGACTTCACCGGTGCATCCGACTCGGGAACCAAGACGGACTTTGCCAATGGTGTCGACGCTGCAACCGTGACCGCATCGATCTCGCTCGAAGCGGTCGCCAACGGGACGGCCGCCAACGGTGCAACCATCACCTTCTCTCAAGTCGATGGCGTCACCACACCGACCGCTGTGGTGGATGCCGATGGCAACATTACGATTGAAGTTGAAGACACCGAATCGGTTGCGTTCGCCGACATCAAGACGGCGATCGACAACGAAGGCACCTACGCCGCGACGATCGATACCGCTGGCGGACTGGCTGCCTTCGATGGCGATACCGCGACGGCAACACAAACCGCCTTTGCGGGTGGCTCGGCAGCCGGCACACCGACTTCGACGATTACGCTGTCCGCGAAGGCAACCGGTACGGACGCCAACACGGCAACGATCACTCTCGATACCACAGGAACCGGTGCTCCATCGGCAGCCGTCGATTCCGACGGAAACATTACCGTCACGATCCAAGCGGGAACCGATGTCAACGTTGCCGATATCGTCGGTGCGATCAATACCGAAGGCACCTACGAAGCCGAAGCAGGTGACGCCGATACGTTGACCGCCTACAACACGACCACGGGAACGGCTACACCCACGGCGTTCGCCGATGGTGTCGATGCGGCTGGCGGTTTGGCCGAGGACGTGGTCTTCGAATTGCTCGGCAAATCGGGCTCGGAAGTCTTCAACGTCAGTGCTGGTACAAATATTGATGACCTCGTCAAACAGATCAACTTGGTCAATGATGCCACGGGAGTCACCGCAACGAAAGACGGTGAGGGATTGGTTCTAACTTCGAACGAATATGGCTCCGACGCAATTGTTGACTTTCGCGTTATTAGCGAAGGCAGCGGAGGAACGATGACGGCATCCGTAGGAGCGGGGATTCGCGATACCGGAGCCGACATTGTTGCCAAGATCAACGGTATCGATGCTAGCGGCAAAGGCAATACGCTGTCGATCAACACCTCGACACTTGATGTTTCGATTCAAGTCGATCAAGGATCAAGCGATAGTATCGACTTTACGATCAATGGTGGGGGAGCACTCTTCCAACTTGGGGCCGATGTCGTCAGTAACCAGCAAGCACGGATCGGGATCGGCAGTGTTAGCACGGCTCGACTCGGCGGTGCTTCCGGAAAAATGTTCCAACTTGGCAGCGGTGAATCAGCTTCCTTGTCGAGCGATCCAAACCAAGCGGCCAAGATCGTGACCGAAGCCATTGAGCAAGTGACAAGCCTTCGCGGTCGTTTGGGTGCATTCCAATCGACGACGCTCGAAAGCAATATCGTCAGTTTGAACGATACGGTTGCCAACTTGCAGGAAGCAGAAAGCTCGATCCGTGATGCGGACTTTGCGAAAGAATCTGCTCGACTAACACGTGCTCAAATTCTGGTCCAATCGGGTACCAACGTGTTATCGATGGCGAATCAAAACCCCCAAAATGTTCTGTCGCTCCTTCGATAGTGCATGTTGAATTGGTTGAGTGGTCTCGTTCCCAGGCTCGCGTCTGGGAACTCACGGCAACGCAGCTTCCTGCCTGGCGTGCAGCGAAACGACGGCGGCGAAAACAATCATTTTTCCATTTGACTCGCTTATGAAAAGGGGGGCGCCCTCAGCAGGCGGGAGCCTGCAATCATCCGGTCCCCAGGCAGGAGCCTGGGAACCAGGGGTGTGTCCTCAGCAGGCGGGAGCCTGTAATCATGCGGTCCCCAGGCGGGAGCCTGGGAACCAGGGGGCAAGCAGCTAAAAAATGCCAACTCCAAAATCGTCACCTTCGCTTGAGTCGTTGCCGTCGGCATCCACTCGCTCTTTCGACTCTCCGCTGGCCTCATCTAAAAAATGTGGACGCGGTGGATTCCCGCCTCCACGCTCCGCTGAGACCTGTTGATCAATGATGGCTGTCTTGTCATTCGCCCTCGGTTGGCTTGATTCCGATTGGCTATTGACCTCGTGACTGTCATAGTCAAAATCGTCATCATAGCGTGATTGATAGCCAGGTTCTCGGGATCGCGAAAGCTCCGATCGGAACTCTTCGATCACGGCTGATTGTATCGCTTCACGACATTCGCTGTTGATTGGATGAGCGACGTCGGCATACAGTTTTTGTGGAGAATCAAGATCGACATCCAACTGCAGCTTTGCTCCGCAATGATTGCAGTAGGTCGCTCGCAAATGGTTTTTGTGGGAACATCGTTGGCAATGACCGGTAAGTTTACGGCTTGGCATGGCAACGAATGGACCGTTTGCACCGTCGATGATTTTCAAGTCGCGGACGACAAAACATCCGTCCATCGTGATCGAGCAAAATGCGCGAAGACGATCTTCCGATGATTCCATCAACTTGATTCGAATTTCTGTGATTTGCACGGTTCGACCCTCCCTAACCGTTCGGCGTTACAACGTTTGCTTCTACTTGGATCCTGTTAGCACAGTTCGTTCACCGTTAGAAATCATTTCAATCGGTGCAGGAACCATCGACTGCCGACAATGCGAAACACGCAACCCAGGATAATGTTGACTTCGCAATTGATTTGCAACCCGCTTCGCTTCGATCGTTGACCGAGCGAAACCGAAACATGCCGACCCGCTGCCTGTTAGTTGACACCCTAACAAGTTCGAACGCCACATGGATTTGAGGATTTCGTCAATTTCAGTAGTAATTTTTGAAGCAGCTTCTTGTAGTCGGTTCTCTCCTGCGAGAGCAACATCGTTTGCCCGCCCCGCTCTCAGCGCCTTTATTATGTCAGCACTGTCAATTGTAACGTCTGGAATCGAGGCGACCGAGTAAACGCGAGCGGTTGACAAAGAAACTTGGGGAAAAACCACGACAATGTCAAACTGAGAGGATGACGCAATCTGCGACAAATGCTCTCCTCGACCCGTTGCCCGGGCAGCGCGGCACTTTTCACGATTTGCACCCAAAAAGAAGGGCACATCGCTGCCTAGAACGGCAGCCAGCTCTTGTAAAACCGGGTGATTTGGCGAAATTCCGTTAAGAATTGCCGCACACCGCAACACCGCTGCCGCGTCACTACTGGCACCTCCCATCCCCGCACCTGCCGGAATCGACTTCAATAAATCACATTGAAAACCAGTTTGAAGAGCAAAACGGTTGCGGAAGGCTTCGAGTGCTTGGTAGACCAGATTTCGATGATCGACCGGAATTTCGATCATGTCAGCCTGGGCGGATTCGGGAGAAATCCCAAGTTGGCGGGCAACGATTTCCGGCGATGGAATCCAGCGGACTGACAAATCGATGATGTCGGATTCCGTTCGCCTAAGCGTCAATTGATCGCACCAATCGATCGGTATCATCACGGTATCAATATCGTGATAGCCATCATCGCGTTTGCCCAACAATTCGAGGAATAGGTTCAACTTCGCGGGGGGACGCGTTCTTACCGTTGCCGAAAAAGGAAGTGGATGATTCATTCAGGATGCCAAACGTGCTTTGAGTTGAGTTGCTGTCGCTGCCGGATCGTCGACATCTCGCAGCGCGCCGGAAACAGCAATGCGACCGAATCCAGCAGCAAGAACCTGGTCGACATTGGTGGCGTCGATGCCACCGATGGCAAACGCGGGTAAGGCTGTCATCGCCGCTGCTTTTTCGAGAAACTCCGTGCCAACATATTGATTGAACGATTTGGTGCGACCACCGAAAACGGGCCCACAACCGATATAGTTCGCTCCATCGATTTGAGCTTGTTTAATCTCGTCAACCGCATGAGTCGAAACGCCGAGCAGTCGCGAATCACCCACGATTTTCCTCGCGACTTTCGCAGGCAATTCATCTTGACCGACATGCACTCCATCCGCATCCGCGGCGATCGCAATGTCCGCCCGATCATTCACGATAAACAGGCGATCCAGTTCGAAAGTTAGTTTCGCAGCAACCAATGACCGCTCGTAAAGGGTGCGGTCGTTGGCGTCTTTATCGCGAAGTTGAAACACGTCGACACCTGCCGCAGCAAGCGTTCGGATCGATGCGACGAACCGTGCGGTGTTTTCGCAGGCATCCATCAACACGTACAACTTTGCTTGGCCGAGTAACCTTTGCCGGCGCGGCAACGGTGCGAGTTGTTCGATCGATGCGCAATGGTGGTAGGCTTGATAGCGAAGTTGCTCGACACTTTGAGCAAAACCCGCATCGATTGTTTTGCCATACTCCTCAATCACTCGAAGCGATTGTTGGATGCGTGCTGCAGCTGCGGCGACAATTTGCGTCTTGGTCGCTCGCTCGTACTCGGCTGCGGTTCGGATCACGGTGCCAATATCATCCGGCGTATTGCGAGCCGATAAGAGGACCGAACGAGACAGGTGCTCGTTGACAAGGCGAGTCAGTTCGTGCCGCATGGACTTGAACGATTCGGAGTGCGAAAGGGATTCGATCTCGAATCGCGCGTATTCCTCGATCGTCCGAATCCCCTCATTCGCCCGGTTAATCGACGCGTCTAGAATTCGATAGGTCGCTGTTTGAGAATCCGATATCATTGCTGCTTCCATCCTCGTTAATTCCGCGTTAATTCCTCGTTAATTCCCGATTGTGCGGCTTCACGTGTGCCCGTTCCTATCGATGTGAAATCGTGTTATCCTAGCGTACCGAGTCTACCCGAACGCCTCATTCTGTTTAAGAGTGCTACCATGTTATCTACCGTCGCTATGATCGCTATCGCCATCGTTCTGTTGATCGCATTCTTTCTGTTGCTGTACGGCGTGGGAATCTTCAATCGGTTAGTGACGTTGCGGAATCGTGTCGACAACGCGTTTTCTCAGATTGAAGTCCAGCTCAAGCGACGACATGACTTGATTCCCAATCTGGTCGAGACCGTCAAAGGATACATGAAACACGAACGGGAAACACTCGAAGCGGTCATCAACGCTCGCAAACAGGCTGTCGGCGGATTGTCAAACGCCGCTGCCGACCCAAGCAACCCCGAAGCGATGGCGATGTTGGCCGGAGCGGAGCAAGGATTGTCCGGAGCCCTCGGACGACTGTTCGCCCTTGCCGAAGCCTATCCCGACTTGAAGGCGAACCAGAACATGGCCCAATTGACCGAAGAGATTACGACGACGGAAAACAAAATCGGTTTTTCTCGCCAAGCCTACAACGATTCGGTTACCGAATACAACACCTATCGACAAACCTTCCCGCCCGTCCTATTCGCAAATGCGTTTGGACACACTCGCGACCGTGAACTACTGCGGTTCGAAGAAGAGAATCTCAACGAAGCTCCTAAGGTATCCTTCGAGTAATGAGTACTAGCTTCTTCGAGCAACAATCGAAGGCTCGTAGGAATACGGCATGGTTGGTCATCATGTTTGTGATCGCGATGTCGTGTATCGTCATCGTCACGTTTTTTGCGGTCGCCTACGTTGCCAACGTTTCGCTGCGTCCAAAACAGATCGATGCATTCAACGTTGATCCGGTTGGCGTTCATGGCTTTCTTAATAATCCAAACGCGACGACTTACGGCTATGGTGCCGCCGTTTTTGCTACCGCGTTAATCCTGGGCGGCACCTTGTATAAAGTGGTTTCCCTTCGTCATGGCGGCGGCATGAGCGTGGCCGAAAGTGTCGGTGGGCGGCGGGTCGTCCCCGATTCCGCCGAGCTTTCCGAACGGCGACTGCTAAACATCGTCGAAGAGATGGCGATCGCCTCGGGGGTTCCCGTTCCGCCCGTTTTTATCCTCGAAGAACCAGGTATCAACGCCTTCGCCGCTGGCTATTCCTCCAGTGATGCGGTGATCGGTGTGACACGCGGAGCACTCGACCATTTCGATCGCGCTGAACTACAAGGTGTCATCGCCCACGAGTTTAGTCATATCCTCAATGGCGACATGCGAATGAACATCCGCATGATAGGCATCTTGCACGGCATCCTCTTGTTGGCGCTAATCGGACGCTTGTTGTTTCGTCTGTTTCTTTTTAGTGGCAATAGCCGAGGCCGATCGAGTGATAGCCGAAATTCGTCCAATCTCTACATCATCGTGATCGCCCTCGTCTTGATCGTGGTTGGATCGATCGGTTCACTTTTCGGCGGCATCATCAAAGCGGCTGTATCACGGCAACGCGAATACTTGGCGGATGCATCCGCAGTCCAATTTACGCGGAACCCAGGTGGTATCGCTGGGGCATTGAAAAAGATTGGTGGCTATACATCACATGGTCGTTTGCAGCATCCCAACGCGGCAGTCGCCAGCCACATGTATTTTGCTCAAGGCATTTTTGAAGGGTTTAGCGGGATCATGGCGACACATCCGCCACTGCCAAAGCGAATTCGTGCGATCGACCCGAACTGGGATGGGCAATTTTCCAAGCTGGCACGTCCCGAGCAGATGACTCAGTACAAACGCGAGCAGATGCAAGCGGCAACAGGTTTCGCCGGCACAACAGGAACTGCACCGCCCCGTACCCCATCGGCTGCAGACAACCTTGCTCCTCTGCAAGTCGTCGATTCGGCAGTCGACTCTGTGGGTACGCTAGACAAATACCACCGTGTCTATGCCGAAGGCTTGTTGGATGAACTTGATCCGCAAGTGCGCGACGCGGCACGCGAACCCTATTCGGCGCGCGCCTTGGTGTTCGCTATCCTCCTCGACCAAGATGCTTCGGTTCGCAAGGATCAGCTTGCCGCATTGTCGGCCCGTATCGAACCCGCCTTGGTGAAGCTTACGCTAAGGATCGCCAAGACAATCGAAGCGTTGCCGGACAAAGCCTATTTGCCTCTCATCGATCTTAGTTTGCCAGCACTCTCGGTCATGTCGAAGCCTCAGTACAACGCGTTTATGAAATCGTTTGTCGAGTTGGCTCGGGCAGATTCGAAAATCACGATTTTCGAATGGACACTCGCGCAGGTCCTAATGCGTCATTTGCGGCCTCGGTTCGAACCGGTGCGCAGCCCGATTTCACATTACTATGGACTGCAACGTCTGGGGAAAGAGATTTCGCTACTGCTCAGTATTCTCGCTCGAGTGGGCCTTCGTAGTGCCGAAGACGTCCAAAGCGCGTTTGATGTCGGCGCGCGGCGAATAGGCGGCCCGCTGACACTCCGGCCGCGTGAGGAGCACTCGTTGTCGAACCTGGAAACAGCCGTGAACAAGCTGCAAAGATTGACGGAGCAACTGCGTGGCAAAATCGTCGACGGTTGTGCTGCGGTCGTGTGTGCCGATGGAACGGTTGAAGTCCGCGAAGCGGAACTATTACGCGGAATTGCCGATCTACTTGATTGTCCCGTTCCACCGCTCATCGAACGTATCGAACCATGACCATTTTGGCTGGCCAACTTCTGCTTCCCAAAGGTCCCCAACATGTCGAGCTGCGACCTGGCTTCATTCGCATCGACGACGGTCACATCCGCGAGGTTGTTGAAGGGGAATTGCCGCGCTCGGCGGATTACATCCATTCCAATGCAATGATTTGTCCCGGCTTCATCGATACCCATCTTCATTTGCCTCAGTTCAACATGATCGGTGCCCATTCGCTGCCACTGCTTCAATGGCTAGAGACGGTCGTTTTCGCGGAAGAACAAAAGTGGGCCGATGCGGACTACGCTCGCGAAATGTCGGCCAACGTTTATGAGCAATTGTTGTCCGTCGGAACGACTAGTTTTTGTGCCTATGCCTCGGTGCATCATGGAGCCACGATCGCCGCGATGGAGTTGGCGGACCAGATCGGTTTTCGGGCGTTGATCGGGCAAGTCCTGATGAACCGGTTTGCCCCCGAATCGCTTTGCCTGAGCACGAACCAATTGATCGACGAAGCGTCGAAAACGATCGAGCGTTTTCCAGTCGACGACCAAATCGCCGCCGCGGTCACGCCGCGGTTTGCAATTAGTTGTACCGGCGATCTGTTGGCCGCCGCTGGCCGATTGGCAAGCGAAAGAAATGCGTTTGTGCAGACCCACTTGTCCGAAACCCTCTCGGAATGTCGCCAAGTATCGGAATTGTTCGATGGCAATCGCTACGTCGACGTCTATCGCAAAGCGGGTTTGTTGGGATCGAAAAGTCTGCTCGGACACGGCATTCACTTGCTTGACATCGATCGCGACGTTTTAGCTCAGCACAGATGCAGAATCGCTCATTGTCCCACCGCGAACTCGTTTCTTGGCTCCGGAGCGATGGACCGCGAGGCATTGGAAGCCGATTCGGTTGCGGTCGTTCTCGGTTCTGACATCGGTGCGGGCTATGAACGTAGCATGGTCCGCGTCGCCCGTGCGATGATTGAAACCGCCTCACTAAAGAAAAACAGGATACC
>JGI12210J13797_11004775_pt1 | contig 12210 bp, 9 predicted proteins | sample ElkSlonscriptome_3_FD_13797 | JGI IMG/M metagenome (IMG submission 13797) | reverse complement strand
CTCGGGGCTGCTCGCCGACGAGCCCTTGTCTGAGCAAGCCGGGGCCACGAAGGTCATCAGGGCCAGGACGATAGCCAGCTGTCTCATGGGGCGTCGTACGCCCGCTGGCCCCAGACCTTCCTCGCGACTCAGTCCTCGGCGTGCTTCGTGATGAGCCGGTGGGCGATGAGACGCAGCGCGTTGATGCGAATGAAGCCGGCGCTGTCCTGCTGGTCGAACCCGCCCGAGATATCCATGCTCGAGAGGTCCTCATCGTACAGCGAAGAGGGCGAGGTGCGGCCGACCGGGGTCGCGTTGCCCTTGTAGAGCTCCATGCGGACGGTACCGTCGATGATGGCCTGGCTCTTCTCGAGGGCACCTCGGAGGAAGTCCATCTCGGGACTGAACCAGAATCCGTTGTAGATGATGGCCGCGAACTCGGGCGAGAGCATGTCGCGAAGGCGGCGGACCTCCTTGTCCATGGCGATGCCCTCGAGGTCGCGCAGCGCCGCGTGGAGAATGGTTCCGCCGGGGGTCTCGTAGATGCCACGCGACTTGATGCCGACGAAGCGGTTCTCGACGATGTCGATGCGGCCTACGCCGTTCTTGCGTCCCACCTCGTTGAGGTACTGAAAGAGCGCGAGGGGGTCGGTCTCTTCGCGCCCGTCGCCGATGTTCTTGACCCGTACGGGGAGGGCATCCTTGAACTCGATCTCGATTGTCGTGACCGCATCCGGGGCGTCGGTAGGATCGACGCAGACGGTGAAGGTATCCTTGGAGGGGCGCTTCATCGGGTCTTCGAGCAGACCCGACTCGTAGCTCTTGTGCATGAGGTTCTCGTCGGTGCTGAAGGGCTTCTCCAGCGTGACGGGGATCTCGACGCCGTTTTCCTTGGCGAAATTGATGAGGTCCGTCCGACCCTGGAACTGCTCGAGGAAGTTCGACATCTTCCAGGGCGCGAGGACCTTGATGCGCGGCGCGAGGGCGGCGTAGGCGAGCTCGAAGCGGACCTGATCGTTCCCCTTGCCGGTCGCGCCGTGGGACACGAAGTCGGCCTTCTCCTTCATCGCGATCTCGATGTGGCGCTTGGCGATGATGGGGCGGGCCAGGGAGGTGCCGAGCAGATAGCGGCCCTCGTAGATGGCGCCGCCCGCGATGGCGGGGAAGATGTAGTCGGTGACGAACTCACGCTGTAGGTTCTCGACGTAGACCGCGGAGGCACCGGTGGCCTCGGCACGGCGCTTCACCTCGTCGAAGTCCTCCTCCTGACCCACATCGGCCACGTAGGCGACCACGCGGTAGCCTTCGAGCTCGAGCCATTTGAGGATCACACTGGTGTCGAGTCCGCCTGAGTAGGCGAGGACGACCGTCCCTTTGGAGCCGCTAGCCATGGCGCGTGCCTAACACCAAACGGCACGGCGCGTCATGTACGGTTTCGTGGTGGATCGTCGTTTCACCCAGCCCGCCGCATCTCCGGTGGGTCATCTTTTGATTTCGGTGGCTTGGAAAAGTGTGGGTATGGTTCGCACATTGCATTCTACCGACGTCATGCGGAACGGGTGGCGCGCTGGGCTCGTGCTCGGGGTGGCCGTGGCGACCGGGTGGAGTTTTCCTGCTGCTGCGGGCTCCGACGAGGATGCACGCGCCATCGAGGCCGAGGCGCTCCGGAGCATGCGGGCAGGCGACACCGAGGCTGCCTACCTGCTCGCGCTCGAAGCCGATGCGCTCTCTTCGTCGGTGGTGTCGCGGTGGCTCGTGGCCATCGGCGCCGATGGCCTCGGCAAACGCGAAGAGGCGATGGCTGCCTACCGTGGCCTCTTGGCCGAAGGCTCCCTGCCAGGGGTGAGGGCGGCGGAGGCCAAGCGCAGGGTGGCTACGCTCTCGGCCGAGCTCGCGCGTAAACAGGACGAGGCGGCGAAGAAGAGTCCCCGCTCCGTGGACCCCAACCCCGTCGACGCCTCGAAGGCGCCGGAACCCGGCCCCGAGCCGGCGATGTCCCCTGCCGCGGAGCCTTCGCCTTCGAAGCCCGTGCTCATCCAGCATGAGAAGGTCGCGGCCCCCCAACAGGAGCCTGGACCGGGAGCGACGGCGATTGGCCTCCGTGTCGGCGGCTTCGTCGCCCTCGCGGGGACCTTCGCTGCCGGTGGGGCCCTCGTCTACTACGGCCTATCCTCTCGTTCCGCCGTCTCGAGCAGCGCCCGCTACGTCAACGGTGTCTACGCAGAGCGCCTCATCCCCGTCACGGTCGGGCTGGGGGTTGCGTCTCTGGTGATGCTGCCGCTGGGCTATCTCGTCGATTGGGACGAGCACGACGGTGCCGACGCCCAGGCGAAGAAGCGCGTCTCCTGCGTACCCGGTCCCGGGGACGTGGGCATGGGCATATCCATCGCCTTCTAGCGTGGCGCGCGCCCATCATGCCTCTCTACGGAGGTCGCTAGTCGCTATCGAGCGGGGCGAAGAGGTCTTCGACATCGGCGGCCTCGAGGGGTCCGGTCTTGCCGCCACCGAGGATGGCGGAAGCGAGCTTGCGCTTGCGTTCCTGGAGCTGGAGCATGCGCTCCTCGACGCTACCGGCCACGATGAGGTTGTAGACGAAAACCGGCCGCTTCTGACCGATGCGGTACGCACGGTCGGTGGCTTGGGCCTGCGCTGCCGGATTCCACCACGGGTCGTAGTGGATGACGGTGTCGGCGCCAGTGAGCGTGAGGCCCGTGCCGCCTGCTTTCAGGCTGATGAGGAATACGTCGGCGCGCCCTTCCTGAAAGGCGTCGACCTTGCCCTGGCGGTTCTGTGTCGAGCCCGTGAGGGACAGGTGGCCGATTCCCTCCTGAAGCAAGGCCTCACTTATGATGGAGAGCATGCTCGTGAACTGGGAGAAGATGAGGATCCGGTGCCCATCCTCGAGTTGGCTCCTGACCATCTCGAGCAGGACCTCGAGCTTGGCCGAGCGCGCGACCTGGCGCGCCGCCGGCACCCGCACCAGACGCGGGTCGCAGCACACCTGGCGGAGCTTCATCAGCGCATCGAGGACCGGCACCGTTGAGGCGGCTAGGCCCTTCTTACGGATGAGCTTGCGCACGCTGGCATGAGCGGCCACGCGGATACTCTCGTAGAGCTCGCGTTGCTCTTCCGGCAGGTCGACCGGACGCACGATCTCGGTCTTGGGCGGGAGATCTTTGGCGACGTCGCTTTTGAGGCGCCGCAAGATGAAGGGGGAGACCCGGCGCTGGAGCTCGGCGAGCCGCAGATCGTCACCCTGCTCGATGGGCACCTTGTAGCGCTCTCGGAGCGTCTCTGGCCGCCCCAGCATGCCCGGCATCAAGAAGTTGAAGAGACTCAGAAGCTCCCCGATGTGATTCTCGAGCGGCGTGCCCGTGAGACAGAGGCGATGGTCGGACTGAACCCGACAGACGGCCTTGTGCGCTTGGCTGCGGTGGTTCTTGATCGCTTGGGCTTCGTCGAGGATGACGTAGGTGAAGCGGTGTTCGTCGAAGACCTCGCGGTCGCGCCACAGCAAAGCATAGGTCGTGATTACCACGTCGCTGTCGCTGATTTTGTCCATCAGCTTGTGGCGCTTGGTTCCGTGCAGCAGCAGCACGTCCAGCGATGGCGCGAACTTCTCGATCTCGCGCTTCCATCCCCCCATGAGGCTGGTCGGAGCGACAACCAGGCAAGGGCTGCGGAGCCGACCGGCTTCTTTTTCGGCCAAAATGTGGGCGATGGTCTGGAGCGTCTTGCCCAAACCCATGTCATCGGCGAGAACGCCTCCCATGCCGAGGCTGCGGAGGTGTTGGAGCCATGCGACGCCCTCGGCTTGGTACGGGCGCAGAGTGGCCCGGAGTCCGTGGAGAGGCGGGGCTTCGTCGCCGCTCGGACGACGGTTGAGGCGGTCGCCGAGGTGGCGCAGCTCGGCTTGACCACGCCAGTCGAGGCTCGCCTGACCCTCTTGCAGCTCGAAGGCGTCGTCTAGCAGCGTGAGCATGCCCGCATCGTGACGGCTCAAGGGGACGCCATTGGGACTGCTCTTGCCCTCGTAGAGGTCACGCAGGACTTGGAGCACTTGGCCGATTCGCTTGGCGGGTACGGGCAGGTAGACCGTGTCCTCCAGCTTGCCATCGGCGGGGCTGACGGGCAGGGCGAAGAAGCGCGATGAGGCGCCCGAGAGACCAGCAAGCGTGCTCTCGTCGGGTTGGCCCTCGATGAGATCGATGAGCGCGGGGAGAAGACTGATCCGCTTGCCGTCCATCGTCACGCCGAGCTCGAGGCTGAACCAGTCTGGCTGCTCCTCATCGGGCTCGATGGACGCGTACCAAGGGGTCTCCGTGTTGAGCACGCGATAGGGATACTCGTCGTCGACCTCCACCTCCCAGCCAAGGGCGCGGAGCTGGGGAATGGCGTAGGCTCCGAAGGAGCAGAAGCCGTGCACGTCCCCGTCGACCCGCACCACGTAGTCGGCTCTCGAGTCGTAGGCGGGCACGTAGCGCTCGAGGCACTCTACCTCTACGGCGCCAAAGCTCTCGAGCAAGAGCTTGGCGTGGTCCTCGGCTCGGCGGTTGCGCTCGCCCCGGCCCCGGCCGGGGACGAACACGATGTGGCGCGGGTCGTCGGCACGAAGGTACTCGTCGCCATAGCGGAAGGAGAGGCTCAGGATGGGGACATCCTCCTCCTCCATGGGGCCAGACCAACCGTCCTCGCCGACCACGACCATCCGCTCGGTCGTCACCCTAAGTTGGACGACGGGATCGAGCGGAGCGGGGCGCGCGACGTCACGGGGAATCGACGTGCTCGTGCTTGCTACCATGCCTCTGCGCGTGTGAGCAGGGACAGATGTATAGGCAAGGTGGCCGGTCAGGGGAAGTTTTTCATGGGTTTCGCTGCGAACGAGTTCCGATTTGGTAACGAATGTACGTGCGTTCAGTCATTTGGGACGCACAAAACGACGGCGCCCGCGCTGCTCCACTAGGAGGCGCGGGCGCGGGTCGACGACGAGCGAGCCTCAGGTCGCCTTGTCTTCGTCGCCCGTGGCCGTCTTTTTGCCGGCCTCGACCCAGCCCTTGATGCCGGCACGCATGACGGCGACGTTCTCGTACCCGGCCTCCTTGGCGACTGCGGCTGCACGCGGAGCCGACATGCACGCCTGTCCGCCGCAGTAGAAGACGAGCTTGGCCTTCTTGTCCTCGGGCAGTTCCTTCAGATCGTACTTGGTGTCGCTGGTGAGCAGAACGGCGCCTGGGAGGGTACCGTACTTGTCACGGGTGGCTTCGCCGTTGGCGTCGACGGGGGTGCATCCCTGGTCCGACAGGAGCTTCTCAACCTCATCGGGGGTGTGGTCGGTGAAGGCGGTGTGAAGGTCCTTCTTGTCGTCGGTCTTCTTTGGGGCAACCTTCTCCTCGGCCTGGGCTGGGGCCGCCTCCGTCTTGGTGTCTGCGGCGGGCGAGGGGTCCTTCTTGTCGTCGCAGCCGGTGGCGAGGACGAGGCAAGTGGATGCGATGATGAGCTCTCGAATCATGGAGTTCCTTTCTGAGGTTGTTCCCTTAGGCTGCGGAACCTAGCGAGTTTCATCGCTTGGGCTCGCCGAAGCCGAAACTCTTTGGATCACCTCACGCGCGGCCGTGAGGTCGAAAGGCTTGGAGAGGACCTCGCACCCGAGCTCTTCGCCCTCCACGTTCTGTCCCGTCATCAGCACGCAGCGACCCCGGAGGTGAGGATGGTGCGTCTGCACGTCGTGGAATAGGTCGAGCCCGGAGGCGCCATCGAGGCCCCAGTCGGAGAGCACGACGTCGAAGGCCGCATCCTCGGCGAGGATGGCGAGGGCCTCTTTCGTGGAGGCGCAGCCGACGACCTCGGCCATGTCGCCCAGCCCTCTCCGCAGAGCGCGTAGAATGTAGCGCTCATCGTCCACGATGAGGACGCGCAGCTTCCGCGGAGAAGAGCCCATGCCTGAAACCCACGGTTAACACGGAAAGACACGTCGGCAACGGTCCGTCGAAATAGCCCCCCGCGGGGGTGGGCCCGCTCAAGGTCGAAAGACCGCGGCCGCCACGCGCCGCGACTGAACCTCCACGGACTGACTCTGGCGGCCATTTTCGTTGCGACACGTCACGCGATGCGCACCGGGGTGGGCGGGCACCTTCAACACGCGTCCGGCACCATGAGGCGTGCCGTCGACGTAGAACACGCAAGGCTGAGCGGAGCGGACGACGATGTAGCCCATGGTTCGCTTCCGCTCGTGAATGGCTGCGAGGAATCCGCCGCTCGGCCGCCGCGCGCGCGGGGTCCAGCTGCGCGGTGGCGTCGCGACTTGCGTCTTGGGGCGAGCGACCACGACGGGCGCCACCTTCTCATCGGCGTCCTTCTCCGCGTCTTTGGCGTGGGCTGGCTCTGCGTCGTCTTCGGCGGGCGCCTCTACCTTCTCTGCGAGCGGCTCTGCATCGTCGGGGGCCGAGTCTGGCGGTGCTGGCAGTTCGAGCTTCAGACCGGCCAGATGCGACGTCAGTCGCGTCGCAGAGCGCGTGGGCAGCAGGCTGAGCATGCCGAAGGCAGCCAGGAGCACCGCAGCGGAAGCGACGGCGGCCACGCGCCACCACGATGGCGGCACCCCGTGGGCTGGTGGTGGGAGCGTGGTCAGTAGACGCGGGTCGAGTTCTCGCGGCGTCGGCGCGGGTCGTGGGATGGCGAGGTCGGGGCCCTCCCACGACAGTGGGGCAGGTTGTGGTTCCGACTTCGTCGAGGTGGAGGCGTAGGCATTCCAGCTCGCGTTCTCCAAATCGTCGGCGATCCCCGCCGTGTCTCGAGTCGGCGTGGGTGCCTCCGAAGTGGCCTCACGAGCTGGGGCGTGAGCGATCTTTGGTCTCGCGGGGCTCGCATCACCGAGCGTGGGGCCGGGTGCCGGCTGAATCACCTCGGGCAACGGAGCCATGAGTACCGCCCGGTCGATCGGCGTCGGCGCCCTCTCGACCCCTGGTACGAACGTCTCGGGGGACGGCTCAGGGGTCGGGGCAGATCGCGGCGCGGGGCTGGGTGTGGGGGCTGGAGCGGGTTCCGGCTTGGGGCCAGAACGTGCTGGCTGGGGGGCGTCGGCCGCAGAATGGGCGAAGGGGGGCGCGGTCACCTCCATCGGCGATTCTGGCCAGGCCGGCACCTCGGGACTCGCGCTGGCGAGGTGTTGGGCGTCGTCCAGCACGAGCGCGGACGGGGACGGAGTGCGCGCCGCGGGCGGCGCCGGGGCCCAGGGTCGGGGCGGAATGGAGGCTGGTCGCGTGGATGCGGGCCGGGGCGGAGTCGATGCGGGGCGCGGAGGACGCGACGTGCGACCCGCCGTCGCGGTGTCTGGGCGAGGGGGGGGCGAGGCGAGGCTGGGGGGCTTCGGTCTCGATGGGCTTGGCGCTGGAGGCGGGCTCGCTTGTCGGGTCGACAGGGCGCGCCGCGGCGGGGGCAGCGGCTGCGCCCTGAACAGCGTCGGGTCGGGCTGCGTTCGTCGTGGCGGGCGGGGCGGTTTTCTGCGTGGAGCGTCGTCCATGACCATTTCTGGGTCCGCACACACGGGCCCCTCCTCCGGATAACCACGAACCGTGCCGGCTCTAGGGCACCGAAATGAGGCCTACCAGCGGAGCGCGGACAACCGGGCCTGGGCTATTCGATCCATGTAGGTGTTTGGTGCCTCAAGTGTGCTCACCGCGTCGCGACAACCCTCTCAATCGCCCACGGCGAAGTGCATCACGTAGTAGGACGCTTCTTCGTCATGGTGGTTGACGTAGGTCTGCCGGTGGATGTTGGGGGTGAAGGAGTAGCGGTTGAGGAGGAACTCGTCCTCCGGGGTCCGCGGGTCGTCGGGGATGGGGGGTACGCCACCGCTGAAGAGGCTCTCCGTGCCCACATTCACCGAATAGCCCTGCCCGACGCCGAGGTTGAAGCTCGCGTCGATGCCGCCGCCGAAGAGGCCAAAGCTGGTCTTGGCTCCCATGGTGGTGGTGATTGCGGTCTCGTTGCTCTCCTCTTCGCCGACCTTCATTCGGAACGAGACGTAGCCAACATCGCTCACCTGAAAGTCGGGGAGGTCGGTGAAAACCATGTCCTCATCGGCCACTTGCTGCCCGTCGAGGGTGAGTAGCGCCTTGGGGTAGGAGCTCACGTCGCCCACACGAACGGGCACCTCGACCATGGGCGCACGCCCTGACTTCTCGGCCATGGCGTTGTAGCGCTTCGACGACCAGAGCTGGGTTTGGCCTCCGACGGGGATGAAGACATCCATCGTCTGGTTGTTGCCACCGATCAGATGGTTCGGGTCGTTCGTGGTGTAGCGATAGCGGTGGTAGCAGCCGCAGCTGAGGATGACTGCGGCGTAGTCCACACCGAAGAGCTCCGGATTGGCATGAACGCTGTAGCGCGCTCCGATGGAGAGGCTCTTGCTGATGCGTCGGCTGTACTTCCAGCTCTTTCCCAGCTCGGCCCCGACACTCGCCTTGAGGGGCCCGGACTCGGCGCCGAAGCTGACCCCCATGCCGACGCCGAGCGACAGCGTGTCGGTGACGGACTCGCCCATGGTCTCGCCTTGGCCCACGGTGATCTTGGCCGCGAGGGCGCCCACGGCGAGCTTCTCCGCATAGGGCGGGAACATCAGCACCGCGATGGGTACCGCATCTCCGGCGACGAGCTCGGGGCCGCTGACGAGCGTGCCCGTGGCGGAGTCTCCGTCCCAGTCGACCATGCTGAGACGCGTCGATTCTTCGCCTACGTTCACGGGGGTCGTGCCCAGCGAGCTCAGGGCGCCTTCCGAGGCGGCGAAGAGCTCCACGATCCGGTCTTCGCGGAGAATGGCGATCTCGTCCGCATCGTCGGAGTTGCGGTCGCCGACGGCCACGTCCTTGGTGCGGCCGTCGACCTCTCGCCTCGCCACGATGGCGTCCTGGGCAGCAGAGAAGACGTGGAGCTCGTCGTGGGTCCAGCCCCACCAGCCGCCATCTTCGAGCAGCACCAGCTCGTCGAAGCCGTCGCCATCGAGATCGCCCGAGGCGAAGGCATGGGCCTTGACGTCGACGTTCCAGCCGAGCGTGTCCTGCTGACCTGTGGTCGCGGCGTCTCGGTTCCACACCAAGAGCTGCACCTGGCCGCCCATGTCGAGGAGGAAGACGGGTTCGGCAAAACCATCGCGGTCGACGTCGCCGACCGCCACGTCGAGGCCGTGGATGCCATCGATCTTGGCGCCGGTGCACTTCTGCTCGTCGACGTCGCAAACGCTGATCATCCCGTCTTCGGAGAAGGCGACGAGCTCGTCGACGCCGTCGTTGTCCACGTCGCCTGCATCGATGGCCTTCGGCCACAAGCCGATGTCGAGGTCGAATAGACCGTCGGGGCCGCGCACGATCACCTCGTCCGAGAACTCGATGGCCACGACGATGGCTTGGGGCTGCGTCCCCAGGAGGTTGCCACCCGCGACGTCGACGACATTGCCGCTCTCGCCGGTGAGGTTCCACGAGCTGATATAGGTGCCGTCGGAACCCTCGAAGGCGTCGACGTAGTTGTCGTCGGAGACGACCGCGATCTCGCCATCGGTGCCGAAGAAGTGTCGCTCGCCGAGCGGTGGCTGGCTCACGTAGGCGTCTCCGCACCGCGCCATCATGCACACGCCCTGTTCGCAGGATTCTCCCGAGGCGCAGTCGTCGCGCGTAGTGCAACTGACGTCTGTGTCCGTGTCGTACGGATCCGAACCCGGCACCTCGTCGGGGAGGCGGCTGTCGTCTCGGTCTTCGGGAACCGTACACCCCACGATGAGCGCGAGGGCCATTGGGACCAGCGCCGCCACCTGACTTTCCTGCCGACGTGGCCACCACCACCGTTCGCGTTCGTCGTCTTCCCGCTTGAACACCAGCAGTCCTCCTCCGCTTCGGTGTGGCAGAAGGTATTCCATTTCCCCTGACTGCACCGTTGCGAGGGAGTGACAATTCGACGACGTGTCGAATGGTGATCGGGTCCAATGATTACGGGTACTTGCTCTTGATTTCGAGCAGCTCGACCTCGAACACCATGATCGCCTCGGGGGGAACCTCGTCCCGCCCGTGGTCGCCGTAGGCGAGGTGGGAGGGGATGATCAGCTTCCTCGTCCCCCCGACTTGCATACCGAGGATCCCCTCTTCCAAGCCTTTGATCATCCTCCCGTCCCCAATCCGGAAGGTGAGGGGGATCCCCCGAGCTCGCGAGCTGTCGACGAGTGTCCCGTCTTGGAGTCGCCCGACGTAGTGAACCTCGACCTCGTCGCCCCCCTCGACCTGGGGTCCGTCGCCGCGCTGCAGGTCCTCGATCCCTAGACCACTCTCCCTCACCTCGAACCCGGCCATGTCGGCCTCGATGGGTTCGTCGTCAGCAGCCCAGTCGGTGATGTCCTCCTCGGCGGGGGCGCGGTGAGCGTCTGCTGCGGGCTCCAGGCTCGGGGGCGACGCAGCGTTGCCCCCGCAAGCGAGGCTCCCACAGAGAAGGAGCGCAGACGTGACGCGTCGTTCTTGCCTGAATCTCATCGGCTTCTTGGTCGGGTCACTCGGGATCGCAGACGTCATCGCAGGCGTTGATGACCTGACCGTCGGCACGGAAGAAGGCGTCGAGCTGGTCGTTGGCTCGGTCGAGGCGGCGCAGGCCACCGTGGACACCGTTGTCGGAAGATGGGGGCACGGCAGTGAGGCCGGGCAGGGGCGAGATGCCGAAATCGTACTCCGCGATGGCGGAGGGGAGCGGCCCCGCCGACGGCTCCAGTCCGGTGACGTCTCGCGGCGCCGGCGCCAAGAGTGGGAGGCCAAGCGACCGCGCGTAGAGATGGGCACCCATGTTGGGGACCAAGGCGTCGCCGATTCCGAACTGCATCAAGAGGCGCCGGTCGGTGGGGCTTCCCTCGAGGGGGGCGTCGAAGACGAGGTCGGCGTAGGTGAGAGGATCGATCCGGTCGAAGGTGGACTGGGACAGAACCGCGAACTTCTGATCATCGAGTCGATCGGCCATGTGGACGCTGATGAGGGCGAGGAAGGGGATGAACGGGGCAGCCCGGAGCATCATCAGCGAGAAGTTGGCGCCTCCCACGCTGAACGCACCCCGCTGGATGTGGGGCGAGAGGGCGAGAAAGGTGCCGCCCAAGATGGCCCCTTGACTGATCCCATAAAAGTGGAGCGCGTCGCCATCGAGAACCGATGCGCCATCGACTTGCAGCTCGGGCATGGAAGGAAGCACGGCGCGGATGGCGGCGCTGAGGGTGATGAAGTTGGCCATCCCCTGATGGACGCGGTCGATGAAGCCCAGGGCCGCGCCTGCATCTACGCCGAGCTCGTTGGCGAGGGCGTCGCGGTCATCATCCTCCATCCCCCACCAGTCGGCGGCGATGACGACGTAGCCCCACCGATCCCCCACGTCGTCGATGTCGGCCAATATCTCCTCGCGCCCTCCGAAGAAGCCGTGACCGAACTGCAAGGCACGCACCGGCGGCGAGCCAGCGGGCCGCGCAGCGACGCTGGCCGGGATGAGGACGGTGAAGGGAACCTCCACCGTCCCTCTGGCCACGACCTCACCGCCATCGTCGTGGTTCAGAAAGGACAAGGGCTCGGGACTACCGACGAAGAGCGGGACGGTGACGGTGGCTTCGATGCGCCGGAAGACGGCGGGCTCGACATCGGCCTCGTCGACGCTGACGATGGTCACGGCGGGAGGCGCCTTCTCCAGCGACGCAAGCAGGTGACGCCGCATGGAGAGCATGTCGCGACGGGCGTCATCGGTGCTCCGAGTGGTGAAGTCCCAAGCGAGCTGCAGCTCCTCGCGAGCGATGCCGGCTCCGACCAGCGGGGCGAAGACGTCGTCCTCGTAGCGTGACAGTGGAGCGAGGACCGGGTCGTCGGTTCCGACACGATCGCGAAGCCGACGGAAGCCTTCGGGGACGGAGGCGGGGGCGCCGCTTGCGAGGGTGAGGCCTCTCAGGCCGACGACGTAGCGCGTCCCTGGCGAGAGCCGCTCGAGAGGCCTGAGGATCAGCGCCCGGCGCGCGAGGTCCCGAGGCCGCGGATCGATCTCTGCGAGGTGGAGGATCCGGCGGCCGGTGTCGGCCTCGATGAGCACGGTCTGACTGTCCTCAGCGAGGGAGCGCGCTGGATCGACGGTGGCGTCGACGAGCCCTTGTCCGGACAGCCCTTCGGGAAAGAGCGCGAGGAGCTGATTGCCGACCGAGAAGCCATCGGCGGGATGGGCTTCGAGGAAGTCGAT
>JGI12210J13797_10495610_pt1 | contig 12213 bp, 23 predicted proteins | sample ElkSlonscriptome_3_FD_13797 | JGI IMG/M metagenome (IMG submission 13797) | reverse complement strand
TATCCGGTGAGGCCTTCTCATAGTGCTCGGCGAAGCTGCCGCGCAACGGCCGCGCGTGCTTTCTGATTACGTCTCTCGGTGTCATTCGTCGTCCCATGTAAGTACCTCGCGCTTAGCTCTGTCTTCGTGCCCGTCTCCGTCTCCGTCCCCGTCACTGTTCCCATACCCGCGACCGTTCCCGGATCCGTCCACGTACCCGTAGCCGTTCCCACGTCCGTATCCGGTCCCGGGCTCGTCTTCGTTTCCGGTCCCGCGCCCGTCTCCGCACCCAGTCCCATACCCGCTCCCGGTCCCGTGTCTGTGCCCGAGCCCGCACCCGTGTCTGCGTATTGTGGCGCCGGCTAGCATCAACTCGGCTAGGATGATGGGCATTCTCGGGCCGCTTCGGCGATCGCCTCGGTAATGGGCAGTAGTTCGACCGACCCGTCTACCGCGATGTCAGCCGTGGTCCAATCGCCTAGGCAGTCGCCGCTTTTGACGCCCTGCGCGGCCAGTTGGCTGCACTCGAGCCGACCACCGGACCAGCTCCAGACGCGCCGGCCTTCGAAGCGTAGGTGTCCGGGGATGTCGGAAGGGCCAAGTAGGTACCCGATCCACACACCAGAGTAGTGGTGTCGCCAGAGTCGAGGGAGTCGCGTGTCGTTTTCGTTGGTCATACCCCGAAAGCCCCGGGCCCTTGTGGGCTCCGGGGCTGGGGCGCGGGCGCGAGCGTTAGTCGCAGATGACGATGGCACTGTCGTGGATGATGTCGGCGCCGGTCACCTCGCTCGCGTCGTAGTCGGCTGGCATCTCCACCGTGTAGGTACCCGCGGGTAGGCGGTGGCCGAGCTCACAGTACTCGCTGACGGTGAGGGTAACGGTCCGGGTCGCGGCGTTCGTCGTCTCGTTCATGCCCTCACTATGTACATCGCTCGGCGTACGCGCAAGGTAAATCGACAATCTTTCGTAAACGCGGCCCGCAAACGCGCGCGTTTAGCCCGGCGCCTGGCTACTCAAATCCCCACAGCGTGGCGGTCATCTGCTCGCCGCCCAGAGGGCAGCGGACGAACGCGCCATCCTCCGGGCCCCACTGTAGGAGCGCCTGCTGCTGCCCCAGCGTCTCGTCAGCGGTGGGGTGGAGCCAGGCGTCGTAGGCGCGGTCACGAAACTCGAGGGCGCCCGCGAAGACCCCGAGCGTGGCGAAGCCGCCGACGCACTTGGCGCGCGCGAGCTCGACCTTGCGGGGTGGAGGCGGCGCGGGGCAGTCGCACGAGGTCTCCCCGCCAAGGCCGGAAGACGAACCACCGACGCCGGACACGGTGCCGTGGACCCCAGCGCCGCCTGGACCGTCCTGGGCTGACGAGGGGCGCACCTCAACCCAATCGCCGCAGGCGATGAGGGACAAGAGGGCGATGGTGAAAGTGGTCATGATTGGTCGCATTGGGTATCCTTCGTCTCGATTTGCAAGGCATCGGGCTGCCCTTGGAATCTTTCCCGGTGAGGTCGAAATCCGGCACCCTTGATCGTGGATGGGAAAATGTGGACATGACTTCCAATGCCACCACACGGCGACAGCGACCGCGTTGTGGGTCCGTAGGCGACTATTTCGCACTTCAGGGTGCCACCGTCCCACGGCGTGACCACGCGAATGGAATCGTCGTCGTCAATCAGCAGCGTTCCGACCGGCGCGTGCTTCCACCACTCCTCGCGCTCGTGCCACGGCTTGAGCCGGTCCGGTGGGGTGCAGCCAAACCACCACGTGTCGTCCCTCAGGCTGCGGGAGCACGCGGACCCGGTTTCTGACCGGTAGCAAACCGAGTTGTCGCTCTCCTTGAACACCACCGTGACCGACGCCGCCCCAACCTGGAACACGTCGCCAGGTTCAAGCCGGTGCCACCAGGGCTTGTCTTCGCACTTGGATGGTTGGTCAAGCCCGCCAGACTCCTTGAGCGCATCGGCGTAGGCCTCAACGGTGAGCGTGGAGATGCTCAGCTCGTCGCGAAGTCGGGCGCATCTTCGGCGCAGCTCGTCGCGATCAAACGACAGGGTGCGGATACGCCCTGCGAGCGAAAGCGGCTCCGCGTCCGCGGTCGAGTCGGCCAGGCGTTCGATGCCAGCCGCGTCCAGTTCGTCATGCGCCTCTGTTAGCTGGCCATCGAGCGTGGCCACCATCGTCGCTAGCTCGTCGCCCGCCCCGGCCATCTGGGCGTTGTCGGCGGCATACCCGAGCGCCAGGTCGAGACACTGGCGCGCGTGGTCCTCAGCTGCCGCCAGCTCGTCTTGGAGATCGTACAGGTGCCGCTCCGCCTCGTCGCGCTCCTCGCACAGCGCGCGAATGGCCTGCGCCCGGTACGCCGCGCACTCGCGGTACACCTCGGATGCCATGTGCGCGTCATCGGCATCGCGCTGCAGTCGCAGGTTCTCCGCCTGGGTATCGGCAAGTCGCTGCTCCAGATCGTGAATTCGTGCCTTGTCTGATGGGTCCGTCATGCTGTCTTTCTCTCTCCTTTGGCCTCGACTGACGGCCTGGGTAGCGGCGTTCGTCGTTTCGTTCATACCCTCACTATGTACATCGACCGGCGTACACGCAAGGTAAATCGACCTGCCTTTGCGTGCCGGCATGGACCCAGCAATGTCTCAATTTGTGAGGCATCGAGCTGCCTTTTCGTGCCTCCCGGTGCGAGCCGGGTCCGTCGCCCTCATCGAGTCTCGATTTGTAAGGCATCGAGCTGCCTTTTCGTGGGGGTGGACGATGACCCGCTACGCCGTCCACACCGTCGTCTCGATTTGTAAGGCATCGAGCTGCCTTTTCGTGGAGGGGCTCGTCCTCGGGCTCGAGCTTCAGGCCGTAGTCTCGATTTGTGAGGCATCGAGCTGCCTTTTCGTGGCGGCAGGGTTGGCGCCGTCGGCGGCGCGCCACTTGGGTCTCGATTTGTAAGGCATCGAGCTGCCTTTGCATGACTGCGGGGTGTCGCAGCGGTTGGTGACGGTCAAGTCTCGATTTGTAAGGCATCGAGCTGCCTTTGCGTGGGCCCTCGCATTATGCTCGCAATCACAAGAAATTGCAAGCCTGATCGCGAGAGGTAATGCGGGGCCCATTGGTGGTTCCCCCTAAGTGGCCAGGATCATACGTCCACGTCGCTGGGGTCACCACCCAGCTCGCAAACCAGCGCACGCAGGCGTTTGTTTTCTGACTCCAGTTGCCTCACCCGTGCCTTGAGCTTCGCGTATGGGACCTTGGTAGGGCTGTTGCTTCGCACGTATGGTTTGACGGCGTTTTTCGCTGCGTGCTCCGACAGCGGCACCCCCTCCGACTCGTACGTCTGCACCATTCTGGCCACTGCGGCTTCTTGTTGGCGCTTGTCCGGGATCCTGGCGATATTCTCGGATGCATAGTGACCGAGCGTCGACGCAAGCTGCTCGCCGAGCACGTTCCGGCCGCGCTGCCAGCTGTGATAGAGATGTGCCGCGACAAGGTGCGTTTTGCGAAGCCACTCGGCAAACGACCCCGCCAGCGGGGTCCACAGGTGCTCGTGACTCTCTATCATCTCCAAAAAGGAGTAGAACACATGCTTGGCTTGGAAATATTCGCGACGTAGATACTTTGCGAATTGGAGCGCCTTCTCCGGCGACGAGAGCGCGTCTTCGATCGCGTCGTCGTCGTGCAGTTCAGTTAGGTCGATCAAGTCGTCAGTGTCCGTGTCGATGTCGTCGATGTCGTCGTTGTTGTCTTTCATGGTCTTCTCCTTACTCAGCGGCATCCAGTTGCCGCGCCATCTCTACCATCCGTCGGCTCTCTTCGATTTTGGCAACAGCCTTGGTCGTGTCCTCGCCAGCCTTGGCGAGCACAGATGCAGCTCGCATCACATGAGCCGCGGCACCGGGCTCGACAGCGTCGGCCTCGACCTCGGTGGCACCCTTCTCCCTGAGAGTCGTCATTAGGCTGTAGAGGCTCATGCGTGATCGCGCGCGCTCGATGTTGGCGATGCGCGGATCGTCCTCCGGGTTGGGCGCATGCTTGAGATACTTGGCATCGTACGGGTCAACGAATAGTCGGTACTTGCTCGCAAGTGCCGACACCCAGGTGCGATAGGTCTCTGACCGATACCCGCGCGCCTTGTGCCGAACATTGTCCTCGTAGCGATCTAGGTGGCCGTCCTTCTTCGACCACACCAAGCACAGCACAGCTAACGGGTCGTGCCCTTTGCGACCAGCCCAGTCGGTGACGACATCAGGAGAGTCCCAGAGATCGACACCGTCGCCGAGTCTCTCGTCGCGCCATGTAGACCACACGGCCTTGGCATCGAGCGCCTCTCGGGCGTAGCCCATAGCAGCCCGGCGCGCACGCCTTCGCGATCTCGACTGGTGGGGAATGAGGCCAGCCTCAACTAGCGACGGTCGCACCTCGTCAAAGGCCAAGTCGGCTGCGGAGCGTATAGATTCGGCGAACTCAAACCTGTCCCACACCTTCTCTGGCAAGGATAGATATTGTATGGTTCCGTCCGTGCCGACAGCTACAGCTGCGGAAAGGTTCCGGCTCGGCGTCATGGCAATGGCGCACGCGTGCACAGGCTCGGGTGATGCCCGCAAAAACTCCTCAGACTCCAGGGTGAACTGAAACTTTGCCTCGACTCGCCCGCCGCGCTCACGAAAGAAAAGCCACGCGTTCTTGATGATCCCTCGTGGAGGTCGTCGGTGGATGACAGCAGTGAACCGAAGCCAGACGGGGCGCCTTGGGCCAAGGCTACCGACTGAGATTCGACCCGCGGTGATGGCCTTACGTCGCCCGCTGCGAGTGTCCCACGTGTGGTCGGGTAGCGGGTCGATCTGAACTACGGTTGACCAATCGGAGAACAGTCGGTCGGTGTCGAGGAATACGCCACGTGCCGCGAGGACCTGTCCGCCGACGCGTCCGCAAAACCCCTTTTTGCACTGACCGAGTCGCCATGGGCGACTCGCGGTGTCCGCGAATGCCTGCCTCGTCTCGTCGTCGACTCGACCACGCGTGCGCCAGTCCAGCCCCTTGGCACCGTAGTACTTGCTGCAGGATTTAAGCAGGGTCTTAGCTAGCAAATCGAGGCGCTGGCCCTCTGCCTGTACGCCAGGGTCCGCGCTAGCCGCTTTGCGCTGCGCCCTGGCCTCCTTACGCATCGGCTTGAGTAGCGCGAGGAGTTCTTTTGCCATGGTCGCCAGGTCCGTGCCGGTCGCGCGACGAAACTCTGACTTACGCTTCGACTTGAGCTCCTCGCGTACCTTTTCCAGATCCAGCTCGAGCAAATCGATCTTAACCTCCGCGTCGCGTAGCCACGGGCACACCTGTGCTCGAGCCTCGCGGTAAGCCAGTCGGCGCGCCTGCTCAATGCGCACACGGTCGTCGTAGTAGTCCTGCGCCATCCACAGAATGTGTCGCGCTGTGGCCATGTCGCCCTCATCCAGTCTCGCACCGTACGAGTATATCTTGGTGGGTGTTTTGCTCGTTTTTCTTGCCATTTCGTCCTCATATACCCGCGTGCCGTCTCGATTTGTGCCCTTGGTCAGAACGGAATGTCCTCGCTACCGTCGCCGAACGCATCGGCGGCGTCCTGCATGTGAGGAGGCAGCGAAGCGCTGCCTCCTCCTCCTCCACCACTGCGCTGACCACCGCCACCCCCGCCCTTCGGGGGCAGGATGACGTCCCGCGCGACCACCTCGGTGCTCCACCGTTTCTGGCCGTCTTTCTCGTAGCTGCTCGTCCGCAGCTTGCCCTCGACGACCACGAACGACCCCTTGGCGAGGAACTTCGCGAGCGCCTCGCCGCGCTTGTCCCAGACCACCACCGTGACGAACTCGGCGCGATCCTTCCACTCGCCGTCCCTGTCCTTGTATCGCTCGTTGCACGCCACGCGCATGTTGAGCACGGCGGTGCCGCTCTGGGTGTATCGCAGGGTCGGGTCCTCCGTGAGGTTCCCCGCGCCCGTCCACTTGTTCATTCCGCTGCTCATTGTCCTACCTCATTCTCAGATGCTGGTGGGTTGCCCCACTCGGAAGAGTCGGGCGGTAACAGTGCGTCGACCGCCTCCAGGTTTCGCTTCATCTTGGCGACTACTCGCTGGTCTGTTGCGTTGGTCATAGCGACACCAAGCGCTGCCCGGTAGTCGCGCAGGTCTGGCTCGTCAGCCTCAGCTAGCGGCTTGCCGGTCCAGTCGCTGGCCCCTCGCCAGTCGAGCTTGCCGAATCGAGGGCCAGGGCGGGACTTCGCGGGCTGGTCACCCGCCGCCCACTTGGCCATCTCCTCACCCATGCGCTCGTCGAACGGCATACCGCTGTCGAGCAGGCCGCGGAACTGCCGCGGAAGTTTGATCATGAGCTGCTCGGCCCGCTTCTCGGCGCTCCACGTTGGCACCCCGTCGGACGCCGGGCGGAGGAAGGTGTGGGTCGTGCATTCATAGATGTACTCGTCCCCGCCGATGGGCTGCCAGCCCAGATCGATGAGAGTCTTCTTGCCCTTCTCGGGCTTCGATTTCTCCTTGGCCCGGAAAAGGAGGATCATGTTGATCTGAAGCTGCATCATGCTGTTGATGAGCCGCCTCCGCTGAGCCTTGGGCCTTGCCCACGCTGAGAAGTCTGCCATTTTCTTGGCGTCTTCGGCGTGCATCTCGAGCACGCCACCGGGGCCCTCGTGCTCATGGCTCATGCTGTCGATGATGATGGTGCGTGCGCCACGTCTCACGCAATGCTGGATGGCGGCCAAGTAGTCCAGCGGGCTGAAAGGTGAACCAAATGGGACATGGCGAAAGTTGAACTGGTCGGCGTAGTGGAGGGCGCGCTTAGCCTCCGTGTCGATCACGTAGGTGTCCCCACCAGTGACCTTCTGGATGCCCGCGGCAAGGCGCAGGGCGCTGAAGGTCTTTCCGCTACCGCTGGGGCCACTCATGCCTACGATGAGGGGCACAGCTTCGCGTACCGCCTCGTGGTCCTCAAACGTTCGTCGTGTTGCGTTGCTCATTGCGCATCTCCTGCTGCTTCCAATGCCCACTGTGGCATCTGTGATTGGTTCTCCAGCTCCCTAGCCATGGCCCAGCCAGGCGGGTCGAGGGCGTATGTTCGGCCGTTGTTGTATGCCGGCCAGTCATTGTGTTTCAGGCAGCGAGCCCAGGCGTCCACCGCGCGACGCCATCGGGCTTCACCCAATGCGAAAAACTCGCTGGTGGGACGAGCCACGGCAACGGGCCACGGTTCGGCCAGCTCGCACAGAATAAGACGGTAGCCGACGCGTCCAGCAATCCGGGGGAAGATGCTCTCGATGGCGCTACGATACGCGGCGGCCTGAATGTCGTAGCCGTAGTCGTAGGCGCTGCGGGCGAATTTGTCTGGACTCGCGTTCTTGCTGGTCTTCAAGTCGTCGATGGTCGTGCCATCGAAGTGGTCCAGTCGCCCACGACACTGCACCTGCGTCCCATCACTTGCCATCTCCACCCACATGGCTACCACCTCGACGTGGCCGCCGAATTCAACGTGCTCCTCGTGCTCACCAAGGCGCTTTCGGAACTCGGCCGCCGCGATGACGAGGTCCTCGTGCTGCTGCGCGAGCAGCGGCGTTTTGCCTTGCTCGCGTGCCGCGTCTCGCTTCTCACGAGCCGCCTTGGAGCGCCAATCTTCCGCGTCTACCACGACAAAGTCTGCGCCTTTGCCAAGCAGCATTGCGTGAATGGCGTGTCCCTCGTCGAAGGTCTTGGAGTGACGGGATGCGGTGCCACCAAGCTTCGGGTGTTCGGCGTAGGCGTGCGCGGGTGAGCGGTTGATCAGCGTCGTCGCGATGCTCTGCGAGAGTGACGGCACCTCACAAGGGTCTGCGTGGTACGAAACTTCGTCAATGTCAAATAGTCCTGTCTTCACGGCTTGCTCCTCATGGTCTGCCACGTGTACGTTGCGCGAGGCGGTAGGGATGGGATGGTCGGAGGCGGTGCCACGTCTGGGGCGCCAGGCGGCGAGGGGATGGTCTCTGCCGACGCCTCGCACTCGCCGTAGTGGGCGAGGGCGCGGTGAGCGTGCGGGACCACGGCCGAGACCACGTGAGAGGGCTGGGTGCGCTCCAGTGCGGCGCGGAGGGCTGCGATGGCCTCGCGTGCTGCTTGGTGCGCGTCCTCTGGGGTGACGTACCAGGGGAACGTCGTCGCCAGGGACCGCACGGCCTGGTCGATGTCGCTCATGACGCCTCCAGTGCGCGAGTCGAAGCAATGTCTGCCAAGGCTGCGTGGACGAGGCACGCAGCGCACATTCCGAGTCGCACGGACTCGACGCACCTGCCATGGCAGCGCCCGTTGGCGCTTGGGTGCGCGTGAGCGTGGCATACCTCACCGGGCTCTGGGTCCATCAGCCCGCCGCCCAGCACGTCGACCTCGTGGCGGAACGGCGCGCGGCCCGGGACGGTGCTCGTCGGCACCACCACAGGGTCAGGGAAGGCAGTCATGCGATGCGCCAGGCGCGCGATTCGGTCTAGTTCTAGGCGCAGGTCAGGCGCCCGATGGATGCTTGTGTTCATCTCGGTCTCGTTCCTATGCGGCCGTGGCCGCGGGCAAATAGTTAGGGGAGCGGGCCGGAATTGAACCGGCTGAGGAGCGACCTCAAGGCACCAGCACCACAGCTCCGTCTCGATTTTAAGGCATCGAGCTGCCTTTGCGTAATGGCCGGTCACGCCGCACCGTGAGAGGGAAGAGCTACAGCCGAATCTTTCGCGGAGTAGACCGGCCCCACACCCGCCAGCTCGGAGGCGGTGTTGCAGGCATAGCCAAACTCCTCACGGGTCTCGTTGGGCCACAGGTCGCCGGGCAGCGGCTGGCACTCGTATCCAGGGCAGCCGTACTCACACAGCCCCAACTCCTCCGGCGCGCTACGACCCATAGGCGCCTTTCGTCGTCCGCATGCTGCGCATTGGACCGGGGTTCCCTTCGCGTCAGGAGCGCCGCACTTCCGAGCCTCAGTGGCGGCGGTCTCCTCTTCGGTGCACCAGTCCTTGCGCAACTCGGCCTCGTCGTAGTTCTCGCGAAGAAACCGCATCAGGGCGAGCACCCCGGCTCCGTTGAGGATGACCTCGCCGCTTCCGTGCTCGTCGCCAACGTGAAGCGTTAGGTGGTCGGTATGGCGGACCGTCCGCGTAACTCCGACATACCCCGCGCTTTGCCAGTGGGCCAGGTAGTCGCCGTGCCATGCCTTGTCGGCCTTGATCCCAAACTCGTCGCTCATGATACACTCTCCTTCTTATCGATCTTGGCCCGCATCAGGTCGACGCAGGCGCGCAGGTACCGCTCAGCCGCTCGCACCGCGGCGGCGGGGTCGGTGACGGATAGATGGGTGGAAAACTGCGCGCGGTCTGCGGTCTCCACGAAGACGTCCACATGCGGGCGGTTGAAACCGTAGTGCCATTCGGTTGCAACGGAGGCGCAGGCGTACCCGGGGCCGACATGTACCCTTGGCCCGTCGACCGTCTTACGCGACCCGCGCACGCCCCCTGTCGGCGCGGGCGTAGCGAAGGCGGACACCTCGGGTCGTTCTCGCCGCACACCGCGGGCATGCAGCTTTCGACGTAGGTTGAGCATCTCGCAGACCCGAGACTCAAGCTCCGCGACTTGGTGATTGCGCTGCCTGATCGCGTGGTCGGCATCTGGCACCTGTCCGAGCAAGAAGCGTCGATACCTGAGCACGTTGCGCATCACAGCGTTCGCTAGGGTGAGAGCGGACGATGACTCGATGGCCTCCAGTCGCTCGATGGTGACCGCGCTCCTCACGCCGCACCTCCAATCGCACCGAAGCTGAGCTTCCTGCACGGAGGGCATGCGAACGTGTCCCCCACGCCGTCGACCCGCGAGCCGAGGCGCTTGCCGCACATCGAGCACGGCTGATGAAGGGACTTCATCCTGGCGAGCGCAGCCATCACATCCGCGGGCAGCTCGTGGCCCATGCGCACGATGGCGGTCACGCCGTCGCGCATGGCCTGGTTGGACTCCGCAAGGCAGCGCGCCTCGGTGGCCAGGGCGGCGGCGGAAAGCGAGATAGTGGGCTCGATGGGCCCACACTCGGGGCACACGTACTCGCCGCGGTAGGTATCTTCGAGCGCAAGCAGGTGGGTCGGGCAAAACTCTTCGTAGCTCATGGTCATTCACCTCAGATGCGGGCCTGGTCTCGATTTGTAAGGCATCGAGCTGCCTTTGCGTACTGTTCGATTAAGCGCTCCAACTGCTTGGTGCGCTGTCAGGCGCTTGGGGTGGCGTCACCGCGCGCGTAGCGGTGGGATTCGACTCGGGCCTGAAGCGAGTTGCGAAGTCGATCCTCGGTGGTGGTTGCCGGCGCCAGGCGCACGTGGCCGATGGGGTGCCACTCCTCGCGTCCGTCTCGGTCGAGCACGCAGAGCTCGCCGCCCCGAACGATGGCCGGGTTGCTGACATGGCCAGCGGTGAGCAGTTCCTCTTGGGACTCGTCGGAGAAGACGAGGGCGTTTGGCGTGCAGGCGCTCATCGTGCCACCTCCGCTGCGACCACCTGGAACTTCAGAAAGGTGACCATCATGCCAGCAAAGACGCTGTCGTGTAGGCCCTCCTCGTCTCGCCGCAGGTCGCCGGCCAATCCGAGGGCCACTCGCTCGTTGCGAACGGTCCCACGAATAACGCTGCGGTCTTCGTGTTGCTCGATGATGTGGTGAATCTTGGTGGTTTGCATCGCGTCTCCCTGGTTGAGAACAACCGTACTCACGAGCACGGACGTAGTCAACATGTCTTTGCAAAAAAAACACTCGCCCCGCCCGGTCGGCGCGTCTTCGCTTGACGCCGCTTGTACTCATGAGTACAGTCGTTCCCATGAGCAAAAGTATGGGTTCAAACCTTCGAGAGCTGCGCTTTGCACGTGGGTTCGCGAGCGCTTCGGCACTGGACAAGGCGGCCGGCGTGCCGCGGGGACAGACCGCGAAGATCGAGCGAGGCGACAAGAAGGGTGGCGTCTCGCTCGACACGATCACGCGCCTGTGTGTGGCCTTGGGCTGCAAGGTCGATGACCTCGGATACGAGCCCACGGGGACCGCGTGACCGTCCGCTCCAAGCTGCGCTCGGCCATCACGGTCACGATCTGGCGCGAGGACCTGGTAGCGCTGAGGGCGTGCGAGGAGGGGATGGCGCGCTTCGACGCGCTCTGCGACCTTGCTGGCTCCAACGGCGTGCTGCAGTGGCCCAGGTGGACGCAGCTGCACACTGCGTGGCTGTCGCTGCATCCAGATGCGGCGTGGCTGCGTGATGCTGGGTTGGTGCCGGGCGCTAACCTCGTCGGCGCCGACCTCCGCGGCGGCGACCTCGATGGCGCCGACCTCCGAGACGCCGAGCTGCGCCGTGCCGACCTCACGAATGCGGACCTCGATGGCGCCGACCTCTGCGGCGCCGACCTCTACGGCGCCGACCTCCGCCGCGCTAACCTCTACGGCGCCGACCTCCGCCGCGCTAACCTCTACGGCGCCGACCTCCGCCGCGCCGACCTCCGCGGCGCCGACCTCCGCCGCGCCGACCTATACGGCGCCAACCTCCGAGGCGCCGACCTCCGCCGCGCTAACCTCTGCGGCGCCATAGCATCCTCGGCGCCAGCGGGCTGGAAGCTGTGCGGCGGGACGCTCTGGAGGGCAGCCTAGATGGTCCGCCAGCGCATCGACGACGCCCGAGAGGCCCTAACCCGCGCGGCGGCGTCGGTACGGTTGCGGGTGGGCGATGCCCTCGACGACTGGGCCTTCGCCCGGCTCTTCGTGCCCGACGGCCCCACCTTCGAGCAGGCGGTCGCGAAGGTGCTAGAGGAGGGGTGCGATGTGGAGACCGAGGCTGCGTATGCCTTTCCGGATCCCTACGGCGAGCCCTACTTTACCGTCCTCAACTGCACGGGTGACCACAGCGAGTTGGATGGCAACTACGAGCACGCCGCCGACGCCGCCCGCGCCTTTGTGGCTATCGAGAAGGAGGCGTCTGAATGAGCACAACGCTGTTGTTTGCGGTGGCCCACGTGGTCCAGCTGGTGGTCCTCTGGATATTGATCGAGTGGTTGTACGAGGCCACCAATCGCATCCGGCGCCTAGAGTGCCGCGCGCCAGCGGCCAAGGAAGAGGAGGCCAAGTAGATGCTACCCTCGATCTTTGCGCTCACTGCAGTCGCGCTCACCACCATGGTGCTGGTGCTGTCCTTCCTGGTCGGCCTCCTTCAAGGCGAGGTCACGGCGCTGAGGGGGGAGGTGA
>JGI12210J13797_11465441_pt1 | contig 12217 bp, 11 predicted proteins | sample ElkSlonscriptome_3_FD_13797 | JGI IMG/M metagenome (IMG submission 13797) | reverse complement strand
ATAATGTGGGTTTCCGTAGAAACTAAGCTCAAATATGAAATTAAAATTTTAAAATATTAACTTTTTATAGTTTATTATTTAATATTTATTCAAGCGTGCCCAAGTTGGTTTAAGGATTGCTATTAAATAGGGAAATCTTTCATGCTATGTTCAACGCTCATCAACTCCTAAGTTTTCTCGATGGTTCGGGCTTTTCGTTCGAACTGGATGGCTTTGCCATGGTTTTGATAGCCTATCTGCTGTTAAGTTGGTTGGTGTGTGTGGTTGCGGCGTTCTGTAATGTGAAGGAGGTTCAATATTACGTTGGGTTGATTTCCATGGGCATAACATTGTTGGCTTCCCTCCTGTTGGGTGGACTCTGTCGCAATTTTCTTCCTGACCTCGCCTCCTCCTTTACACCCGGTGGACTTTTCTTCTTTGGGGCGGTCGCGGGTTTACTGGTATTCTCGGCTCCCATGATTCAATATTTCTGGGAAATTTCTTACTGGCATAGTCTGGTCTGTGTGGTGGGCGGGGTTGTGATTCTTGTCGGAGTCTACTTCATCTTCCAGATTCTGGCCAATCCCGGAGAAATTACCGCCGCCCGGTTTGCGGTACCTCTTTTTCAAAAAGGGATTCCTGACCTGTTACAATAAGACTCGGAATCTGAAAAAGGGGCTACGATCCGCACGTCAGGGAAGGCCTCTTTTACGACCGCTGTAGACTCTTCCGTAAACAGGATCTTTACATTGGGTCCCGCATCCATGGTTGCGAAAACGTCAACTCCCTTTTCCCGAAGCCGGTGTACCTTGTGCAGAGTTTCCAGACTTTCCGGCCGCCAGTACAGGATCGGGGGCCAGGCTGCAATCATGGTGGCGTGCATGGACATGGCGTTTTGTTCGGCGGTTTTACCCAGTAGAGGAAAATCCTTTTGATAGATGGCTTCCCGGATTACGGGTAAATCTTGTTTGACCTGATCCGGCCAAGATCGATAGAGTACCGAAGTTTCCAGAGTTCGTTTCATTCCCTCACTGGAGCCAATGGGCTTTTCCGCATTCGAAAGGGTTAAAATACCCACCCTGATTTCCGGCCACCTTACGTTCAGTGACTCCGCATAGGAGTCCATTCCGTTATCCTGTTCTCCGGGAAACCATTCCACAAATCCGTGATAAACACTTCGAGAAGCCGAACCGCTTCCAATGCGGGAAAGAATACTCCGTTGCGAATCATTCAGCTTCCAATCGTAAAGGGCATTGAGTGTATGTACAGTGGCCGCAAATGCAGAGGCACTACTGGCTAATCCCGCGGACATGGGGATGGTATTGATACTCTCGATGGCCAAGCAGGTGCCGGGTTTGCGAAACAGGTCGATAAAAGAAAACAGCCGGGAGAAGGCTTTGCTTTCGGGTGGTTGTTCTATCTGGTTTATGTGTAAGCGGTCCTGGTCCGACACCCGGAGGGTCATACGTGTGCCCAAATCTCCCAGAGAGACTGACAGGCTTCCGGTCAGCGGGAGCTTTAAAGGTTCATTTCGTTTCCCCCAATATTTACAGAGAGCAATATTTGCGGGTGCAAATGCGGATGCGGATTCGTGTGCGGGAACTCGATGAGGGAGGAGGTCATCGACGATGCGTTGAGGATTAGGGTTCAAGGCGTACTCCTTCGGGGTCTGTTTCGACGGGATATGCGTCATACCCGTTTACGCGGGCTTCAGAAGTTCCAAGCGCGATCACGCAGTCACCGAGACCGGATCCGGAAATTTTGGCTCCGACTACATTCGGGTGCTGGCGAAGCTGATGTACCAGATAGTCCAAGGTCTCATCGGAGCAGCCCATCGCACTTTGCAATCCGTGATGCAGATCAAATAACTGTCCCAGTTTTTCATGATCGCCTTGGCGAATTGCTGTTACCGCATCCCCGACACAGTGGTCGATTAAACTGAAAATTTTCTGGAAACCCTCTGGGTGGGCCTGTCTTTTCGTTTCCACAAGACAGATGACCTCCGGCGTGGGGGTTTTATACCCGGCATAACAAACGGAAAGAGGCAAAGAGCTTTGTAAAGGTTGCACGCTGAGAGGATCCGGACGGTAGTATACAACTCCGCCATACACGGCCGCCGCGATATCGCTTCCAGAGGCTTTTTCCTGAACCTCCCTCACTACGGTCAAGGCCTCCTCCAAAAGTGCGGCCCGGTCAAACGGTTTTCCCGCAAAGGCTCTGAGCAGGGCCAGGGTCGCTACGGTAACTGCCGCAGAGGAACCGAATCCGATTTGATCGGAAAATTCGGATTGGATGTCTAATCGGAATCCTTGCCCCGGAGAGAACTTCCGGATAGCCGCCAGTACAAATTGGAACGGTTTACAGACCTCAACGTCATTCAGCGAGCCCCCGCACTTACCCAGAGCGGATTGGATTTCGAATTCACGGTCTTGTCGGGCTTGAAGGCGTATGTGGATACGTTGGTTTACCGCGGCGCAAAGTGCATGGCTTCCATGTAAGACCGCATGTTCTCCCATGAGCATCAAGCTGCCGGGGGCCGAGGCCATCAAAAAAGGGTTGTTTGAGGTCTTCATGAAAAAAGTCGGGTACCGTTCATAGACAATTCGAGGTGAAGAGCTTTCCAGTGTTGGGGAACCGGAGGCAGGTTATTACCTGAAACCATCACCATACCCGCCGCATCTCCTTCAACACTTCCTGCCCCGCAAACTTTGGCGGAAAAGCCTTTCTTTTCAAGTTCTGAAACCGCTTTTTGAATAGAGTCTGGAACCACGCCCAATCTGCAGAGCAACTGATGATTCTCCCGTATGGACTTTTCCCAATATGGAACGTCTTGTTTTTCAATTGCGTGGAGACATTGGCGGGTGACACGGGTGAACTCCGATTGGAGACCGGCATTGCGTTGAAATTCCTGACGGGAACGACACACACATTCTCCAGTACTGCTTTGGGGTCTCCCGGTGTCAAAAACCTTGAAATCCGGTAGCTGTTTGATGTTCAGAGAGTCCACATGTCCGGCCTGATAGAGTTGCAATCCTCCAAATAAGCTCACTGCAACATCCAACCCGCTGGAACGCCCATGTTGGAAATGTTCTCCTTCCACGGCCAGTTGCTGAAGGGTTTCCCTGGAAAGGGCGGGTTTCAGAACCTGGAGTAGAGCAAGGATGAATGCTGCGGAAGAGCCCAGACCGGCACCCAGAGGAATATCGGTTTCAAAACGCAGTTCCGCACCTGCTGTGGGATGAAGGAGTGCAGCACAAACGGCGAGCAGGTCCTCCGGGTTTTCGATTCGTTTTTCGGGAGTTGTGTGGTGGGTGATGCGTGCCTGGTCCAGGAGGGCGTCCAGTTGATGCAAGGGATAGTCCGAGGCTTCCCTGCCCGGAAGTCCAATGCGCAGAACAGATTCTTCGAGAGGACGTAAAAATACCCGCACCTCCCGGTTTATCGCCATCGCAAGGGCGGGGGCACCCTGCACGACAGAATGTTCGCCACTGAGAATTAACTTTCCGGGGCTGCGGGCCTGACGGTCCACTTACATCACCTCGAAGTCACAAACCACGGGGAGATGATCGGAGTACAACACTTGAGGGACTCGGATATTGGTGACCTGAATATCCTGAGTATGCAGAACAAAATCTAAATCCAGTCGGGGTTTCCAACTGGGAAAGGTCGGACAGTTTTCGCCCTCCGGCTCCACCAGGCCGGCCGCTTCACGGAATAATTCCAATTCGTCGCGTCCTCGCATGACATTAAAATCACCAGCCACAATACAGGGTTTCTCCACATTTAAAACAATCTGTTTCAGTTCCCGTAATTGCTCCTGGCGGGTGCGGTAGGAGAGGGCGAGATGCACCAGAAGAAAAACCATATTCTCCAGTTCCAATTCGATGACCAGTTTTTTGACTCCCCGGGTGACGTAATGAAAATGTTCGCGGGTGATGGTATTGCGGGTGACAAAGGCATTGCCTTGTTTATTGAGGATGGGGATTTTGGTGAGGAAGGGATGATTTTCGGCATATTTACTTCTGTAGGTATGGTAATGCCCAAGCGAAGTGGCGATTTGTTCTGCCTGGTTTTTCTTTCCGCTCCGGTAACTTCCCGCATCCACTTCGATAAGTCCGACCACATCCGGGGCGACTTCTTTCAGGAAACGGATGATTTCCTCCAGATGTTTGCCGGTTCGACCAATATAGCCGCTAAGCGGAAAGCGATTCATATTGCCGCCGGTACCGTAGCGGATATTATAGAGCACAAATCTCATGTAACAGAAGGGGATGCAGAGGTCTTCATTTTGGAGTTCATAATATCTTTCTTATAGGATTTGTCAGAACATTCAAACTGGAATAGACATTATGTATCCTTTCCGCTTGAAGAGTTCTTTTAACGAAAGTCTATCACGCACTAACGACAGAAAAAGGAAACCATACCATGAATCACGTTCTAACGTCCAACCTAACGCTCCTTGTGACTCTTTTCTTCCTTCCGCCAGTCGCTGGAGAATTCTATTGTTTGAATGATTTGTCGCTTCTGAATTCAGAAGGCCCGGAAGTAGAACTGAACTCCAGCCCTTCTATGGGGGAGACCTTTTCGGAGGGTGATATCATGGCAACGGCTCTGGGGAGAAGTAAAAATACGAAGGAGGATGTAGTCCTTTCCTTAAGAGAGGAAGTGCAGACTCTCTGTACCAAAGAGTTTAACGGTGGGATATTTAAGGTGCTCGGACGCCAATCCAATTCTTTTCTTCGCAAAGACCCTATCCTCTATGCGTCCGCAAGCGGTCAGGATGTCACGAACTCTCTTGAGGAAGCTCTGCCCGTGATTTCTGATTACGCGGAGAAGGTTATGGAAACCACAGGAGTTCCCGGACTTGCGATGGTTGTCGTCTATCAAGGTGATATCGTCCTCCTGAAAACGCTGGGAACGCGGAAGGCCGGGGAGGACTTGCCCATCACAGAGGACAGTGTCTTTCAGTTTGCCTCTCTCTCCAAGCCGATGACCTCTTCGGTGGTTGCGGCTGCCGTGGATCGGGACTTTCTTGATTTTTCAGATCCGGTAGCGGAACATGCGGTGAACCTCAAATTACACGAGCCATGGATCACGGAAAATGCCACGGTGGCAGATTTACTTTCACATCGAAGTAGTTTGCCCTCCCACGCCGGTGACGATCTCGAAGATATGGGATTTCCTGCCGATGTCATTCTAGATCGAATTGGACAACTTAGACCGGGCTACCCTTTTCGAGCTGGATACGCTTATACGAATTTTGGGTTTACGGCGGGAGGGATTGCGGCAGCAAACGCAGCGGGTGCAACTTTCGCTGAGACCGCAGAGGTCTTTCTTTTTAAGCCTCTGGGTATGGGGAGTTCCAGTTTTCGATTCGCCAACTTTCGTGATTCGGACCAACGTGCCTATACACATGTAAAACAAGAGGATGGATCGTGGGCACCTCTCTTTGTCCGGGACCCCGATGAACAGGCACCCGCCGGAGGGCTGAGTACCTCAATAAGCGATTATTCCCGGTGGATGCGTATGCAACTAAACGAAGGGGTTTTCGAAGGGAAAGAGATTATTTCGGCTGAATCCCTCTCGGAGACGTGGAGGCCGCATGCGCAAACGGGATACAACCCTGCTACCCACACGGCGAAAAATTATGGCCTCGGATGGAATGTTTCCAAGGACCCCGATCTCGGAGTAGGCCTTAGTCATTCCGGAGCGTTCATGCTTGGCGCAAGATCGGCTGTGTATTTGTTTCCGGATATAGATTTGGGAATCGCAGTTGTAACAAATTCCGGGCTCAATGGAGTTCCCGAAGCCATTTGCCTGGCTTTTAAGGACCTGATGACCACAGGCGTACTTCAGAGAGATTGGATCGGGTTTATGAACGAACAATTCGATTTGATGGAGGCCGAATCTGTAGAGTATCAGGTTGATATCTCCGATTCCCCAGAATCTCCGGAGCCCGCAGCGGAACCCGGAATGTATCGTGGCACATACACAAATGATTACTTCGGCCCCCTTGTGGTAAGCGAGGAATCGGGAATGCTCTTTTTTACGATCGGACCGAAGCCGATCACTTTTTCGCTGCAACATTGGGACGGGGATATTTTTCTTTTCCAGCCGATAGGTGAGAACGCAGGTGGACCCGGAACCGTGATCTTCAACCGTTCAGGAATGGGACCGTCAGAGTCAGTTACGATTCCATTTTTGGATCAAAATGGAATGGGAACCTTTGTTCGGTAAAGCCATTTTAATTCCCAACCGGAATCGTAAGAACGGGGGATTGACCATGGGCGTCCCCGGTGCGAAGTGCGAACATCTGGGAAACCAGCATAAAGGTCGCCTTGCTGAGGAGATCGTTGTCCCGGATGTAGAACCAGGTGCCGCGATAGCGAATAACGGTGGACGCATTTTTGGGAGCTTTGGAAGAGCTTTCTACGCGGAACAGGTCCTCCAGCGGTTCGTTCCAGTCGAATGTATTGCCATTTTCATCCAGAGTTCTTGTTACCAGGCCCTTCCGAAGGTCTTCCTCGGGAACGTTTACGCCCTGGGACAGGAAAAAAAGCACTCCGCTTACTGAGCGGGTATTGATTTCGATTGTGTCTCCTGCCACGCGCGGAGTGATCGCGGCTCCTGGGGCGACTTTGTAAATGTTGAGGGCTGGATCGAGCCCAAGCAGTTCCCTCAAACGGTCGGCATCTTTGTTGTCTCCAGAATCAGGCAGATAAATCACGGAATGGGTTTCTTTATTGTCTACGATCTCTCCCATCTGTATGGCACTGCTGCGTTGCAGCGCAAACAGCAGTTCGGCCATTTCTTGGAATTCTTTATAGACCGGAGGGAGGGTAGGGGTTGGTCCTGAAGCTCCAACAGCGTTGTTCAGGCCATTGGCGCGTTGAATGATCAATCGTGAAACCGTATCCATACTCCAGCCCGAATTGGTTAACAGGGCGATGTCTTCAAATGAAATTCGACCGAGAAGGCGGTTAAAAAAATCATCTCCCTGAAGTGGAGTGTAGGAAATGGTCGGGCGCTCTGCGAAACTGATCCCGGTATTGCCATTTAGCACATTGGAACTGTCACCGGAGAGATCAAATACGCCTCCAACCCCTGCACTGCTGGTTAAATCAAGTTGCGAGGTAATGGAGGACGTCTCGAAAAAGTATGGAGTATCCCGGTACCGCAGTCGGACAATATTGAGGAGGAGTTGTTCTTCTCCTACTTTTTGCATGGCTACGTTATATCCGTTCGCTGTCCCACGATATGTGTCAGTGGGGATGGTGGCGCACCCGCAAAAAAAGAGGGCCAGACAGCCAATACAAGAAAAACGGAGAGTGGAGAATGACTTTTTCATAGGTTGTGAAGTAAGTGCGTGGGGTTGATATAGAGAGGTGGAGGGTACGACGTTCTAACGATTAGTCCGCGGAACCGATTCGTCGGAATGCGTATCCATCGAAGGAAAATGAAGTTGCAGACCGTCCCTCCTCGATTTCGAAGGGGACTTTTTCCATTGCACTCAGAACGATAGGAAACTCTATTCCAAGAGTGTTTTTATCAAGAATGGTAACGGTTGCACGGTAGCGGGCTGGACCGCAAAGCATTACGAGTGAGGAGGGTTTTTTGTCATCGCGCATGACTTCCCACACTCCAAACAGATCACTCGTATAGCGTCCAACAAACGCATCAATTTGATCTGAAGACAAGCTCTTGTCCGCCTTGGCTGGTTTGTTTCTGCCTAACAGCATCTTTTCAATTTTGGATGCCTTGGCATGGATGACCGGTTGAAGATCTTTTTCTCCCTTTTCCCCAAACATTTGCTGCAGGACTCCGGCCCGTACGGCTTCAGGGAGTGCGGTAAGATTCATGTTGCTCAGAATTGCGATCCCGAATTTTTCCTGAGGGACGAGGACGACGAGCGTCCGGACCCCATCCAGTGCACCGCCTTTTTCAAGAACTTTGTAGCCATTATAGTGGTAAACTCCCCATCCCGGTGCGTAGTCAAATCCGGAAAATTCATTGATGGGGGGGAATTCCGAGAAGCTGATATCTGAAGTGATGACAGGTTCAAATATTTTATCAATGGCCTCGGAACTCAGGACCTGATTCCCGTCGAATTCACCTTCATTGACAAGCATTTGAACAAAGGAGGCAAGGTCATGGGCATTGGAGGCAAGACCTCCTGCGGAGACGAAAACTTTGCTGAGATTGTGAGGGACTACGGCGAAGCCACCGTCTTTTGCGATATGGGGGGCCGCGAAATTGTCCTGGTTGTCTTTGTTAAGCAATCCCTCAGCCTTTCCAGTGCTTTCCATGCGGAGGGGGGTAAGAAGGGTCTCTTGAAGAACGGATTCAAAAGTGCCTCCTCCCGCCTGGGCAACCATTTCTCCCGCCAGGAAATACCCGATGTTGGAGTATTCAGGATGGTCGCGAAACGAATAGCCAGGTTTTACAAATCGAACGCGGTGTCGAATATCGGTTCGCGAATATCCGAGGTGATCAAAGATATCGCCAAAAAATCCGGGAAAACCCGATCGATGGACCAAGAAATCGGTTCCGTTGACCCATTGGGTTGCATAGGGCAGATACATTTCAAAATCCGGGAGTACCTCGCTGGCGGGTTGGTCCCATTGTAAGGTGTTTCGGTCAACTGCCGCCCCAAAGGCGAGTGAAGTGAATATTTTAGATACACTGGCGAGTTGGAACAAGGTTTCGTCATTTACGGGCTCGCCTGTATCCGTATTACGGACTCCGAATCCTTCGACGAGAAAGACTTCACCTTCTTTGATGATCGCCACAGATGCCCCCGGAGTATGATAAGCGCTCAATGCCCACTCTACGATGTCTTCAATGGACTTCTCCGTGATTCCTGCTCCTGCCAGGTATCCCGGTAGGGCGATATCAGAGCTGTCATCGGCTTTTGCATGGCTCGAAATGAAGAGAAGGGTCGAAAGGAGGAGGATTCGGATGCCGTTGTATTTTTTCATAGGTCTTTGATAGTAAATTTATGGGGAAACCGGGGAGGATGTCAAGCGGAAGTATAGTTCCGGCGGCGGACGGGCAGGGTTGCACGGAGTTCTATAATAAGTTCTTATAATAGGGTTCTGCAAAATTGTGATCCTCCTGAGCGGTTAGGATCGATTTTTTCTCTTTTTTAGTTTTGGCGGGGTCACCACATGGTCCACACCTGCATCAATCCAAAAATGATCCTTGAGGGCTTCACGCCCCAGCAAAATTCTGTGTAACATTTTACGCCGATTGGTAAGAGTAACCAGAATTTCTTTTTCTATTCCCGCCAACCGGATCCGGGTTTTTACGACAATCCGGTTTTGGGTCTGACCATTGCTGCTTCGAACCTTCGCCGTACGAAACAGTTCCGCTTCCACTATTTTGATGCTGTCGGATTTTCGCAGTTGATGTATGCCGAACCGAACACGATTCTCCGGGAGAAATTCCAGTTGTTCCACGTCCAGGGAGCTGCTTTTGGCTCCGGTATCCATTTTTGCTTTTAAGCGCAGACCCCAGTCCGGCAATTCAATCCACTCCCGCCAGCCAATCGCGACTCTTTTGGATTCAGGTTTTTTCAATCGGTATCCTCCGCCGCATCCGTGATATGAAGGTTGGTGGCAAGATCGTCCCGCAAGCGGATTTCGAGGCTGTCATCGTCCTGCGCATCTAATGCCTTTTCAAGTCTTTTCTTTTCCTGAGGCTGTAGTTTGGCAATATGCAAAACCGGATCCCCGGGAGAAACCGCGGGCATGGTGCTCATGCCGATAATGAGTCCGGAGTAGGGGGCGTATATGGATTCCTGTTCTAATCCGAGTAGTCCGGCATTGGAGGCTAATAATTGGTCTTTGGAGACGAATTCACCCGGAGAAACATGAAACTGAAGAAATCCGCCTGCGCCTGCCCGAACCCATTGGGTTTTTTCGATCACGATTGGCTTGGGACACGGTTCAGGAGATTTGTTGGTCATTCCGAGCATGGAAAGGCAATTGGTGATTCCGCGCAAAGCGGTCTCCAGATAAGTTGACTCCACTTTCCAGACCTCTCCGGCTTCGAGTATAATCGTGGGGCAGCCCGCTTCCGTGGCGCATTTCCGAAACGACCCCTCCGGGCCGTCCTGATTGACAATAATTTCGCAACCAAATGCCATCGCCATTTTACGGCAGTCCCGGTTTTCCATATTCGCCCGCACATTAGGGAAATTGGTTCGCCGCACCGCCGCAGTGTGCAAATCAATTCCGTAATCACAGCGGCTGATAATTTCGGTATAGACCAAGTTTGCCAATCGGGAGGTCAGGCTTCCGTTTTCAGAGCCGGGAAAGGCCCGATTCAGATCCCGTCGATCGGGCATATACCGGGAATGCCGTTCGAAACCTATGATATTCACCACGGGTAAGAGGATCAGGGTTCCTTTCTTTAAGGTGAATCCCGGATGGTTAATCAATTCGCGGATGGTGCCGGTGCCGTTTATTTCGTCACCATGGATAGCCGACGATATAAATACCACGGGCCCGGGTTCTTTCCCGCGCCAAACCAACAGGGGGAGGCGCACGGAAAGGCCCGTGTAACTTTCACCCACTTCGAGTCGGATTCGTTTTTTTTCTCCGGGTTTTACTGTGGTTTTACCCCAAACTTCAACAGAGGGTGCCCCCGAAGGCGTGCTCATAGGTGCCCTTCTTTTGCCGATTCAATTTGGTCATCCCTGAGCATTTTCAGCTTTTTGCGTTTTATTTTGGTTTTTGGAGTTACCAGGGTTTTCATGGATTCGGATTTTCCGTAGCAGAGTAATTCATCTCCGGCTTCGATCACGCGAGAGTTTTTGGGGTTGGAAATTACGGAGGTGCCACGTTTTAAGGTTAAAACAACAATATCTTTATTGCGCAGATGGCTGCCTTCAATGGTTTTGCCGACGAACATGGAACCCTCCGGGATGGCGATCTCCGAAACATTGTATCCCCGGCTGACCGTGAGTTTCTGGCGGATGTCGAGGTCGGGCATATTTACCTGACTCGCGATGTGGTCGATAATGGCACCCGCGACATCCAAATGAGTCGCGGCCTCAATTCCCTCCAGGCCCGGCGAGGAATTGATTTCCATAATCATGGGGCCCGCGGAACTTTCCAGCATATCGACTCCCGCCACCCGCAGCCCCATGATTTGGGCCGCCCGCACCGCGGTTTCTTTATAGGCCTCATCTAATTCAACGGCTTCCACGGTCCCTCCCCGGTGGACATTGCTGCGGAATTCATCCCCCTGCGCCACTCGGCGCATGGCGGCAACCACCTGGTCTCCAATTACGATGGCTCTTACATCCCGTCCTTTACTTTCTTTAACGAAATTTTGGATCAATACATTCTGTTGGGTGCTTTGCAGCATTTCCACGATGGCTTGAGCAATCTTGGCGGAATCTGCCAGCACAACTCCCACACCCTGCGTGCCTTCAATGAGTTTGACGATCACCGGTGCCCCTCCCACCCGTTCAATCGCAGGAAGGATTTCATCGCGTTGACGCACAAACGCGGACCGGGTAATGCCAATTTCGTGCCGGGAAAGAATTTGAAGACTTCGGAGTTTGTCCCGACTATTCACAATACCTGAAGAGGAATTCGGCGTGTAGACGTCCATTTGTTCAAATTGCCGCAGGACGGCAGTTCCGTAATAGGTAATACTCGCCCCAATTCGCGGGAGAACCGCATCCGGGATGGAAAAATGTTTGCCTCGGTAGAAAAGGTCCGGCTCCCCTGAATTCAGATCCAGCGTATAGCGAAGGGTGTTTCTCACTTTCGCTTTGTGGCCTCTGGATTCAGCGGCCTCCATGAGTCGGCGGGTGCTGTAACAATTCGGAGCTGTGGATAATATCGTTAATTTCATAAGGGGTACCCTAAACTATTCCGGACGACTTTCAATCTGTATCCTCTATTATCCCCGAAGTCGTCCCGGCCTATAAAAAAACCCGTACAACCTAGGTTGCACGGGTTATCAAGCGGTTTAAAATCGCTTACGCTTTTGCGGCCGCGTATTTTTTGGATACGCTGTCCCAGTTAATCACATTAAAGAATGCGCTTACGTAGTCGGGACGACGATTTTGATAGTTCAAGTAATAAGCATGCTCCCAGACGTCGAGTCCGAGAATCGGGGTGCATTCGCTGTCTACAAATCCTTTCATCAGAGGATTGTCCTGATTCGGGGTTGAGGTTACCACAAGGTTTCCATCGGCGGCAACCCCCAACCACGCCCAGCC
>JGI12210J13797_10032801_pt1 | contig 12220 bp, 15 predicted proteins | sample ElkSlonscriptome_3_FD_13797 | JGI IMG/M metagenome (IMG submission 13797) | reverse complement strand
ACGAAAAAATGAAGCGCTGTTGGAGTTGGCCCAATATAATATCCGGATGGTGGATGAGAATGAAGGGGAGTGGGCCATATCGATTGTCACTTCACTCGAAGAATGGGGGCCCATGTTGACTCTTTCCCCGCCATGTGAGGGGCGGGTATCCGTTCGCTTGAAGAAAAAGTGAGAATATCTAGAAACAGATTATGATGGTGCTAGTGGAGTTGGGGATAGGGCGAGTTTATGATGATGCTTGATCTGGATTGCGGGAATGATGTTGTTCTAACCATGAGAAATCTTCCGCGCGGGAGCTTTATGATGGGACAGAAAGACGGGACTAAAGCGAACCAGCCCGTACATGAAGTAACCATTGAATGGCCGTTCTACATGGGGGTGTTTCCAGTGACACAGGCTCAGTATAAGGCTGTGATGGGGCATAATCCCTCAGAGTTCTGCGACTGTCCCGATAGTTCACGCCGTCCAGTGGAACAGGTATCTTGGGATGATGCTGAAGCTTTTTGTAAAAAAATATCTCGAAAATGTGCTACGCAAGTGATGCTGCCTTCTGAAGCTCAATGGGAGTATGCCTGCCGAGCAGGAAGTATTGGGGATTTTTGCTATGGAGATGGGGAAGATCCCCTTTATTTGTATGCGAACTATGATAACAGGCCGATGTTTGGTCCTGCAGGGGAAACTTCGGCCGTAGGCATCCGTTTGCCGAACGCATGGGGACTTTATGATATGCATGGTAATGTTTCGGAATGGTGTGCAGATCATTATCAATCAAGTTACGATGGCGCACCTAGTGATGGGTCAGTCTGGCGTTGTGGCGATGAAGACTACCTTCGTGTCCTGCGGGGAGGTTGTTATGATTCGTGGTCTGAAGCTTGTTGTTCAGCAGAGCGATACTGCGAGTGGCATGATCATAAGGAATCAAATGTGGGGTTTCGAGTATGTGCGTCATTGGTACCACCGGGATAAGAGGGCTGAATGTCGCTGTGGTTATGAAGAGAAAATGGAAACATAGGGGTAGGGGATGCAGATAATTTCAGGAACACGAGCCGGGCCGGAAAAGCGACTGAATAATGGAAAAGTAAAGCGAGCCGGAGAAAATCAGGATGCGTTGGCGGTTCGGCAGTTGGATGACGGTTGTGTGTTGATGGCTGTGATGGATGGCATCTCCAATGATCCTTATGGCCGTCTCATTGCGACATGGCTGGCAGATCGTTTTAAGAATGCACCGCTCTTTGTTTCCGTTGATGATCCATTGACATTGAAACTGGCGATTGAAAGTCTGCTGTACCGTATGTTGAATGACGAAGAATGTGCATTCTGTGCGGATAGCGGATGTACGGTAACGTTTGCGATTGTGGAGCCGGAAAGTGGAAAAGGGTGCGTGGCCTGGGCCGGCGATTCGCCAGCTTTTATCACGCGGAAGGATTCTGATGAGGGAACGGAGTTGCTGACCCGGGCTCATGCCGATCCTGCAGGGCTGTTGACCTCTGTTTTTACCGGACGGATGGAGATGATTGTGGATACGGCTGTGTTTCAGCTGGAGGACGGCGATGTTCTGACACTTATGACGGATGGCGTTGGCGGTGAAAAGGATGGTCTCTTTTTCCTGGATACGGTGTATCGTGAGACTCCGTTCTCTGACGTAGAGGAACTGCTGCTGTCCCGCGGTGCGGTTAGGGAAGATGATGCGACCTTTATCGCCTTTCGGATGGAGGATGCGGGACAATGACATGGAGTCAGTTTAAGTGGGGAATAGGGTTCGCTTGTTTACTTTTAGAAATGACGGTTTCGGCGTTACCTGTACTGATTACATCATCAGAGCGCGATCTTAACGGGGATGGAGAAACTGACTCCATTTCCCTCTGGATGAGCGAGGGAAGGCATTATCTTGACGATGATTTGTGGGAGGGGCGCGGAGAAAAGTTTGAAGGCCTGTTTGACCTGATTGTTGAACTCTCTGGCCTACCTCCAGTGACGAATGCGATCAACGGCTATTTCCATCCAAGGCTTCCTGATGAACACATGTTTTTCATCGCCAGTCCGTGGGAGCTGCAATTTGCGGATTATAACAAAGACGGGGAACTCGATTTCAATATCGGACATTATTGGAGCGGTGTGAATTATGACTGCCGCCTATTCACTGTTGGTGATGAAGGGGAGGTATCTGAGTTGATTGTTGAAGAACCCTTCCGGGGACTCACGATGGCCGATCGCAGTCATTCGAGTTCTGAAATTCAGCTGACGGGTGGCGGTATTAAAACGGTGGATTATTCCCGTGATTTAGGAAGCTCTGTGACCAATATCTACGACTGGTCCACAGGGCAACAGACCTTTTCATTGCGAGCTGATGAGACTCGTACTGATCTTGAGCAAGCGGATTATTACTGTGAATCCCGCTATCAGGAAAGAGCCAGGCCATATTATCAAAAAGCAGCTGAACAGGGAAATGCCCGAGCCCATTTTGCTCTAGCCTATAAGTATATAACTACACCGGAAGAAGCGATTTATCATTATTCAGCTGCCGCACGCCTGGGGCATTCGCAAGCATTGGATTATGCTTTGGATCTGATGCTTTTCCGGGCAAACAGTCTGAAGTTAGCTGATCCAAAGGGAGCGCTTGAGCTCTATTATGCAGCAAAGAAAGCCAATCCGGAGTTGGAGCTGTATGGTGAAGCGGGCAAGTTGAAAACCTTGAAACGATGCGCGGCAGCGCCGGACTTTGATGCAGAAGATTTTGTCAAGACATACGGTATTGATGACGAGGAACTCAAAGAGATCTATTCTGTATGGAAATTGGCCGAAGAGGCATCCCGTGGCGGACGTTTCGGTAAGCCAAATCCGGAGTTGGTTTTTCAGCTGGTGATCCGAGGGGGAATGGTCCCCATGGAATTTGAGTATGCTGTGAAGGAATGCTATTCCAACTGGAAGTGGCGCCGGAAAAAGGAATTCAGGATTGATGATTATGTGACCAGCGGAATGGGGATGGGCTGGTGTGCTGCCCGTGAAAACCGACAGTTTGAGGTGGAATTTTGGAATAAAATTCGAACGATGGGGCAAAACCAACCATACCTGAAGCATCTTATTGATGCTGCCGAGGCCGCTGCCGGATTCATCGAAATAAAAACAGAACGGGAAGAGGGGCATGGCGGCTCGGGGTGGGTGGCCTGGGTCTTGCATTCTCAACGGGAGCAGAAAGAGGCCTTCGTGGAGCTCGTGAATTCAGTGATTGATGGTTGGGAACCTGAGTCTGGATGCAATCGGGATGAGCTGGTTATAGCTTTGCAAAATGTCGCCAAAGCTATACATGACGCTGAGGGGGATTACCTCGAATATCCAGAAGTTGATGATGTTGAAGCCGTTCAGCAACAATGGTTGGTGTACAAAAATGCGGCTTGCGATCTTTTTCATCGGATCAATCCTGTGATTTCCCGCCTTGAGTGGGAGTGCTGGATGAATAAAGAACGGATCAAGCAGCTTAATGCCGTGGAAGAAATGATGACGTATTAATGAGGAAAATCATGGGGTGGCAGAGAGTAAAACATATGGGTGATGGGGAGATTCACATGATGGGAGTTTATACGATTTGGGCTTTTTGTAATCACTGCGGTGATGAATTTTGCGCCTTGGTTCAGCAGCGGATTGATGTTGAAACGGACAATAAAAAGTTTTGCCCGTCTTGCGGGAAACAACTGAACTATGAGCAGCCAGGAAGTATAAAGTTCGATTACTCACATCCCTCTTCAGAGAAAACGATTAAAATTGACCATGAATTAATGAACTGTGCGGTATGTGATCATTCCTTGCTTTTTGCCGGCAGGGATCGGATCCGCCATATTCATTTGGATTTCCAAAAGGGGGAGACGGTGACTGGCTTTATCGTCCCGCTTTGCTGTTCGTGCATAGAGGGGCTTCCAGTTGATGAAATCGCTCAATCGGTGAGTGCGTGGCAAAATCAGCGGAATATCGCCGGGTATAGGTTTTCCTTCGAAGAGGTTCAGAATGCATTGAAAGCATTACTTGAAGAGATTAATAACCCTGAATAAATCCTGGTTGTCAGTGAACGAGACTCACTATTTTATGGAAAGACCCTGTTCGTCCTGATCAGTAGAGTATCCTTCTATTCCTGTTTTTTCTAAGACGTCTTTTGTCCGCCTTCATTAACGGAGGCGGACAATGTGTTTATGGAAAGATCACTACAGTCAGGATGAGCTGTTGGGTTCAACTGCAACGCTGATACAGCAGCTTAAAGTGTTTCGGCGCCAGTGCCGTTTTGCGAAGTCAGGAACCATGGATGACTACACGCGGTGGTTGATGGAAACGCTGTCGTTTAATCGGTTAAATCGATTTGTCGATCAACTTTTGGATGTAGCAAGGCGTTGCGTGTCAATGCGCCCTGTTGTGGCGCAAATATTATTGCAGTTGGAATTAAAGGATATTCTACCGGACCGTCGGCTTCAGATGAAATACCTGCAGAACACTGCAAACGTCGCGAAAGCCATTCCTCCTGATACTCCAGGTATTTATGACGGATACCCCGTCAAACTTGAAAAAGCGCATGTATAACTGAACCGTAAATAAGGAGAAAATTATGTATCAGGTAATGTGGCCCCTACACTCGAATTGGATGAACGTTGCTGCCATGGCTTTGGTGGGATTTGCCATTGTGATGCGGGCCTCATCGTGGAAGGACAAATGGAAACGCTTTAATATTCCGTGGTCGTGGGCCGCATTGGCGCTCGTTGGGGGATATCTGTTCTTTATTGGCCACAACGCCTGGCTCTACGTTCAGAATGAGATGAATGCACCGTTGCGGCACGAACTGAGTCTTCGTGAGTTTGAGTTAGCTCAGGCAGCCGTGACCAATAACATCGCTCAGCTTCTGGAAGAGGAGGTGGAGTTCAAGAATCCTGAAAAGTTGTTTGATTTTAACTTTCATGGCGCCGCAACGTTGAGAGAGGTGATGATCAGTTCCCTGGATATATATGTACAGGATGATGCTGAGCCAAGCGACGAGCTGGAGCGGATTCAGGAGCGGCTTTATGAAATCCCCTGGACCTATGCGTATATCGAGGGCTGGTGGGAGGAGTGTTATCTGGATATCGGGTTCCTGATCCTTTTGGTCCTCGCGTATTGGGTCTTCAAGGAAGATGAAGGCGATGAAACTGAACACGTAGAGCTGGAGGCGTCAGAGGATGTCTAGCCGGGTTGCAGAGGTCCACCGCACTACCGAAGAAACGGATGTGTTGATTCGGTTGAATATTGATGAGTGTGGTAGCGTCAATGTTGACACGGGGGTCGAAGTCATGGACGTTCTGCTGAATGCCATGGCCGAAAACGCGGGGTGAGAGCTTCTGGTGAATGCAAAGGGCGATATTGAAGTCGATTACCATCATTTGGTGGAGGATCTCGCACTGGTTCTTGGAAGTACGTTGAAAAAGTGTCTTGGCGACTATGTAGGAATCCGGCGGTACGGCTTCAGTATTGAAGATACAATGGGTGGTTCTATAGAGGTCGCTGTGGATTTAGGTGCGCGGCCTTACTTTGTTTACAACTCGGAAACCCGATTCAGGTTGATTGATGAATTGGATCCAACGTTGATTAAGCATTTTTTTAGATCCTTCAGTGATTCTGCGAGAATGAATCTTCATATCACACAGAAGGGGGACTATCCTTTGCCGCTTACGACATTCAGAGACATGTTTGCTTGTGTTGGCAAGGCTGTGGCTATGGCAGCTGAAATTGATTCCCGAGCTCCAAATCAGTTGCATACGAGCAAAGGACAATTTGGGTGAGGAGTTTGAGATGGATAACAACATGCTATTGAACGTTATGGAGACAACTGATGGTGCTCCTGTGGAATTTGATCTGAAAGCCCAAGGGAACCTGTTGCTGTGCGGGGGGAGCATGTATGGTCGCACCATTTTATTAAATGCCCTGATATACCAGCTTGCCAGTAGAATGCGCCGATCGGATATACGTTTTCTCATGATGGGCATCGAGGATAATTCTCTGTCGTGCTATGAGGAACTTCCCCAGCTGGAAATGCCGATAATTACGCATCCAATGGAATGTGCGCGCATGCTGATGTGGGTTGTGCGGGAAATGGAGGAACGATACAGAGTATTCAAACGATTCGGAGTTCCAGATATAGACGAATTCAATGCGCTTTCATTTGATGAAAAGATTACTGAGTGTGATTCAAGTGAGGACATGCCGGTCGCCAAAACCATGCCGCGCCTGATTGTGGTTGCTGCTGATCTCTATATCTTTCTTGAGGGGTACCAGGAATGGGTCATGCGTGCTTTGGCCTTATTGAATAAACGTTCCCTTGCAACAGGAATTCACCTCGTATTTTCTCAGCCAATGGATGAGGATACAACGATGGAAAGGCTGGCCGCATACGGGTTTCACAGTTGTGTAAAAGGTGATTTTCCAAACTTCGAGCATGGCAATGCTGAAAACTTGCTTCAGGGGCAGAAAGTGCGGATTGATGCGACGCTTGAAAATGATGGAGGTAATATATCAGGAATCTTCTCCTATGAAAGAGCCGATATTATGCAATGGGTAGATGTTGCAGGCATGTCAAGAGTTCGAGAGGCATTTGTCAATGAGTCGGGCATCATCTCTCTTGCCGTAGTTGATGATTACCTCCAGGGGAATGAGAAGTTGGATCTGTTAAGGGGGCTCACGGAAACGGAGGTGGATGTGAGTGATAGACTGGTATGCGCAGCAGCCCGGTTGATCCGACGCACAAAACTCGCATCAACGCATAACTTTAGTTTGAATTTGGGAATTTCTGACAGCAAAGCGATGGTATTGATGGATCGGCTTCTGGAGTTAGAGTTGATTTCCGGGGAACCTGGCGAGCCGAAGGCGTTGAATCAGGATTTGATTCTTGAATATATCAGAAATGCAAAGCGTTTGTGAAATGGGATGTAGCAATGGGTGATAGGTGTGTATCCGTAATAGTCATAGCCGATGACGATTATAATTTAGGGAAACTTCCCGAGAGCAATGCAGATTTGTTGATTTCCCTCGGAGATCTGTATGATTCAACCATAGAAAAGGTGCAACAGCTGTATTCCTGCTCAAAGGTTTTGGCAGTTCGGGGGAATCACGATTTTCCTGATCCGTTTCCCGATACCATTGATGACCTTCATGCCGGGATCATTGAGTATAAGGGTATTACATTCGGTGGGTTTTCCGGGAGTTGGAAATATAAATCCCGAGGTCACTATTTATACAAACAAAACGAAGTGCGTGACATCCTTAAAGATTTCCCTCCGGTGGATGTATTTGTAGCCCATAATTCTCCACGGGGAATTCATCAGCGGGATAATGATATTCATCAAGGATTTGATGCGTTTATTGAATACATTGAACGCACCCAGCCGCTGTATTTCCTTCATGGACATCAGCACTTCAATGCTGAAAGTATGCTTGGAAATACCAAAATTATCGGTGTGTATGGGGAAACCTTGTTATCTATTGGCTATTGGAATAACGCCGCACAGAATTCCGGGGTTTCTTTGCGAAGGTAATGAATGAATGACGGATGCGATAATTCGAGATAAAGGTCTCGGAATGCAGACGGTATGGTCGCTTTTTCCCTGAACTCAATCTGAGCTGGAATATATAAAGAAAGCAGTTCAGCTTCTTTCTCTGCAAGCTCGTTATAACTCAGCTTTCTTATGGCAGGGTGGGGGTAAAAGCGGAGGTCATCATGCGACCAGTTTTCATGCGCATAGTGATCGCCCTCGAGAAAATCCTGAAACCTGAGTAAAATGGTGTTGTTCGGGTTTGTCTCGGCAATGGCTTCCAAACGTTTCAGCTCAGTTCTCTTCTCGTTTTCAATATATTCTGAAGTCAGGGCCAGATGAACCCACCGGATCCTGTTCTCATTGATTCTTTTCAGTGCCGGATAAGACCACAGCCCGGCTGTCGCTACATGAAAATGCCGGTTGAGCTGACGCATCTGCAAAAAAGAATTGGTTCGAATTTTTCCGACGCTTCCGATTTTTCTATACATCTCGTCCATGCACTTCTCCCTGAATTTGAATTTCAATAATTATGCAGGACAAATCAAGTCCGGTTAATGGAGAAGTGTGACAGCCCCATGTGTTAGTGAACCCTTAACACATGGAGGATCACATGAAGTCATTCAACAAGGTCATTCTGATCGGCAACGTTGCCACCGAGGTGTCGTTGAATACCCTGAAATCCGGTTCGAAGGTCGCGGATTTCCGTTTGGCGGTAAACGAGCGCTTTAAAGATAAAGAAAGCAATCAGAAGGATCATGCGGTGTTTGTCACGATCGAAATCTGGGGCGGGCTTGCTGAATCCTGCTACAAGCATCTGGCTAAAGGACGCTCTGTGCTCATTGATGGCCGTCTGAAAATGAACGAATGGGAAAACGGCGAAGGTGAAAAGCGCAGTCGTCTGCTTATTACTGCCGAAAAAGTCGAATTCCTGGATTCGGCGGCCGCCGGTTAAGATCTGCCCTGATGTAGCTAGGCTATGTTTCTTTCACAAAATGAAAGTTGCCGGGTGTGCGTGATTGGAAGCCTGGTCGGAAAGGTGGAATCATATCGCCTTCCGACCGGGGACATTGCTGCAAAATACCAACTTAAACTCATAGAGGTCGTGCTTAGAGACGGTGAACGCATGCTTGGATTCGAAACAGTAACGATCGATGACCACACCTGGATGGCAAAAAATTGTAGGGATTATCTTAAGCCGGGAGGTGAGGTTGTAGTCGACGGGACACTGGATACGACGGTCGATTTCGGACTGTCACATCGAGGAACTATGAATATCACAGCCAAGTTGGTTGTAATAACCGGGAGCTAAAAAATGAATAAACAGGTTTTTGGAACGAAGGAATGGGCATCGTCAAATGTAAATATCCAAAGCGGCTGCCCGAATGATTGTCGCTACTGCTATGCAAAATCAATGGCCATTCGTCACAAACGCAAAACCCGCGACAACTGGAAAGAATCGGAAATCAATGCCGATAAGGTAAATAAGGGCTTTGCTAAACGGAAAGGAACCATCATGTTTCCGACTACACATGATATCACCATGGATAATCTGCTTGAGTGCATTACGGTTCTCCGGAGCATGCTCAAAGCTGGTAACCGGGTGCTGGTTGTAACTAAACCAGAGCAGGAATGCATTCTCGGGCTGGGATGTAAGTTGGAGGAATTTCGGGATCAAATTCTCTTCCGCTTTACAATCGGGGCCGCCGATGACTCAGTATTGCGTTTTTGGGAGCCTGGAGCTCCTAGCTTTTCAACTCGCCTCGCAGCTCTCGAAGTAGCTCGGAATAGCTATGGATTTGCGACCAGCGTGTCCTGCGAGCCGATGCTCGACAACCGGATTGAGGATGTGATTGAGGCTGTTCTGCCTGACGTAAGTGATGCTGTCTGGATCGGTCTGCCTAACATGCTGAATCAACGCATTGCTATAAACTGCGGGGATGACGAAACCAAGGAGCGGGCAAAAGAGCTGATGGCTGGCTTTACGGACGAGCGCATTAAGGAACTCTATGCAAAATATGCCGACCACCCGAAAATCAAGTGGAAGGAATCCATCAAAAAGATCGTTGGCCTCGACATGCCCGATCAGGTCGGCCTGGATATCTGACCGGTTGCCAATATCTCGCAACGCCGCTCCTTTCTTGGGGCGGCGTTTTTGTGTTATTCCTAATTCTTTGGATTTTCTGTATTCTTTTCCAGCAGATAAAGGGCCGTCAGGATCGAAAGCGTTGCTTTATTTCCTTCAATCGCGGAGGAGGGGGCCTTGCCTTCGACGGCGTGGCTGTAAACCTCCATTACATATTTAATGACAGGGATTTCTTCCACGGCTTCCGTCTGCAGGTTCTGAAACCGTTCTGGCTCATCGTTGATCAACGCGATGGCACTGGCGAACTCTTCCGGTTTGATCTCTTTAAGGTTCATTTGCTGCCTCCCTGATTTGTCTGGATTTTGACGGTAGCTGTAGCGCGTTATTATTTCAACCGCCAAGGTCAATTTCAGTGTGTGGGGGATATCACCACATAATCTTTATAAGGGGATCGGCTTGCTGATGTGACAAAACGCTTATAGTATGAGCGTGTTATGTGCTCTGTGTCGAAATGGCGCAGGCGGTGGAGATTTCAAGGCGGGTGTTAATGAGTGGCAAAAAGGTGACATATGCGCCGGGGGCGCGGGTAATTATCAGGGATGCGGAGTGGCTGGTTCGGCGGGTTGACCGAACCTCTTCCGGGGCGCAGGCCCTTAGGGTGGTTGGACTGTCGGAAATTGTTCGGGATCAGGAACGTATCTTTCTCGACAGCATCGAGACCTCCATCGAGATTGTCGATCCCCGGGATACCAAGTTTGTGGCCGATGAGAGTCCCTATTATCGCCAGTCGCGACTCTACATTGAAAGCCTGCTGCGCCAGACCCCTCCCACCGACGAGCACCTTTATGTCGGGCACAAGGCGGCTATGGATGTGGTTCCGTATCAGCTGGATCCAACCATCCAGGCCCTGCAGGAGCCTCGTCAGCGGATTCTGATATCCGATGCGGTCGGCCTGGGTAAGACTATTGAGTGCGGCATTCTGCTGTCAGAGCTGATCAAGCGGGGGAAGGGGAAGCGTATCCTGGTGCTGGCGGTCAAAAGCATGCTGACTCAGTTTCAGAAAGAGCTTTGGGCCCGTTTTTCAATTCCCCTGGTCCGGCTGGACTCTGTCGGCATTCAGCGCGTTCGGAACCGGATTCCGGCCAACCACAACCCGCTCTACTACTATGACCGCACCATCATTTCCATCGATACCCTGAAACAGGAGTCGGAATACCGCACCTTCCTGGAGGAAGGATATTGGGACATTATCGTGATCGATGAGGCCCATAATGTGGCGGAGCGCTCTACGCATTCCAAACGCGCCAAACTGGCCAAGCTGCTTTCGTCCCGGTCGGATACGCTGATTATGCTGTCGGCCACCCCGCATGACGGGAAAAAGAAATCGTTTGCCAGTCTGATGAATATGCTCAACCCGACGGCGATCGTGAATCCGGACGATTACGGGCCGGATGATATCCGCGGGCTGTTTATTCGTCGCTTTAAGAAAGATATTAAGGATCAGGTAAAGCAGGCATTCCCTGAGCGGGAGGTTCACCTGGACCGATCCCAGGCGACTCCTGCTGAAGAGGCGGCCTATCAGGTACTGACCGATCTGGAATTTTCGCGGATCGATCGGAAGGGATCCGGACACATTCTGTTCAAAACAACCCTCGAAAAGGCGCTGTTCAGCAGTCCGGCGGCCTGTAGGGAGACCATCCGTAATCGTATTCGGACCCTGGAAAACGAAGGATCCGAAGGGGCGCTCGCTGATGTCGATGAACTCAAGGTGCTCGATGCTGAACTGCAGCGAATAGAACCCACTGATTTCAGCAAATACCAGCTCTTGCTCCAGACCATCAAAGAGATGAAGTGGAAATCACGCGACACGGCGGATCGTCTGGTGATCTTTACCGAACGCGTGGAAACTCTCCGCTTCCTGAACGAGCACCTGCCGACCGATCTGAAGCTGAAAGATAAGCAAGTGGCCATGATGCATGGCTCCATGTCCGATGTGGATATCCAGGAGATTGTGGAAAGCTTTGGTAACGAAAGTTCACCGCTTCGTTTGCTGATCTGCTCCGATGTGGCGTCGGAAGGGATCAACCTGCATTATTGCAGTCACCGCCTGATCCATTTTGATATTCCCTGGTCTCTGATGGTTTTCCAGCAACGGAACGGCCGTGTGGACCGCTATGGTCAGCAACATCAGCCGCAGATTCACTATCTGTTGACCGACAGCACCAATCCCAAGATCAAGGGGGACCACCGCATTCTGGAGCTCCTTATCCACAAAGACGAACAGGTTGTGCAAAGCATTGGCGACCCTTCCGAATTTACCGGGTGCTATGACGTTGAGTCCGAAGAGGCCCAGACCGGAAAGGCAATGGAGGCGGATCAGACAGCAGAAGAGTTTGAGCAGGCGATGGAAGGGGAACCCGATCCATTGGCCATTCTATTTGGAGAAACCGAAGTGCCGACCGGAGAAGCCGCTGAGCATGAAACAAAGAATATGCCGACCCTGTTCAGCTCGGACTACCTCTTTGCCCGGGAGGCTCTCGGCCTGATTGGGCAGGATATTCAATACGAAAAGGATGACGACAAAAAGCTGCTGACC
>JGI12210J13797_10206728_pt1 | contig 12226 bp, 7 predicted proteins | sample ElkSlonscriptome_3_FD_13797 | JGI IMG/M metagenome (IMG submission 13797) | reverse complement strand
TACCGTTCGCGTTTTGCCTGACTTGGTCGTTTTCTCAATACTGATGTCGTCTGCCTCTAGAATGCTCCGAATCCAATCATCCCAGCTCAGCGCGACAGGGCCCTCAGCCTCAGCGCTACAGGCGACTGTGATGTAGTAGGTCGCTCGGTCAAGCTGCTTTGTTGCAGATGGCCCAGAGACCGCCACCGGCTCTGTCCGGTAGAGGGGTATATCAGTCGGTAGTTGGGCTGCAAACCGCTGCTGAAATTCACTGGGATCCATGGATTCATGCAGCTCGATATCCATGATTTCTCCAGAGCTGGTCAAGCCCAACGGCAGTGCACTTGCTGGAGCAATGCGAGGGCCAGGGTGATAGCCCCCCGTAAAGGCCACGGGCAGGGCCGCTCGGCGCAGAGCGCGATCGAACAGCCGGATCAGATCTAGGTGACTCATGAGGGCAGACTCGCCCAGTTTACCGAACTGTATCCGCAGGCGCTGTTGACGAGTCTTGGGAATGTTGGGCTCTTCTAGCAGCGGAATAGACGGCGGCGAAACAACTAGATTATGGCCAAAGTCAGGGCCACAGATGCCACAGTGGGAGCAGCCTTCAAACGCGCAATCTGGGACCGTTGTCGCCTCGAGAGCGCGTCGGAGGTCTTGCTGCAGCCACTGTTTGTCAATGCCGGTATCGATATGGTCCCAGGGGAGAGGCGCGTCGAGAAGTGCGCTCAAGCGAGCGTCAGGGACCGGGCGCTCTGATACCTCAGGAGTGGGGGCTTCCTCTGCCTGTGCAGAATAATCATGTTCAGAGTATTCTGAATGCCCGGAGGCCTTTAGCTCTCCATTTCCATGGTCCGAGACTTTGGCATTGGTCGCTACAGCAGTGTCTTTAGCAGCAGCAGCATTCGTCGCAGCGTCTGTCGCAGCATCTGTCGCAGCGTCTGCGAACAAGTTCCACTCACCGCGCTCGACCTGTCGGTACTTCCAGCCTAGCCCAGACTCATCGATTGCCTGTACCCAGGCGTTGAATGCTCGATCTAGGCTTTCCCACCAGGCGTCCATCCCCGCCCCTAGCTCCCAAGCTCGCTTAACAACGGACGAGAGACGGCGATCGCCCCGACCGACAAAGTCCTCCATCGCCGAAATGCGCACGTCAGTGAAGTTCGCTTTTAGATTGCGAATGCCGCGAAATGCATCCCGCAGCAGATCTTGTTTGCGTTTGAACTCAGTCGTCGAGACTGAATGCCATTGAAAGGGGGTGTGTGGCTTCGGCGTGAAGTTGGAAATCGTCACGGTAAACCCAATGGGTTTGCGCCCCTGTTGCCGACAGCTGCGCTGCAGCCAGCGCAGGGTTTCCGCGATTCCTATGACATCGGGGTCTGTTTCTCCCGGTAGCCCAATCATGAAGTAAAGCTTGACCCGTCCCCATCCTTGCTCATAAGCGGTTTTGACCCCCCGCAGCAGCTCTTCGTTAGTGAGCCCCTTGTTGATGATGTCCCGCATCCGCTGGGTGCCCGCTTCAGGGGCAAAGGTCAAACTACTTTTGCGGGTGCCCCCCACCACATTGGCGATGTCCTCGTCGAATCGGTCCACGCGCTGGCTCGGCAGAGAGACAGAGATGTTCTCATGCTTGAGGCGATTGCGAATTTCCAGCCCAACAGCGGGGAGGGCTAAATAATCAGAGCAGCTCAGAGATAGAAGAGACAGCTCATTAAATCCAGTTTCACGGATTCCCTGCTCAATGGTGTCAATGACGGCTTCCGGTTCCACATCGCGGGCCGGACGGGTGAGCATACCCGGCTGACAAAACCGACACCCTCGGGTACAGCCGCGGCGGACTTCCACCGTGAGGCGGTCATGCACCGTCTCGACAAATGGAACTAAGCCAATTGAATAGGCCGGCATGGGGTCGGCAACACGCCGTAGGATCCGCTGCGGAACGTCGGGCCTTATCGGCACCACAGCGCCGCCAGGATCTTGTCGATAGAAGCGTGGGACATAGACACCGGGCACCTGGGCGAGATCGAGCAGCATGTCAAGGCGCGACAGCCCTGCAGCTTTGCCTTCTTCAATGACCAGACCGATCTCGGGCAGGAGATCCTCGCCGTCCCCTAGGGCAACAAAATCGAAGAAGTCGGCATAGGGCTCTGGGTTCGAGGTTGCCGTTTGACCGCCAGCAAAAATCAGCGGGTATTCTTCGGACTGGCGAGTCATGGCGGCGGCGTCTCGCTCACGCCAGGTCAGCGGAATACCTGCTAGACGCAGCATTTCTAGAATGTTGGTTGCCCCTAGCTCATAGCTCAGGCTAAAGCCCAAAATATCGAAGTCTGTCAAGGGGCGGCGAGACTCAACTGCAAACAAGGGGGTCTGGGTCTGCTGGAGTTTGGCAGCGAGATCTGGCCCTGGCAAATAGGCGCGATCGCACAGCTGTCGAGGCTGCGCGTTGAGAATACTGTAGAGGATGATATGCCCCAGATTGGAGGCTCCAACCTCGTAAATCTCTGGATAGGTCAAGACCCAGCGCACATCAGCCGCTGTCCAATCCTTATGGACTGCGCCACGTTCATTGCCGAGGTAGCGCGCCGGGCGAGCGATTTCGGGAGTTAGAAGCTGCTCGATAGTAACAGTCACAGGGCAAAACTTGAGGTGTATAACATCGGTGTCTAAAATTGCTGGCGGATGGATGGCCTACAAAACCAGTACCCCTTCAGACAGCTTGGCCCTTCATTGTGGCGTTCAAGCTAACCCTCAGGTCATCCCTATGGTAGCTCGCCCCGCCTCTAAATCCGTAGACTGCTGGCGTTTTGTCCTCCGGTTATCTTCGACGCTCTCTGGCCTTGGTGACCAGCATCACACAAAGTCCCCTCCGTAGGTCACCAGCTTGGGGGGCATTATCCGGCACCATAAGGGCATAAGTAATCAAACTAACATAGCCAACGACAGAGTCCAGCATATCTAGAACGCATATCTAAAACGTATACGTATTTTTTTGAATGTATCTGCATCGAATCTGAGTGGAAGCATGCGCGCCTGGGCGGCTAAGACCTATCTACTTTCTTGAGGATATAAGGCATGAAAGCGAACGATGTGATTCGTCAGCTTGTTGAGAAAGCCATCTACATCCGACGGCTGACCCCCGATATGGAGAATCAAATCAGTGGTGAGCTGACCCAGCTAGGCTACATCTCAGATGTTGACTACGAGGCTCTTGAGCTGCTGATGTCTGAAATGGATGCAGGCCGGGTTCAGGTGGTTTCTAGCCATTAGGCCGTGCAAATAGCTCTGGATGCTCGCTGCAAATCTGTCTGAAAAAATCCCTGAGGCAGCCGCGATCGCTCTGACCAGTGGGGTGACGGGTGGCGCTCAGCAGCGGGATAAATTCCGTATCTAGAGCTTCCCGAAGCAGCGCGCGGGGACAGAGCACATCAGACTCACCCTGTAGGTCGTAGGCCGTTGCGGTCAGACTACTGTCAGCGTTCAAACCTGGGAGGTCTAGCGCCCCTGGGTTGGACGACGCCATGATCCCATCGCCATGGGAGCGCGGCATGCTCAGCAGCATCAATGGCCGGACCCAAGCAATCTGGCGTGTCTCTACCGTTTGGATCAGCTCTACATAGAGCCGTTGGTCGTGGTGCTCAATATAATGTATCGGATAAGCCTCGTGATTCATGCAAACTCTCGTAGCGGCAAGCTATAATGTTGTGACAATGCGCGGGGCTGTAACGGTTTCGACGTTTTGGCGAAAATTACTTCGTGATACAGGCCGAGAGTGAGCCCACTCTCGAAAATAAAGGCTCAAAAACAAGTAACTGCGAACAACATCGTAGCTTTTTCTCGCAAGGCCGCACCTGCTGTAGCCTAAGCATCTCTCATAGATCGCGAGAGTCCACGGTTTGACTCCGTTAAGGACTGTGGACCAAACCCCAACGGATGCTCTAGCTGTCGTCTTTGGTAGACAGCTGGCTAAGACTTTACCAAAGAATCCCACGTCCGGGATAATGGACGATCCCCGCCTGCAGGGTCAAGTAGGCTAATCCTGTGAACGAGCGGAGTATGAATACCCAGAGCGGACACGGGTTCGACTCCCGTCAGCTCCACTTCTATCTCTGCAAATCAGCTTCTATCTCTGCAAATCAGCTTTGTCTACAGTCCATTGAGGAGGTCTTACGGTGTCGGTTGAGACGATTGAAAAGCGTTCAACTGTGCGCAAGCACGCGCCCCAATATCGGGTTCTACTCCACAACGACGACCACAATCCTATGGAGTATGTCGTTGAAGTTTTGATCAAGACTGTGGCTGGCTTGACGCCACCCCAGGCTGTCGACATCATGATGCAGGCTCATTCAAATGGCATGGCCGTTGTGATTGTCTGTGCCCAAGAGCATGCCGAATTCTACAGCGAAACTCTTAAGTCCCATGGCCTGATGAGCACCATCGAGCCAGCAGAATGAAGTAAATTGGGCCGAACTGCAAAGATTGCGACTCGGCTTGGTGACTGTCGTTCTCTGGTTGAATATTGGCCCATAGGTAGCTATGTTTTCTGTTGATTTGCTGCATCACTATCGCCGTTTGGCCGATAGCCAATTCACGGTTGTTGATTTGGAGACGACTGGGGGAAACGATCGCAGCGATCGTATCACCGAAATCTCCGTGCTGCAGGCGTCGCTGGCCTCTGGTATTCACGATCAGATTACTCATCTAATCAACCCCCAGATCAGCATTCCTGAAAAAATTGTTCGCCTTACCGGCATCACTGAGCAAATGGTGGCAGAAGCCCCCGTAGCTAAGGATGTTTTGCCCCAGTTTAGGCCGTGGCTTGAGCAAAATATTCTCACGGGCCACAACATCGCCTTTGACCATAGCTTTTTAAAGGCCGAGTTTGCGCGGCAAAATCAGCCCTTCTCGCGTCCACCCCACCAGCAGCTCTGTACCGTTCAGCTTGCGCGGCTGATGCTAGCCGATCTGCCATCGCGCCGGCTCCCAAAGCTAGTGAAGCACTTTAAGTTTGATGTCAACACATCCCACAGGGCCGCCGCAGATACTCAAGCCTGCTGGCTTTTGCTGTCACGCTTGCTGACAGAGATCCTCACAGAGGATGACGATGCGCTGCTGTCACGATTTCGACAGGAGTGGATACCGCTGAAGATAGCTGCCAAGCTGCTAGGCTGCAGCCATGACTCTGGACTTGATCGGCTGTCCAAGGCCAATGTGCCCCATCGGCTGTCCGGCCGCTCCTCACAGAAGTCCCACAAGGTGCCGATGTACCGACGGGGGGACGTGGAAGACTTTATATGTCTGCAGCAGGGGATTCAGCTCTCTTTGGTCTGAGCTGAGGCTGCCATGATTGCGCATACCAGTAATTGATGTAACGCTTTAATAAGCGTTTATCGTTTCATTCGAGGGCATATCCAATGGCGATTTCTTCGTCTTCAGCGTCGTCGCAATCTAAGCCGCTGCCCGAGCCGCTGCCCGAGCCGCAGCAGTGGAGATGGCGCGGCTTTTCCACAACATACCAGGCCATGGGGTCTCGCGGGTCTGCTGTGGTTCTGATTCATGGGTTTGGAGCCTCTTGGGGACATTGGCGGCACAATATACCGGTTCTGGCAAAGGCACACCGTGTATATGCCCTCGATTTGATCGGATTTGGGGGATCGGCGAAGCCACAACCTGAAGCCGAAGTGGCCTACACATTCGAAACTTGGGGACAGCAGATCACTGACTTTTGCCAGCAAGTCATTGGAGAACCTGCTTTTCTGGTGGGCAATTCCATTGGATGCATCGTGGCGCTACAGGCCGCTGTCAATGCTCCTGAACAGGTCCGTGGCGTGGCCATGCTCAACTGTTCGCTGCGGCTGCTGCACGACAAACACCGCGCGACGCTGCCGTGGTATCGCCGCATGGGAACCCCTTTGCTGCAGCAGGCCTTAGGAATGCGCTGGCTCGGACATGGGTTTTTCAGGCTGCTCGCCCGACGAGGAACAGTAAAATCGATTTTGGAAAAGGCCTACGCCTCCCCGGATCGAGTGACAGATGAGCTGGTAGATTTGCTGCTGAAGCCCGCTCGAGACCCCGGTGCCGCCGATGTGTTTTTGGCCTTTACTCGCTACTCATCTGGACCGCTGCCAGGGGAGCTATTGAAGACGCTTGAGGATCAAGATATCCCGGTTTTGATCCTTTGGGGAGCGGAAGATCCTTGGGAGCCAATAGATCTAGGCCGTAAGCTGGCCCAGTTCAGCTGCGTAGACGCCTTTATTGAAATAGAGAATGCGGGACATTGCCCCCAAGATGAAGCGCCTGACACCGTGAACACTACGGTGATGAAGTGGCTTCAGGCACAGGCCGATCGAGCTGTGGGAGAGTGAGGGTGAAACAGGTGAGGCCATTTTTGCTGGTGAGACGGACATCCCCCCGGAGGCTCTGAGCAAGCTGCTTCACCAACGCGAGACCGAGCCCCGTCCCCCCCTGCTTGCGGCGATCGCTGCTGTTGATGCGATAGAACTTCTCGAAGATGCGTCCCTGTTCTGATTCAGGAACCTCGATCCCCGAATTGCAAACGCTGAGGGTCAGCTCGGCAGGCCCCACGCGGCCTTCAATGGTGATGCTTTCTTGAGGTGGCGTATATTTACAGGCGTTGTTTACCAGTTCAGCCACCATTCGCTTGAGGCTGTTTTCATCCGACGTAAAAAGGGTGACATCTGCCACAATGTTGACATGCAGCTGCTGCTGATTGTCTACGGCTCGCTCTCTAAACCCGTCAAAGAGCTGGTTTAGCCAGGATGCGATCTCAATGGGCTTTAGGTCTAGAGACTGCATACCGGCATCTAGGCGCTGTAGATCAAGCAAGTCGTTGATCAAGTCCATCTCGCGCTGGGCTTCGGCATGGAGAATCTTGATATATCGAGAGATGCGTGTGTCGGTGACGTGCTGCGTATGGAGAGCTAGCTCCAGCATCTTTGCCGTCATTTTGATGTTTGTCACAGGGGTGCGCAGCTCGTGGGACACCGTATTGAGGAAATCATCTTTTAGATCCCCCAAAGTCTCCAATGATTTCACTTGGGCTTGGGCCTGCTGGTAAAGCCTAGCCTGGCGTAGCCCAATAGCGCATTGATTGACGATCTGCTCCACCAGCCGTATCTCCTGCTGATTGAACAACGAATATTTGGGCCGACAGAGCCATAGGTCGCCAATGATTTGCTGATTCATCGTCATGGGATATGCCAGCGTGGTGCTGTAGGGAACCATGCGGCGATCGCTAGAACTGTGCAGGGGAGAATGCTGGATGGAGAGGCCCTGCAGCAGCAGCCCATATACCTCGGCATTGTCAGATGTCACCATGATGCTACCCTGTATCAGGCAGACATTTGTTGTTGTCGTGTGGCTATAGCGAACGTCCACGGTCTGTTGATGAAGATCGTAAAACCCAACGGTGCAGCAATCCAGCACGAGGGTTTCGCAAAGCTCACGCATAACCGTCTCAAAAATGTGCCGCTCATCTAAGCTATCTCGGATATTCTCGGTGATTCGCTTTATGGCCGCCTCAAAGTTAAGCGCCTGCTGCAGGTGCTGTATTTGATGTTCCACCCACGGCGTGAGCGTCTGGCTAGGGTTCTGTAAGGCTTTTTGATGCGGGGCTTTGGCGATGGCAAGAGCGGCATGCTTAGCAAGGGTTGTCGCAAGCTCAAGGTCTGTGGGTGTCAAGGCTGAGGCGGATAGCGCCGCAGGTTGGGCAGAATATCTATCCTCATCCCCGTGGTCGCCCCCCTCAGGGGTAGGAGAGAGCACCAGAGCGCCCAGCACGCTGCCTTGATATTCGATGGGCACCAAAAGCGCCTCAAAGCCTTCCGCCGCACTGGCTATACGCAGCGCTGCTGATAACGCTACTGGCCCCTCCCGACCATTTTCTTTTTGGCTCTCATAGGATGGGTCATAGCTTAAGCACCGGCTAGGTCCTGCAGATGCAGATGCCGCAGAGCCCGTCGGTAGCCGCACCCACCCACCAGTCTGCAGTGAGCTCAGCAGCTGGTTGGTGTCGAAAGCCCCAAGGCGATCGCCGATGGCCTGATCCACACCCTGGATGTGATAAGCCCAGCTCCAGCTCCCTTGATGGTCGTACATCCCAATGCCGACATACTGCGGCAGCAGCGACCGGCACCAGTCTGAGGTGGCTTGGATAATTTCTGCCGCGCTAGATGCGCTATGAATTCCATAGATTGCTTGATTCAGGTTGACTTGCGGGTCATTTCCATTAGTCCCCTCGGTCCCCGCTCCTGCCGCCTCGTACACCACTAGAACTCGGCTCTGCTCCTCCTTTGGCACCGTAATCCCCGCCGCCGCAACATTGAGGAGACCCATAACGCGGACGTGACGCACATGACCATTGCGATCGATGAGATGCGCCTCTTGACAGCGCATCTGGCCCGTGCGCCAAGACGGCGGCAGGTCACAGGGGGAGAAAAACAGCACAGTGGCGATAGGGAGCTGCTGAATTTCCGATTGTGAGTAGTTGACGAGCTGGCAAAACTGGTCGTTTGCGTCTAATATTTTGCCCGAACGGCCAACACGACAAGCCCCCAAAGATTTGGACAGGCCATCATGAGCATAATATGCAGGTAGAGACACCGAATCCAACCCTGATTGTGGACATGACAATGGGCAGCCCATTGTTCTGTGCGGATGACGAAGCGAGCAGATCTGTTCAGCGGCCAGTGGTATGCTCGCCAGTCATGATAATATAGCAGACTTGTCAACCTTATATTGACGGATATTGCAGTTTTGCTCTGGCTAGACCGCTTGGGGCGTGACCAGCCCATGGCCGGTAACATCGGGCATGTTTATGGATGTTCCGTCTATATATTCACTCTGTATATTTACACAGAAAACATATTTATATAGAAAACATGCAAAACCTAAAAGTGTCACGGGTTTTTGGGCTCTAGTAAATAATTTTGTTTTCTAGAAATATATTTGTTGTCGTAGGCTTCCTAGTCTTGCATCGCCGCTGGCTACTTGGTCACCATCCAGTTTTCACCAGCATTGACCTCCACTACCAAAGGAACGCTCAATGTCAAGGCCGATTCCATGGTGGTTTTAATTTGCGGTATCAGCTCGTCATGTTCCTCCGGCGGCACCTCAAATACGAGTTCATCATGAACCTGGAGCAGCATCTGAGCACGGTAGGTCTTGAGCAACCGGTGCAGCTGGACCATGGCAATTTTGATGATATCGGCGCTAGAGCCCTGGATGGGAGCATTGGCAGCGGCGCGCAGCTGTCCCGCGTCATAGAGACCGGGAGACTTGACGGCTGCCATATCGATACTGTTCGGGTTACTGCCCCAGAGCGACTTGAGCTTATTGCTGGTGAAATTAAAATAGCGGCGACGACCCTGAATTGTGGTGACGTAGCCCTGGGCGATCGCCTCTTGCTGCATCCGCTGTAGATAGGCAAACACCTGGGGATAGCGCTCGTTGAACCGTTCGATAAAGGTACGAGCCTCATCGCGGCTAACCCCCGCTTCTCGGGCGAATCGCACGGCTCCCATGCCATAGATCACCCCGAAGTTGATAATCTTGCCTAATCGGCGCTCCTCTGCCGTAATGTTGTCTCGGTCAAACAGCAGTCGCGCCGTCAGACGGTGAACATCGTCGTTGTTCTGATAGGCGTTGACCAGCACCGGCTCTTGACTGAGGTGGGCCAGAATACGCAGCTCGATTTGAGAGTAGTCTGCTGCTACGAGCTGCCAGCCCGGCTGAGGGACAAATGCCGCGCGAATTTTGCGGCTGAACTCGGTGCGAATGGGAATATTTTGCAGATTGGGGTTGGATGAGGACAGCCGCCCTGTGGTCGTAATCGCCTGGTTGAAGTCTGTGTGGATGCGCCTTGTCTTGGGGTGAACTAGGTCTGGCAGAGCGTCAACGTAGGTCGACTTCAGCTTGGCCAAGGTGCGGTACTCGATCACTGCATCAATGACCGGGTGATCACCCTGGAGCTTTTCTAGCGTGGCTGCATCTGTTGAGTAGCCTGTTTTTGTTTTACGCGACTTGCGTTTATCAAGACCCAAGTCATCAAACAGAAGCTCGCTCAGCTGCTTGGGGGAGCCAAGGTTAAATTCTGTACCGGCATCTTTGTAAGCCTGCTGCTCTAAGGTGGCCAAGTCTTTCCCCAACGTAGTGGACAGGGTATTGAGGTACTCTGTATCGATGAGAATGCCGCAGTATTCCATCTCCGCAAGCACAGGCTCTAGGGGCAGTTCGACAGTCTCAAGTAGCTGCTGCAAATCGGGTACTGCCGCTAAATCCTGTCTCAGCGGCTCCACTAGGCGGCGCGTGATGTAAGCATCTTCTCCGCAGTACTGAGCAACCTGGTCGATGGCGAGGTGAGCAATGGTTTTGCCTTTGGGCACAAGGTCGCTATAGCTCTGGGTCGACAGGTTGAGATAGCGCAGCGCCAATTCTGTTAGATTGTGGCTGGTCTCTGGGTTGAGGACGTAGCTCGCCAACATGGTGTCGAACACTACTCCCCCTAGAGCGATGCCCTGTGCTCTGAGAATCAGGCGGTCGAACTTGGCGTTCTGCAAAACTTTTGGGTAGTCGGCGCTCTCCAAAATAGGGCGCAGGGCCTCCAGGACTTCTGCAAGGGGCAAACATCGACCCTCCTCGTGGTGCAGCGGAATGTAGGCGATCGCATCTGGCGCGGTCCCCCAGCAGCAGCCCAACCCCACCAGCTTGGCATCATAGGGGTCTAGGGCCGTGGTCTCACTGTCCCAGGCCACGGGAGAGGCTGGGTCGCTGTAGGTCTTTAGGGTCGTGAGGAGGGCGTCAAGAGCCTGGGGCGTATCAATAATCTGGGGAGCGATCGCTGCTGCTGTGACCGCGTCGCTGGCATCCGTATCCTCGGCGCTATAAAACCAGGTGTCGTCATCTCCCGGCGCAGATAGTAAAGCTGCGCCAACGTCCGCCGCTGGAGCTTCTGTCGCAGCTTGCCCTGCAAAAACTTGCTGCAGGCGGGGAAGCGACTTGAGAAACTGACGCAGCTCCAGCTTTTCTAGCAGGGGTGCTAGCTGAGATAGCTCAAATGTCTGCAGTTTGCAGCGGTCTACGTCGGCGTCCACCGGGACATCGAGATGGATTTGAGCGAGATACTGAGAGTGGCGCGCTGCATCTTGCCCCGCTTCAAGGCGCTTTCGTGCGGCACCTTTGATCTGGTCTAAAGAATCGTAGAGCGCTTCTAGGGTACCGAACTGGTCTAGGAGCTTGACGGCGGTTTTCGCCCCCACGCCTTTGACGCCGGGAATATTGTCCGATGGGTCACCGCACAGGGCTTTATAGTCCACCACCTGAGATGGCGTGACTCCCAGCTTCTCAACGACCTGCTGCGCTCTGATTTCCATCGCCCCTGCAGAGGCCCGAGGCCCGAAGGTGCTGCTGAGATACAGAACGCTCACCCCCTTCTCGTCGTCTACAAGCTGGAACAGGTCGCGATCGCCGCTGAGAATCTTAACGCGATATCCTGCCTGGGACCCCAGACGGGTCAGGGTTCCAATAACATCGTCCGCTTCGTACCCTTCTGCCGCCAGCCGGGTAATATTTAGCGTATCTAAGACGGTCTGAAGATTTTTGAGATCGGGCAAAAAGTCTTCGGGCGCATCGGGTCGCCCCGCCTTATAGTCTTTATCGGCATCATGGCGGAACGTCGGTGCGCCCAGGTCAAACGCGACGGCGACGTGGGTAGGCGTCTCAGCCTGTAGCATGTCGAATAGCGATCGCAGAAACCCGTAAGAGACGCTTGTCGGGATGCCCGTGGATGTCCGAAGGCCGCCATCAGGTCCACGGCTGTGGGCAAAGTAAGACCGAAAGGCAAGAGAGTGACCATCGACAAGAATAAGTAGCGGAGTCGGGTCAGAAGATGCGGTAGCCATAGTCCTTCGTTTGAGCAGCCAGGGTACTATAACGGTAGCTTAGGACGTCTCATTCTTGGCGAAATCGGTAAGCCAATCCTCAGGCTAGACCGCTTCAGGCTCTGAATCCATCGCTGCTCGGAAAAGCCCTAGCGCGGAGAGAGAGGCTTGGCTAGCAGGCGACTGGCCGGGGCTTGTCGATTGATATTGACTCAAAACGTCGGAGAAAAGCATGCATGCAAAAAGGGTGCCGACGACTGTCCGGGTTTCGTCTCGGCACCCTTTTTGGTTCGCTCCTCACACATTGGTAACTATATCACGCTGCTTTTCTCTTGTCACCCCCCCAGCATTGC
>JGI12210J13797_10670293_pt1 | contig 12230 bp, 8 predicted proteins | sample ElkSlonscriptome_3_FD_13797 | JGI IMG/M metagenome (IMG submission 13797) | reverse complement strand
GGTAGTGCCGGCAAGCGCTGTAGATGCATTCGCCGCGCGTATCGGTCAACGCCGCCGTTACGCCTTGGCCCATCAAGTCGGCGAGCCAACCGGGAAAGTCGCCGCCGACCATGTCGCCGTCGCGGGTCGCCGCGGCCCATCGTGCCACCAAACCGAGCGCGACCAGATCGGCGCCCGGACGGCTTCGCGCCCGGGCGACCGCTTCGTCGAAATTCAACAGGCAAAAAGTGTTCTCCCGTCCCTTCCGAACAACCACCTTGCGCGCCTTCATACGCGGGTCGGGATAGGCATGATCAAGCTCGCGGTCCAACTGCCGTTGCAGGTTGCGGGTGTAGGTGCTGATCCAGACGGCTCCTTTGTTTTTTTGCACCCAGACCGTTGCCGGCGCGATGTAGCCGAGGGTTTTGCCCACGCCCGTGCCCGCTTCGGCCAACACGACCTTCGGCTCTCCAGCCTTGTCCCGAGGGGAAAACGCCGTTGTCACGACCGACGCATAGTCCACTTGTTGAGGCCTTGGCTCGCTATTGGCATCGAGCAACCGCACCAGGCGTGCACGTGCTTCGACCGGTTCCACCGGCCAGCAGTCTGGCGGCGGCGGCGGCGCGCATTCTTCCCATTCGCGAAGGCGGTTCCATACTCTCAGTCCGCCGAGCTTGTCGCCGGTCGGCGAGTCTACGGGAGCTCCCAGAGCCGACAGCACCGCCTCTCCCCATGACCAACTTCCATTGGCCAGTGATCGGGCAACCGGAAGTCCGTCGTCCCGGGGCGAAGCTGTCAGCTCCGCCAGGAGTGTCCGTGCGCACGCAAACAGGCTTTCGGCTTCCTGTTCGAGCGTTTCGGGCAACGACAGTATCAGGGCGTCGGCCAAGCCGCGGACGGTTGGTACGCAGAAGCGGGCCGGGCGGACGAAGGCGTATAGCTCCAATAAGTCGTAAGCCGAAAACAACGGCGCGCCCAATCGGTGCGCTACCGCTTTCCGATGACAAACGAATGGCGCGGCACCCGCGGCAATTCGCTTGGCTGCCTCGGATTTGGCAACGGTCTCGATTTCTCCGGTGGGCCAAAGCCATATTGCGTGGTGCATGCCCACGGCCACGGCGGGCGCGTCTGGAAGCCGCGCGCGGGCGGCGGAGCGGGTGGCGGAAGAAGGGGCGCCATTCATGTTGGTCAATATAGCCGCTGCGTGCTTAGCGCACCATGGAGGGTCGCGGGGCAGAAATCTACATCCGGGCCCCTTATTGCACCGGCACCGAAGATGCGCGTGTCAGTCAGCCGTTTCTGTCCGTCCGCATATCTTTGCGATGGCGTTGAAGTAGAGGCCCCTGCCAGCCATCAATAGATCGTTGTGGCCAGCCCCGGGAACCTTGACCAGAGTCTTGTCGGCCGCAGGTGAAGCCTCGTAGAGGTCAATACCGTCGCCCACGGGGATGATCCAATCACGCTCGCCGTGGATGATCAAGGTCGGCAAATCGGCCCGCGCGATCTTCTCGAGGTTGCCGAACCCGTCGCGGGCCTCCTCCGCGCCTGGAACTTGCAGGTAGCCGATCCGTTCAATGAGTGCGAATGTGTGGGCGAAGCCGCTCTCGATAATGAGCCCGGCGAGGTCATCCCGACACGTGTCAACGACCTCCATCGCCGCGGCACTGCCCAGCGACCGCCCCATGACATACAGGTCGCCTCCGCCCACGCCTTTGTCGGCGAGGACATCGCGCACCTGTCGGAACGAGGTCCGCGCATCGTTGATCAGCGCGCTCGACGTCGGCTCCCCATCGCTGGCGCCATATCCGCGATAGTCGATCACGAAAAGCGTGATCCCCAGAGCGGTATAAAGCGGCGCGATGCTGTCGTAGTCTGATGCGATCTCGCCATTTCCATGGAAATAAACAATAACGGGCGCCCCCGGCTGCGCGGCATAGATCTTTGCGCCCACCGAAAGATCGCCATCCACCGGAATTCGCACGTTGTGAACGCCGGAGACCAATCGCGGAACGCCGGCTTCGCGCCGCGGGTAGAACAACACGCCCTGCACTTCCGGCCGATCGAGGACCGCGTATGTCTTCTCCGTCATCGTCCCATCCCATTTTCATCCCGAAAATCCGGGCCTTGGTTCTTGTTTCACAACCCGGTCGGCACCTCAGCACCAAACACTTTCCATTACTCCGCCCGGAACAGCAAATCATCTGAAAAGTTCAGGTGGCCGGTTTCCGTAGGCCTATATCGACGCATTCGTGCTGTACCGGGCGTTTCAGCACCAGGCGTTTGGTTGTTCTTCGGTTGCGCTCACGGCGGTCGGTTCGGCAATTTTCTATCGCAGCAAATCGGTTCTATTGTGAAATTATTCGCTCATTGCTAGGTTGTGGCGAAAGTTTGAAATATTGCGGTCCAAGGTCCGATTTACTCTTCCTCGGCCGTTTGCCAATTACAATCCAGTGGAAAGACATGCCCAATCGACCGGTCGGACACCGACACTCTGCTAGAAAGCTCGCGGGGTTCCTTAGCGGGATCCTGACCGTCGCGTTGTTGGCGGGCGCTTGCGAGGAAAAAAATACGTATGTGGCGCCGCCACCGCCAAAAGTAACCGTGGCCCAACCGGTCAAGAAGCCGGTTACCGAATATCTGGAATTTACGGGCAATATTGCCGCGGTGCAGACCGTGGAGTTGCGCGCTCGCGTCGAAGGTTATCTGGAGGAGATATTTTTCAAGGATGGCGACTTGGTCAAAAAGGGCGACCTGTTGTTCCAAATCGAACAGGCCCCCTATATAGCGGCGGTCAACCAAGCGAAGGGCAACGTGGCCCGGGCGCAGGCAGCGCTCAAGCAGGCCAGGCTCACGGCCAACCGGAGGCAGCAGGCCGGCCGTTCCGGTGCCATCAGCAAACAGCAAGTGGACGAAGCCGTGGCCCAGGCGGATGCCCAGGCGGCCGAGGTGGCGTCGTTGAAAGCGGCCTTGGAAACCGCCGAACTCAACCTTGGCTACACCAAGATTTACGCGCCTTTTGACGGCCGCATCGGCCGCCGGCTTGTGGATCCCGGAAATTTGGTGGGCGCCGGCGAAGACACCCTGCTGGCGGAGATCAACCAAATCGAGCCCGTCTACGCCTACTTTACCATTAACGAGCGAGCCCTGCTTCCGATCTTGGAAAAACGAAAAACCGAAAATCCCGGAGCGAGCGCGAGCGACGGGACCCAACCATTGCTCCTTGGGTTGGCGACCGACGAGGGTTACCCGCACAAGGGATTTCTAGACTTCGCGGCCATTACTCTCGACGCCGGAACCGGAACCTTGCAACTCCGTGGGATTTTCAAGAATCCCGATCGCCAGCTCCTTCCGGGGCTATTCGCAAAAATAAAAGCTCCCGTCAGCAAGGACGCGGACGCAATTCTGGTACCCCAACAGGCTGTCGGCTTCGATCAACAGGGCGAATACGTAATGGTGATCGGTCCGGACGACACGGTGGAGCGGCGCGGCGTCGAACAAGGCGCGCTCGCGGATGACATGCGCGTCATCAACAAGGGACTGAAGGGCGACGAGCAGGTTATTGTCGCCGGGCTAATGCGCGCGATTCCGGGGCGAAAGGTAACGCCCGTATCCGCAAAAGAAGCGGCGGAGGCCGCGCGTAAAGCCAAAACCGCCGACTCGACCCAGGGCTCCTCGGCGCCCTCGCCGAAACAATAGCCGGGACGCCCAGCACCCATGTCGAAATTCTTCATCGATCGGCCGATCTTCGCCAACGTCATCGCGATCGTCATCATCATTCTTGGCGCGGTGGCGATATTTCAGCTCCCGATTTCGCAGTACCCGAACATCGTTCCGCCGACGGTTCAGGTGACCACCAGTTATCCCGGTGCCAACGCCGAAGTGGTCGCCAATACGGTGGGCATTCCCATCGAAAACCAGCTCAACGGTGTCGAAGGCTCGATCTACATGCAGTCCACCAGCGGTAGCGACGGGAGCTACACACTGACGGTGACGTTCGAGGTGGGAACGGATCTCGACGCGGCGCTCACCCTGGTGCAGAACTTCGCCAACGCCGCGCTATCGCAATTGCCGTCCGTCGTCCAGGCTCAGGGCGTCACCGTACGCAAGGTGTCCACCAACATTCTGCAGGTGGTGAGCCTCTACGCCGACGATGGGCAGTTCGACGAGACCTTCCTGAGTAACTACGCCGTCATCAATCTGCAGTATCCCCTCGGCCGGATCCCCGGTGTGGGTCAGGTCAAGGTCGTGGGCGCCGGGTCGTACGCCATGCGGATTTGGCTCGATCCGGAGAAACTGCGATCGTTCAACCTGACCGTTCTCGACGTGCAACAGGCCATTGCGCAGCAAAACACCGCCGTGGTCGCCGGCCAAATCGGTGGCCCGCCGGTACCCGAGAGCCAAGTCTTCCAATTTACCATCAACGCGGTCGGCCGACTCTCGGAGGTTTCCGAGTTCGAGAATATCATCGTCAAAAGTGATCGCGGCGAGAGCGCGCGGGTCATCCGCCTGAAGGACGTCGCGCGGGTGAATTTGAGCCAGCAGAGCTTTGCTAACTTTTCCGGGCTGAGTGGGAAGAAGGCGGCTCATATCATTGTTTATGCGCTGCCCGGGGCCAATGCGCTCGACGTCGCCAAAAAGATCCGCGCGGAAACGGCGAAACTGAGCCAGACCTTCCCGGAAGGCCTTAAGTACGCGATCTACTACGACACCACGATCTTTGTCGAGGACGCCATCGAGGCGGTTTATCACACACTTTTCGAGGCCGGCCTTCTCGTCCTCATCGTTATCTTCGTGTTCCTGCAGAATCTTCGGGCAACCCTGATTCCGGCTTTCACCATACCGGTGACCATCATTGGCGCATTCGCGGCCATGTCCATGCTTGGTTTCAGCATCAACCTGATGACGTTGTTCGCTGTCATCCTGGCCATCGGCATCGTCGTCGACGACGCCATCATCGTCGTCGAGAACTCCGCGCATTACATGGAAAAGGGAATGTCGCCGCGTGACGCCGCGATCAAGGCGATGAGCGAATTGACCGGGCCGATCATTGGCGTCACCCTGGTGCTTACGGCGGTGTTCCTGCCGGCTTCGTTCATTCCGGGCATTACCGGGCAACTGTTCCGCCAGTTCGCGCTCGTCATCGCGTCGACGGCGATCCTCAGCGCGTTGATCGCGCTGACCCTGAGCCCGGCTCAGGTTCCCCTGTTCCTGCGCCCGCCCGATAAGGATAAGAAGCCAAACAAGGTTTCCCGGGTCTTTTTCGGCGGTTTCAACAAGGGTTATCAGGCGGCCGAGGACGTCTACATGGGCATCGTTCGCCGCATGGTCGGCAGCCCGAAGATTTCGTTGCTGATTTTCGTCGCCGTGATCGGCGTGGCCGGCTGGCAGTTCTCCCGGCAACCTACCGGTTTTCTTCCCACCGAAGACCAGGGATACGCCATCGTCTTCGCGACACTTCCCGATGCCGCTGCCCAACCGAGGGTCAAGGCGGTTTCCGACAAAGTCAATGCCGTGCTCGAAAATGCCCCCGGCATTGCCAATTGGGTCACCATCGGCGGGCTTTCCATTGTCGACAACGCAAACGTGAGCAACGTGTTTTCGACCTTCGTGATTTACGAAAGCTGGGAAGAACGCGGGAAAGACCTTAGTCAGGACGCGATCGTCGCCAACCTGAAGAAGGAATTGGCCTCTATCGACGAGGCGGCGATTGCGGTTCTGATCCCGCCGCCGATTGCCGGCCTTGGACAATCGGGCGGTTTCCAAATGATGATCGAGGATCGGCGTTCTCTCGGTCTCATGGAATTGCAGAAAGCCGCGATGGAAACGGTTTATGCGGCCCGCGCTCAATCGAGCCTGGAAGGTGTGATCACGACCTTCAATGCCCGCAGCCCGCAGCTTTTCCTGGACATCGACCGGACCAAGGTTGAGTCGCTGGACGTGCCCATCGGCGACGTGTTCCAGACCCTTCAGGCCTATATCGGATCTGTCTACATCAATCTGTTCAACAAATTCGGCCAGAGCTTCCAGGTCCGCATGCAGGCCGACGCGCCTTATCGCCTCGAGCCGGAAAATATCGCCGAGCTTTATGTTCGCAATACTAAGGGCGAGATGGTGCCATTGGGTACGATGATCGATGCGCGGCGCACCGTCGGTGCCGAACTGGTTACCCGCTACAACCTTTATCCCGCGGCGGCCATACTCGGCGGCCCGGCGCCCGGGTCCAGCTCCGGCGAAGCACTCAGTCTGATGGAACAGGTAGCAGACGCCACTTTGCCGAACGGCATGGCCTACGAATGGACGACGACGGCCTATCAGGAGCAGCAGGTCGGAAATACGGCTTACTTCATCTATGCGCTGTCTATCGTCCTGGTGTTCCTCGTTCTCGCCGCTCAGTATGAAAGCTGGACCAATCCGGGCGCAGTGATTCTAGTGGTGCCCATGGCGATGGTCGGGGTTCTGCTGGCGCTGATCGTCCGGCAATTCGACAACAACCTCTATACCCAGGTCGGCCTCGTTCTCATGATCGGTTTGGCAAGTAAGAACGCCATTCTGATCGTCGAGTTCGCGCGCGAATTGCGGGCCGAGGGCCACTCCATCGCCGAGGCCGCCATCGAGGCCACGCAGCGGCGGTTCCGGGCCATCGTTATGACCTCGTTCGCGTTCATCTTAGGCGTGGTTCCGCTGCTGACCGCATCGGGCGCCGGCGCCGCCAGCCAGCAGGCCATCGGCACTGTGGTGTTCGGCGGCATGCTGGCGTCGACGCTGATTGCAATTCCGTTCGTGCCGGTTTTCTATGTGCTGATGCAGGGACTCAGCGAACGCGGAAAGAAAGCGAAAAAAACCGAACCCGTGTCCGCTTCTTCGGAGGATCAGATCAATCCGGCAGAATAGGGTGGTCGTCTACCGCTGCAGCTTTTCCAGCTGCTGCGTGAGTGAATGCACTTGGGCGCGCAAAGACTCGACTTCATCCAGCAGTTCCAGAGTTACAGCGAGCCCCGGAGCGTTGATTTCCAAGTCCCGTTGCAGCCGCAGCGCCCGGCGCGACCGCATCACGGAAACAGCGGAAAACCGCCACGATGTCGGCTTGTCCCCCCGCGCTTGAATGATTCCGGCCTCGACCATTTCCACCACACGCTCGGCATGAACCCCGCAGACTTCACAGATGTCCTTCAGCCCATACTGGGTGGCTTCGTCGACGATTTCCGCGGTGAAGGCCTCGATCTCTTTCGTCATGGTCTCAGACTCCGAGTGTTGTGCGCGGGTTGAACGCCATTTGCTTTGCCATCGTCTCCATAAGCGCCCGGTCCTCGGCGCTGTCTACGGGGGGCAAGGTGATCTGCAATACGACATATTGGTCGCCGGGAGGGGTTCCCGGCAGTCCGCGTCCCTTGAGCCGCATTTTCCGGCCGCTTTGGGCATTCGGCGGAATGGTCAGATTGACGGCACCGCCAAGGGTTGGCACCTTTACACTCGAACCAAGCGCGGCTTCCCAGGGGGTTACCGGTAACACCAGGATCACGTCCCGCCCTTCCACCGTATACAAGGCATGCGGCTGGAGATCGACTTCCATGTAGAGATCGCCATTGGGCGCGCCGCCGAAACCCGCGCCCCCCTGCCCTCGCAGCCGGATATTTTGGCCCTGGGTCACACCCTTGGGAATTTTGACGTTCAGCGTCTTGGTCTCGGGGACAGGGTGTCCTTCGCCGTCATACCGATGGGTTTGCAGAGAGATGGCGCGGGTCGACCCTTCATAGGCTTCCGCTAGGGTCACCGAAATCCGGTAGTGAGCATCCTCACCGCGAACGGCGAAGGTCGACCCTCCCGAGCGCGCTCCCGTACGGTCTCCACCGGTAGAGTACGATTTCCGCGCTGTACCATGACGGAAAATGCTGTCGAAAAAGTCGCTGAAGTCTGCCGTATCGGCCGTCGTGTAACCGCCGTCGCTGAAATCCGCCCCCGATTGCCAGCCGGGAGGCGGCTTGAATTCTCCGCCCGCGGAGGCTCCATACTTGCGCAATTGATCATATTCCTCGCGCTTCGCCGGATCTTTGAGGACTTCGTAGGCTTCGCCCAATTCCTTGAATTTTTCGCCCGTATCCTTGTCTTTGTTGAGGTCCGGGTGATGCTTGCGCGCAAGGGTTCTGTAGGCCTTTTTGATATCGTCGGGGGCGGCGTCCTCCGGCACGCCCATGATCTCATAATAATCCTTGAACTGCATGAAATCTCCGGATCGGACTGGTTGAGTTCGCGGCTGTTAGCAACCTCGGCGCTCAATATATCCAATCATCACCCGCGTCACCAGAACCCTAGTTGGGATCGTAGGGTTGCTTACGCGGACACGCTTGTCGGACCCAGGCGAACAAACCAATTTATAAGAGATATATTGTTATCCGAGTACAAACGTCACCCGCTCGCGACGTGTTTCTATTGTTGCGATACCGGTGGCTCTATCGGATCAACGGGCTCCCACGTATCCAGGCTCGGGGCGGCCATATCGTCTCTCTCGGGCGCCGGTGGCGAAGTGCCAACAATATCCGGATCGACCCAGCCGCCACCTCCTGCGCTGCCGCTTTCCGTACCCCTGCCGCTTTCCGTGCCGCTGCCGCTGGCAGTCCTGTCGGTGCGCGGATCTTTCAATATGCGGGTATACTTACCGCTATACTGAACCAGCACCTGGGTACCATCGGCGATTGGTGCCGTGTCGTCGTCCTTGTTTTGCACAATCGTGACCGTTCTACCGTCGTCCATCTCCACGACGTACTCGGTGCCTTCGCCACTATTGATCTGCTGCTCGGTGACGTAACCCACGCCCGCGCCGAGGACAGCGCCGAGAAGCCCGGCCCAGCCCGAACCGAACACCAAACCGCCCGTCGCACCTCCGATTGCGCCGCCGGCAACAGGACCGGCCACGGAGGTTCCGCCTTTCACATCGACGGATCGGGATGCGACGACCGTGCCGCTAGCCGTCTCAATGGTGCGGCCGACATCTGCGGAGTCATACGTGGTCGACGACGCGCTCGCGCACCCGCTAACCAGCAAAACGGCAATCAGAACGCCAACGACAGCTTTCAATGTTTTTTTCTCGCCTGTTGTTAGTTTGGCGGATCACACCCTAATATATTATCGCACAGTCGGATTATCACCCATGTGCATAGAGAATTAAATATCGGTTCGTGATCATTGCAACGATTACGCTTCAAGATTGTGTGAATATTGTGGCTGGAAACATGAGAACCGCGGGCTCGGTCCGAATATCGACGACACACGCCCTCAGGGCTGTCCTAGGCTGGACACTGGCGGCTGCGGTGTCACTTGGCTTGGCGGATACAGCTTCAGGGAATGACGACATCCGTGACCTGCCGTTCGTGCTCGATACCGTGAACGATGTTCTGGAAACCTCGAAGACCAATGTTCAGGTTCCTTGGCAAAACCCCGCGACGGGAAACAGCGGCGTGATCGTGGTCGAAAGGACCTTCTACACGTCACCGGACATGCCGTGCCGCCAATATCGGCGGACGTACAATCGGCCCGGTACGGGAGAGGTGATGGTGCGCGGAACCGGATGCCGCATTGGGCCATCGCGCTGGAAGATCGAAGAAGATCCAACGGCGTCCCCACTTCCGAAAGCGGCCAAGAGCGGGCCATCCTCGGGATCAACGGCCGGCGCGGTCACCGCACCTCCCTCTCCAGTAGGAACCACGGCGGGCCGGCAGGCGCCGCCGCCGCAAAAAGCCACACCTCGGAAGGTCGAGAAAAAAGCGGTAAAAGCTGCTCCCAAGTCCGCGAAGGCCAAGCCCAAACCTCCACCTGAGGCGCCGGAGCTTCCGAAGTTCACCATGCCCTCCAAGGCGGAAATCTGACTGTTATCCATGGCGATCTCAACCGATAGAAACGGAACGGAAAGCGGCGCAACCAGCAATGGCGGGACTTTGCCGCCTATGGCGATGACTCTACCGGATCGTCTCCGTATAGAGGGGCCGCCCCCGGAGGGTGCGCCTGCAAGGTTCGCCGCTACCGACACTCAGACGGAAACGCGCGTGTTCGTCAAATGGGACACAGCGGCGCCGACAATTCGCCGCGAAGCCGAAGTGCTGTCGGCCATCGCTAGCCCAGGAGTCGCGCGCCTTGTTGATTGGCACGAAGGTCCGCAAGGCTCTTGGCTTGCCACGGAGTTTGTCGATGGCGACAACCTGGAAACATTTATCGCCGCAAACGGTGGCCCCCTGGATCCGGTAACGGTCGTCGCAATCTTGAAACGGTTGGGAGAGACCTTGGGCGAGGTTCACTCCAAGGGGTTCTTGCACCGCGACCTCAAACCAGCCAACGTGGTCATGCAAGGTGACACGACCCCAGTGATCGTCGACTTTGGCGCCGCCGAGACGATTGAATCGGCCAACGCCTCGCAAGATCACAGTTTTGTGAGCGACGGATATGGCGCGCCGGAGCAGTATCTTACCGACAAGCCGGAGGGCGCCTGGACCGATGTATACGGCCTGGGTGCCATCGCCTACCGCGCTTTGACGGGTAAGGCCCCGCCCTTCGCGCTTGACCGACTTGCCGACGAGACCGGATCGATCCTTGCCGAATTGCCGGGGGATTGTCCGGTCGCCATAGGCCGCAGCATCGACTGGGCGCTCAGGCCGGAGCCCGCCGACCGACCCCAATCCGCCGAAGCATGGCTCCAGGTGCTTGGCGGGGCGCCGCTCCCGCGGGCCCAAAAAACCCGGCTTGTGGCGGCGTTCGATCCTCAGTTCGACGACCTGCCGCCGACCATCCCGGTTCGGCGTATCCCGCTCGCGACGGCGATGTCGGCACCTCCATTACAGGCTGCCGTAATGCCGACAACACCTGCCGCGCCGCCGCGCCGCGGTGGCCTAAGCATCGCTATCCCGCTGCTGTTCGGTCTGGTTGCGATCCTAGCCGCGGCCGCGTGGTACGGATGGCCGTTCTACGAGAGGTATTACAAAAAAGCTTGGACCGTCGATGCGACGGGCTCGGCGGACGCGAAAACCATTGCCGAAGCGCTGTCGCGCGCCGGGCCCGGCGCCGTTATTTCCATTGCGCCCGGAACCTACACGGACAGTCTTGTCATCGCGCATTCGGTCCAACTGCAGGCGGCCTTGGAAGACGATCCACCCCTTATCGCGCCGGCGGAAGGACCATGTCTGGTGTCCGAGGGGTCGGGAGCCGTGATCTCCAACCTTCGTTTGGCCCTTCCGGCTGAAAGCGGGGCATCGGCTTCGCCGCTTGGTTGTGTGGTTGTCGACGGCGGGTCGATGACAGTGGAAAACAGCGAGATCTCCAGTGCGCAGGGACCGGCCGTCTTCATTCGAAATGGTGCAAATCCGTCGGTTACCGGCAACACAATTGACGGAGGCACCGGTCCCGGCATCGTCGTCGCATCCGGGTCGACGGGAATGATTTCCGGCAATACGCTGAAAGGCCTCGAAAAACAAAGCGTGGTTGTAAGAGGCGGAGCGACGCCAGATATCACCGATAACACCATCGAATCCAGCGGCGGCGTTGTTTTCATTGAAGGTGCCGGTGGGAGTTTCCGCGGCAACCGGATCCTCTCCGCTCGAGCCAATGCCATCGAAATTGGAACAGGCGCGAATCCACTGGTGGCGGACAACATGATCAAAGATGCCGCCGAGGCCGGGATTTACATCTATGATTATGGCAAGGGACGCTTCGAGGGCAACGCCATCGTCGCCGGGAAACTCTCCGGTATCGTCGTCGCCGGTGGCGGAAGGCCCGCGCTGATAGGAAACTCGGTCAGGGACAACGGAGAACACGGCGTTCTGGTGCTCGACCAGTCCCGAATTGTCCTGGAGCGGAACGCGGTGGAGAACAATAAAGGCCACGGGTTGGTCATCGGCTCAGGGTCGAACATTGAACTCAAGGACAATACCTTCGAGGGCAATACCAACCCGCAGGTGCTTGATACGCGGCCGCCAAAGTAATTTTCGAGGGAGTGGCAGTGAATACACTGGTCATTGGAAGAAGCGCTTTCGCCGATGTCGTTATCGCCGATCAGTCGGTTGCTTCGCATCATGTGGAGATTGTGGTGACCGACGACGGACGCCTGTACCTGACCGACTGCGGCACGGAAACGGGCACCTGGCGCCAAGGCGGGGCACGGCCTCGCGGCGATGATGGTGCCGAACACCTCGAGTGGCGCCCCATGCGCCAAGGCTTTGTCGGGCCGGATGAGCCGCTTCGGCTCGGCGAGCACCGNTGCACCGCAGGCG
>JGI12210J13797_10021286_pt1 | contig 12230 bp, 11 predicted proteins | sample ElkSlonscriptome_3_FD_13797 | JGI IMG/M metagenome (IMG submission 13797) | reverse complement strand
GAAGCCCCGGCCCGAGTCCTCGTCGGGCACGGGCGTGAGCGGATCGTCGAGCTCTCCGCTCTCCTTGCGCTTGCGCGCCGCCAGCCGCCGCATCTCGATCGCCCGGCTGAACGCCAGCACGCTGGGCAGGAACCCGTACGCCAGGTTCCCCACCAAGATGATGCCCACCGCGGCCCGCAGGTTCAGCAGGCGAATGCCGATGAGCAGCACCAGCAGGTAGACCGTGGCTCCGAACACCGCCCGCCGCCCCGCCCGGCCGCCCCGACGCCGGCGACGCTGCGACACCCAGCCGCCCACCATCCGCCCCAGGTGCCGGTAGTCGGTGGAGAACGCGACCATCTGCGCGCAGGCGATGCCCACCATCAGCCCGATGATGGCCGGCTCGTCGCCGAACACCACGATCGACGACATGGCGATGAGCCCCCCCACCGGGCTGGGCACGCCGCGGAAGAAGTTCGGGTCGCTGTCGGACTTCATCAGGGTGAAGAACACCAGGCGGCTGACCACGAACAGGCCGTAGAACACCCCCAGCAGCACCCCGGACAGGCCCGGCAGCAGGTAGTAGAGGGCCACCGCCGGCGACACGCCGTAGTTGATCCCGTCCGCCACGTCGTCGGAGTAGACCCCGATCCGCGTGCCGCCCCACCGCCGCGCCGCCGCGCCGTCGAACCCGTCGAACCCGGCCCCGAGCAGCACGAACAGCAGGCTCACCTCGAAGCGATGCTGGCTGGAGTAGTAGATCGAGAACGCCCCGCACAGCAGGTTGGCGGCCGACAGCGCGTCGGCGATGAAGCGCTTCTGCAGCACGCCCAGGCCGTACAGCAGCACGATGCTCGACAGCATCGTGCTCGCCCACAGCACCGCCTCGGTGGTGCGGGGCGTGACCACCCGCGGCGCCCAGCCCTGGCTGAGCAGCAGCACCGCCATCACGGCCGCGTAGCCCACCGCGTTGCCCAGGCGGCTGGCCGCCGCGTCGCGGCCCCGCACATAGAGCACCAACAGCAGCACCTCCACCCCCACCTTCGCGGCCAGCAGCGGCAGCGGCAGCAGGTCGTGGGCGAACACCACCGCCACCAGCAGCAGCGGCAGATCGGTCAGGCCGTCGAGCAGTCGCCCTCCCCACGAGGAGCTGCGGCGCCGGATCGACACCAGCCGGTGCAGGTAGTCCAGCCCGAAGAAGGCGATGAGCAGGCTGCCCACCAGCGCCGGGGCGCTCGGCAGCACCTCCACCTGGCGCAGCGCCAGCAGCAGCAGCGGCACCACCACGCCCAGCTTCAGCAGCGAGGCCGCGTGCGGGAATCGCTGCAGGCGATCGGCCAGCCGCTCCTCCAAGGCCAGCAGCCAAGGCGGCTTCGGGACGCGGCGCCGACGAGCGACGCCCTCCCCTGGATCGGCGGAAGACACGGACGCTCAGTGTGAAGCATCGCGCCCCGTGCCCCAGGGCCTGCCGCCCCGTCCCCCGCAGAACGCCGATCCACGCCCGCCCAGGCCCGCTCTGCCCCGCGTGAAGGCGGCTCCAACGTCGTTCTCCCCGGATCTCGCCTCGATCCTTGATGCTGTCTATTTGTTCAGTATCATCCTCGGTCGATGGTCGCCGTCGATCGGGCCGCGTGCGTGGACGTGCCTGCCCTGCCCCTGCAGCTGCTGCGGCGGCAGCAGCCGGACTGGGCCGACGCGCCCGTGGTGGTGGTGACCGACGATCGCCCCCAGGCCGAGGTGCAGTGGGTCGACGAGCACGCCCGCCGCAGCCGGATCCGACCCGGCATGAGCTACGCGGCCGCCCAGGCCCTCGACGCCCGCGTGCGCGCCGGCGTGATCCCTCCCGAGCAGGTCGACGAGGCCATCGAGCGGATCGCCGCCCGGCTGAGCGACTTCTCGCCCCGGATCGAGGCGGCCGCCCGCCCCCGCACCCCGCAGCAGCAGGTCGAGGGCGCGCCCGGGGTGTTCTGGGTGGATCCCTCCGGCATGGTCCCGCTGTTCACCAGCTTCGAGCACTGGGGCCACGGGATCCGCCGCGCCCTCGAGGCGCTCGGCCTGCAGTCCACCGTGGTGGTCGGCTACCAGCGCTACCGCTGCTACGCCCTGTGTCAGGTCAGCCGCGGCGTCCGGGTGCTCGACGATCCCCAGCTGGAATCCCGGGCCGCCGACGCCGTCCCCCTCGACCGGCTCTCGGTCCCCGCCCGCGTCCGCGCCGGGCTCGATCGCCTCGAGATCCGCACCCTGGGCCAGCTGCGGAGGCTGCCCGCCGCCGATCTGCGGGCCCGCTTCGGCGAGGCGGCCGCCCACCTCCACGCCTGCACCGGAGGCGGCTGGGCTCCCCTGCGCCCGCGCCCCCTGGTCGAGCCGGTGTGCTCCACCAAGGCGGTCGAGCCTCCCGACGACGATCGCACGCGCCTGCTGTTCCTCGTCAAGTCCATGCTCCACGACGGCATGGTCGAGCTGGCCTCCCGCTCGCAGGCCATGACCGCGCTGCACCTGCGGCTGCTGCTCGATCACGAGGCGCCCCACGACGAGCGCCTCGAGCCCGCCCGGCCTACCCTCGACGAGCCCATGGTCGTCGACCTGGTGCGCCTGCGCCTCGACTCGGCCCAGCTCGCCGCGCCCGTGGAGGGCATCGAACTCACCCTCGACGGCGTGGAGGCTCCGCCCGGGCAGCTGGCCCTGTTCCGCACCCAGGCCCGCCGCGACCTCGACGCGGCCGGCCGCGCCCTCGCCCGCCTGCGCGCGTGGCTAGGCCCCGAGGCGGTCACCCGCGCCCAGCTCCGGGCCGCGCACCTCCCCGAGGCCCGCTTCGCGTGGGAGCCCATCGCCACCATCGGCTTCCCGCGACCCGAGCTGGTGGACCCTGCTCCTGCTCCTGTTCCTGTTCCTGGCCCTGGCCTGCTTCGCAGTGTCTCCGCGGGCGAGCCCGCCGGTGGTCTTCCCCCCGCTCGCCTCGTGCGTCGCCGGCTCGCTCGCCCTCAGCGGCTTCCCCCGCCCCCTCGGCACCAGCCCGAGGCCTGGCTGGGGACCCGCGGCCCCGTCGTCGCCATGCGCGGGCCGTTTCGCACCAGCGGCGGCTGGTGGGTCCGCACCGTCGAGCGCGACTACTACTTCGTCGAGACCCAGGGCGGCGAGATCCTGTGGGTGTTCTACGACCGCGTGCGCCGGGGCTGGTACCTGCAGGGCTGGGTGGACTGAGCGTCGTGGTGCACGACCCGTTCGGGCTCGATCAGCGGGCGCTCCCGCTCGCGCGGCGGCACCCCTCTTCGAGCAACCATGTGCGGGCCTGCGACTGGGTCTTGACGAAGGTGTTCGAGATGTCGCGATCACCACTGAACAACTCGGTGACCTTGAGGAAGATCGTGGAGACCGCCCGCTGCGCCAGGCCCCCGCCGTAGAGCGCCATGGAGTACTCGGGCGTCTTGCTGATCCGTTCCGCTCCCGCCCGACGGGCGGAGGGATGGGCGTGACCGAGCTCGGAGATGTCGACCTCGAACAGCCAAAACGATTCCCCCTCGATGTGCTGCTCGATGACGTCGAACAAGGTGTGGATGGCGTCACCCTCGAAGTCACCCTTCATCTTGAGGACGATGAGTCTCGGCGGTACGAATTCGAGCTCGAAGTTGTCCGGTAGGTCGTGCACGGTCGTCGGGGGGAGCTTGAACGTGCCTCGATGATGGGGCGCCTGTCCAGTCCCGAGCTCCACGGAATGGAGCAGGCCTCGAGGGGCCAGCCTACGGGTCATACGGGCATTGCCGCAGACCAGTACCCCATGACCTGCAGGAGCTTGGCGGTCCGACGCTGGTGCTCGGCATCGAAGACGGCGAAATCGAAGGCATCGGCGAGGCGGTCGATCACGTTGAAGACGAACGCGACGTACATGGCCTCGCGGATCGCAGGAGGGGTCAGGCCGGTCGCGAGCAGGGGCTCGAAGTCCTTCGGGCCGAGGCGCTCGGGGTGGAGGGTGAAGGTCTGCAGGAGGGTGAGGGTCTCCCGCAGCGAGGGGTCGATGGGGGCGGTGTGATGGTCCTCGAGGACCGCGTCGATGATGTCTCGTTCGATTCCGGCCACCGCAACTGCGGCGTGGTGGACCGTTCAATAGCGACAGCGATTCTGCCGAGAGACGAACGCGCACATCAGCTCGGCCTCGCTGGCGCTCCAGTGCCGAGCCCTCCGCATGGCCTCCTGGAGGGCCTTGGCCATGGGCGCGCCGAAGAAGCGCGGCCGATAGCTCAAGGTGAGGATCGGGCCGGGGATCGGGTCGAGATAGCGCCGCGCCAGCCAGAACATGGCCTTCTGCTTGCGGGTGTGACCGTCTTCGAGCACGCGCAGTCGCATCAGCGGCTGGCCTCCCCCAGGGCGACCAAGCCCCGTTCGAAGCGCGCCACGGATGCGCCCAGCGCCGCGCAGATCGTCAGCTCGAACAGCTCGTCCTCGCGGTAGCCCGCGGCGGCGAGCGCCGCGAAGTCCTCGTCGGTGACCCGGTGGGCGTGGCGGGCGACCTTGTCGACGAAGGCCCGCAGGTCCTCGGGCACGTCGGCGGCGGGACGATCGGCACCCGAGAGGGCGGCCGCTCGGTCGCGCACGGCCCGACGCAGGTCGGGGGGAGTCTCGGCGGCCAGCCCGAGGCTCGCCTCGACGAGCTGCTGCACGGCGGCAGGGAGATCACAGTCGGTCATGGGAGGATCGTCGCACGGTCCGGCCTTGCACACGCCGCGAAGTCGCACTCGGGCGCCACCGAGGGTTCGCCGTCCCCATCTCCACGGGCCGTGTAGGGGGCGTAGCGCTCGTCGCCGCTCGGTCGCGCAGGGAGCCTCCATGGCCGCCCCTTTGCACTTCATGTGTCACCGACTCGACCGAATGGGCCCCTTGGGCTGAACGGCGATGAGCAAGGCACACACGAGCAACGAAGAGTTCGGAACGATGACGGGGCGCTCGATCGCGCTGGCGCTGCTGATCGTCGGGGGATGCGATCCGTCCCTGGGGACACCGACGCCCGAGGCGCCGACGCCCGAGGCGAGCACGGACGACGGCATGGGCGAGTCCTCGGGCGATCCGACCACCGATCCGTCGACCACATCGGGGAGCGCCGACGACACCACCCTCGGCGACGCGAGCACCACCGGTGACATGGACGCCACGGGCGAGGAGCAGACCTCCAGCGGGTCGACGGGCGCCGACATCGACGAGTGCCACGTGCTCGACGTCGACTTCTCCGACCGCCCGGTCGGCCCCTACGGCGTCGAGGCCAATCGATCGATGGTGAGCCCGATCCCACGCACGCTGATGCTGACGCTGCTCATGGCCGCTGGCTGCCGCAGCGATGCAGAGACAAGAAGAGGGCTTTGGCTACGAGCTGACCCGCGATGAAGTCCGCACGCTGCTCGGAGACCAGCCCATGGACTCCATCGAGGTTCGCGTGTGGTGAGAGCGGCGCGAAGTGACGCTCCCCTCACCCCCACACCCGCGTGCGCAGCACGTCGCCCACCACCCCCAGCACGAACAGCCCCCCGAACCAGCGCATGTGGTGGAACGCCAGCGCCACGAAGTACAGCGGCCAGATCCCCCGCGGCAGCGCGGCCGGGGGCTCGGTCGGTCGGGGCGACGAGAACGGCGGCAGCACCCGGGCCGCCACCGGCAGGGCGCCCGCCACCACCAGCACCGGCCACCCCAGGTCTCCCCGCACCACGCACCACCCCACCATCGCGTAGGGCAGCGCGATGAGCACCTGGGCCACCGCCCGCGCCCGCGCCTCGCCCAGGATCACCGGCAGCGTCCGCACCCCCTTGGCCCGATCCTGGTCCAGCTTGTCGATGTGCTTGCCGAACAGCACCGAGGTCGCGCACATCGAGAACGGCAGGCTGGCCATCACCACCCCCGAGGGCAGCGCGTCGCCGATCACGTAGTAGCCCCCGCCCACCATCAGGGGCCCCCACACCAGCAGCACCGAGGGCTCGCCCATCCCCAGGTGCTTCAGCGGCCAGGTGTACGCCAGCACGAACACGATGCCCGCCGCGAACAGCCACAGCGTGGCCCCGCCCCGCAGCACCACCAACGCCACCCCGCACGCCAGCGCCACCCCGCCCGTCACCGCCACGTAGCGCAGCATCCCGGCCGGGGTGAGCAGCCCGTGCTCCAGCGGCTGGGGCCCGTAGCGCGCGCGGAACGAGTCGCCCCGGTCGATCCCCTTCAGGTGATCGGTCAGGTCGTTGACCAGGTTGTTGGTCGCGTGCGCGAACACCAGCCCCACCAGCACCAGCCCGAAGCGCAGCCCGTCGAAGCGACCATCGCGCAGCGCCAGCAGCCCGGCCAGGCCGGCCGACGTCACCGTCATCACCAGCACCGCCGCGCGTACCGCCACCAGCCAGCGGGCCACCGGATCGAGACGGGCCCAGCCCTCCGCGTCGAGGCGAGGGATGACCGAGACGGCACGCAGCCACATGCGGGGGTCCATGGAGGCCACGATAGCGCGGTCCGGCGCGCGGCTGGTCCGGCGCGGTCGGCACTTTGCGACGGGGGTGCGAATGGGTAGCCTCGTCGCATCATGGCCCCGCAGACGCTCACCCTCGAGACCCGCCAGGCCGCCCTCTCCGATGCCTCCATCATGGCGCGGCTGAGCATGCAGCTCGGCTACGACTCCAGCGAGGTCGTCATGCGTCAGCGGCTCACCCGGCTGCGCGACCGCCCCGAGCACGCCGTGTTCGTCGCCGCCCTCGAGGGCGAGCCCATCGTCGGCTGGGTCCACGTCGAGCTGCGCATGCCCCTGTGGACCGAGCCCTTCGCCGAGATCATCGGGCTGGTCGCCGACGCCAGCCACCGGCGGATCGGCACCGGCCGCGCCCTGGTCGAGCGGGTGGTCCGATGGGCCGAGGACCGGCAGATCGGCGATCTGCGCGCCCGCGCCCAAGAGCACCGCGACGACGCCCTGTCGTTCTACGAGAGCCTCGGCTTCGAGCTCATCAAGGAGCACCAGGTCTACCGGCGCATGCTCGTCGAGACCGTAGAGACCTCGGGCATGCCCACCCTCGTCGACTGAGCGCAGCGCGGGCCCGGCCCGGTCGCGGCCCGGTCGCGGCCCGGACGCGTCCGGACGCGTCCAGACGCCCTCCCCGGACGCCCCCCCGGTCGTGTTCCGGTCGCGTCCCGGTCGCGCCCCGGTCGCGTCCCGGTCGCGTCCCGGTCGCGTCCCGGGTCGCGCCCGGGTCGCGCCCGGGTCGCGCCCGGGGATGGTGCGCCCCGTCGGCCCATCGCGCCGTGCTACCGTGCTCGCATGCGTCACGCGCGGCTGTGCGTCTGGTTGTGCCTGGGTGGAGCGGTCGCGTGCGGCGATGACGGGACCGTCGTCCCCGCCGACGGCAGCGGCACCGAGGCCAGCTCCGGCACCTCGGCCGGCGGCGGCAGCACGGTCGCGGCCGACGACACCGGAACCGCGTCCACCACCACCACCGGCTCCGACGCCGAGAGCACCGCCGCCCTGCCCGACGATCCGCCCCTGGGCTTCGCCGCCGGCATTCGGATCGATCGACTCACCGCCAACCAGGCCGTGCAGGTCCAGCTGGTCGACGACGGCGTCGAGGTCCAGCCTGCCGACTACGCCACCCGGCTCATCACTGGCCGCACCACCCTCATCCGCGCCTACTGGACCCTCCACGCCGACTTCACCCCGCGCCAGCTCATCGGGCGGCTCGTGGTCGACTACCCCGACGACACCCAGCTGGTCCAAGACTTCCCCCTGATGGTCGACGGCCCCAGCACCGACGGCAGCGCCTCGTTCCAGTGGCTGCTCCAGCCCGACCAGGTCGTGCCCGGCATGCGCTACCGGGCCAAGGTGCTCGACCCCGATCCCTCGCTGGCCACCGGCGAGGTCTCCGACCCGCCGCCCATCCTCCCCCTCGCCGGCCGCGGCACCCTGGGCCTGTACGACGCGCCCCTCGAGCTGAAGGTCGAGCTCATCCCCGTGCTCCACCAGTTCGAGAACGAGGCGTGCGTGCCCGAGATCCTCGAGGAGGACATCGAGGCCATGCGGATGCAGCTGGAGCAGAACAACCCCGTGCAGCAGGCGGTGATCACCGTGGGCGAGCCCATGCCCTACACCGATCCCATCGGCACCAGCGGCACCGGCTTCGGCCCCGTGCTCACCGCGCTCGCCGAGCGCCGAGCCGCCGACGCGCCGGCCCCCAACCTCTACTACTACGGCCTGCTCGATCCCTGCGACGGCTACCCGCCGGGGCTTCTGGGCCAGGCCATCGGCATCCCGGCCGCCCCGACCATGGAGCTGGCCCAGCAGCGCGTGGCCACCGGCCGGTGGTGGGGCAGCGGTGAGCTGGCCGCCGAGACCTTCGTGCACGAGATCGGCCACACCCAGGGCCGCTACCACGTGCTGTGCAGCGGGGGCGAGGGCGGCCCCGACCTCGACTATCCCCACCCCCAGGGTCGGATCGGCGTGTGGGGCTTCGGCATCTACGACTTCAAGCTGCGCTCGCCCTCCACCAGCCGCGACTACATGACCTACTGCTCCAACGAGTGGGTCTCCGACTACGCCTGGGAGCAGACCCTCGAGGTGATCGAGATCCTCACCAGCTGGGACCAGGCCGGCGCGCCCGGGCCCATCGATGGGCCCGGCCTGCTCATGGGGGCGATCCACGCCGACGGCACCGAGCAGTGGTGGACCGCGCCCGGGTCGCTGCCGCCCGGGCTGGCCACGGCCGGCGCCGCCATCGAGGTCACCGACGCGCACGGCCTGCACACGCTCCCTGCCCTGGTCTACGTGCGGCCCGACGGCGACACCCTCCAGATCATCGCCGATCGCCCGGCCGCGCTGCCCCACGCGCTCGCGCTCGACCTGCGCACGCCCGCGCAGGTCACCCCCTCGCCCGTCGATCCGTCCCGCGTCCACGATCTCTACGTGCCCGCCGCTCGGTAGCCATCCCGCTGCGGCCCGAGCCACGCGCGCGTCCCCGGCCGCGACTCAGCCGCTGAAGCTCCCCAGCCACAGCCCCGCCTCGTCGGTCGAGATCACCTCGCCCGTCACCAGTGCGCTGCCGCTGCTCGAGGTCGTCACCGCGTAGGGCAGCAGCGAGGGCGAGATGAACCCGTCGCTGGGCCGCCCGTGCAGGGTCTCGCACCGCGTGCGGCCGTCGGGCTCGAGGCGAGCCACCCACGCCTCCCACCACGCCGCGCCGCGATCGGTCTGGTCGTTGAAGTATCGCCCCAGCACCACCAGCTCCTCGCCGTTGGCCGCCACGTCCTCCACGAACCAATCGGTCCCCGCCCCGGCCACCACGAAGTCCTCGTGGGTGCGGGTCCACAGCTCGCTGCCCGCGGCATCGAGGTGGATCACCCAGAAGTTCACGTCCGTCCCGCCCGAGCGGAAGATCGTCATCACCGGCCCGTCGTCGCCCGCCACCGCCAGCGAGGTCAGCCCGAACGACTGGTTGGGCAGCGCGTCGATCTCGGGCGTGAACGTCCACGTGGGCGGACCGCCGCCGGCCTCGTAGCGCAGCACCGTGCCCCGCGTGGTCTGGAAGTCCTCGTACAGCCCCGCGAGCACGTAGATCGCCCCGTCCGATGCGATGGCCACCGGCCCCCCGTCGTCGGTCGAGAACATCCCCGTGCCCACGCCGCTGTACGACTCGGTCCACACCTCGCTGCCGTCGGCCGCGTCGAGCTTGCGCACCCACGCGTCGTCGTCGCCGTCGCCCGCTCGAACCTCGCCGGAGACCACCGGCTGCCCGTCCGGGCCCACCGCCAGCCCCGTCGCCCGCTCGTCCTCGCCGGGGAACGGCCCGTCGTAGTCGTGGCTCCACACCTCGGCGCCGTCGGCCGCGGCCAGCTTCACCACCCGGATCGCCGTGCCGCCGTCGGCCGCATCGAGGGTGGCGGCCACGTACACGTCGCCCGCGGCGTCCACCGCCAGCCCGCCCGGCCGCGCGTCGCCCTCGGGCGTGCCGAGGATCTGCTCCCACACCAGGCCCCCCGTGGGGTCGTAGGACTGGGCCAGCACCGTGTCGTCGCCCTCGGTCACCGTGCCGTCCATCCCCACCGTGATCTCGCGCAGCCGACCCGACACCAGGATCTGATCGTTCGCGTCGCGCTCGATGGTGCGGCCCTCGATCTCCGAGTCGAGGGTGGGCCCCAGCGTCAGCGTCGACCACTCCAGGCCGCAGGGCACCGTGCACACGTTCGAGCACCCGTCGTCGTCCACCCGGTTGCCGTCGTCGCAGCCCTCGCCCTCCTCCACGAAGCCGTTGCCGCACATCGGCGGCGTGGGGTCGAAGCCGGTCTCCTCCGTGCTCTCGTCGGCCCCATCGGTCGAGCTGCTGGTGGAGGGCTCGACCCCGCTCGTGGTCGAGCCGCTCGAGTCGCTCGGGCTGGTCGAGCCGCTCGACGCATCGGCCGGCGTCACGGGAGCATCGTCTCCGCACCCGCTCGGCATCGCCAGCGACCACAACAAGGAACCCCACCAGCCCGTTCGCGTCGACACGTTGCCCCATCATCTCGCCGACGATCGATCGCGGTCAAAGCCATCGACCACCGCCCGCCCCATTGCGCTCGAAAGTGCCCGATTCGGCCCGCGAGGGCCCAGCCCCTCGATCGGACCCCCGGGCAACCCCTCGGTGACGCGCATCCCCCACGGGGGACTCCCCTCGTGGGTTCGTGGAGCAGCCCCGCTACCGGCACGACGGTCCAGCTGTCACGGTGACCCCACGATGATCGCACGGGAACGCCTGGTCCTCCGCGGAGTCCTGCTGGCCGTGGGCCTGACCGCATGCCCCCTCCCAGCGCAGGCCGGCCGCCTGGAATCGGTGCGCAGCGAGGTGAGTGGCAGCTCCAGCTCCAGCAGCTCCAGCTCCAGCTCCAGCTCCAGCTGCTGCGACGACGACGACGACGACGACGACGACTGGAACAGCAGCGGCTCCTCGAGCTCGAGCCACGATGGCTCCGCTCCGCGTGCCCCTCGCCAAGCGCTGCGCTTTCGCGCCTTTCCGTACCAGGACGGCGCGACCGGGTACCGGGTCGCGGCCGATCCCACCGCCGACTCGCCGCCGGGCCGGCGCGTGGCCGGCCGCGTCTGGGCCGAGGGGGCGCGGGAGGGCAAGGGGCTGTGGCGCTCGGCGGGCGGCCTGCGCGTCGACGGCCTGCTCTTCGGCTTCGACGGCGATCTCTCCTACCACCTCGAGCCCGACGCCGACGATGCGCTCTACCTCGGCACCGCCAACGTGAACCTGATCCCGCTCCACGCCGAGCGGGTCGTGTGGCGCCTCGGCGGCGGGCTCAACACGATGATCGACGGGCGCGTCCCCGGGCAGGGGCATCGCGAGTACGCCCTGGGATGGAACGTCACCACCAGCCTCGACTGGTTCCCCGCGTTCCCCGTGGTGTTCTCCTCCCGCCTCGACGTCGGGCGGCTCTACGCGGCCTTCATGGGTCGCGCGCACGCCTCCCTCGGCGTCACCCTGGGCCGGCTGGAGGTCTACGGCGGCTACCAGCACACCCAGGTCGGCCGCGTCGGGCTGGGCGGCCCGCTGCTCGGCGTCCGCCTGTGGCTCTGACGCTGCGGGGGAATCCCCTGGTGACGCGCGTCACGGGCGGGGGACTCCCCTCCGTCGATCGGTGAGAGTCCCCGCTACCGAAGCCTCGGCTCTAGTGACATCGTGGACACACGATGATGGAATGGAAACGAGTCGTCCCCCTCGGGGTGCTGCTGCTCGCCGGCTCGCTCGAGGCCCGCGCGGGTGAGCTCGAGGCGGCCCGCAGCGAGATCCGCGACGGCGGCGGCAGCAGCAGCAGCCGCAGCAGCGACGACGACGACGACGACTCCAGCGGCAGCTCCCTGTTCGCGCTGGCGTACGCGCTAGAAGACGCCTCCGAGACCCAGACGTCGTTCCGCAGCTATCCCTATCAGGACGGGGCGCGGGGCTATCGGTTCGAGACCGACCCCGACGATCCCGATCCTCCCGGCCGCCGTGTGGCGGGGCGGCTGTGGGCCGAGGGGGCCTGGCTGAGCCGCGGCCTGTGGCGCTCGGGGGCCGGGCTGCGGATCGACGGCCAGCTCTTCGGCTTCGACGGCGATCTCTCCTACTACCTCGAGCCCGCCGCCCGCGATGCGCTCTACCTCGGCACCGCCAACCTCGACGTCATCCCGCTCCACGCCCGCCGAGCCCTGTGGCGGTTCGGCGGAGGGATCAGCACCATGATCGACGGCCGGGTGCCGGGCCAAGACACCCGTGAGTACGCCCTCGGATGGA
>JGI12210J13797_10215552_pt1 | contig 12236 bp, 16 predicted proteins | sample ElkSlonscriptome_3_FD_13797 | JGI IMG/M metagenome (IMG submission 13797) | reverse complement strand
CCCATGACGATTTTACGCATATTTATTTCCCCTTTTTAGGTCTGAGGCGCTTGCCGTCCCTATCTTTTTCAATGATGAGTATCAAGCAAGCAATAGCCCGGAACTGTTGCAAGAAAGCCTCTATTCTGCGCTTATGCGAAGAAACTTGAGGCCCATCGACAATTTAACGCTAATTGCGCGTCCGGAGCTTGCTCATAGCGTTCTGACGATCAGATGGTTCCGGCCCCTCGTAGTATCCCTAAGGTTTCAAGAGCGTTAGAGAGGTCCGCAAGAGACTGGCGGACCTTAATGTCTACGACGCTGCCGCTCTAAGGCGAAGCAGGAGTCGCAGCAAGAAGCTATTGATTGCGACGCACCTTAGTCGATCCGACCATTCATTTGCGCGATGCCTGCTCGATCTTTTCACGCCTGATCTGTTGCCGGATGGCTTCGACCTTGCGGTCGATCGATGCGCGGACCTCGGCGGCGCTGACATTGCGTTGCTGTGCCTGTGCGCGGACAGCATTGTCACGATGCGCGGCGAGAAGTCGGATCGCATTGGCGAAGTCGTATCGGTCGGACGCACCGGTCGACGATCCCGCGTGGAGATCGCCATCGCGCAGGCGCCGCAGGACTTCCATTTCGAGGTGGGCGTATCCTTCCCAAAGCGCGGCAAGCCATTCCCGCGCAAATTCGGGATCGTCGCGGCGAAGCTTGTAGGCGCGGGCAGGATTGACCCCGGCATGTCGCGCGCTTTTCGCCACGTTGGACGTTTCCGCCAGCTCGGCGAGGAAAAGGGTGCGCCAGTGGCGTTTGAGGCGAGGTTTTGTCCCATCCTTTATGTTCGATGCGGTGTTGGTCTTTCGACGCGCGGCCATTGCGATCCCTCCCGGACGAAGAAAAGGCGGCTCTTCCCAATTTGGGGAAGGCCGCCTGGCGACGATGTGCGATCGTTATTGGTAGGTGGTGCGATCGTGACCCGCCGCTGCGTTCGAGGCCCAAATGCAGTGGCCGGCAAATGCCGAAGCGGCGAATCACAATTTCGCGATGTTCCGTTTCTCTAACCAAAGAGCGTCACGATGTCAATATAAATAACCCATACGGTTAAAGACGATTGATCCGAGAGCCGGGTTGCGCCGCGCCGTGGGACCGCCTAACCCGCCGCAAACCTTTTGGGAGCCTGCACGAATGGCATGGTTGCGCGCGCTTTATAACTGGACGATGGACAAGGCCGCGCATCCGCAGGCGAAAGGGTGGCTCGCCTTCTTCTGTTTCATCGAAGCGAGCTTTTTCCCGATTCCCCCGCACCCCCTGCTCGGCCTCATGTGTCTGGCTGAACCGAAAAAGGCCCTGCGGTTCTCGATCATCGCGACCCTCGCTTCGGTTGCGGGAGGGCTGTTCGGCTACGCCATCGGTTACGGGCTGTTCGATGCGGTGGGCGAACCCCTGCTGGCGGCGATCGGCCTGCTCGACAGTCTGCCGGCAGCGCAGTGCACTTTCGACGAATATGGCGTTTTTGCCGTGGTGATCGCGGCGGCGACCCCGGTTCCGTTCAAGCTGTTGACCATCACCGCCGGGTTCCTGGGAATGGCGTTGGTCCCCTTCATCCTCGCCAGCCTTGTCGGGAGGGCGCTGATCTTCGTGACTGTCGGCGTGCTGTTCCAGGTGTTCGGACGCCCGATCAAACGGGTGATCGACAATTACCTTGGCACGGTCACGACAGTGTTTGTCGTCCTCGTTGCCGGGGGATTTTTCGCGCTGACCCAACTTGGCGGGAGTGACGACGGGGCGGACCCCTGCGCGCGGCCGGCCCCGGTCGAAGTGATCGAAGAGGCCTACTGACGGTCTATCCGTGCCCACACCGCGCCCTGCGTCGCGGGATGCGTGTTCAGATGATACCGGTCGCCTTGCCTGCTTTTTCAAAGCGCTCGAGAATTGTCTCGACCTCTTCGGACGAATGTTCCGCACACAACGAACAGCGCAGCAGCGTCATGTTCGCCGGCGTCGCCGGTGGCCGGGCCAGATTGACGTAGAGCCCCTGTTCGAGCAGCGCGCCCCACATCTGCGCGCCGCGTTCCAGATCGGGCATGATTACCGCCACGATCGCGCTCTGCGGTTCGTCGGTGCCCAGCTCGAACCCCAGTTCCTTCAGTCCGGAATGCAGCCGCCGCGAATTTTCCCACAAATGCGCGCGCTTGTTCGCGCCGTGCATCAGCTTGCGGATCGAAGTCGCCGCCGTCGCAACCACGCTTGGCGGGAGGCTGGCGGTAAAGACATATGGGCGACAGACCAGTCGCATGATGTCGAACTTCGGATGATTGGAGACACAGAAACCTCCAACCGTACCGACGCTTTTGGAAAAGGTGCCGATGATGAAATCGACATCGTCGATTACGCCCTGATCCTCGGCCACGCCGCGTCCGTTTTCCCCGATGAAACCCATCGAATGCGCCTCGTCGACCAACACCATCGCGCCGTGCTTCTTCGCGATGGCAACCATTTCGGTAAGCGGTGCGACATCGCCCAGCATCGAATAGACGCCTTCGAGAATGACGAGTTTGCCCGCGCCTTCCGGAATGCGCTTCAGCCGTTTTTCCAGCGCCTCTATGTCGTTGTGACGGAACGGGACGATTTCTGCATCGCCCATCTTGCAGCCGTCATAGATCGAAGCGTGGCTGTCGATGTCCAGGACGATGTAATCGCCTTTCCCGGCCAGCGTGGATATGATCCCGAGATTGGCCTGATAGCCGGTCGAAAAGACCATGGCGTGGTCCATGCCGTAGAATTCACGCAGCGCGTCCTCGCACTCGCGGTGTCCCCTGTAGGTTCCATTCAATACCCGGCTGCCCGTCGTGCCCGAACCGAAATCGGCCAGCGCCTGTTTCCCGGCATCCAGAACATCGGGATCGAAGGTCATGCCCATGTAATTGTAGGTGCCGAGCAGGATGGTGTCGCGGCCGTTGCAGATCGCCCGTGTGGGCGAAAGCACCTTTTCCATCACCAGGTTGAACGGATCCTCGATCCCGCTTGAAAGCAGGGTTTCACGCGTCTGGATCAGGCCATCGAATTTCGACAGCAGGTCGCCTTTGTCTGAAGGCGGATCGGATTTCTTGTGCGCCGTTGCGGCGGTGGTCATATCGTTCATGTTCCGCCCCTATCAGGAATTGCACAGTTTGTGCACCGCATCGACCAACTGGCCGTAGGTTTCGATTTCGGCCTGCTGGTTCATGCTGATGATGATATCGAATTCGTCCTCGATCTCGGCAACGAAATCCATGACGGTCAGACTGTCGAATTCAAGGTCGTTCTGAAACGTCGTTCCGTCCTCGATCTTGACGCCCTTTTTGTTGAACGGTTCGATGATCGCACGGATACGCGTGTCGATATCGGTTTTGGTCGGGTTATCGGCGGTCATGGAAATTGGCTTTCGCGGTTGGCGGCATGGGGGCTGCCGGACTGGTTCACGCGATGCAAAGCGGCTCACAGCCATGCTTGTCAAGTTTGGGCAGGGCTGGCACACCGCATGGTGCAAGGGGGGAGCCATGCCAAAGACCACGCCCCGGACAGATGCGCAGCCCAGTCTGAGAGCTACGAAAACCCGCGATTTCAACGCACAAGCGGTCCACCTGACGCGCACGATGCAGGTCAATACGTTAACGCTGTCGCAAATGGCCGATCAAAAGGCGTCGATCCTGATCGGTGCGACATTCGTGGTGTTTTCGTTATCCGTGACGCGGTTGCTCGATGCCCAGATTACCGCATCGACATTGGCGCTTGCCGTGACCGCGTTTGTGTCCTCGCTGCTGGCGGTGTTCGCTGTCATCCCGTCGCTGGGCCGCAGACCCGACGATCCGGCAAAGGCCAATCCGCTGTTTTTCGGGCATTATGCCGAAACCGACGAAGAACAATGGACGCAGGATTTGCTCGACCGGCTGGCCGATGACGAATTGCTGTTTCGAACGATGCTGCGCGATACGTTTCAGAATGGGCAGGTGCTGTTCTATCGCAAATACCGCTTCCTGACATACGCCTATCGCTCGTTCATCTTCGGAGTGGCGGTCACCATGGCGATCTATTTCGCGGAATTTTTGCAGATCATCTGAATGTTGCGACTGATCCGCGCGCTCAATCTGGCAGCAAACCATTGACCGCATTCATGAACGGCATGATCGATACCGGCTTCGACAGGTAATCGGCGGCGCCCGCATCGCGGATGCGTTCTTCATCACCCTTCGCAGCAAACGCAGTCACGGCGAGCACGGGGATCGAGGCAAGGGCGGGCTCTTTCTTCGCCGCTTCGATCAGGTCGAGGCCGGAAATGCCGGGCAACTGGATGTCCATGATGATGAGGTCGGGTTTCGCCTCGCGCGCGGTTTGCAGGACCAGCTTGCCATCGGCGACCGGCTCCACCTCGTAGCCATTGCTGCTGAGAACGTCGCAAAACAATTTGCGGTTGAGATCGTTGTCCTCGACAACCATTATCCGCTTTGCCACATCAGCTCCCTACCTGACGACTATCGGCTGCCAGCCCGATGGTTGAACCTACTCCAGCTCAGAGGTCTTCACAATCCCGCAAGAATCAGACATTTCGATGGTCGGGAATACCGATTTCGTCCCGCCGCCCGGTAGATCTAACGCCGCTTCACCCGCCGCTTCGCAAGAAGCGGGCAAGCGCCGCGCCACCACTCTAGCTCTCGCAGCGATCGGCTGGATCCTTCAGGACGACGACCGGGCGCAACGATATCTCGCGCTGACGGGGTTGGACCCCGACACCCTGCGCGGCGGGCTCGGCAATCCGCATGTTCTGGCCTCCGCGCTGGAATTTCTTGCCAATCACGAACCCGATCTGATGGCGGCGGCGCAGGCGCTGGCGGTAGAGCCGCAAGATCTGGTCTCCGCCCGTCGGGAGTTGGCGAAATGAACGCCCCTGTCGGCAACAGGCCGCTCGTCATCAGCGATTGCGACGAGGTCATCCTGCACATGATCGCGCCATTCCGGGACTGGCTGGGAGAGGCGCACGACGTCGATTTCAATCTGCAGGATTCCAGTTTTGCCGAGGCGATGCGCTGGCGCAAGACTGGTGAGAAGCTGGAACAGAAAGAAATCTGGCGGATGCTCGGCGGATTTTTCGAAACGGAAATGGATCGCCAATTGCCGATTTCGGGCGCCATCGAATCGCTCAATACCCTGTCGGGTCATGCCGATGTCGTGGTGTTGACCAACCTGCTGGACGACCGCCGCGAAAAACGCGCAGAGCAATTGTCCGGCCACGGGCTCGACGCGAAGGTCTACACCAACCAGGGGCCAAAGGGTCCGGCCCTGCAACGCATCGTCGCCGAATACGAACCGAGCCGGGTGATCTTTATCGACGATCTGGCCCAACATCACAATTCGGTGCGCGAAACCTCCCCGGAGGTCGTGCGCCTGCACATGTGCGGAGAACCTTCGATCGCCGGTGCGATCGATTGCGCCCACCGCGCAGGCGATGCCGATGCCCGGATCGACAGATGGGCCGATGCCCTGCCGTGGCTGATGAAAAAACTGGAGAAAACGCCGCAATGACGATCGAAGCTCGCCTGGAAAATCTTGGGATCGTCCTGCCCGAAGCGGCAGCGCCGATCGCCAGCTATGTGCCGGTGGTGGTGCAGGGGGGCATGGCCTACATATCGGGGCAATTGCCGTTCATCGACGGTGAAGTCGTTACCGGGCGGCTGGGCGACGATGTCGATATCGATGAAGGTATGCGCGCGGCGCGTGCGTGCGGATTGATGATCCTTGCCCAGTTGAAAAGCGCGCTGATCCCGCTCGACCGGGTCGAACGGATCGTGAAGCTCGGCGCGTTCGTCAGTTCGACGCCCGATTTTACGCAGCATCCCAAGGTTGCCAATGGAGCGTCGGAATTGATGTTCGAGGTATTCGGCGAGAAAGGTCGCCATTCCCGTGCCGCCGTGGGCGTAGCCGCGCTACCGCTGGGCGCGGCGGTGGAAGTGGATGCGGTGATCGCCGTTGCCGAAAGCTGAGCGGAGCGCGTGACGCGGACTGCCCCAGAATGGCTGACGCGGTGGGAATATGCCCATCGCGGATTGCATTCGGACAGCGTCCCTGAAAATTCGCTCGCCGCAGCGCAGGCCGCGATTGCCGCCGGGCTGGGCGTCGAATGCGACATACAACGCAGCGCCGATAATCTTCCGATCGTGTTTCACGACTGGGATCTGGACCGGCTGACATCGGGAACCGGCCCGATCGAGGATCATGCAGCTGCCGACATCGAACTCCTGTCGTTTCGCGGCACGTCGCACCAGCCCGCGCGGCTGGAGCAATTGTTGTCGCTGATCGACGGGCGGGTGCCGTTATTGATCGAACTGAAATCGCGGCCGGGATACGACGTCGAGAAAACCTGCGCCGGCGTGGCCGACCTGCTCGGCGATTATGCGGGCGATCACGCCGTGATGAGTTTCGATCCGCGGGTATGCGAATGGTTTCACCACCACGGTGGCGGGACGCCGTGCGGGCTGACCATGCGCGAGGACGAGGTTGGATACACGCAGACGGCGCAGGAGCGGCAGGACGCCCTCGATGCCGCGGACCCCGATTTCCTCGCCTATCATATCGATGCCCTGCCCAATGCGTGGGTGCAGGGCCTGCGCGAAAATGGCCTGACGATCCTCGCCTGGACGATCACCACGCCGTTGTTGCGCGCTCGGGCCGCGACCCACGCCGACGCCCTGATATCCGAAGAAGGCGGTCTGGCATGAGCGAGCACGACAGCCCACGCGACAATTTGAAAGTCCGGCTCGCCCCGGGCGTAGCCGATTTCGACGCCGAAGCGTGGAACGCGCTCGGCGGGAACGACAATCCCTTCATGTCGCACGAATTCCTGTCCGCGCTGGAAGATTCGGGCAGCGTCGGGGACGGCACCGGATGGGACCCCGCTCCGATCGTGATCACCGACGCGTCCGAACGGCTCCTTGCCGCCATGCCAAGCTACGCCAAGGGGCACAGCCAGGGCGAATACGTGTTCGATCACGCATGGGCCGACGCATTGCACCGCGCGGGTCGCAATTATTACCCGAAACTTCAGATTGCCGCGCCTTTCACCCCGGCAACCGGCCCGCGCCTGTTGCTGTCGGACCGGGCGTTCGCCCCGCATCTGCTAAAGGGGGCGGAGCTGGTCTGCGAACAGAACGGACTGTCATCCGCGCACGCCACCTTCATCGCGCCCGAACAGGTCGAATTGTTCGAGGAAGCGGGCTGGCTTATCCGCAACGATATCCAGTTTCATTGGCACAATCGCGATTACGCCAGCTTCGATGATTTCCTTGGCGAATTGGCGTCGCGCAAACGCAAAAATTTGAAGAAGGAGCGAGCCGCGGCGCAGTCCGGCCTCCGCATCGAACGGCTGAGCGGCGACGATATCCGCGAAGAGCATTGGGACGCGTTCTGGGTGTTTTATCAAGATACCGGAATGCGAAAATGGGGCACGCCCTATCTCACGCGTGAAGCCTTCACCCTGATGGGGGAGCGCATGGCGGACCGAATGGTTCTCATCCTTGCCTATGACGACGACACGCCGATCGCCGGCGCGCTCAATTTCGCCGGGAAAGAAGCGATTTACGGCCGGTATTGGGGGTGCACGCGCGATGTACGCTTCCTGCATTTCGAGCTGTGCTATTATCAGGCGATCGACATCGCCATCGAACGCGGCCTCCCGCGCGTGGAGGCGGGCGCGCAGGGCGGCCACAAACTGGCTCGCGGTTACGAACCCAGCCCGACCTGTTCGGCGCACTTCATCGTCGATGAAGGATTTCGCGCCGCGGTCGCCGATTTCCTCGAACGCGAGCGTGACGGGGTTCAGACCGACACGCTGATCCTGTCACGGCGCACGCCGTTCAAACGCGACGAGTAAGTCGTGTCGGCCCGGCACGGACCGTAGCTCGGGTCAGGCGGCGCGGCGGTCCTGCGATAGCCAGCGACGGGCGCGGCGCTGCGCCTCGGCGATTTCCCGCGCAGTCATTTCATCGGAGATATCGGCCCGGCAGGTGGCGGCTTCGTCATGCCCGCGCGATGCGGCAAGATTGAACCACATGTGCGCTTCGACCAGATCGCAGGCAACGCCGCTGCATCCGGTGGAATAGATAACGCCGAGATTGAACAGCGCACCCGCTTCACCCTGTGCGGCCGCGGCAAGCAAACGCGCAATGGCGATGTCGTCGGTTGCCATGGCCGCGTTCGTTGTGCCCGTCTCGTTAATGCTTGTGATCTGCATTGTATTCCCCCCTCATGGTTTGCGAAAAACGGCCCCTGCGCTCCCTTCGCGCAGAACGTTTGTCGCGAGGAACCTTGCCGATTACGGTCAACAACTCGTTAATGTTCGCGTGACTTTATCAGGCTCGGCGCGGCGTCGACCCCCGTTTCGCGCTGCGATCGGCAAGGTGTTTGGCGTCCATGGCCCAAATGCGGGTTGTATGCCGGTAGTCGCTTGCCTATAGCCGCGCGAACGCTTGTAATCCGTGCGGGGAAACCGGGACACAAGACGTCCCGAACGGCCCGCAAAAGGGGCGCAGCGCGCCAGTTTCGGGGAGAGAAATTCATGGCTAGGGCCGCATCCGAGGAAACCAAAGTCCTCGAAAAAGCCAAGTCCACGCTCGATCCTGATTACATGCCTCGTGAGGACGAGGATTACATGAACGAGCAGCAGGAAGCCTATTTCCAGATGCTGCTGATCGAATGGAAACGCTCGATCCACAATGCCGCAGGGCAGACCCTTCAATCGCTGGCCGATGGCCCCATGCGCGAAGCGGACCTCGCCGACCGCGCCTCCAGCGAAACGGACTGGGGCATCGAACTCAGGACGCGCGATCGCCAGCGCAAGTTGATCTCCAAGATCGACGCCGCCTTGCGCCGTATCGAGCAGGGGGAATATGGTTTTTGCGAAGTAACCGGGGATCCGATTGGCCTCAAACGCCTGATTGCCCGGCCGATCGCCACGATGACGGTTGAGGCGCAGGAAGCGCACGAGCGGCGGGAAAAAATCTCACGCGACGACTGAGACTGCCGGATATCGGTTCGGCCGTTCAGGCGTGAGCCTGTGTCAAAAAGGGACGCATATGCTCGCAACGGGTGTTTTGCCCCGCTTTCTGGTGCATCGGTCACACTAAACGCAGGCGGTCCGAAAATCACTGAGCATAACAGTGATCCGTCAGGCGGGGTCGGGAGCACAACGATGGTTGATACGGAAACGCGGGGCGATAAGCGTGACAGCTTCTTCCTGCTCGCCAATGTTCAGCGCGAAAACAGCCCTGAATGTCATCGGATACGGGTTCGCAACCTGTCCGATGGCGGCATGATGGGCGAAGGCAGCATCGAGGTCGCGCGCGGCGACCGGGTGGAAATCGAAATGCGGAATATCGGCAAGCGCGGCGGAACAGTGGCCTGGGTGCATAACCGGCGGTTCGGTCTCGCTTTCGATACGCCGATCGATTCCGGCCTTGCCAGGCAGCCGGTCGGCGGTGCGGCTGATAACGACCGGACGATAAAACCGACCTCGTCTCCTTATGCCGTTCGGTCCGGGACGGCGGCGGTCAATCCGATCCGTAAAATCTGAGTATCAATTTTCGGCCCGCCACGGTCGTTGCGACGCCGCCACGGGCGCTGCGACAATGTCCTGACCTTGCCGAAACAACCTGCTAGGCGCTGCTGCGTGAATCACGCCGCCCTTTTCGCCCTGACAGGTATCATGATGGCGTTCGCGCTTGCCGGATGCGACGGCGGGCAGGACGACGGGCCGCTCGACGTGGCTGTCATCGGTTCGTCGGAAACGCTTTTTGCAGAAGTTGATCCCCTGCCAACGGGTGCGCGCCATGTGCGGGGGGCGACGACTGCGGGTCTCGTCGCGCTGGATGCACAGGGGCAGATCGTACCGGCCATCGCGGAACGCTGGATCGTCACCGACGATGCGATGAGCTATATTTTCCGCCTGCGCGACAGTGCATGGCCCGATGGGGAAGCGATTACCGCCGATGAAGTCGAGGCCTCGTTAAAGGACACGTTCCGCTCTCTGGAGGGTACGGCGCTTGGACTCGACCTTTCGAAAATCGTCGAAATCAGGGCGATGACCGGCAGGGTGGTCGAAATACAACTTTCCAGTCCAATGCCGGAATTCCTGCGGCTCCTGGCACAGCCGGAACTCGGCATTACGCGCAGGGTCGACGGTATGTCGGCAGGCCCGATGGTCGCCGAAACGCAAGGGGGCGGGGCATCGATCCGCCTCGATATGCCGCCAGCGCCCGAAAATGGTGCTCGTGTTCGCCCCTTCGATACCGCTCGCAACGCCCGGCCCATCACCGTGCGCGCCTATTCGAGCCGCGATGCGATAGACTCCTTTGCGAACGGTCAGGTCGATGTGGTTTTCGGCGGGCGATACGAAAACCTCGCCATGGTCGAGCTCGGGCCGCTTTCGCGCGGGGCCATCCGCGTCGATCCCGCTATCGGCCTTTTCGGCCTTGTCGTCGGTCGGGAAACCGATTTCCTGTCCCAACCTGAATTGCGGGAGGCCTTGTCGATGGCGATCGACCGGGAGGCATTGATAGAACCTTTTGGTCTCGACGGATGGCAGCCGACCACGTGGATCGTGCCGCAAACTCTGTTTACGCCCCTGCAATACCCGGACACGCGGTGGAGCGATCTTACGATTGAACAGCGCCGCGCCCGCGCCCGCGCCCGCGTCGCCGACTGGCAATCGCGCAGCGGTACACAGCCGCGCGTGTCGATCCACCTGCCGCCCGATCCGGGAAGCGATGTGCTGTTCGACCAGATCGCCTCCGCATGGGACGCGATCGGCGTCGAGGCGGTGCTGGCGGAGACGCGGGAGGAGTCCGAAATGTGGCTGATGGATGAGGTTGCACGCTATTCCTCGCCGCGCTGGTTCCTCAATCGGTTCGCCTGTTCCGTTACCATGGGCCCGTGTTCACCAACGGCCGACGCACTGATCGCGGAATCGCTTGGCCAGCAGAACCCATCGGACAAACAGTCATTGCTCGCCGATGCGCACATCGAATTGATCGAGCAGGAGGTGTTCATTCCGTTCGGTGCGCCGATCCGCTGGTCGCTCGTGCGGGGGGCGGTAGAGGGATACGAAGCCAATCCGTGGAGCCTCCACCCCTTGTTCCCGCTATCGCAACGTCCCAATTAATTCGGGTGGCCGACTAATCAGGTGGCCAACCAATCAGATGGCCAACTCATGTAAGGCGACCTTTTTACAGGGCAGGAGATTTGCGATGACACGCCCCGGAAAACCCGTTCGTCCCAGCCGAAACGACGATCCCTTCAGCGCGGGTGTGGAACGGCCCCAGACCGAACGCCCCCGTGCGGAGCGGATGCGGATGATGGGAACGGCGATGCCGACCGGAAACGATCCCGCCGCGATCCGGGCGCGGGTCGAAGCGATGGAGACGCTGCTCGAACGCAGTTTTCGCATTCCGGGGACGGATATTCCTATCGGGCTCGACGCAATCATCGGCCTCGTTCCGGTGGTCGGCGATTTCGTCACGACCGCGCTCGGCGCGTATATCGTGTGGGAGGCGCGCAATCTGGGGATGTCGAAATGGCAATTGACGCGCATGGGCGCGAACGTCGCCATCGACACCGCGATCGGTCTCGTGCCTCTGGTCGGCGATGCGGTCGACCTCGCCTTTCGGTCCAACACGCGCAACCTGAAGATCATCCGCCGCCATCTGGACAAGCATCATCCCGAAACACGCGTGATCGAGGGATAGTTTACTCTTGGCGCGATCCGCGTCAGGACAACACGTGATGACCGCTCCGATCACATATTCCGGCTATCTCGACCTCGAAAAGGTCCTTTCTGCGCAGCATCCTGCATCGGGCGCGCATGACGAGATGCTGTTCATCATCGTCCACCAGGCGAGCGAATTGTGGCTGAAACTGTGCCTGCATGAATTGACCGGCGCGCGTGAGCGAATGGCGGAGGACGAATTGCGTCCGGCGTTCAAGATGCTGAGCCGGGTGGCCCGCGCGCAGGGGCAATTGATCCAGAGCTGGGACGTGTTGAGCACGATGACGCCGCACGATTATTCGCAGATCAGGCCCCATCTTGGCGGGTCGAGCGGGTTTCAGTCGGCGCAGTATCGGATGATGGAATTCATGCTGGGCGGACGCGATGAAAAGCATGTTCGCCTGCACCGGGGCGCAGGCGACTGGGCCGATCGGCTCGAGGCGGAAAGCGCACGAAAAAGCCT
>JGI12210J13797_10575758_pt1 | contig 12239 bp, 11 predicted proteins | sample ElkSlonscriptome_3_FD_13797 | JGI IMG/M metagenome (IMG submission 13797) | reverse complement strand
CTGCAGCCTGGTCGAGCACGGGGACGCCTCGGCGGGCCTCGCCCTGCTCGACAAGGCTCGCTCGCGCCGGCCCAGCGACGTCGACATCCTGCTGTGCAGCGGCCAGGCCCACGCGCAGAAGGGCCGCACCCGCAAGGCGCTGGACTCCTACGAGGCGGCGCTGAAGCACTCGCCCAGCTTCGTCGCGGCGCTGCGCGAGGCCGCCAAGGCAGCCGCCGAGCTCGGCGAGACCGACAAGGCCGTGCGGTACTATCGGCGCCTGCTCGCCCGTCAGCCCGGGGACGAGGCCGCTCGCGCCTACGTCGACGCCAACGGGTCCAACGGCTGAACGCGGCCCGCCGGGGTCGCTTCGCTCCGCGGGGGCGGACAAATCGGTTGACGCTGCCCCCGTCGCCGGGGGAACAAGGAAGGGTGAGCGTCGACGACGATGGACAGGAGCTGCGCCGGCGCAAGGCCGCCCACCAGCGCGATCGGGAGGATCTGTCCGACGAAGAGCAGGAGCAGCTGCGCGCCCTCCACTGGATGCACTGCCCCAAGTGCGGCCTGTCGCTCTCCGAGATCACCTTTCGCGGGGTGAAGGTCGACAAGTGCTTCGGCTGCGGCGGCGTCTATCTCGACGACGGCGAGCTCGAGCAGCTCGCGGGCAAGCCGGGCTGGTTCGAAGCCATGCGGCTGTACTTCGGCGGCTGATCCGGCTCACTCGCGCGCGGCGAGCCGGCGCACCAGCTCCGTGAGGCGGTCGGCGTCGAGCTTCCCGAGATCGGCGCCCAGGCGAACCCGCGTGCCCGCCTCCCACAGATCGACCCGCGCCAGCGGGAAGGGCAGCAGCGCGTCGAAGAACGCGTCGTCGAGCAGCTCGAGCTTGCGCACCTGGCCGCGGGCCCGATGCGTGCGCGCCAGCAGGTGCGACGGACGGTGCCCCTCGTCGCCGGGCTCGGGCACCAGCCCCAGCGGCGGTCGCCCCCGGCCGATGAGCCCCACCGTGATCGCCACCGACCAGCCCTTCGACCCGCTGGGTCGGGCCCGCAGATCCAGCGGCGCCTCGTCGACCTCGCCCCGCACCGCGAGCAGCGAGTGACCCCGGTCCTCGAGCACCACCATCCCCGGCACGCCCAGCTGCGTCGCCGTGGCCTCGAGGATCTCCTCCAGCGGTCGGGCCGGCACGCGCTCGCTGGCCGAGCCCATCCCCGGATCGGTGAGCGAGTCCAGCCACAAGAGCCCCGCCGCGCCCGTCATCAGCACCAGCGGCGGCGTGGACAGCCCCAGCCCGGTCACCACCAACAGCGCCACGGCCAGCCCGCGCGGGCGCTGCCCGGGGCTCACCAGCCCCGCATAGGCGGCGCTGAACATCGCGAACAGCCCCATCATCACCACCCACGCCTGCCAGGCGGGCACGTAGCTGGGGTAGGGGAGCGAGAACGCGAACATCGACTGGGCCAGCCCGCCCAGCCCCGCCTCCAGCTCGCCGAAGCCGTGCTGGTAGAAGTAGTAGAGCAGCAGGGTGGCCAGGGCGGAGAACACCATCACCAGGCCGCGCACGCTGGGGTTCACCGAGGGGTGGAAGGCGAGGAACGAGATCACCGCCGCCGCCACCATCACCACCATCAGCACCGGGCGACCGGCGTCGGCCACCGACGCGCCGGCCAGCCCCTCGGGCCACGCCAGCGCCACCCGGACCACGAACGGCACCCACAGCGCCACCGCCACCACGCGCAGCCGCTGCGGCCCCAGCCGCCGCCACAGGGTGATCAGCGCCGCGCCCCACGAGGCCAGTAGCGCCCCCGCCCCCAGCCGCTCCAGCCACGCCGGCGCCACGCCGCCCAGGCTGGGTTGCTCGAGCACGTGCGCCAGCACCAGCATCGACGTGCCGCCCACCGCCAGGCCGGCCGGCACCCACCGCCACGGCCCCAGGTCGGTGCGCCGCACCCAGTGCGAGCCGATCGCCACGCACACCGCCGCGGCCAGCAGCCCCGTGAAGTGGTGCAGCACGTACTCGCCGTGGAACGCCAGGCCCAGCATGCTCGTGCGATCGTGCAGCGGCCAGAACACCGCCGCCTGCCACACCACCAGCAGCAGCGCCGCCACCAGCGGGCGCTTGCGGAGCAGCCACACCACCACCAGCCCCAGCGCCGTGGCCAGCCCTCCCAGCAGGTACTGCTGCGCGCCCTCGGCTTCCGCCGCGGCCAACTCCTCGAGCGAGGCCAACCCGAGCAACACGGTGGCCATCACCTGGAGGATTCCAGCGATCAGCGCGATAGCCGCGAGGGTCGGGGCAGTGGGGTGGGGACCAGGCACTCCGACCGTCATGTAGCATTCCCCCGCCCTCCATTTCCCGCCTCCGACGCGGTTTGGGCGGATATTTTCGTCGCTCCCAAGTTTGTCCTACATGTAGGACATGAGACTCGGATGCGCGTTGCTGGGCCTGGGCCTGCTGGTCACGTCTCCCTCGGTCACGGCGGCGGCGGGCCCCGTTCCGCAGGTGGAGCGGTCCTTCCGGATCGCCCTCGATCCGGGCCACGGCGGCAGCAATTCGGGCTGCACCGCCTTCGACGGGGCCATCCACGAGAAGGACCTCACCTTGGTGATGGCCCAGGAGCTCCAGGTCGCGCTCGCCCGCCGGCTGCCGCACGCCCAGGTCGTGCTCACCCGCTCCAGCGACGAGACCGTCACCCTGGCCGAGCGGGTGCAGCGAGCCAACGCCTCCGGGGCCGATCTCTTCATCAGTCTGCACGCCAACGCCTCGGGCACCACGCCCCAGACCGGCTTCGAGACCTACATCCTCGACGTGGAGCTCGCCGAGCGCGAGGCCGTCCGCACCGCCCGTGCGCCCCACGAGCCGGCCGATGCCGCTCGGGCCCAGGCCGGGGCCATGATGCGCCAGCTGGCCTCCATGGCCCACCGCGTGCGCTCGGCCGGCTTCGCCCACCGCGTGCAGCAGCAGCAAGCCCAGCGCTTCCCCACGCGGCCCGATCGCGGCGTGAAGCAGGGCGCGTTCGACGTGCTGCTGGGCGTGGAGATGCCCGCCGTGCTGTTCGAGGCCGGGTTCCTCGATCACCCCCGCGAGGGCGCGCGCCTGCTCGACTCGGCCCAGCGCGGGCTGGTCGTCGAGGGCCTGACCGAGGCCATCGTCGACTACTACCGCGAGCACGCGCGGCAGCACTGATGCTCGGCTCGGCCGTCGACGATCCGTGCAGGCTCCTTCACGCGCGTGTACGCACGGGCAGTGCGCAGGGCCATGCACGATCGGGTGATCTGGGCCACAGCCACCGCCCCCCGGACTCGCCGACGTGTGGACATGGTCCAGGTCGGTTGCTTGGATGAGCGGGCCGATGCTGACGTTTCCCGAACGCGTAGCGCGAAGGGCCCTCAACGCTCAGGGGCTCCGTAGCCGCTGGCTGGACACCAGCGTGGGGCGCCTGCACGTGCTCGACGGCCCCGGCCGAGGCACGCTGCCGCCGATCGTCATGCTGCACGGCTTCTCGGCCAACGCCATCTCGTACGTCGGGCTGATGCGTCACTTCGCGCCGCACGCCCGGCGGATGGTCGCCCCCGACTGCCCCGGCCATGGCTTCAGCGAGCTGCCCCGCCAGGGCCTGAGCCGCGAGACCCTCACCGAGGGCATCTTCGAGGTGCTCGACCGCGTCATCGACGAGCCGGTCATCCTCCTGGGCACCTCCATGGGGGGCTTCGCGGCGGTTCGCTACGCCGCCCGCTCGCCCCACAAGGTCCGCGGCCTGGCGCTGGTGTGCCCCGGTGGCTCGCCGATGAGCGGGCCCGCGCTGGAGCACTTCCTCGCCACCTTCCGGCTGCGCGGGCACCGAGACGCGCTGCGCTTCGTCGACCGCATGCTCGCCAGCTCGCCCCCCGGGCTGCGGCACCTGCTGGCCTACGGCATCCGCGGGCGCTTCACCAACCCGCAGATGCAGCGGCTGCTCGACAGCCTGCACCCCGACGATCTCCTGCGCCCCGACGAGCTCGCCGCGCTCACCATGCCCACCCTGATGCTGTGGGGCCGCAACGAGATGATCCTCCCCGCCGACGGCCTCGACTTCTTCCGCCGTCACCTGCCGCGCCATGCGCAGGTGGAGGTCTGGAACCGATTCGGTCACTGCGGCTATCTCGAGCAGCCCCGGGCCGTGTCCGAGCGCGTGCTGGAGTTCGCTAGAACAACGATTCCTGCCCCTGATCGCCAATGTGACCCAAGGGTCGACGCCGATGCGCAAGATATGACACGGTCTGTGCATCGAACTGCACACCTCCACTAGCGCCCCCAGTTCTGCGCCTCTTCCGCACGTCGACCATGGGTTCGCCGAGGCGGTTCGCGACATGGTTCGCGAGCAGCCCCTGCGCCGTGGGGTCCGTGCGCTCGTCGAGGGGCTGCGGGCTCCGCCCGAGTCGACGATCGGGCTGCCCGATCCGTCCACGCTGAAGGCGGCGGTGCGTGGGTTCGGCAAGCTGGCGCGGTACCACCGGCTCGACGTTCGGGGGCTGGACCGCGTGCCCGAGGGTCCGGCCGTGTTCGTGGGCAACCACAACGGCGGTCTCAACCCGGTCGACGGCTTGTTCCTCGTCCACTACTACCGGCAGCTGGGCTACGACGAGCCGGTCTACGTGCTGGCCCACGACATCTTGTTCAAGCACCCGCGCATGGACAAGCTGCTGCGCTCGGTGGGCATCGTGCCGGCGTGCTGCGAGACTGCGCGGCGCGTGCTCGAGTCGGGGCACAAGCTGCTGGTGTTTCCCGGCGGCGACATCGAGACGCTGCGGCCCTACCGGGATCGTCGCAAGGTGGTGCTCGCGGGGCGCAAGGGCTTCGCTCGCTTGTCGCTGGCGCACGGGGTGCCGGTGGTGCCGCTGGTGAGCGCCGGCTCCCACGAGACCCTCATCGTGCTCCGCCAGGGTCGGCGGCTGGCCAAGGCGCTGCGCCTCGATCGCTGGGCGCGGCTGCACTCGCTGCCCGTCATGCTCGCGTTCCCCTGGGGGTTGATGGTGGGGCCCACCTGCGCGCTGCCCTACCTGCCCCTGCCGGCCAAGGTCACCGTGCAGATCGGCGAGCCCATCGACACCGACGCCTTCGTCGCCGCCGACGAGCTGTACGACGAGGTCGCCACCACCATGCAGGGCATGCTCGACGGTCTCTACGCCGAGCGCGTGCTGCCCATCGTGGGCTGAGGCCCGGACCGGGGCGAGAGTCGGCGACGACTCTACCGGCGACGACTCTTCCGGCGACGACTCTACTGGTTGGCTTCGAGGGGGTGGGAGGACGGGCCGGTGTACGACGTGATGTCTTGCAGCCAGCTGCGCTCGAGATAGGGGCCGAGCACGCTCGAAATGCGCGCGCGAATGTGGGGCCGCGCGAGGAAGGCGAGCATGCCGTCGAGGTCCTCCACCGCGAACCCCTCGACCTCGATGCCGCCCCACTTCAGCGCGGTGACGACCCGGTCGGTTTGGGGGAGATCGGACAGCAGCGCCATCCGCATGTTCTGCTTCTCGTACAGCTCGACGATGTCGTAGCGCAGCCCTACGTCGGGCAGGACCTTGCCGGGCACCAGCAGCATGCACTCGAGGTTCTTGGACCGCCGAGCCTCGCTCATGCAGATCTGCCAGTCCCGGTCGTCGATGTGATCGGTGCGATGGACGAGGACGAAGACGTCCTCGACGAAGCCGTACGCGATGGTGTCTCGATCCTCCATACGTCTATCTTTATGGGGTGCGGCCTCACGTAGCAAGCACTCGCTGCACTCGGTGGAGGCCCGATTCGACCTGCGGGGCGGTCCCCCACAAAGGTGGTTCGAAGTGGGGCCATCGTCGGCCGAACGTGTTTGTTTCGCGACCCCTTCGCTGCGAGGTTTCCCTGTCGGACCAACCCTGAAGCGGCCGTCGCATCGAAGTGCGCCGGGCTCGCCCGTCCCGATCGAGACCGTCTCGCGTCGCGGGCGGAGCGAATCGACCCTTCGGGGGGCTGTCGATGGGCGATGGCACGGGTGGGATCGAGGTCGTCCGAGGGGGCTAGGGGGATCGCGCGGGGCGGGTGGGAGCGATCTCGTGGGTCGGGGTGGAGGCCGCCCGAGCCCGCCCGTGGGATCGGGCGGCCCGTAGTGGCGATGGGTGGACGTCGACGGAGATGTCCGGCGCGCCCTACTTCTTCTTGCCCTTGCTGGAGGCCTTGGCCTTGCTCGAGCCCTTGCTCGAGCCCTTGCTCGAGCCCTTGCTCGAGCCCTTGCTCGAGCCCTTGGCCTTGCCGCCGACGCTGCCCTTGAACGAGAAGCTGCTCTTGCCGCTGCCCTTGCTCTTGCTCTTGCTCTTGCCCTTGACGCTGTGCCCGAACGACCCGTGGTGCGACGCGTCGGACTTGCCCTTGCCCTTGCCCTTGCCCTTGAACTTCACCTTCGCGCCTCCGTGACCTCCGTGCATGCCGGCGTGCCCGGTGGCCTTCCAGTGGCCGTGCATGAGGTGTCCGGGCGGGACGTGCACGTGGTAGTGGTCGGCGCCGTAGACCGCGTAGTAGACGGGCCGATGGGCGGTGAACGTCCACGCTACGAAGGGCAGGCCCACCACCATCACCGCACCGGCCTCGAACTTCGCCTCGATCCGATGGTGGACCGCGACGTCGACCTCGGCCGAGTGGATCACGGCCGCCCCGTAGTCGGCGTGGAGCTCGATCTCGGCCGAGGCCTCGACCGGCTTCAGCTCCAGGGTGGCCACGTGGACCGCGTGCTCGATCTCCATCTTGCCCGAGGGCACGGCGAGCACCCGGAAGTGGACGTCGGCGTTGGCGTCCACCTCGGCGTCCACCTCGGCGTCGGCCTCGATCTCGGCGTCGATCTCGGCGCCAGCGTCGGCGTCGACCTCGATGCGCTCCTCGACGACGAGCAGCGCGTCGATCTTGCCGTCAGCGTCGACGTCTACCCGGTGGATCGCGTTGTCCGGAGCATTGAGAGCGACCTCGAGCTCCTCGGCCGACTCGACCTTGCCCTCGATGACCAGGTTGGCCGCCGCCTCGAGGTCGAACGCGTCGGCTTCGATCGTCGCCTCGACCTCGACGTCGGCATCGGCGTCGGCGACGGCGTCGGCGTTGGCGTTGGCGTCGGCGTCGGCGTCGGCGTTGGCGTCGACCTTCGCTTCGGCCTTCGCCTCGGCCTTCGCCGTGCGCACCTCGGGGTCTGCGGCGGCCGGAGCCTCGTCACAGGCGACCAGGCCGGTCATCGACAGCAGAGCGATCAGGGAGGGAATCCGAGTGTTCATGGCTCTCATCCTTACGACCTTGGACAAGCACCCCCGGTCGCGTTCCAACGGCGACGACGATCGGTGTCGCGATCTTCACCCACGCCCGGTCTCGTCGGGTCGCGGTCGTCATCCGTGCAATCGCCCGCACGAGATCGTCAGCTGCGAGCGTGCCGACATCTCCGCGGAGGCCTTACCCCGGCCTTGGTCAGCAACGAGGCGCAGCGCTCTCGCCTCGGGGGGTCGTGCATGCTCGATGTCCGCTCCGACCCCCACGAGGATTCCGCCCAGGCTGCTAGCGGGCGCGGGTCGCCGCCACGATCGCCGACAGCCTCGGGGATCGCTCCTCGCGGGCTCGCTCGAGCAGCCGGTGCGTGCGAGCGCCGTCGAGGCGCCGGGGAGGCAGGGGCTCGTCGCCGGCGGGATGGCCCACGAACAGCCGCGTGCGCACGTACTCCAGCGCTCCATCGTCACCGCGGATCCCGGTGAGCTGGATCTGGTAGCCGACGATGTCGAGCAGGAAGTTGTCGCGGGCGTACAGGGTCAGGTCGTGCTCGTAGGGCAGCGCGAGGGCGTCGAGCTCGGGGAAGCTCACCTGCAGCCCGGCCGGCCCCAGGCCGAGGGAGAAGTCGCCCACCGCCATCACGGGATCGGTGTAGTCCCCCACGTAGTCCTCGAGCACCGTCAGCTCCGCCTCGGTCTCGGGGACGATCGGGGCCGGCACGTCGACGCCGGGGAGATCCTCGAGCGCCGCGACGACACACGGGTAGAAGTCCAGCGCGTCGCCGTTGCCGGTCATGGCCACCGCGAAGTCCAGCTCGGGCACCACGTGCACCAGGGAGGTGTAGCCGGGGAGGTTGCCGCCGTGGTCGATGTTGGGCAGCTCGATGAAGCCGGCGGCGGTGGGGATGAAATCGGCGTGGAACAGGCCGAGGCCGTAGTGCATGCGGTCGAGGAACAGCTCGGTGTCCACCTCGGGGGTCATCAGGCGCGTGTGGCTCGACGCGGTGAGCACGGCCTCGTCGCCGCGCGCCAAGAAGCGCGCGAGCCGGCCGAGGTCCTCGGCGCTCGACCACGCGAAGCCGGCGGGGCGCGCCCAGCCGTTGTCGTAGTCGGTCGCGCCGTAGCGCTCCGGGCCCGACACGCCCCACGCATAGTTGCCGTCGAGATCGACCGCGTCGCCGTCGAAGGTGGAGCGAGCCATGCCCAGCGGTTCGAACACGCGCTGCTCCACCACCTGCCGGTAGGGCAGGGCGGCCGCCTGCTCCACCGCGAGCCCGGCGACCGAGTAGTTGGCGTTGGAGTAGTTCCACATCGCGCCGGGCTGCACCAGGAACGGCACCTCGGCGAACAGCGGTCCGAGCACCGCGTCGGCCAGGGCGCCGTCGTCGGTCGGGCCGTCGAGGGTGATGTAGTCCAGCAGCCCGCCCTGGTGGCTGAGCAGCTGGGCGGAGGTGAGCGAGGCGGTCCACTCGGGGTGGGTGGGATCGCCGTAGGGCGGCAGCAGCTCGCCCATGGGCGTGGACAGCTCGAGGGTGCCGTCGTCCACCTGCGACAGCGCGGCGATGGCCGTCATCATCTTGGTGACCGAGGCCACGCGGAAGCGGGTGTGCTCGTCGACGACCCCGCCGTCGTCCGGGTGGCGCACGCCGAAGCCGGCCGCCCACACGATCTCGTCGTCGAGCACGACCGAGGCGGCCGCGCCCGACAGCGCCGGGCCGTCGACCATCTGCTCGAGACACGCCCGAAGCCCGTCGAACGAGGGCGGGGGCTCTCCGGTCGAGTCGCCGTCGCCGGTGGAGGAGGTGGAGTCGGCCCCGACGGTGTCGTCGCCCATGAGGTCGCCGGCGGAGGAGCCGGTGGGGTCGGGGCTGGAGCTGGTGTCGTCCGCCGACGCGACGCCGGTGGAGGAACCGTCCGCGCTGGTCGAGCCGTCGGCCGCGTCGGGCGGAGCATCGTCGCCGCAGGCGAGGGGCAGCAGGCCGGTGAGGAGCGTGAGGGTGGTGAGGAGGGTGGGTCTGGTCATGGGGTTGGTCTCCGGCGGCCGATGTCACGGCGCGCGAGGGGGTCGGGGCCCGTCGCTCGCGCCGGGTGACGCAAGCGAGGGGTCGAGGACGGGGATGGGGGATGGGGAGAGCCCGGGAGGGCTCGGGAGTCGAGGGGTCGTGAGCCGGTCCCGCGCGGGGACGGGCTCACGGCCTCTCAGCGGACGATCAGTCGTCCGGGGGCGCGGGCTCGGAGGGGTAGAACGCCACCGCGAGCGCGTAGGCTTGGGTCTCGCCGTCGTCGTCGGCGTCGGGCTCGGTGACGTCGACGGCCAGCTCGGCCAGCAGCTGGTAGTAGCGCTCGATCTCGCGGGAGGTCAGGCGCAGCATGCAGCGGCGGGCCAGCAGCGCGCGGGGGTGGGGAGCGCGGCGATCCAGGTCGATGGTGCCGTCGCGGGCCCGGGCCTTGATGTCGGATCTCGTGGTGTCGAGCACGAACGACAGCACGTCGCCGAGCACGGCGTCGTCCTGGCGAAAGGCCGCGGTGTCGAGCACGAACGAGCGGGCGGTGGCTCGATAGCAGCGCTCCTCCAGCCCGCCCACCGCCCGGGTGGACACGACCTCGACGAAGCCGTGCTCGCACAGCAGATCGACGTGGCGGTAGAGCTTGGTCTGCCCCTCGCGCAGCCGCGCGGCGAGCTCCTTGACCGACGCGGGGCGGCTGGCGAGCTCCTGGAGCAGTCGCACCCGCAGCGGGTTGGCCATGACCTTGAGCGAGGCGAGCTCGGTGATCACCCGCTGCTCGGGCAGGGGCTCGGGAGCGGTGTCGGACGCCATGGCGAATCGAAGCGGAGCGACGCATCGGTGCTCCCTACATTCACCTTGTCATGAACATTCTCGAAAATGTGAACAAGGAGGCAAGATAGTGAATCGATCAATGTAATCAACGGTTTACACTGAGCGCTCGGGACGAGCGTGGACCACGCCACGGGATCCGCGGGGCAAGCGCCTAGAAGCGGAAGCTCAGGCCGCCGGTCCAGCCGTGGCGGGTGGGGAGCGCCATCGCCATCACCCCGTGCTCTTCGAGGGCCTTGCGGTAGGTCTGGCGCAGGCGAGTACCGCGGACGATCATGGGGATGCCGCCCGCGAGCCCGCCGCCGCCGATGAGCAGCATGGGCAGGTGCAGCGAGGCACACGAGGGGCACAGCCCCAGGAAGGTGAGCCCCGAGATGAACACGGGCGCGCTCACGGCGGTGAGGATGCCGCCGCCGATGAGCAGGCCCTGGCCGGTCTTGCTGGGCACCGGGGGAGGGATGCGGACCCGCAGCGAGCGCACGCCGCTCTTGGGCAGCACCAGCACCGCGCCGGTCTTGGCATGAATGAGGGTGAAGGTGTCGCGCTGCACCGCGCCCACGCGGCCGCGCATCATCTGGCGGCCCTTGAGCTCGAGCTCGACGTCGAAGCCGTCGACGCCTTCCCACGCGGCGTCGACCAGGGTGGGATCGGGACCCGGGTCGGGGGCAGGCGGGGGGGCCTGCTTCACCGCGTCGATGCCGGGCTCGGGCTCGGGCTCGGGCGCGGGCTCGGGCGACGCGGTGGGCTCGGTGACCTCGTCGTCGCCGTCGAGCGCGGGCGGGCGCGGATCGGCGGCGTCCTTGGCGGGCTGCTGCACGGCGGGCGCGGGCCCGTCGGCGGCGAGCGCGTCGGCGGCGGGGAACACCAGGGGCAGGCACGCGGCCACGACCCACGCCGCACGGCGGGCGGCGCCTCCGGGGCGTCGCGGGGGCACGGCGGCGAGGTAGCCGAAGGTGGTGGGGCGGAGCGACCAGCTCGAGACGTCGGCAGGCCGACCGAGCGGGCCGATCTCGAGGTCGGGGATGCCGTGGTCGGCATACTGGAAGAAGACGACCAGCGGAGCGTGGGGGCGCAAGGGGGCCCCGCCCGGGTGCACGCCGATCGGCGAGGTGCGGGCCGGCGACGGCGGCGGGCCGGCCGGGGCGCGGACGAACGCGCTGAGGTCGGGCGGCTGGTCGTGGGAGGCGGGACCGCGAAACCGGAGCCGTAGCGCGACGTCGTCCGTCGGAGCCATGGCGCCCATCCTATCATCCACGGCCGAGCACGTCGGCGATGGTCTGGGCGTCGGCGCCGGCGTGGTGCTCGAGCACGGCCGGTCGCAGGGCCTGGTCGGTGCGGTTGAGCTGGTCGACGAAGGCCTGGGTGAGCGGCCGCTCGGCGTCGATGGTGGCGTAAAGCTCGTCGAAGACGGCGAGGTGGCGGGGGTCGAGGCCGTCGGCCAGCGCGGCGTCGGAGGCCGGGGGGGCCTGGGGGCGCGGGGCCGGGCGCACGATTCCGGCGGCGCGCTGGGGATCGCCCTGGCCGATCCAGCCCAGGACCTCGGTGACGACGCGCAGCGGCTCGCGCAGCAGGGCGTCGTAGGAGACCACGTGGACCGGGTAGCCGCGGATGGCGATGTCGCGGACGAGGGCGAAGTTGCTGCACCACCACTCCAGCGCGGGGGGCAGCCGGGTCTCGTCGTCGCCGGGGGGGAGCCCGGCGTCGGCCTGCATCGCCCGCACGCGCCGGGTGGAGGCGACGAACTCTCGCCAGGGCCGAACGGTGGCCAGGCAGCGATCGATGAAGGCGACGTCGGTGCGGATGAGCCCGGGGACGAAGATCTTCACCGCGTGGTGGCGGGTCTGGGCCGGGGCGAGGTAGGCCCCGGTCAGCGGGTGCGGGTTGGTCCGGAAGTAGACGCCGGCCATCAGCTCCGACTCGAAGAAGCCGTCGGGGTTGGCCGGCGCGATGAGCTGCTCCCAGCCCTCGGGCATGCGATCACCGATGATGGGCAGCCCGGCGATCGCCAGCAGGTGCATCCACAGGGACGTGCCCGAGCGCTTCGTTCCGGTGACGATGATCATGGCCCGGAGGGCGGCGGCCGCCGGCGGTGAGGGACGACCCTAGCAGCCTGTGGTGAAACCCTCGCGCGGCCATAACACCGCCCCCGCGGCTCGTGCCTTCGTTGCTCATCGG